>Ga0209347_1001049_pt1 | contig 52179 bp, 50 predicted proteins | sample AutmiccommuBRH23_FD_187382 | JGI IMG/M metagenome (GOLD analysis project Ga0209347, IMG submission 187382) | Deep subsurface microbial communities from Mt. Terri, Switzerland - Autotrophic microbial communities BRH/23 (SPAdes) (version 2) | ecosystem: Environmental > Aquatic > Deep subsurface >... | reverse complement strand
TGGCGCCGCAGTCCGGCCTGTACACGCTGGGCGTCCGCGATGCCGAGGGCGAGCGGCTGCGGGTGATCGGTTCGCTGCGCGAAGCCCTGGTGGCACCCGAGGATCCGGCGGCGGTCCTGGCGCGCCTGGCCGACCCGCGGGTGCGCGTGGTCACCATCACGGTGACCGAGAAGGGCTACTGCCACAGCCCGGCGTCCGGGACTCTCGACCCGGACCATGCCGACGTCCGCCATGACCTCGGCGACCCGGCGCGGCCGCGCTCGCTGCCGGGCTTCCTGGTCGAGGCGCTGCGCCGGCGCCGCGCCGCCGGCACGCCGCCCTTCACCGTGCTGTCCTGCGACAACCTGCCGAACAACGGCGAGGTCACGGCCCGCATCCTCGGCGCCTATGCCGGGCTGCTGGAGCCGGGGCTGGAACGCTGGATCGAGGACAACGTCGCCTGCCCGAGCTCCATGGTCGATCGCATCGTGCCGGCCACCACCGACGAGGATCGCGCCCGGATCGCCGCAGCGCTGGGCTGCGACGACGCCGCCGCGGTGGTGAGCGAGCCGTTCACCCAGTGGGTGTTCGAGGACCGTTTCCCGGCCGGCCGGCCGGCCTGGGAGCTGGAGGGTGCGGAGCCGGTGGCGGACGTGCGCCCCTACGAGGCGATGAAGCTCCGGCTGCTGAACGCCAGCCATTCCTGCATCGCCTATCTCGGCTACCTGTCCGGCTACCAGACCGTCGCCGAGACCATCGCCGACCCGGCCTTCGCGCGCTTCGTGGCGGCGCTTATGGACGACGAGGTGACGCCGACGCTGCGGATGCCGGCCGGGGCGGACCTTGCCGGCTACAAGGCGGCGCTGCTGGCGCGCTTCGCCAACCCGGCGCTGAAGCACCGCACCTGGCAGATCGCCATGGACGGCTCGCAGAAGCTGCCGCAGCGCCTGCTGGCGACGGTGCGCGAGCGGCTGCGCGCCGGCCAGCCCTTCGAGCGCCTGGCGCTCGGCGTGGCGGGATGGATGCGCTACGTCCGCGGCGTCGACGAGACCGGGCGGCCGATCGACGTCCGCGACCCGCTGGCCGAACGGCTGCGCGAGCTGGCCGAGGAGGCGGGGCCGGTGGCCGGACGCCTGGCACCGGCCCTGCTTTCGGTGCGCGAGGTGTTCGGCGACGACCTGCCGGCCGACCCGGCCTTCGTCGAGGCGGTCACCGCCGCACTCGACCGGCTGTTCGATCGCGGGGCGTGGCACAGCGTGGAACGGCTGTCGGTAACGTGAAAGCGTCGCGGCCGCGGGAATAACAGCTGCTTGCTGCGGTCTTTACGGAGGGGGATCGCCCCCGATCGACCCTGCGGGCGAGTACGGTCTTGTTCTATGAGCGGCTTCCGAGAAACGGCGTGGTCCGGCGCACCGGGCGCGTGGTGCTGCGCGCCCTGCGTTCACAGCGGGCGAACGGCGTCGCGATCCCCGGCATCGACCGCCTGAACCTCTGGCAGGAGGGCTTCTGCGAGTGGAACGCGCAGCGCCTGCGGATCCCATACTCCAGCGCCGTTGCGCGTTACCGCCGGTCGTGGAACGCCTTCCAGGGCGGCCATGCCGGGGAGGAGTTCCGGCGGTTCTGCCTGCAGCAGGAGAATGCCTTCAGCGTGCTCGCCGACGACACGCCGCAGGAGGTGCATGACGCGTACCGGATGCACGGCTGGCTGTTCCTGCTGCGGCAGGTCGCGCAGCCGGTGCCGGTGTGGGACGACCGCGACCCGCTGCTGGAGGCGCTGTCGGAGGATGTGAGTCCGGTCATCGTCGACTTCGGCTGCGGCCTGGCGCAGGCGGCCATATCGCTGTCGCTGGCGCTGCGCGAGCGCGGGGTCGAGCCGGAGCTGCTGCTGGCCGACTTGCCGACGGTGCGGCTGGAGTTCGTCACGTGGCTGTGCCGCCGCCACGGCCTCGACAGCGTCACCGCGGTCTGCACCCCCGAAGTCCCTGTGCCTGACCTGCCGCGGGCGCGGCTGGTGATCGCCAACGAGGTGTTCGAGCATCTGCACGACCCGCTCGGGATCTTCGGCAAGCTGGATGCCGCCCTCGACAGCGGCGGCTTCCTGCTCACCAACGTCGCCGACCATGAGCCGGAGTTCATGCATGTCTCGCCCGACCTCGGCGCGCTGCGCGAGCGCATCGCCAGGCGGCGCTACGTCGAGCTGCGGCCGAACGTGCTGTTCCGCAAGTCATGACGGTCCGTGACGAGCCCGGCGTGCTGGTCGCCGGGATCGCCACGGTTGTCATGCCCTATGCCGTCATCGACAAGAAGCGTCAGTGCCTGTCGTGGTCAATGCTTTGCGGTAGCGCCCGGGGTTTCGGCGCGCTGCAGGTATTGCGTGGTCACCACGTCGAGATTGTCCTTCAGCCAGTCGGCCATGGCCTCCTCCTCGCGTGAGGAGGGTCGACGCGGCGCGCCGGGTCGCCGATGATCGCCGCTTGTGCGGCGCAGCATGGATGCGTCGGGCCGCAACGGCGGAGGAGATACGGTGCAGGCGAGTGAATTCGTGGAGCGGTCGGCACGACGCGCACTGGTGACCGGGGCCAGCCGTGGTCTCGGCCTGGAGATCGGTCTCGGCTTCGCCCGCGCGGGGTATCGCGTCGCCCTGAACGGCCGCGACGCCGCCGCACTGGAGGCCGCGCAGGCACGGCTGGCGGCGGAGGGGATCCGCGCCGAGGTGATCGTCGGCGACCTGAGCGACGGCGCGCCCGGGATCGTCGCAGCGGCGGCCGAGCGGCTCGGCGGCCTGGACGTGCTCGTCCATGCCGCGGCGATGCGCGACCGCCGGGGCACCGCCGACCTCGGCGCTGCCGACTTCGCCCGCGTGCTCGATGCCAATCTCACCGGCTGCTACGTGCTGGCGCGGGAGGTGCTGCCGCATCTCCAGAGGTCGCAGGCCGGCCGCCTGATCTTCCTGACCTCGATCGCGGCGTCGCTGTCGCGGCGGGGCGATCCCGCCTATTCGGCGGCCAAGGGCGGGCTGGCGGCGCTGACCCGGTCGCTCGCCGTCGAGCTCGGCTCCGACAGCCTGACGGTGAATTCGATCGCGCCGGGCATGTTCCTGACTGACGTCAACCGGCCGCTCGCCGCCGAGCCGGCGACCGGGACATTCGTCGACATGCGGGTGCCGCTCCGGCGCTGGGGCCGGCCGGAGGAGATAGCACCGGCCGCCCTGTTCCTGGCCAGCGAAGGCGCCAGCTACGTCAACGGCATCACGGTCACCGTTGACGGGGGACTGTCGGCGCAGATGTAACGGCCGGTCCGGCGCCTCCGCGGGGCTCGCCGGGGCGGAAGGCCCGGATCACCTCGGTATCAGTATCGAGCCTGGGGCCGCCAATCAGGTCGATGCCGTAGGGGATCGCTCCGAACACCGCAATCAGGCACTCCCGGATCGCTGCCGGCCGGCCGGGCAGGTTCACGATCAGCGAGCGTCCCCGCACCCCGGCCGTCTGCCGCGACAGGATCGCGGTCGGCACGTGCGACAAGCTGACCGCGCGCATGACCTCGCCGAAGCCCGGCAGCAGGAACTTGCAGACCGCCGCTGTCGCCTCGGGGGTGACGTCCCGTGGCGCCGGGCCGGTGCCGCCGGTGGTGACGATCAGGGCGCAGCCGTCCTCGTCGGCAAGCGCTCGCAGCGCCTCCTCGATGTCCGGCTGCTCGTCGGGCACCAGGCGGGAGCAGGGGCGCCAGGGGGTGGCCAGGATCTCGGCGAGGGCGGCGCGCACGGCGGCCCCGCCCTCGTCGGTGTAGACACCGGCACTCGCCCGATCGGACACGGTCAGGATGCCGATGGCGACCGGCTCCGGGATCTGCGGTCCGGAGTTCGGGTCGGGTTCTGCCGACGTCATCGGAGCGCCTCCTGTGTGGTCCGGTCCCTGCTTCCGCCCGCTCAGGCCGATGGGGGAACTGAGAACCTTGGGAACAGTACGTTGTTCTCGAGGTGGATGTGCTCCATCAGGTCGGCCGTGAGCTTTGCCGTGCCGGTGTTCAGCGCCTGCCAGGACCGGCAAGCGTCCGCGGGCAGGGCGAAGCCGCCGGTGATCTGCTCGACGCGCCTGATGGCATCGCCGTGGTCGTCGTGGTCGTGACGCATCTGCGCGATCGGGTGCATGAGGATCGGGTGGCCGGCCTGCAGCATCAGCGGGAACAGCATGCCCTCTTCCTTGAGCATGTGCTCCTCCAGCTCGCCGCTCATGGTCTCCAGCGCGTCGCCGAGGCCGGCCGGTACGCGCGGATGGTCGCGATGGACCGCCTCGACCCGGCGGGCCAGGCGGATCAGCTCCGGCAACTCGCGGCGGTGGGTCTGGTGGTAGCGGGCGACGATATGCGCGATCAGTGACACCGTGTCGGTCGCCGCCGGCGCCGCACCGCCGCCGTCGAGCGCCGCCAGCGCGGTCTCGATCGCCGCGATGTCGACGCCGCGATTGGCGGCCGCCTCGCGCAGCGGAACGTCGCCGCCGCAGCAGAAGTCCAGCTTGTGCTTGCGGAACACGGCTGTCGCACCCGGCAGCGTGGCGGCGATGTCCCCGACTGTGCGGGTCGAGAACACGGAGAGAGAAGATGTGTCGGTCATGGTGCGCTCCTGGCTCGGGATGCCGGTGGTGGAGGCCACGATGCCCGGTTTCCTGCATCGCAACTTGCGCCCCCGCAACTTGCGGGGCCGTCCAGCGCCGCCGCCACTCGGCTACTGCAGAAGCGGGCTGTCGCCGGTGGCGAGGTCGATGCCGTGCAACTCGGCACGGTCGACCAGGATCCGGAGATACTGCGCCGACGCCCGACGCCATACGGCGTCCCGCAGGTACTGGGCGATGCGTTCGGTCACCACCTGGAACGGCAGTTGCCGTCCGGCGATGCGGTGGTCGAGCCGCAGCACATGCGCGCCGTATCGCGTCTTCACCGGCACCGGGCAAAGCTGGCCGGGCTCGAGTGCGAACAGGAAGGTCTCGAACTCCGGCACGGTCTGGCCGCGTCCAAGCTGGCCGAGCCGCCCGCCGGACCCGGACGACGGGCAGGCCGAGCGATGCCTCGCCAGATCCTCGAACTCGCCCGGCCGCTGCTGCAGCACCACGATCAGCGTCTCGGCCTCCCGGCAGGCGGCGTCGTAGGCCTCGCGGTCGCCGGGCGAGGCCGCCAGGAGGATGTGCGCTGCCTCGAACAAGTCGGGGGTGCGGAACCGCCTGAGGTTGTTCTCGTAGTAACGCCGGCAACTCGCCTCGTCGGCCTCCGGCAGCGCCACTTCATGCTCGAGCAGGCGGTCGATCAGCGCGTCATCGGCGGTGCGCCTGAGGCCGTCACCGGCGGTCGTCGGCTCCGCCTCCAGGCCGAGGCGCCGGGCTTCCTGGAGCAGCAGTTCGCGGACCGCCAGCGCGCGTTCAGCCTCGCGCCGGGCCGCCACCGCGGAGACGGCCGGGTGGTTCTGCATCTCGGCCGCGATCGCCGCCTCGGCGATCGCCACCCCGTTGACGCTCGGTTGCTCGTTCATGACCGCCTCACTTCGCCGAAGCCAGCGGGGCACGCTTGCTGCGCACCACCTGGTAGCCGGGCCGCCAGAGATACCGGAGCGGTGCGCTCAGCATGTGCACCAGCCGGGTGAACGGGAACGCCAGCAGGATGGTCAGGCCGAGCACCAGATGCGCCTTGAACACCGGGTGCACGCCAGCGACGTGCGACGACGCCGACAGGTCGAGGGTGAAGATGCCCTGCGCCCAGGACATGAACTTCACCATCTCGTGGCCGTCCATGTGGCCGAGCGAGACCGGGATGGTCGCCAGCCCGAGCACCAGCTGGGCGTACAGCAGCAACAGGATGGCGATGTCGCCGAACGACGAGGTCGAGCGGATCCGCGGGTCGGCCAGCCGCCGGTGCAGCAGCATGGTCGCGCCGACCAGGCACATCACGCCGGCCACGCCGCCGACCACGATCGCCATGCCCTGCTTGAAGCCGTGGCCGATGCCGAGCGCGTCGAACAGCTGGATCGGCGTCAGCAGGCCGACCAGATGGCCGAAGAACACGACCAGGATGCCGACATGGAACAGCACCGAGCCGAGCACCAGCTGGCGTCGGCGCAGCAGCTGGCTGGAGCCGGAACGCCAAGTGTAGGGCTCCCGGTCGTAGCGGATGACGCTGCCGACCGCCAGCACGACCAGGGCGACGTAGGGGTAGATCCCGAACAGGGCGGTGTCGAGAAAGCTCGTCATGCCTCGGTCCTCCTCAAAGCGCGCCGGGTCGAGGTGCCGGTGCGGCGGCATCGCCGGCCATGCGCTGCAGCATCCAGTCGGCCTTCGGGCAGCTGCCCTGCGGCTCGGACTCCGGGCCGAAGCTGACTGCCGCTTCCTCCCAGGCCCGGTCGAGCGCTGCCAGGTCGTTGGGGTCGTCGTCCGGCACTGCCCGGGCCTCCGCCAGTTGGGCCGGCGACGCCGTGCCCTCGGCGAGGGCCTCCAGTGCGGTGAAGGCCGGGACGTAGTCGCTGCCGCGCTTCTCTAGCCGCTCGCGCAGGGCGGTGAGCACGTGCAGCGGCTGCCCGAGCAGCTCGCGGGCCTCGGTGATCGTCCGGGTCGCCAGGAACTCCAGGAACAGCGGCAGGTAGTCGGGCAGCTCGCGCGCCGACACCGTCAGCCCGTGCTCGGCATACATGGTCTGCAGGTCGACCATGGCCTGGCCGCGGTCGCGGCTCTCGCCGTGCACATGCTCGAACAGGTGCAGCGACAGCGACCGGGTGCGGTCGAACAGCAGCACGTAGCGCTCCTGCAGATCATACAGGTCGCGCGCGCCGAGTTGGCCGATCAGCCGGTACAGGCCGGGATGCGCCTGCGCCGGAAGCAGCCCCTCGGCGGCGATCGCCGCGGCGATATCGGAGGCCGCTTCCTGCAGCTCCGCCGTCGGGTAGGACAGCAGCAGCGACAGCGCCTTGAATGAGCGGATCATCAGAACACCTCCGTCGGCGTGGTCACGGTCTTGCGACGTGGGCCGGCGAACAGGTTGCCAGCCGAGCTGCCGCCGGAGCAGCCGTTGCCGAAGCTGAAGCCGCAGGATCCGCGGACGTCATAGGCGTCCTCGCTGACCTCGCGGTGGGCGGTCGGGATGACGAAACGGTCCTCGTAGTTGGCGATCGCCATGACGTGGTACATCGCCTCGATCTGCGCCGGCTTGAGCCCAACCCTGGTGGCGACGCCGATGTCGATCACGCCGTCGACGGTCTTGGCCCGCATGTAGGCCCGCATCGCCAGCATCCGCTCGAGCCCCTGGGCGACCGGCTCCTCCTTGCCGGCGGTCAGCAGGTTGGCGAGGTAGCGCAGCGGGATCCGCAGGCTGCGGACATCGGGCATGTCGCCGTCGAGCCCGATCTTGCCGGATTCCGCGGCCGACTGGATCGGCGACAGCGGCGGCACGTACCACACCATCGGCAGGGTGCGGTATTCCGGGTGCAGCGGGAACGCCACCTTCCAGTCCATCGCCATCTTGTAGACCGGCGAGTTCCGGGCCGCGTCCAGCCACGCCTCGGGCACGCCGTCCTTGCGGGCCTGCTCGATCACCGCCGGGTCGTTCGGGTCGAGGAAGATCGAGAGCTGCGCCTCGTACAGGTCCTGCTCGTCCCCGGCGGACGCCGCCTCGGCGATCCGGTCGGCGTCGTACAGCAGCACGCCGAGGTAGCGGATCCGGCCGACGCAGGTCTCCGAGCACACCGTCGGCTGGCCGGCCTCGATGCGAGGGTAGCAGAAGATGCACTTCTCCGACTTACCGCTGGACCAGTTGTAGTAGATCTTCTTGTACGGGCAGCCCGACACGCACATCCGCCAGCCGCGGCACTTCTCCTGGTCGATCAGGACGATGCCGTCCTCCTCGCGCTTGTAGATCGCGCCGGACGGGCAGGCGGCCACGCAGGTCGGGTTGAGGCAGTGCTCGCACAGCCTCGGCAGGTACATCATGAAGGTGTTCTCGAACTGGCCGTAGATCTCCTTCTCGACGCCCTCGAAGTTCACGTCGTTCGAGCGCTTGGCGAACTCGCCGCCGAGGATCTCCTCCCAGTTCGGGCCCCACTCGATCTTCTCCATGCGCTCGCCGGTGATCAGCGAGCGCGGCCGGGCCGTCGGCGACGCCCTGCTGTCGCCGACGGTCTGCAGGTGCTCGTAGTCGAAGGTGAACGGCTCGTAGTAGTCGTCGATCTCAGGCAGGTCCGGATTGCCGAAGATCTTCGCCAGCACCCGCCACTTTGCCCCCATCTTCGGCTGCAGCCTGCCGGCGCGGGTGCGGACCCAGCCGCCGTTCCACTTCTTCTGGTTCTCCCACTCTTTGGGATAGCCGATGCCGGGCTTGGTCTCGACGTTGTTGAACCACGCGTATTCCATGCCCTCGCGGTTGGTCCAGACGTTCTTGCAGGTGACGGAGCAGGTGTGGCACCCGATGCATTTATCGAGGTTCAGCACCATGCCGATCTGAGCGCGGATTTTCATTCTGCTGCCTCCGTGGACGAGGCGGCCGGCCCTTCGAGCCAGTCGACCTTCGCCATCTTGCGGACGATCACGAACTCGTCGCGGTTGGAGCCGACGGTCCCGTAGTAGTTGAAGCCGTATGATTGCTGGGCGTAGCCGCCAATCATGTGCGTCGGCTTCAGCACCGCCCGGGTCACCGAGTTGTGGATGCCCCCGCGCTGCCCGGTCAGCTGCGAGCCCGGCACGTTCACGATCTTCTCCTGGGCGTGGTACATGAACAGGGTGCCCTGCTTCATGCGCTGGGAGACCACGGCCCGCGCCACGAGGGCGCCGTTGGCGTTGTAGGCCTCGACCCAGTCGTTGTCCTTGATCCCGGCCGCGGCGGCGTCGACCTCGCTCAGCCACACCACCGGTCCGCCGCGATTCAGCGTCAGCATCATCAGGTTGTCGCTGTAGGTGGAATGGATGCCCCATTTCTGGTGCGGCGTGATGAAGTTCAGCACCACATGGCTGCCGCCGGAGCGGTCCTTCAACAGCGACGTGACGGTCTTGGTGTCGATCGGCGGCCGGTAGACGCAGAGCGCCTCGCCGAACGCCCGCATCCACAGGTGGTCCTGGTAGAGCTGCTGACGCCCGGTCAGGGTGCGCCAGGGGATCAGCTCGTGGACGTTGGTGTAGCCGGCGTTGTAGCAGACCTTGTCCGACTCGATCCCCGACCAGGTCGGTGAACTGATGATCTTGCGTGGTTGTGCCACCACGTCGCGGAACCGGATCTTCTCGTCCTCCTTCGGCACCGCCAGATGCGTGTGCTCCCGCCCGGTCGCCCTGCCGAGGGCAGCCCAGGCCTTGACCGCGACCTCGCCGTTGGTCTCCGGCGCCAGGGTCAGGATCACCTCGGTGGCGTCGATGTCGGTTTCGATCCGCGGCATTCCCTTGGTCGGCCCGTCCTCCAGGACGGTGCCGTTCAGGCGGCCGAGCAGCGCCACCTCGTGCTCGGTGTTCCAGGAGATGCCCTTGCCGCCGTTGCCGATCGAGGTCATCAGCGGGCCGAGTGCCGTGAACCGCTTGTACAGGTTCGGATAGTCGCGCTCGACCACTGCGATCTGCGGCATGGTGCGACCGGGGATCGCGTCGACCGCGCCGGTCCGCCAGTCCTTGACCTCCATCGCCTGGGCCAGTTCGCCCGGGGTGTCGTGCAGGATCGGGACCAGCACCACGTCCTTCTCGACCCCGAGCACCTCGGGCGCGATCTCGGAGAACCGCTTGGCGAGGCCCTTGTAGATCTGCCAGTCGGACCTCGATTCCCACACCGGGTCCACCGCCGCGGTCAGCGGATGGATGAACGGGTGCATGTCGGAGGTGTTGAGGTCGTTCTTCTCGTACCAGGTGGCGGTCGGCAACACGATGTCGGAGTAGACGCAGGTGGTCGACATCCGGAAGTCGAGGGTGACCAGCAGGTCGAGCTTGCCCTCCGGCGCCTGGTCGCGCCACTGCACCTCGCGGGCCCGCTGCGCGCCCTCCTGGCCGAGGTCCTTGCCGAGCACGCCGTGGCTGGTGCCGAGCAGGTGCTTGAGGAAGTACTCGTGGCCCTTGCCCGAGGAGCCCAGCAGGTTGGAGCGCCATACGAACAGGTTGCGCGGCCAGTTCCGCTCGCCGTCCGGGTCCTCGCAGGACATCCGCAGCGTGCCGTCCTTCAGGCCGGCGACGACGTAGTCCTTGACGTCCTTGCCGGCGGCGGCGGCGGCCGCTGCGATCGTCAGCGGGTTGGTCTCGAGCTGCGGCGCCGACGGCAACCAGCCCATGCGCTCGGCGCGGATGTTGTAATCGATCAGGGTGCCGTCCCACGGCCCCTCCGGCGCGGTCGGCGACAGGATCTCCGAGACCTCCAGGGTCTCGTAGCGCCACTGGTCGGTGTGCGCGTAGAAGAACGACGTCGAGTTCATCTGCCGCGGCGGCCGGCTCCAGTCCAGCGCGAAGGCCAGCGGCAGCCAGCCGGTCTGCGGGCGCAACTTCTCCTGGCCGACATAGTGCGACCAGCCGCCGCCCGACTGCCCCACACAGCCGCACATCACCAGGAGATTGATGATCCCCCGGTAGTTCATGTCCATGTGGTACCAGTGGTTCAGCCCGGCACCCAGGATCACCATCGACTTGCCGTTGGTCTTCTCGGCGTTGCGGGCGAACTCGCGGGCGACCGTGACGATGCTGTCGGCGGGGACGCCGGTGACGCGCTCGGCCCAGGCCGGGGTGTAGGGCACGTCCTCGTCGAAGCCGCTGGCGACGTTGCCGCCACCGAGGCCGCGGTCCAGGCCGTAGTTGGCGACGAACAGGTCGAAAACCGTCGCCACCAGGGCGTCCTCGCCGCCGGCGAGCCGGACCGACTTCGCCGGAACCCGGCGCAGCAGCACGTCCTTGTGCCCGGTCGACGCGAAGTGCTCATGGTCGCGGCTGCCGAAATACGGGAACGCGACCTCGACGACGTCGTCGTGCCGATCCTCCATGATCAGGGTCAGCTCCAGCTCGACATCGCGGTCGCCGGCGTCCTTGGCCTCGAGGTTCCACTTCCCGGTCTCGCCCCAGCGGAACCCGACCGAGCCCTTCGGCACCACCACCTCGCCGCTGCGGCGGTCGATCGCCACGGTCTTCCAGTCCGGGTTGTTGGCCTGGCCGAGCCCGCCCGCGAACTCCGAGGCGCGCACCAGGCGGTCGGGGAGGTAGTGGCCGTCCTTCTCCACCAGCCGGACCAGCATCGGCATGTCGGTGTAGCGCCGGCAGTAGTCCTCGAAATACTCGGCCTGCCGGTCAATGTGGAACTCGCGCAGGATCACGTGGCCCATGGCCATCGCCAGGGCGGCGTCGGTGCCCTGCTTCGGGCTCAGCCACAGGTCGGAAAACTTGGCGGCCTCGGAATAGTCCGGGCTCACCACCACGCTCTTGGCGCCCTTGTACCGGACCTCGGTGTAGAAATGCGCGTCGGGTGTGCGGGTCTGCGGGACGTTCGAGCCCCACAGGATCAGGAAGCCGGAATTGTACCAGTCGGCACTCTCCGGCACGTCGGTCTGCTCGCCCCAGGTCTGCGGGCTGGACGGTGGCAGGTCGCAGTACCAGTCGTAGAACGACATGCAGACTCCCCCGAGCAGCGACAGATAGCGGGAGCCGGCGGCGTAGGAGACCATCGACATCGCCGGGATCGGCGAGAACCCGATCACCCGGTCGGGACCATAGGTCTTGGCGGTGTAGGCATTGGCGGCAGCGATGATCTCGTTGACCTCGTCCCAGCTGGCGCGCACGAAGCCGCCGAGACCGCGCCGCGAGACGTAGGACCGGCGCTTGCCAGGGTCCTCGACGATCGAGGCCCAGGCGGCGACCGGTGGCTGCCCGGTGCGCGCCTTGCGCCAGAGCTTGAGCAGCGCCGAGCGCACCAGCGGGTACTTCACCCGGTTGCCGGAATACATGTACCAGCTGTAGCTGGCGCCCCGGGAGCAGCCGCGCGGCTCGTGGTTCGGCAGGTCCGGCCGGGTGCGCGGATAGTCGGTCTGCTGGGTCTCCCAGGTGACGATCCCGCCCTTGACGTAGATCTTCCAGGAGCACGAGCCGGTGCAGTTCGCGCCGTGCGTCGAGCGCACGATCTTGTCGTGCTGCCAGCGCTTGCGGTAGCCGTCCTCCCAGCGCCGATCCTCGCCGGTGGTGATGCCGTGACCGTCGGCGAACGGCTCGGCCGGCCGGACGGACAGGAAGTTCAGACGGTCGAGGAGATGACTCATTGGAGCCTCCTTACTCTGCGGGGGCGGACGCGGTGGGCGTGCCCGTCGCACCGCGCTCGATGTCGTGGAGCAGGCCGCCCGGCCGGGTGTAGACGACCCAGGTCAGGGCGGCGCAGGTGAGGTAGAACACCAGGAAGCCCCAGAGTGCGGCCATCGGCGCGCCGGTCAGGGTGATCGAGGTGCCGTAGGCCTTGGGGATGAAGAACGCCCCGTAGGCCGCGATCGCCGAGGTGAAGCCGATGATCGCCGCCGATTCCTTCTCGGCGTGCCGCAGCCGCTCGGCGGGGGGCACGCCGGGCATCAGCCGGATCATCTCGCTGCGCATGATGATCGGGATCATCTGGAAGGTGGAGGCGTTGCCGATGCCGGTCGCGAAGAACAGCACCATGAACATCGCAAAGAAGCCCCAGAACGCCCCCGGCTGCTCCTTGATGCCGAGGAAGTACAGCACGCCCGCGACCGCGGCGATCATCAGAACGAAAGTCCAGAAGGTGACCCGGCCCCCGCCGAAGCGGTCGGAGATCCATCCGGTGGCGGCCCGGCTCAGCGCGCCGATCAGCGGGCCGAGGAAGACGTATTGCAGCGAGTCGATCGCCGGGAACTGGGTCTTGGCCAGCAACGGGAAGCCCGCCGAGTAGCCGATGAACGAGCCGAAGGTCCCGGTGTACAGCCAGCACATGATCCAGTTGTGCTTGCGCTGGAAGATCACCGCCTGCTCGCGGAACGACGCCTTCGCCGACGCCAGGTCGTTCATGCCGACCCAGGCGAGCACAGTTGCCGCGATCAGGAACGGCACCCAGATGAAGCCCGCGTTCTGCAGCCAGAGCCGGGTGCCGGCCGACGCCGCCTGCGGCTCGCCGCCGAGGGCGCCGAACACCCCGGTGGTGATCACCAGCGGTACGGCGAACTGCATGACGCTGACCCCGGCGTTGCCGAGCCCGGCGTTCAGCGCCAGCGCGTTGCCCTTCTGGGACTTCGGGAAGAAGAAGCTGATGTTGGCCATCGACGAGGCGAAGTTGCCGCCGCCGAAGCCGCACAGCAGCGCCAGCACCAGGAAGATCAGATACGGGGTGCCTGGGTCCTGCACCGCGTAGCCGATGCCGAAGGCGGGGATCAGCAGCGACGCCGTCGACAGCGTGGTCCACAGCCGGCCGCCGAAGATCGGCACCATGAAGGAATAGAAGATCCGCAGGGTGGCGCCGGACAGGCCCGGCAGGGCGGCCAGCCAGAACAACTGGTCGGTGGTGTAGGTGAAGCCGATCAGCGGCAGCTTGGCGACCACCACGCTCCACACCATCCAGACCGAGAAGGCCAGCAGCAGGCAGGGGATCGAGATCCACAGGTTCCGCTGGGCGATGCGCCGGCCGGTGGTCGTCCAGAACGCCGGGTCCTCCGGCCGCCAGTCGGTCACGAGGGCGCTGATGCCGCGGCCGTGCCGGGCGGTGTCGTGGATTCCCTCCATTTCGGCGAAGGCCGGCAGCGCGGCCAGCGTCTCGCCGGCGGCGGCGCGCTCCATCTGGCGGATCGAGACATGCATCCAGGCCAGGGCGACCGCGACGATCGCGAAGAGCAGCATGAAGCAGCTGGTCCACACCCCGACCAGGTCGTTCATCACCCCGAAGGCGATCGGCAGCACGAAGCCGCCGAGGCCGCCGATCATGCCGACCAGGCCGCCGACCGAGCCGACATGGTTCGGGTAGTAGACGGGGATGTGCTTGTAGACCGCGGCCTTGCCCAGCGACATGAAGAAGCCGAGCACGAACACCGTGACCACGAAGGGCACCACGCTCATCTGGGTCGAGAACGCGATCGGGCCCTTGATCCCGTGGATCACGTAGTCGGTGTTCGGATAGGACAGCATGAACAGCGCGACCAGCGAGACGCCGAGCGTCCAGTACATGATGGTGCGCGCGCCGTATCGGTCCGACAGGTAGCCGCCATAGGCGCGGAACAAGCTGGCCGGGATCGAGTAGGCGGCGGCCAGCATGCCGGCGGTCTTCAGGTCGAGCCCGTAGACGCCGATCAGGTAGCGCGGCAGCCACAGGGCCAGCGCGACGAAGGCACCGAACACGAAGAAGTAGTAGAGCGCGAACCGCCAGACCTGCTGCTTGCGCAGCGGCTCCAGCTGCAGCAGGGAGCTTGGCGGCTTTTCGCCGGTGATGCGGCGCCGCACCAGCGCCGGGTCATCCTCGGTGGTGAACCAGAACAGTGCCGCGATCAGTACCAGCACCACGGCCCAGACCTGCGCGACCGTCTCCCAGCCATAGGCGATCAGGACGAATGGGGCGATGAACTTGGTGACCGCGGCGCCGACGTTGCCGACCCCGAAGATGCCGAGGGCGGTGCCCTGCCGGTCCTTGGGGTACCATTTCGAGACATAGGCGATGCCGACCGCGAACGACCCGCCGGCGAGGCCGACGCCGAGTGCCGCCAGCAGCGTGGTCATGTAGGTGTCGGCGTAGGACAGCAGGAAGGTCGCGACCGCGGCCAGCAGCATGGTCGCCACGTAGACGATCCGCCCGCCATACTGGTCGGTCCAGATGCCGAGGAAGATCCGGCACAGCGAGCCGGTCAGGATCGGAGTGCCGACCAGCAGACCGAACTGCGTGTCCGAGAGCCCGAGCTCGGTCTTAATCTGGATCCCGATGATCGAGAAGATCGTCCACACCGCGAAGCACGCGGTGAAGGCCAGGGTGCTCATCCCGAGGATTCGGTTCTGCGTTCCCGGTGCGACGCCGTCGATATCCTGCATGGATTGGCCCCGTTTCTACTGGCCCGCACCACCCGGCGCGGTCCCCGTGGGGGCAATCTCCGGAAGTCATGCCGGAATCGATTTGATTCAGGTCAAGACGACATCCGCGCAAATGCAAATAAATGGCGGCCAGGAAGTCGTCGACCGCTTGGCCGTCTCTCTTCTGCGGACGCCTTGGCGAACTTTGGCTTGTGGTTTGATGACGTGGCTTTAGTGGATTGATAAATATCAAGAAGTGAGGCGCCGACGATGCGGAACGAGGATCTGGCTGCCGTGCGTGCTCTCGACCTCTTCGCGCCAATGTCGGCGGAGTCGTTCGACGTCCTGACGCAGGCGGCGTTCCTGCAGTGGTTCCCGCCGCAGGTCGTGCTGATCGAGGAGGGCGGATCGGCCGACTTCCTGCACGTCGTGCTGGACGGCATGGTCGAGATGGTCGCCCACGGCAACGACCGCGAGACCACCATCGCGGTGCTCGAGCCGGTCTCCACCTTCATCCTTGCCGCGGTCCTCCGCGACGCCGCCTACCTGATGTCGGCGCGCACCCTCGAGCGCTCGCGCATCCTGATGATCCCGGCGCAGAGCGTCCGCGGCGCGATGGAGGATGATCCGGACTTCGCCCGGGCGATCGTGCGCGAACTGGCCGGCGCGTTCCGCGGCGCGGTGAAGACCCTGAAGTCGCAGAAGCTGCGCACCGGCGTCGAGCGGCTGGCAAACTGGCTGCTGGTGGAGCACGCGCGGCAGGCGGCGGCCGGGCAGACCGGGGCCGGGGCTGCGCCCTCGGTCGGGGTGCGTTTGGGCTACGACAAGCGCACCCTCGCCGCCCTTCTCGGCATGACCCCGGAGAACCTGTCGCGGGCCTTCGGGACTCTGCGCGGCTACGGCGTCGAGGTGACCGGCCGCGACGTCGCTCTGACCCGGCTCGGGGAGCTGCGACGGCTGGCGAAGCCCGATCCGCTGATCGACGACGGGACCATGTGACGGCAGCCCCGGCGCGAGTGGCGGTCGGTCGGCAGACGGTTTCGGGCGCGTCCGCCGCCATCAGGTCGAGGCCGACGCCTTTGATGCGCGGAGGCGCCGTAGCCCGGGCGGCGCTCACTGGCGGTGCTAGTAAAGCAGGCCGACGGCCTCGGCCCGCTCGTCCGGCGTCAGCTTCGGGTTCGGCGCGGCCGGTCCGAAGCCCAGCAGATAGTCGATGGCGCGCCGGCCCTTGCTGTCGGCCTGGTAAGGATCCGCCCCCGCCCGCAGCAGCAGGCGGATCATCGGCAGCGATGCGTTCGCGGCGGCGTACATCAGCGCCGACCGGGCGTCATGGTAGAGGGTGGCTCCCAGGGGATCGGGACCCTGCCAGGTGACCGCGCCGACCTCGGCGCCGCGCGAGAGCAGGATGCGGGCGCTGTCGACCCGGTCGAACTGCGCCGCGGCCATAAGCGGCGTCTTGCCGAAGTCGTTCCCGGCGTCGACTTCGGATCCTTGTATCAGCAGATGTTCGAGCACCGTGGCGTTCAACACGGCGACGTGCTCGAGGGGGTCGAGGCCGGCAGTCGCGGAGCAGGCGATCACCGCCGGCGACTCGCCCTCGTCGTCGAGGTCGAGGCGGGCGATGACCGTGGCTGCCGGAGCTCCGGCCAGGAGCAGCGCGCGGGTCGAGTCGCCGGGCGCCGCGTCGCCGCATTCGGCGCCGAACACCAGCCGGAACAGCGCCGTCCTGGCGGCCCGGGCCGCGTCCGCTTCGGTCATCCCGCGCTTGTTGCCGTAGGCGGCGAGCCGGGCGAGCGCCTGCTCATATGCCGTCCTGATGCGCAGGCTGGCTTCGTGGGCGACGAGGCCGGTCGCGCCCCAGGTCTGGTAGGGAAAGTCGAGCACCGGCTCCGGCTCGTCGAGGAAGCCGGCGGGGGCGACCGCGATCGCCTGGAGCGTGGCCTCCCGCCCGCTGATGAGGCCGAATTTCATGCTGCCGTCGAAGTTGTCGATGAAGTCGCCGTCGGCCGCCTCCGACGCCTCCAAATAGGCGCGGACCTCCTGCTCCGGGAAGCCGTCGATGGCACCTCTGCCCCAGGCACAGCCCGAGCGCGGCAGGAAGTTGTCCCGGTTGCTGCCGTAATACGGCTCGATGGCCGCCAGCAGCTCCGGGCGGGCCAGCAGGATGGCGCAGGGGATGGCGTAGAAGGCGGAGTCCGAGTTCGCGATCGACGATTCCGAGGCGAAGCGGATGACGTCGACCAGTCGCTCGGGATCGACCGGACCGGCGCCGGCGAGCGGCGGTGGCGGCTCGTCCTCCGGCTTGGCGAGCCCGACGAGCCGGTTCAGCAGCGTGCCGATCTGCGCGTTGCGCGGCGCGCCGTCGGGATCGAAGGCGTACAGGAACAGGGCGTAGTCGAGCGTTCCCAGGGCATCGGTCCTGGCGGCCGCCTCCAGGACTGGCCGGGCCAGATCCGGACGCTCGCCCATATGCGCGATCGCCGCCTCCCGGCTCCAGGGCGGGGAAGGCGGGGCCGCCGGCGCGGCGGCGGGCGGCTGCGGCGCCGGCGGGGCCGCGGCCGGGCGCGGCCCGAACCGGGACGGGTCCCTGGCGAGGGCCTCCATCTCCGCGGGATCCGCCGTGTCGGTCGGGCAGGAGAGCAGGTCTCCGGCGCTGTCGCCCAACGCCAGCCTGGCTGCGGTGAAATCGCCGGCCCGCCCGATGACGGTGCGGCACGGCAGCCTCAGCCAGGTGCCGTCGAGCCGCGACCGGTTGTACGCGAAGCCGCCGGACACGGTCCGGTCTTTCAAGTCGACGGACTGCTCCAGCGGGCTGGCGGCCTCGAGGAACAGGACGCCGTCGACCCGCCGGAGCCCGGCGAGCAGCCGCGTCAGTGCCGCCGGGCTGGAGGCGGCTGCGTCGAGGCGGGCGACGTAGTCCTTGAGGGTCGGATTGTCGCTCGACGCCTGCAGACGCGATGCGACCGTGCGGCCGATTTCGTCGAGAGTTTTGTCCATCCCGCCGGGATCGGCATCCAGAAACCGGGCGTACGCCCCGGCGATGGCTTCCAGCGGATCGGCCTGCTGATCGTTCCACGTGGCGGGCCGGCCCCCGGCGACGCGTTCGAGCGCTGACTGGATGCGGACGAGCGTCAGGCGCGCATCCTCCGTCGCCGGTTCGGGGGCCGTCCGCCCGGTGTCGGTCGGAGTGCCAGGAGCCTCGTCGGCCAATGCGCTGATGCGGATGCGATAGGCGGCCGAGAGGCAGGCCGGCGCAGCCGAGCGCTCTGCCCTGGTCGGCTTGCCTCCCGACGCCGCGACACAACCGTCGCGGACCTCGCGGAGCCAGCGCTGCTGCTCCTGCAGCAGGCCGGCCTTGCGGTCGTCGGGGGCGGATTGCCGGACCGCGCGGAAGGCATCGCCGAGCCGGCGGTCCAGCGCGGCCAGGTCGTCGTCGGCGCAGATCAGCCGTTCGGTCGCGGTGGCGGCCTTGCGACAGTCGAAGCTGGGCGAGGGCGAGGCCGAATGGGCAAGCCCCGGAACGGCAGCCATGACGAGGGCGGCGAGGATCGTGCGGGCCAGCAGCCGGGCCGACGGGTGACGCATCTGGTGTTCCGCAAGCCGCCGCATCGCGGCGCAGACTAGCAGCCGGCTCCGGCGGTGTCCGCTGCATCGGTCAGTGCGGCGAAGCGCTCGAGGTGGTGGTCGACGTCGCCGAGCAGGTGGTCGATCATCACCAGCCGCTTGGCGTAGTGCGAGAGCGCGTATTCCCAGGTCATGGCGATGCCGCCATGCAGCTGGATCGCCTCCTCGGCGATGTGGCGGCCGGCGCGGCCGATGGTCACCTTGGCGGCGCTGATCGCACGCTCGCGCTCGACGCGGGGGGAGCCCAGGCGTGCGGCTGCCAGGAGCGCCATCGAGCGGGCCTGCTCCAGCTCGGTGCGCATGTCGACCATGCGGTGCTGTAGCGCCTGGAAGCTGCCGATCGGCCGGCCGAACTGCTTGCGGGTCTTCAGGTAGTCGAGCGTGGTGTCGCAGACCACCTCCATGGCGCCGACCGCCTCGGCGCAGAGTGCCACGATACCCCGCGCCACCGCCGCCTCGATGGCGGGATAGGCGCCGCCCGGCTCGCCCAGCGGCTCGGCGGCGACGTCCTCGAGGACCACCTCCGCCGAACGGCCGCCGTCGATGGTGGGGTTGCCGCGCACCGTCAGGCCGGCGGCGTCGCGCGGAACCAGGAACAGGCCGATGCCATCGACGTCGCCAGGGCCGTCGCCGACGCGCGCGGAGACGACCAGGGTGTCGGCGCTGTCGCCGCTGATCACCACCGACTTGCGGCCGGTGATCCGCCCGCCGTCGGCGCGGGTCGCGACATGCGCCAGCTCGTAGCGGCCCTGCGGCTCGCCATGCGCGAAGGCCAGCAGCGTCTCGCCGGCGGCGATGCGGGGCAGGATGTCGGCCTTCTGCGCCTCCGAGCCCGCCAGCTCCACCAGGGCGCCGCCCAGCACGACGGTCGCCAGATACGGCTCGACCACCAGTCCGCGGCCGAACGCCTCGGCGACCACCATCAGGTCGACACCGCCGCCGCCGAGGCCGCCCAGCGCTTCGGGGAACGGCACCGCCAGCAGCCCGAGCTCGGCGAAGGTCGCCCAGGTCTCGCGGCCGAAGCCCTCCTCGGTGGCGGCGGCCTTCTGCCGGACGTCGAACGGGTACCGCTCGCGCACCAGGCGGTTGACGGTGTCCTTCAGCAGGCGCTGGTCGTCGGAGAGCGAGAAGTCCATGGGCGTTCCTTCTTCTTGGCGTAGGCACGTCGCTGCCCGGGATGAGGGACAAAAATTACACCCATCCTCCCTCATCCCGGACGGCTGCGCGTCGGCGCGGCCGATCCGGGATCCACGCAGCGACGTGCGCCGCCGCGTCCTTCACAGCCCCAGGCTGGCCTTGGCGATGATGTTCTTCTGGATCTCGTTGGAGCCGCCGAAGATCGACAGCTTGCGCATGTTGAAGTAGTGCGCCGCCACCGGGGCAGCGTAGTCGGGGCCGACCGGCTCGCCGTTGAAGCCGCCGTCGAGCGCCTCCGGCTGGAACGGCAGGGCATAGGGGCCGAGCGCCCGGCGCGCGAGGTCGGTGATCGCCTGGCGGATCTCGGTGCCCTTGATCTTCAGGATCGAGCTCTCCGCGCCGGGCGCGCCGCCGGCCTGCACGTCGGCCAGCACCCGCAGGTTGGTCATCTCCAGCGCCATCAGGTCGATCTCGATCTGCGCCAGTCGGGCCCGGAACACCGGATCCTCGAGCAGCGGCCGGCCACCCTTGCGCTGGTCGCGGGCGATCGCCTTGAGGTGGCGCAGCGACTGCTTCGACAGCCCGACCCCGGCGATGTTGGTGCGCTCGTGGGTCAGCAGGTATTTGGCGCAGGTCCAGCCCTGGTTCTCCGCGCCGACCCGGTTGCCGACCGGCACCCGCACGTCGTCGAAGAACACCTCGTTCACCTCGTGCTCGCCTTCCAGCAGGATGATCGGGCGCACCGTGACGCCGGGGGTCGCCATGTCGATCAGCAGGAAGGAGATGCCCTCCTGCGGCTTGGCCGCCTGCGGGTCGGTGCGGACCAGGCAGAAGATCCAGTTGGCATGCTGGCCCAGCGTGGTCCAGGTCTTCTGGCCGTTGACCACGTAATGGTCGCCGTCGCGCACCGCCCTGGTCTTCAGCGAGGCGAGGTCGGAGCCGGCGCCCGGCTCGGAGTAGCCCTGGCACCACCAGTCGGTGAGGTCGAGAATGCGCGGCAGGTAATGCCCCTTTTGTTCGGGCGTGCCGAACTTCATGATCACCGGGGCGACCATGTTGATGCCGAACGGCACCAGCCGCGGCGCGCCGGCGGCGGCACACTCCTCCTCGAAGATGTGGCGCTGCACCGGCGACCAGCCGGTGCCGCCATGCTCCTTCGGCCAGTTGACGCCGAGCCAGCCGCGCTTCGCCAGTGCGGTCTGCCAGCGCACATGGTCGTCGCGGGTCAGCCGCCGGCCGCCCTTCACCCGGGCGGCGATCTCCACCGGCAGCTCGGCGGCAAGGAAGGCGCGGAGCTCGTCGCGGAACTCCCGTTCCGCCGGCGTGAAGTCCAGGTCCATTGCGTTCCTCCCGGCGCGGTCAGCGCGCCTCGCTCCAGTCCTTGAAGCTTCGGCCGGCCGCGGCGAGCTCGACCAGCAGCGGTGCCGGCTGCCAGCTCTTCGGGTCGTGGTCGGCGAAGCCGCGGATGTCGGCCAGCACGTTGGCCAGGCCGCGGCGGTCGGCCCAGAACATCGGCCCGCCCTCGTAGGACGGGAAGCCGTAGCCGAACAGCCAGACCATGTCGATGTCGACCGGGCGCAGCGCGATGCCCTCGGCCAGGATCCGCGCCCCCTCGTTGACCAGCGCGCACAGCGCCCGGGTGCGGATCTCGTCGGCGCTGAACGAGCGGCGGTTGATGCCCTTCTTTCTCGACTCCTCGATGACGATCGCCTCGACCGCCGGGTCGGCGATCGGGGTGCGGCCGTCCTCGTAGCGGTACCAGCCCGCCCCCGTCTTCTGGCCGAGCCGGCCGAGCTCATAGAGCCGGTCGGCGATGGCGACGTAGCGGGCGTCGGCCGGGCGGGTCGCGTCCTCGCGCCGCCGCGTCATGTAGCCGATGTCGAGGCCGGCGAGATCGCCCATGGCGTACAGCCCCATCGGGAAGCCGAAGCCGGTGATCGCGGCATCGATCTCCTGCGGCAGGGCGCCGTCCTCCAGCAGGTAGTCCATCTGGGTCTTGTAGGTCCGCAGCATGCGGTTGCCGATGAAGCCGTCGCACACGCCGGAGACCACGGCCACCTTGCCGAGCCTGCGGCCGATTTCCAGCGCCGTCTTCAGCGCGTCGTCGGCGGTCGCGGCGCCCCGCACCACCTCCAGCAGACGCATGACGTTGGCCGGGCTGAAGAAATGCATGCCCAGCACGTCGGCCGGGCGCGAGGTGACGGCGGCGATGGCGTCGACGTCCAGGTAGGAGGTGTTGGTCGCCAGCACCGCGCCGGGCTTCGCCACCTGGTCGAGCTTCGTGAACACCTGCTTCTTGACGTCCATGCTCTCGAACACCGCCTCGATCACCATGTCGGCGTCGGCGACGGCCGCCATGTCGAGGCTCGGCGTGATCAGTGCCATGCGGGCGTCGACGTCGGCGGCGGTCATGCGGCCGCGCCGGGCGCTGATATCGTAGTTGCCGCGCACCCGGGCGATCCCGCGGTCGAGTGCTTCGATCGTGGTCTCGACCACGGTGACCGGGATGCCGGCATTGGCGAAGCACATGGCGATGCCGCCGCCCATGGTGCCGGCACCGATCACCGCCGCCTTCTTCACCGGCCGAACCGGCACGTCCTTCGACATGCCCGGCACCTTGGCGACCTCGCGCTCGCCGAAGAAGGCGTGCACCAGGCCGGCGCGCTGCGGCGACGCCATGCATTCCCCGATCAGCTGGCGCTCGCGCTTCAGCCCCGCGTCGAAGGGCAGGTCGACGGCGGCCTCGACCGCGTCGACGCAGCGCTGCGGCGAGAACAGGCCGCGCGCCGACTTCTCCAGCCGCGCCCGCTCGGCCGCGAACACCGAGCGGTCGGCGCGGGCGTCGGCCAGCTTGTCCTCGCGGTCGCGGACCGGCAGGGCGGTCAGGCCCTCGTCGATCACCCGCTGGGCGAAGGCGATGCCGGCCGCCTTCACGTCGGTGCCGTCGACCACCGCGTCGAGGATGCCGAGCTGCGCCGCCTCTTCGGGCGGGACATGGCGGCCGCTGGTGATCATCTCCAGCGCGGTCGCCACCCCGGCCACCCGCGGTAGCCGCTGGGTGCCGCCGGCGCCCGGAATGATCCCGAGCTTCACCTCCGGCAGGCCGACCTTGGCGCTGGCCAGCGCCACGCGGAAGCGGCAGCCGAGCGCAACCTCCAGGCCGCCGCCCAGCGCGGTGCCGTGGATCGCCGCCACCGTCGGCTTGGCGCATGCCTCGATCTCGTCGATCACGCCGCCCAGCATGGGCGGCAGCGGCGGCTTGCCGAATTCGCGGATGTCGGCGCCGGCCATGAAGGTGCGGCCGTCGCCGAAGATCACCAGGACCTTCGCATCGGAATCCTCCGTGCCTTGCCGGATCGCCTCGGCGATGCCGGCGCGGACCGCCTGGCCGAGCGCGTTGACCGGCGGGTTGATCACCCGGATCAGGCCGATGGCGCCTTCGCGGCTGTACTGGACGGCGTCGCTCATTTTTCCTCCCGAAGCGCAGGTTTCCGACGTCATAGACCGGGACGGCGCCGGAGCACAAGAAACGCGGAACGATGTTCCGACTGGTGGAATTTTCTAACTTCCGAGATCGCGAAGCCGGCCGACGGCCGCCCCGGCCAGGTCGCGCTCGACCAGCCGCACCAGCTCCATCAGCCGGGGGCCGACGGTGCGCTCCAGCACCCGCCGGCTCAGGCGTTGCGAGGAACCGCCGCAATTGAACGCCATCACATGCGCCCCGCCCTCCAGCACCAGCGGCACGCCGGCCGAGGCGACGTCGCGGTTCCACTCGCCCTCGGAGACGACATAGCCGTTCTCGCCATGGAACCGCAGGGCGGCATCCAGACCGGCGCGCAGTTTCGGCCAGTCGTCGCCGTAATGCGCCTGCAGCCGGGCATAAAGCGTCTCGCGGTCGGCGTCGCGCAGGCCGGCGATGTAGGCGCGGCCCATGGAGGTCATCGGCATCGGCAGCCGGGCGCCGATGTCCAGGCGCAGGATCAGCGGGCCGCGGCCCTGGCAGACGTCGACATAGACCATCTCGGACCGGTCGGCCGAGCCGAGCGCCACCGAGCAGTCGGTGGAGTCGGCGAGCGCCTGCATGTGCGGGTGCGCAATGTCGCGCATCCCGTTGCCGGCGAGGAAGCGATAGCCCAGCGCCAGCACGCCAGGGCCGAGCTGGTAGCGCTCCAGCTGCTCGACGTAGCGCAGGTAGCCGAGCGAGGTGAGGGTCTGGGTCAGCCGCGACACGGTCGACTTCGGGATGCCGGTGCGCTTGGAGAGCTCGCCGTTGCCGAGATAGCGGTCGTCGCGGCCGAACGCCCGCAGGATCTCCAGGCCGCGTGCCAGGGCGGTGACGAAGCCGGGATCGGCCTCGGCGCCGTCGCGCCAGTCCTGGATGTTGGCCAGCCGCGGGTTGCTCGGTCGTCTCGGCATTCAGGGGGCCTGCGTTGATGGCGGGGCCGGGGGCGGGGAAGGGCGCTCGCGCTCCTGAAGCACCCGCCACATCACCTTGCCGGTCGGCGATTTCGGCAGGCCGTCGGCGAACTCCAGGACCGCCGGAACCTTGTAGGCCGCCATCCGCTCGCGGCACCATCCCTGGATTTCCACAGCCGCCGGCGCGCGGCCGGCGCGCGGCACGATCACCGCCTTCACGCTCTCGCCGCGCCGCGGGTCCGGGGTGGCGATGATGCAGACCTCCTGGATGTCGGGATGCTCGTACATCATCGCCTCGACCTCGGCCGGCCAGACCTTGAAGCCGGAGGCATTGATCATCCGCTTCAGCCGGTCGACCAGGAAGAAGTAGCCCTCGTCGTCGTAATAGCCGAGGTCGCCGGTCCGGAAGAACCGCTTGCCGTCGCGCTCGAAGAACACCGCGGCGGTCTCTTCGGGACGGTTCCAGTAGCCGAGGAAGATCTGCGGGCCGGCCACCACGATCTCGCCGACCGCGCCGGGTTCCAGCTCCACCAGCGTCTCGGGATCGACCACCCGGGCGTCGGTGTCGAAGATCGGGATGCCGCCGCATTGCCGCTTCGGGCGGTGGTAGGGGTTGATGTGGGTGGGGGCGATGGTCTCGGTCAGGCCGTAGCCCTCGATGTACTCGATCCCGGTCAGCGCGTGCAGCCGGTCGGCCACCGCCTTCGGCATCTGCGCGCCGCCGCCGCTGACCGCCACCAGCGACGACAGGTCGAACTGCCCGGCCTCGGGATCGGACAGCAGGTCGACCGCCATGGTGGTGATGCAGCGCCAGTGGGTGACCCGGTGCCGGGCGATCAGCGCCGCCGCGGTGCGCCGGTTCCAGCGGCTCATCATCACCATGGTGGAGCCCTGGAACACCAGCATGTTCATCGAGTTCTGCATGCCGGTGACGTGGAACAGCGGCAGGCCGACCAGCGACACCGATTCCGGGCCGCTGGGGCTCCAGCACAGGGTGGCGAACATGGTGAAGCCGACCGTGCGGTGGCTGTGCAGGCAGCCCTTCGGCCGGCCGGTGGTGCCGGAGCTGAACGGCAGCACGCACCAGTCGTCGAGGCCGATCTCCAGCGCCGGCGGCGCGTGCCCGGCATCCATCACCGACTGCCAGTCGGCCAGTCCCTCGCCGGCCAGTCCCTCGCCGGCCAGTCCCTCGCCGGCGACCTCCCGCTTCGCCGCGGCCACCGCCTCGGGCAGATCGAGGTCGGTACCGACCCGCAGGAAATCGGAGTAGGCCGCGACCGCGACATGGCGCAGGACGCCGCTGCCGGCGACGGCGAGCGGCATCACCACGTCGAGCATCTCCTGGCCGATCACCGCCGCGGCGGCGCCGGTGTCCCCGGCGATGTGCCGCAGCTCCTCGACCCGGCTCATGGTGTTGACCGGGACCACCACGGCGTTGGCGCGCAGGATGGCGTAGTAGCCGATCACGAATTGCGGGCTGTTCTGCATGAACAGCAGCACCCGGTCGCCGCGCTTCACCCCGGCCACGGTGGCCAGCCAGCCGGCGAGCCGGTCGGCCGAGCGCTCGAGCTCCGCCCAGGTGACCGGCGTTCCGTAGTAGTGGATCGCCACCTTCTCGGGGAAGCGCCGGGCGGTTACCGTGAGGTTCTCCGGAAGCGTCGTCGCCGGCGGCGTGAGATGGTGCGGCAGCCCCTTCGGCCAGACGCCGAAATGTCGATCGAACATCGAGCCTCCCTGGTCCGCGGCTTTGCGCTGCCACGGTTTTCCAACCTATCCCACGGCAGCGGCGGGCGATCAACCGACGGAACAGGGTTCCGCTTGTCGGAATGGGGTTGAGGTCGAGGCACCCGGCCCCCAGCCTCTCGAAGACCAGGCCGGCGGTCAGGTCACGCGCTTGGCCATCGCTCGATGTTCTCGACGAACACGGCGGGCGGCACGATGGGGATGTCTCGAAAGGGATTGAGGACCAGCAGGTCTGCGTCACCGGAGACGACGACATCGGCGCGGCCATTGACGGCGAGTTCCAGGAACTTGTCGTCGGTCGGGTCGCGACAGGCAGCGATCCGCTCCTTGATTTGGACCGTTTCGGCTGTTGCGAGCAGACCCTTGAGCCAGTCGGCGGCAGCGGGAGCAATCAGCGCTGCAAGCGTCGGGCGGGCGATGACGTCGAGAAGCTGCCGCTCCGTTGCAGCCGACTTGAGCCAGCCGCCTCGCTGATGAACGAGATGCACTGCCAACGCCGGCATCGAGCCATCCTTCAGGGCCGCGCTGACCAGGACGTTCGTGTCAAGAACGACCCTCCGTAAGCCTTGGGCTCAACGTCGATCTGGGCCTGTTTGATCAGCCGATCCAGATCGGCATCGGTCAGTCCCGCCGCGACGACCCGGGCGCGAGATTCGCGCCTACCTGGGATCGTTCCTTCGTTGGGCTCGATGGAAATCGTGACGCGCTCGTCCGAGCTGATGCCTCGGCGGGCAAGCACGGCGGCTACTTCGCCAGCTGTGGTTTCTATTACGAGACTGCGCGACGCCATGACGATCTCCTACGATCGCCACTCCATCAAGAACGACGATCATGTCTGTATTCCACCGAGCTTAACCGACAGCGCCAGACCCGACCAGATTCTCCAGAAATGGGATCTTCGGTGCAGCCATTGAGCCCGCGGGCCAATGGATCAGAGTTTATCAAGACGATGTCGCGCCGCCTTGACCCTGTTTCAATATCGATATCAAGATCACGGGTCAGCAAGCCGAGCGAGGCGGAAGAATGTCGGTGGCCGAGGCCCTCGGGGCGGGCGAGATCAGCCCGTTCCCGCAGGTCAACAAGCGTCAGGCGATCCAGGAGGCGCTGCAGCGGCTGATCGTGACCGGGCGGCTGGCGCCGGGCACGCCGCTGGTCGAGACCCAGCTGGCGGCCGAGTTCCGCTCCAGCCAGGCGCCGGTGCGCGAGGCGCTGATGAAGCTGCAGGAGGCCGGGCTGGTGGTGCGCAACGGCTACCGCGGCACGGTGGTCGCCACCACCTCGATGGACGAGGCGCGCGAGATGGTGGCGGTGCGCCTGCGGCTGGAGACCAGCGGCGTGCGCCGCGCCGCTGCCCGCTTCGACAATGCGTTGCGCGACCGGCTCGCCGGGCTGATCGCCGGGATGGAGGCGGCGGCCGGGAATGGCGACCTGTTCGCGCTGACCGAACTCGACCGTGCCTTCCACCTGGCGATCTTCGAGCGCGCCGACCTGCCGTCGCTGGAGCCGATCCTGATGCGCTGCTTCCTGCACGTGCACCGCGCGGCGCTCTCCAATCCGGCGCGGGCCCGGCCGATGCTGCAGTCGGCGCGCTGGCACTGGCCGATCATCACAGCGCTCGACTCCGGCGATCCGGAGGTCGCGGCCACAGCACTGGCCGAGCACATCAACAACGTCATCGAGGGAATGCCGCCGATCGAGAGCGACACCCCCGGCTGACGCGTCTTCAACAGGGAAGCAATGAGGAGGTGGAGAGAACCATGACCCGGAAACTGTCGCTGGCCATCGCGGCCGGCATGCTGCTGATCGGCTCGGCCGCGTCGGCCGAGACCCTGAAGATCGGCCTCGCCGACGATCCCGACGTGCTCGATCCCGACCAGTCCCGCACCTTCGTCGGCCGCATCGTCTACACGGCGCTGTGCGACAAGCTGGTCGACATCGACCCCGACCTGAACTTCGTGCCGCAGCTCGCCACCGAGTGGAGCTGGTCGGAGGACGGCAAGGCGCTGACCATGAAGCTGCGCCAGGGCGTGACCTTCCATGACGGCGAGAAATTCGACGCTGCGGCGGTCAAGTACAACATCGAGCGCTCGAAGAACCTGCCGGAGTCGCGGCGCAAGAGCGAGGTCAAGTCGATCCAGTCGGTCGACGTGGTCGACCCGATGACCGTGCGGATCAACCTCGGCGCTCCGGACGCCACGCTGATGGCGACGCTGTCCGACCGCGCCGGCATGATGGTGTCGCCGAAGGCCGCCGAGGCCGCGGGCGCCAACCTCGGCGCCAACCTGGTGTGCTCCGGCCCCTACAAGTTCGTCGAGCGGGTGCAGCAGGACAAGATCGTCGTCGAGCGCTTCAAGGAGCACTGGAACGCCGCCAAGTTCCATTTCGACCAGGTGATCTACCGCACCATCCCGGACTCCACGGTCCGGCTCGCCAACCTGCAGTCCGGCGACCTCGACCTGCTGGAGCGGCTGTCGCCGCCGGACGTGCCGACCGTGAAGGCCGACGCCAAGCTGAAGATGGTCGACGTGGTGGGCGTCGGCTACCAGGGCATCACCATCAACATCGGCAACGGCGAGCGCTCGAAGACCCCGCTCGGCCAGGACCCGCGGGTGCGCAAGGCGCTGGAGCTTGCGATCGACCGCAACGCGCTGAATCAAGTCGTGTTCGACGGCATGCACCTGCCGGGCAACCAGTTCATCTCGCCGCAGAGCCAGTTCTACGCCAAGTCGGTGCCGATGCCGGGGCGTGACGTCGCCAAGGCCAAGGCGCTGCTGAAGGAGGCCGGGGTCGAGAAGTTCTCCTTCGAGATGCAGTTCGCCAACAACCCCGACGCCACCCGGGCGGCGCAGGTGATCCAGGCGATGGCGGCCGAGGCCGGTTTCGACATCAAGCTGCGCGCCACCGAGTTCGCCACCATGCTGAAGGAGCAGACCGCCGGCAACTATCAGGCGACCCAGGTCGGCTGGTCGGGCCGCGTCGACCCCGACGGTAACATCCACACCTTCATGACCTGCAAGGGCGGCATCAACGACAGCAAGTACTGCAATCCGGAGGTCGACAAGGCCCTGGACGCCGCCCGCCTGACCAACTCGCTGCCGGAGCGCAAGAAGCTGTACGAGACCGCCATCCAGCAGCTCGATCAGGACCGGCCGATCATCTACCTCTGGCATCCGAAGTGGATCTGGGCGTTGCGCGCCAACCTGCAGGGCTACGTGCCCTATCCGGACGCGATGATCCGGCTCGAAGGCATGCGCAAGGGCTCGTGATGCCGGCGGGGGCGGCTCCCGATCGGGGCCGCCCCCGCCACCCTCTGACCCGAACCGTCGGGAGCGGCCGGTGCTGGCATACTTCCTCAGACGCCTGGTCGGCATCGTGCCGACGCTGGTGCTGGTCTCGATCTTCGTGTTCGTCCTGCAGCTGATGCTGCCGGGCGACCCGGCGCTGGCGATCGCCGGCGAGGAGCGCGACCCGGAGTCGCTCGCCTTCATCCGCGAGAAGTACCACCTGAACGAACCGATCTGGGTGCAGTACGGCTACTGGATCGGCGGCGTTCTGCAGGGCGACCTCGGGATCTCGCTGCGCACCAGCATCCCGGTGACCGACCTGCTGCTGCAGAAGCTGCCGGTGACGATCCAGCTGGCGCTGATGGCGATCGCCATCGCGCTGCTGATCGGCATCCCGATGGGCGTGCTGTCGGCGATCCACCGCGGCTCCGCACTCGACTGGCTGGCCAACGTGATCGGCCTCTCGGGGCTGTCGATTCCGAATTTCTGGCTCGGCGTGATGCTGATCATGCTGGTCTCGGTGCAGCTCGGCTGGCTGCCGGCGTCGGGCTATGAGAGCCCGTTCGACGACCCGGTGCAGAACCTCAAGACCATGATCATGCCCGCCTTCGTGCTCGGCACCGGCATCGCCGCCACGATGATGCGGCACACCCGCAGCGCCATGCTGGAGGTGCTGAAGTCCGACTACGTGCGCACCGCACGGGCCAAGGGGGTGCGCGAGCGGTTCGTCATCATGCGCCACGCCTTCCGCAACGCCCTGATCCCGGTGGTCACGATCGGCACGCTGCAGCTCGGCGAACTGCTGGCGGGGGCGGTGCTGACCGAGCAGGTGTTCACCATCCCAGGCTTCGGCAAGCAGATCGTCGATGCCGTGTTCAACCGCGATTATGCGGTGGTGCAGGGCGTGGTGCTGTGCAGCTCGCTCGCCTTCATCGCCCTGAACCTGGCGGCCGACATGGCGTATTTTCTCCTGAACCCGCGGATCCGGGCCTGAGCCATGGCCGACGCCGCCACCACGCTCCCCACTTTCCTCGGCCTGCGCGTCCGCTCGCGGGCCGGCCGTCGCCTGCTGCGCCACCGCGGCGCCCTGGTCGGCGGCATCCTGATCGCCCTGTTCCTGGCGCTGTCGGTGGCCGCACCGCTGTTCGCCACCCACGACCCGATGGCGACCGACTGGATGGCGGTGCGCAAGGCGCCGTCTGAGGCGCATTGGATGGGCACCGACGAGATCGGCCGCGACGTGTATTCGCGGCTGGTGTGGGGGGCGCGGACCTCGCTGCTGGCCGGCGTGGTGTCGGTGGCGTTCGCGCTCGCCGTCGGGGTGCCGCTCGGCGTGCTGGCCGGCTATGCCGGCGGCTGGACCGACACCGTGATCTCGCGCTGCAACGAGGCGGTGCTGTCCTGCCCGTTCCTGATCCTGGCGATCGCCTTCGCGGCGTTCCTGGGGCCGAGCCTCACCAACGCCATGATCGCCATCGGCCTGTCGGCGGCGCCGATCTTCGTGCGGCTGGCGCGCGGCCAGACCCTGGTGGTCAAGTCCGAGGAGTATGTCGACGGGGCGCGGGCCGTCGGCATCCCGCATCCGCGCATCGTCTGGCGCTACATCCTGCCGAACATCTTCCCGCCGCTGCTGGTGCAGGCGACGCTGACCATCGCCACCGCCATCATCGCCGAGGCCAGCCTGTCGTTCCTCGGGCTGGGCCAGCAGCCGCCGGATCCGAGCTGGGGCAGCATGCTCAGCACCGCCAAGAACTTCATCACCCACGCGCCGTGGATGTCGGTGTGGCCGGGGGTGGCGATCTTCCTGGTGGTGTTCGGCTTCAACCTGCTGGGCGACGGGCTGCGCGACGCCCTCGACCCGCGCGGCGACTGACGGAGCGACGGCAATGACCTGGTCGATCATCGCGCGCGAGCCGGAGACCGGCGTTCTCGGACTGGCGCTCGCCACCCGCTTCTTCGCGGCCGGCGCCCTGGTGCCGCATACCGCGTCCGATGCCGGGATCGTCGCGACCCAGGCGCTGGTCAACCCGACCTACGGGCCGCGCGGCCTGGAGCTGCTGCGGGCCGGCCGGTCGGCTGCGGAGGTGGTGGCCGATCTGGTGCAGCCGGACCAGGGCAGGGCGGTGCGGCAGGTGCACCTGATGGGACTGGACGGCGAGGCCGCATCCTACACCGGCGCGGGATGCGTCGACTGGGCCGGGGCGCGCTCGCAGCGCGACCTGTCGGTCGCCGGCAACATGCTGGCCGGGCCCGACGTGGTCGAGGCCACCTTCGCCGCGTTCCGGGCGCGCACCGACCTGCCGCTGGTGGAGCGACTGATCGCCGCCATGCGGGCTGGCGAGACGGCCGGCGGCGACAAGCGCGGCAAGCAGTCGGCCTGCCTGGTGATCCAGGACCGCCGGCCTTACCGTTGGCTCGACCTGCGGGTGGACGACCATCCGGACCCGCTCGGCGAGCTGGCGCGGCTGCACGCCGTCGCCGGCGAGCGCTTCCTGGCGTTCCGCCACGCCTTCCCGACCGAGGAAAGGCCGTTCGGGATCTGGGACAGGGCCGAGATCGAGGCTATGATCAGCGATCGCCGCTTCGTCTGACGAGGCGATTTTTTCCACCGCGGCGCGTCGGTCTTCACCATCGGTTTACCAATGAGGCGGCAAACTGCCTCGTCAACCAACAGCGGCATGGCCATGAGCGCACCCAGCACGGCGATCCAGAACACCCAGTCGGTCATCACGGACCTCGAGGCCGACCTGAATCTCATTCGCGATGTGGCGCGGCGCATCGACCAGATCGCCGGCCAGACCAACCTGCTGGCGCTCAACGCCACGATCGAGGCGGCGCGCGCCGGCGATGCCGGCCGAGGCTTCGCGGTGGTGGCGGGCGAGGTCAAGACGCTGTCGGGCAACACCAAGGAGGCGACCGACCAGATCGCCAAGGTGATCGCCACCGTGGAGAAGCGGATCGAGACTCTCAAGCGCACCCTGGCCGAGCGCGCGGAGCATGCCGGCGACTGACCGGCGCCGCAGCGCTCAGTCCAGTTCGAAGCCGCCCTCGTAGCTGCGCTTCAATGCCGGGTCCTGGCGCGGCTTCTCAAGGATGCAGTTGCCGATCGCGAGCAGGTCGAGGTCGGTGCCCATGAAGCACCGGAACGCGTCCTCGGGCGTGCCGACGATCGGCTCGCCGCGCACGTTGAACGAGGTGTTGACCAGCACCGGGCAGCCGGTCAGCGCCTTGAAGGCGCTCAGCAGCGCGTGGTAGCGCGGGTTGGTGCCGGCGTGCACCGTCTGGATCCGTGCCGAATAGTCGACATGGGTGACGGCCGGCAGGTCGGATCGCGCGACATTCAGCTTGTCGATGCCGAACAGCGCGCTTTCGGCCTCTGTCATCGCGCGCCGTCGCTCGGCGCGGACGTCGGCGACCAGCAGCATGTAGGGGCTGTCGGTCTCCAGCTCGAACCAGTCGGCGACGTCCTCGCGCAGCACCGAAGGCGCGAACGGCCGGAAGCTTTCGCGGTATTTCACCTTCAGGTTGAGCGTCCGCTGCATCGTCGGCGAGCGCGGGTCGCCGAGGATCGATCGGGCGCCTAGGGCCCGCGGCCCGAACTCCATGCGGCCCTGGAACCACCCGGTCGCCGCGCCGTCGGCGAGTGCGGCGGCGGTCCGCGCAACCAGCGCGCCGTCGCCGACGGTCTCGAACACCGCACCCGCCGCGGCCAGCCGCCGCTCGATCTCCTCCTGGGCGAAGCCCGGCCCCAGATAGCCGCCATGCATGCCATCGCCGGCGGGGGCGGGGCGCTCGCGGCCGAGCGCCTGGTGCCAGGCCGCCAGAGCCGCACCAACGGCGCCGCCGGCATCGCCGGCCGCCGGCTGGATCCAGATGTCGCGGAAGGCGCCATCGCGCAGCACCTTGCCGTTGGCCACGCAGTTCAGCGCCACGCCGCCGGCGAGGCAGAGGTTCGCGATGCCGTACTCGGCCGCCAGGCTGCGGGTCAGCCGCAGCACGATCTCCTCTGTGACCGCCTGGATCGAGGCCGCGACGTCCATGTGGAACGGCGTGAGCAGGTCCTTGTCCGGCCGGCGCGCCGGCGCGCCGAACAGCCGCTCGAATCGCTCGTTCACCATGGTCAGGCCGGTGCAGTAGTCGAAGTAGCGCTGGTCGAGGCGGAACGTGCCGTCCGGCTTCAGGTCGACCAGCTTCTCCAGGATCAGGTCCTTGAACCGCGGCTCGCCGTAGGGTGCCAGCCCCATGACCTTGTACTCGCCGGAGTTCACCTTGAAGCCGGTGTAGTAGGTGAAGGCCGAGTACAGCAGCCCGAGCGAATGCGGGAAGTGGATCTCCTTCACCATCCGCAGCTCGCGACCGCGGCCGATCGCCACCGCCGTGGTCGTCCACTCGCCGACGCCGTCGAGCGTCAGCACCACCGCCTCCTCGAACGGCGAGGGGTAGAAGGCGCTGGCGGCGTGGCTCATGTGGTGCTCGGCGAACAGCAGCCGCGCGGCGTCGGCGAAGCCGCCGTCGTGGCGCCGCAGCTCGCGCAGCAGCATGTCCTTCTGGAACAGCTTCTCGCGCAGCCAGACCGGCATCGCCATGCGGAACGACCGCAGGCCGCGCGGCGCCACGCTGGCGTAGGTCTCCAGCAGGCGCTCGAACTTCAGGAACGGCTTGTCGTAGAACGCCACCCGCTCGACCTGGTCGAGCCGGATGCCGGCTTCGGCGAGCACGTAGTCGACGGCGTTCCGCGGATAGCCGGCGTCGTGCTTCTTGCGCGTGAAGCGCTCCTCCTGGGCGGCCGCCACCACCTCGCCATTCACGACCAGTGCGGCGGCGCTGTCGTGGTAGAAGGCGGAGAGCCCGAGGATCGCGGTCATGCGCGGCTAGAACAGAGTGTAGATGAACGGTGCCACCGCCGACCCCTGGGTCAGCACCACCAGCCCGCCGAACAGCACCATCACCAGCATCATCGGCAGCAGCCAGAATTTCTTGCGGATCCGCATGAACCGCCACAGCTCGGCGAGGAAGGACATCGGCGTCTCAGAACTGGTTGGTCATCGAGGATTGCGCGTCTGCCCCGGCGTCGCGGGCGATCCAGTAGCTGGTCGCGGCGGGGTCGAAGCGCCGGTTCAGCGGGTCCTTGCCGAACAGCCGCAGCAGCAGGGCGGTCGGCGTCACCGCCAGGTAGAACACCAACGCCATCACCAACGGGGTGACGATCGCGCCGAGCAGCATGCCGAGCCGGAACCACGCCCGGTTGGCCGGGGCCAGCAGGGCCGGCCGGATCAACCCGACCGCCAGGATCCCGGCCGCCACCGCCAGCGCCCACCAGCGCGGTGCCGCCCCGTCGAGCAGTGGCAGCAGGCCGACGATGGCGAACACCACCGCGAAGACGATCCCGAAGCTGCGCTCCGAGCCGACCGTCACCGCGCTGTGTTCCTGGATGTCCGTCATCGTCCTGTCGCCCACCGGTGCGCCGGACTATATCCCCGGTTCGTGCCGGGGGGTCAACCGCCGCCCAGCCCAGCCGCCCAGCCCGGCTGTCGGCCATACCTGTTGTGCGGGCCGGGCGTTGCGGCTTTGATCGCGGCCTGCGGCCGGCGCCCGTCCACGATGCCGGCCAACCCGACAGGAGGAACGACCATGGCCAAGGCCTACTGGATCTCGATGTACCGCGCCGTTCACGACGCCGACAAGCTGGCGGCCTACGCCAAGCTCGCCGGTCCCGCCATCCAGGCCGGCGGCGGCCGCTTTCTCGCGCGCGGCATGCCGGCCAAGACCTATGAGGGCGGGCTGCAGCAGCGCACCGTGCTCATCGAGTTCGACAGCCTCGAACAGGCGGTCGCCACGCATGACAGCGCCGGCTATCGGGCCGCGCTGGACGCCCTCGGCGACGGGGTCGACCGCGACATGCGCATCGTCGAAGCGGCGTGACCGGCGTCGGCGACATACAGTCTCGGGCGGCGGCAATCCGCCGCCCGAGCCGTTCGGGATGGCATGTCCGTCTGGTCCGGCTGCAGCCTGCCCAAAAGCGCGCCGATCGACACGACGTTGGCAGCAGTCGCGAAGGGCGCGTGCAGGGGGTGATTCGAGTTACTCTCGGCGATCATCATCGCCACACCCGGGCGCGGGCCGCCGGGGGGTTGAGACGGTGATCCTCGCGCTTGATCGATCAGAATATTAAGGCAAGAATCCCGACAATTACCAACAGGCCAATCAGAAAAATAATCCCGATCGTTCCGCCGATAAATTTCAGCATGATTTGCGACCTCGACAGCAGTAGAGAACGCCCGCCGCCGATGCCGGCGACGGGCGCATGGATCAGGCGTAGATCAGCTTGAGCGCTCGCGCTCTTCGATGATGACGCCGTAGTCGCGGTTGACATCGACCTTCACCTTGTCGCCATCACGCTCTGCCTTGGCCGTGAACGTGTCGCCGTCGCGGGAAATGTCGCTGACGTCGTCATAGCCCTGCTCTTCCAGCATCTTCTCGATCTGATCCTCCGAGAGCTGATCGCCCTTCTCGACGGCTCCCGTGATCGGGTCGACCTTCAACTCGACGTCCTCGCCGTAGCGCTTGGCGTCCACGACCAGCGAACGCTCCTGGTACTGGAAGTCGCCGACGTCCGAATAGCCGCGCGCCTCGAGCATCTTGCGGATATTCTCGGCCTTCATGACCTCGGACTGCCCGGTCGCGGTCTGGCCGCCATGCGATTGAGTCGCCTGGGTTGCGGACGAACCGGACTGCGTTCCGCTGCCGGCTGCCAGGGAGACGCTGGCGGTCCCGGCCAGAAGCGCGGCGGCGAGGATATGTGGTGCGAACTTCATCCGTTGCTCCTTCTTTTGTCTCTGGGTCAAGTCCCAGAGCGGTGCCAACGGGTGTTGCCCGGCATTGTTCCAGGATTTTTCGGTTGATCTCCGGGTACCGGAAGAAGCTGGTCGGGACGTAACCGTATTAAATGAATTGCGGAACTTTTCGCCGCCGGTGCTCGTCTGTGACGGGGCGGTGCGTCAGCGTCGTTGCCGCGCGGCAACCTGCTGCGGATGCTTCTGCGCAATGCTGTGCGCAGTTCCATTCAAATGTCCGGCGAGAGGGACTATGCGTCCCGTCCCCCTCCCTCTCGGAACTCTCTTCTTCGGCATCGCGGTGTGTGGCGATCCGGCGAACGGGCAGTCCGGCCAGATCCTGCGATCGGAGGAGTCGCGGGAGCCGGATCAGCAACCCGCGTCACTACAGGGAATCGTCGCGAGGCGGGCCGGGCGGCAGTTGTCCGCCACCCGGCCGCTGTCCATCAGGCGTCGTGCGATCAGGCGATGTCCATCTGGTAGCCGGCCGACACGTAGCGGAAGCCGGAGCCCATCGGCTCGACATAGCCGACGTTGGGGAACGGCATGTGGTAGCCGGTGAAGGCGATCTTGTCGGCGGCGATCATGCCGAAGATCTCCTTGCGCGACGTCGCCGCCTTCTTCTTGTTCATGTCGAACGACACCTCCCAGTCCGGCCGCTGCAGCGACAGGATGTAGTGGTTGGCGACGTCCGAGGTGATCATCAGGCGCTTGCCCTCGCTTTCGACGTGGAACGCCATCATGCCGGGGGTGTGTCCGCCGGCGTCGATCGAGGTGATGCCGGATGCAACCGTGTTGTCGTCCTCGATGAAGGTGAACCGGTCCTTGAACGGCACCACATGCGTCTGCACCAGCTTGCCGACCCGCTCGGTCGGGCCGCTGGCCTTCTCGATCGGCGACCAGAAATTATACTCGGCGGAGCTGGCGACGTAGCGGGCATTCGGGAACGCCGGCTTGCCGTCTTCCAGGTTGCCGCCGATGTGGTCGGGGTGGAAGTGGGTCAGCACCACCACATCGATCTGCTCGGGCGTGTAGCCGGCGGCGCCCAACTGGGTGCGCAGCGACCCGGCGTCCGGCCGGCGGCCGGCGCCGTTGCCGGTGTCGAACAGGATCAGTTCCTTGCCGGTGTTGACCAGCACCGGGCTGAAGCTGATCGCCATGCGCTTGGTCGGCAGGAAGTTCGCCGCGGCCAGGGCCTGCACATCCTCCGGCTTCTGGTTGGCGCCGAAGATCGGATGCGGGCCGTCGACCTGGACGGCGCCGTCCAGGATGGTCGTGACCTCGTAGGCGCCGAGCTTGAAGCGGTAGACGGACGGCTTGCTCGGGCCGAGCATCGGAGCTGCGGCGAGCGCCGGACGGGCCGGCAGGCCGCCGGTGGCGAGAGCAGCGCCGGCGCCGAGCGCGCCGATGAGGGCTGTCCGTCGGGACAGCGTGGTGGACGTCGGTGACATGGAGGCCTCCCTACTAGGTCGCGGGCGCGACTGTATACAATTGAACCGGTCCGGTCCGGAGATCAATCGGGTGGTCCCGCGCCGCGTGATCACGGATTCGAGAGCTTGAACCAGGGACGCAGCCGCACGCCGATCGCCGAGCCGGGCAGCGCCATGGCGATCCAGGCCCACCCATGCAGGCTGGTCGAGGCGACGCCGGAGAAGAACGCCCCGACGTTGCAACCGTAGGCGAGACGCGCGCCGTAGCCCATCATCAGCCCGCCGAGCACCGCCGCCAGCAGCGGCCGCGCGCCGATCCGCCAGCCCGGGCGGAAGCGGCCGGCCAGCGTCGCCGCAATCGCGGCGCCGAGCAGGATGCCGATGTCCGACACCGACGTGGTCGACGCCAGGACGGATCCGTCGAGGACCGCACGTGCCCACGGCGCCGACCAGTAGGCGCTGCCCGCCGGGTCCCAGCCGAGCGCGGCCGCCGCCTTGGCGCCCCACAGCGTGAACCCCCAGGTGACGCCCCAGGGGGATCCGCTCGCCGCCAGCATCGCGGCGTTCAGCAGCGCCAGCGCCAGCGCGCCGAGCAGCAACGGCCAGGGTCCGCGCAGCAGCGCCGCCGCCGTCAACCCGCCGTCCTGCCAGATCGGCCGGCGCACCCGGTAGCCGCGCCGGTGCAGCGCGAGGAGGACGGCGCCGACCAGCAGCGTCTGCAGCACGACCGCCGGACCCCAGCCGACGACGTCGCCGAGCGCCAGCGGCGACAGCGCCGGCAGCGCGTGCCACCACGGCAGATCGAGCGATCCCCACCAGGACCCGGCGCAGAAACACGCCAGAACCAGCATCATGCGCGGGCTGCCGCCGCCGGCGGTGAACAGCGTGCCGGAGGCGCAGCCGCTGCCGAGCTGCATGCCGATTCCGAACAGGAGGGCGCCGAGCAGCATGGCGATGCCGACCGGGGCGACGGCGCCGCCGACCCCGTGCCCCAGCACCTCGCCGGCCGCCAGCATCGGCGCGAACAGTGCGGACGCCGCCACCAGCATGACCGCCTGCGCCACCAGGCCCGACAGATCCCTTTCCAGCAGCAGCCTTCTGTAGGCGGCGGTGAAGCCGAAGCTCGCATGGTACAGCGTCACGCCGAGCAGGAGGCCGATCGCCAGCACCGCCGCCATCGCCGGATCGTCGCGCCACACCGCCAAGCCGAGGGCGGCGGCAATGGCGGTCACCGCCAGCAGCAGGGTCCGCTGCACCGCGGCCGGCGCGGCCGCCGGCGCGACGGCACCGGCGGCGGCGGTCAAGATCCGGCCTTGGCGTCGGCGAGGATGCGGACGACGTCGGCGTCGAGCTCGCGGCCCAGATCGGCGAGAGCCGGAACCTCGTAGGCGCCGAACACCGCGCTCGGCAGCCGGTAGGTGACCCGGGCGCTGCCATCCGGCGCCTCGGTCGCGTAGACCCGGATCGGCGCCTCGATGCCCGCGGCGACCGAGGCCGCCAGCATGCGCCGGGCGTAATCCGGCTTGAAGAACAGGAACACCCTGTTGCCCGGCACCGTCTCGTCGAAGGCCTTCTTGATGCCGCAGTCGGCGCAGGCGATGCCGATGACGTTGAAGCCGTTCGCCGCAATCGCCTTGGCGAAGGCTTCGACAAAAGGCCTGAAGGGCTTGCCGGTGTTGGCCGTGACGGTGCCAGGGTAGGGCACCGGGTTTTCGGCTCGGGCCGGAGTCGTGGCCAGCAGCAGGGCGAAGCAGCAGGCGGCGAGGATGCGCATGACAGGCCTCCATGGTGGACCGCCGTGGTAGCGCGCCCGGCCGCTCACGGGAACGCAACAGGGCGTGAGTGCGGCAGGGACCGCCGTGCTGTCATCTCCAGGCTGCGGATGGGTCCCGGATCCGCCCGCTTCGCGGCCGGTCCGGGATGAGGGTTTTGAGCTCTTAACCTCTGTCCTCATCCCGGCCGCAGCGAAGCGGAGAGCCGGGACCTATCGGGCGAGATGCCGTTCACCCAATTGAGGGGCGCTGTAGCGAACGAACCCTTGAGGATATCCGTTGAGCATCGGAAACTGCGCTGCGCAGACTCACCCGGAGCAGCCAGGTGCGATCGATCGACATCCGGAATGCCCGGAAGAACCTCAGCCGACTGGTCGATGATGTAGCCGGTGGTGATCCCTTCATTATCGTCCGGTCCGGTCGGCCGTTGGTCAAGGTTGTCGCCCTGGGCCAGGCGCGGGAGCGACCGGTCCGCCTCGGCTTCATGGCTGGACAGTCCTCCGTGCCCGACGACTTTGACCGTATGGGCGAGTGCGAAATCGCCGAACTGTTCTCCGGCAAGGATTGAAGATCCTGTCCGTCAGCCGCCTTACGAAATGCACAGCGTGACCGACGTCGCCCCATCTCCGCCGCCGTCGCTCGAGCGCTACGACGGCGCGCTGCGCTTCCGCGTCGCCGGCGGGCGCATCGAGGGGCTGCGGCAGACGCCGCCGATGCGGGCCTTCCACCCGCACGCCGAGACCGGCGAGCCGCGCACCGTGGTGGTCGGCAACGTCGCCGGCGGCGTGGTCGGCGGCGACCGGCTGGCGGTCGAGGTCGCGGTCGGCGCCGGCGAGGCGCTGCTGGCGACCACCCAGGCGGCCGAGAAGGTCTACCGCTCCGACGGTGCCACCGCGATGCTGCGCCTCGGGCTGTCGGCCGAGGCCGGCGGCACCCTGGAATGGCTGTCGTCCGGGACCATCCTGTTCGACGGCGCTCGGCTCGACCGCACCACCACGATCGACGTCGCCGCCGGCGGCGGGCTGCTGTTCTGCGAGACCCTGGTGTTCGGCCGCCTGGCCCGCGGCGAGGTGTTCGCGTCGGGCCTGCTGCGCGACCGGCTGCGGCTGCGGCTGGACGGCCGGCTGGCCTGGGCCGACGACCTGGCGCTGAGCGGGCACATTCCAGACTCCCTGGACGCCGCCGCCGGCTTCGGTGGCGCGCGCTCGTACTCGACGCTGCTGCTGGCCGCACCCGATGCCGGCCGCGCCGTCGAGGCGCTGCGCCCGCTGGTCGAGGCCGACCCCGGCGTGCGTGGCGGCGTCACCGCGCTGGCACCCGGCCTGCTGCTGCTGCGGCTGCTGGCGGCCGATCCGGCGCGGGCCCGGCGGACGGTCGGCGCCGCCTGGATGGCGCTGCGCTCGGAGCGCCTCGGACGGCCGGCGCGGATGCCCACGATCTGGGCAGTCTGACGCGTTTTTGTGCAGTGCAAGAAAGGCTCGACGGCGGCATCGCGGCGCGCCACGCTTCGCCTGCGGAGCAGGACGAGGAGGCGCTGATGCAACTCACACCGCGGGAGAAGGACAAGCTGCTGATCGCCATGGCGGCGATGGTGGCCCGCCGGCGGCTGGAGCGCGGCGTCAAGCTGAACTACCCGGAGGCGATCGCGCTGATCACCGACGCGGTGGTCGAAGGTGCCCGCGACGGCCGCTCCGTCGCCGACCTGATGGAGGCCGGTGCGGCGATCGTCGGCCGCGACCAGGTGATGGAGGGCATCGCCGAGATGCTGCACGAGGTGCAGGTCGAGGCGACCTTCCCGGACGGCACCAAGCTCGTCACCGTCCACCAGCCGATCCGTTGAGGGAGGGGCCGCAATGATCCCGGGCGAACTGATCCCAGCCGAGGGCGAGATCGAGCTGAACGCCGGCGCCGATCGCGTCACCGTCACCGTCGCCAACACCGGCGACCGGCCGGTGCAGGTCGGCAGCCACTACCATTTCGCCGAGACCAACCCGGGGCTGGACTTCGACCGGGCGCTGGCCACCGGCCGCCGCCTCGACATCCCGGCCGGCACGGCGGTGCGCTTCGAGCCCGGCCAGACCCGCGAGGTGACGCTGGTCCCATATGCCGGCGGCCGCATGGTCTACGGCTTCAACCAGAAGATCATGGGCGCGCTGCCGGCGATCGTGCCGGGGCAGGGCAACGTGCCGCCGCGCATGATGGCGCGCGCCGCCTATGCCGGCATGTTCGGGCCGACCGTCGGCGACAAGCTGCGCCTCGCCGACACCGACCTGGTGATCGAGGTCGAGAAGGACTTCACCATCTATGGCGAGGAGGTGAAGTTCGGCGGCGGCAAGGTGATCCGCGACGGCATGGGGCAGAGCCAGGCGAGCCGCGCCGACGGTGCGGTCGACCTGATCATCACCAACGCCACCGTGCTCGACCACACCGGCGTCTTCAAGGCTGACATCGGCATCCGCGACGGCCGCATCGTCGGCATCGGCAAGGCCGGCAATCCGGACGTGCAGCCCGGCGTCGACATCGTCATCGGCCCCGGCACCGAGGCGCTTGCCGGCGAGGGCAAGATTCTCACCGCCGGCGGCCTCGACGTGCACATCCACTTCATCTGCCCGCAGCAGGTCGACGACGCGCTGGCGTCCGGCGTCACCACCATGATGGGCGGCGGCACCGGCCCGGCGACCGGCACCAACGCCACCACCTGCACGCCGGGCCCGTGGAACCTGATGCGGATGCTGCAGGCGGCCGACGCCATTCCGATCAACTTGGGATTCTTCGGCAAGGGCAACGCCGCCCTGCCGCGCGGCCTGGAGGAGCAGATCGCCGCCGGTGCCTGCGGCCTGAAGCTGCACGAGGACTGGGGCACCACGCCGGCCGCCATCGACTGCTGCCTGTCGGTGGCCGACGCCATGGACATCCAGGTGATGATCCACACCGACACGCTGAACGAGTCCGGCTTCGTCGAGCACTCGGTGGCGGCGTTCAAGGGCCGCACCATCCACGCCTTCCACACCGAGGGTGCGGGCGGCGGCCACGCCCCCGACATCATCAAGGTCTGCGGCGAGCTCAACGTGCTGCCGTCGTCGACCAATCCGACGCGGCCGTTCACCGTCAACACGGTGGACGAGCATCTCGACATGCTGATGGTCTGCCACCACCTCGACCCCCGCATCCCCGAGGACGTGGCCTTCGCCGAGAGCCGGATCCGCAAGGAGACGATCGCCGCCGAGGACATCCTGCACGACCTCGGCGCGTTCTCGATCATGGCGTCGGACAGCCAGGCCATGGGCCGGGTCGGCGAGGTGGTGATCCGCACCTGGCAGACCGCCGACAAGATGAAGAAGCAGTTCGGCCGGCTCGACGGCGAGCGCGGCGACAACGACAACCTGCGCGCCCGGCGCTACATCGCCAAATACACCATCAACCCGGCGATCGCCCAGGGGGTGGCCGGCGAGGTGGGATCGATCGAGGTCGGCAAGCGCGCCGACCTGGTGCTGTGGTCGCCGGCGTTCTTCGGCGTGAAGCCGGACCTGGTGCTGGTCGGCGGCCTGATCGCCAGCGCCATGATGGGCGACCCGAACGCCTCGATCCCGACGCCGCAGCCGGTGCATTCCCGCCCGATGTTCGGCAGCCTCGGCGGCGCGCGGACCGCGGGCTCGGTCAGCTTCGTCAGCCAGGCCGCGGTCGAGCGCGACATCCGCGGCCAGTACGGCCTCGCCAAGCAGACGGTGGCGGTGCGCAACACCCGCGGCGGCATCTCCAAGCGCTCGATGCGGCTGAACGACCACTTGCCGCGGATCACGGTGGACCCGGAGACCTACACCGTCACCGCCGACGGCCGGGTGCTGACCTGCGAGCCGGCCAAGGTGGTGGCGATGGCGCAGCGATACTTCCTGTTCTGAGGAGGGGGGAAATGCAGCACGCGGAAGCCGCCCGCATGCATCCGGCCGGCCCTTCGTGGCCGCGCGTTGCGCGGCACCTCAGGGCGACAGATATTCAAACCTGTCGCCCTGAGGTGCGCTTCGCGCCAGCGAAGGGCCACGAAGGGCCGGCCGGCAACGGGCTCCGGGGCCTCTTGATCGGGCCCCTGCCATGATCCGCGCCATCGCGCACACCGCCGCCGGGCGCTGGCCGGCCGCCGAGGCGGCGGACGCGGTCACCCTCGACTACGACGCCCGGTTCCGCCGCCGCATGGTGCTGCATTGCGACAGTGGCCGCGCGGTGCTGCTCGACCTGCCCAAGGCGGTGGCGATGGCCGACGGCGACGGCCTGCGGTTGGAGGATGGCGACTGGCTGACCGTGCGCGCCAGGCCCGAGCCGCTGGTCGAGATCCGCGCCGGCGACGCCCACGCCCTGGTGCGGCTGGCCTGGCATCTCGGCAACCGGCACTTGGCGACCGAGATCGCCGGCGACGTGCTGCGCATCCGCCCGGACCATGTGATCGAGGCGATGCTCCAGGGCCTCGGCGCCAGCCTGACCCGGGTCGAGCGGGCGTTCCAGCCGGAGGGCGGTGCCTATGGCGACCACGCCGGGCATCACCATCACGACCACAACCACGAGCATGGCGGCCATGGTGGGCGCATCCACCACCATCACGGCCATGACCACAACAACTGATCCGACGGTCGACCGGTCCGGCGGGCTGCTGAAGCTCGCCGCCTGGCTGTCGCCGTCCTTCCCGGTCGGCGCCTTCGCCTATTCGACCGGCCTGGAATGGGCGGTGGAGCACGGCCTTGTGGTCGGCCGCGCCGGCCTCGACGCCTGGCTGCGCAGGGTGATTGCGCGCGGTCCGCCGCGCCAGGACGCGGTGCTGGCGGCGCGGGCGTGGCGGGCGGTCGCCGCCGGCGACGGCGCGGCTTTGGCCGAGACCGCCGGGCTTGCCGCCGCGCTGAAGGGCACCGCCGAGCTGGCGCAGGAGACGGTGGTGCAGGGTGTCGCCTATCTGCGCACCGTCGCCGCCGCCTGGCCGCATCCCGGCCTCGATGCGGTGGCGCGCACGCTGGCGGACGCGGGGATCGAGCCGGCGCTGCCGGTGGCGGTCGGAGCCGCCTCGGCGGCGCATGGCGTGGCACTCGGCCCCACCTTGTCGCTGTTCCTGCACGCCGTCGCCGCCAACCAGGTGTCGGCGGCGATCCGGCTGTCGGTGATCGGCCAGACCGACGGCCAGCGGGTGACGGCGGCGCTGGAGCCGGTCATCCTGGCGGTTGCGGAAGCCGCGGAGGCGGCCGATCCCGACGACCTGGGGGCGGCGACCCCGATGCTCGACTGGTGCTCGATGCGCCACGAGACCCAGCACACCCGGCTGTTCCGGTCCTGAGAGGTTGCAAGAGATGAGCGTGGCGATGGATGCGATGATCGGGACTGCGACGGCCGGGCAGGCCCCGGCGACCGGCCCGCTGCGGGTCGGCATCGGCGGGCCGGTCGGCTCCGGCAAGACCGCCCTGGTCGAGGCGCTGTGCAAGCACATGCGCGCCGACCACGACCTCGTGGTGGTGACCAACGACATCTACACCGACGAGGACCGCCGCATCCTGGTGCGCGCCGGCGCGCTGCCGGAGGAGCGGATCATGGGGGTGGAGACGGGAGGCTGCCCGCACACCGCGATCCGCGAGGACGCCTCGATCAACCTCGCCGCGGTCGCCCGCATGCAGGCGATGTTCCCGGCGGCCGAGATCTGCTTCATCGAGAGCGGCGGCGACAACCTGGCGGCCACCTTCAGCCCGGAACTGGCGGACCTGACGATCTACGTGATCGACGTGGCGGCCGGCGAGAAGATCCCGCGCAAGGGCGGCCCCGGCATCACCCGCTCCGACCTGCTGGTGATCAACAAGATCGACCTAGCCCCGCTGGTCGGCGCCGACTTGAGCGTCATGGAGACCGATGCCCGGCGGATGCGCGGCGAGCGGCCGTTCATCTTCACCAACCTGAAGATCGGCAAGGGTGTGGCGGAGATCGCCGGCTTCATCCGCACGTCCGGGGGCGTGGGGTGACGTGCCGCCGGTCACACTCCCGCCGGTGTTTGCGGATTTATTGAGGTTTGCTTAAGCGAATTTAAATTCGAGAGAAAGCCTTTCTGACCATTTGACAGATTTAACGCGAATCGACAGTCTCGCCTTCGGTAGCGCTTAGTTCGCCAGACCAAAAGGGGGAAGTTCCATGTGCCAGCTCTGCAACGACAACAGCCTCCACCTGTCCCGACGTCGCATGCTGCGGGGAGGCCTGGCGCTCGCAGCCGCGGCAACTATCCTGCCGGCGGCGCCGGCCTTCGCGCAGGCGGCGCCGAACGCCATCGCCCCGGAGCTGGCGCTCGCCCGCATCATGGAGGGCAATGGCCGCTACGTCTCCGACACCTCCGCCCACAAGGACTACTCCGCCGGCCGCGCCGCGCGCGCCCAGGCGCAGTATCCGATCGCGGCGATCGTCAGCTGCGCTGATGCCCGCGTGGCGCCCGAGCTGGTGTTCGACCAGGGCCCGGGCGAGCTGTTCGTCACCCGGGTCGCGGGCAACTTCGTCAACGACGACGGCCTCGCCAGCCTGGAATACGGCGTGAAGTTCCTCGGCGTGCCGCTGCTCATGGTGCTCGGTCATTCCGGCTGCGGTGCCGTGTCGGCCACCATCAAGGTGGTGCAGGAGGGCGTGGTCCTGCCGGGGCATCTGCCGGCCCTGGTAGACGCCCTGAAGCCCGGCATCGAGGCGGCGATCGCCAGGAAGCCGGCGGACCTGGTGCAGGAGGCGACGATCGAGAACGTCCGCCACAACGTCCGCCGCCTGCAGTCGGCCGGCCCGATCGTCGCGCCGCTCGTCGCCGCCGGCAAGGTCAAGGTGGTCGGCGGCGTCTACGACATCGCCTCGGGCCGGGTGGTCCTGGTATAGGAGCGCGGCGCCACCGCGGCCGGCGTCACATCACGCTGCCCGACAGCGCCATGATGTCGCCCTCGAGCTTTCCGGTGACGCCGGCATGCAGGTCGCGGATCGGCACGTCGCCTCACATGCGTCAACTCACACGCGGCGGCTCGGCCTGCGACTTCGCGGCGAGGGCGGCGACCGGGCCGCGCCGGCGCATCCGCTCATAGGCGGCCTGGCGGTTCAGCCAGAACCGCGCCGAGGTGCCGAAGTGGTTGGCCAGGCGCAGTGCGATGTCCGCGGTGATGTCGCGGCGGCTCTCCACGATGTCGGCGAGCTGCGGCTGCGGAATTCCGGTCTCGCGCGACAGCGCCGCCACCGACATGCTGGTTGCGACCAGCTCCTCGGCGAGCAGCTCGCCCGGATGCCGGCATTGCTCGATCGAGGTCTCCTGGATATTCGTCGTTACGAGTGACATGCACGCCTCCCTCCCGGCGCCGCCAGCGGTCGTGCAAGTGACCGACGGCACAGCATGGGAAGGAATTCCGATAGGGGCGCCCGGTTCCCGCCGGCAGGACTCTTCCGATCATGCCGGAGGCGGAACTGCCGCATTGCGCTTACCGGCCCTGGCAATCGCGCCGCCGGCCGCCACCTGCATACGGTTCCGAATCCAACGGGAGAGAGGCGCATGGGACTTCTGATCGACGGGGTATGGCACGACCAGGGCTACGACACCGCCGCCAGCGGCGGCCGCTTCCAGCGCAAGGAGTCCGCCTTCCGCAGCTGGGTCACCGCCGACGGCGCGCCTGGCCCGTCCGGGGCCGGCGGTTTCGCGGCCGAGCCCGGGCGCTATCGCCTCTATGTCTCGCTGGCCTGTCCCTGGGCGCACCGCGCGCTGATCCTGCGCGCGCTCAAGGGCCTGGAGGACGCGATCCCGGTGTCGGTGGTGCACTGGCTGATGGGCGCCGACGGCTGGAGCTTCGAGCCGGGGGAGGGCGTGGTCGCCGACCCGGTGCTCGGCGCCCGGTACCTACGCGAACTCTACGTCGCCGCCGATCCGCACTACACCGGCCGGGTGACCGTGCCGGTGCTGTGGGACCTGCAGACCGGCACCGTGGTGTCGAACGAGTCGGCCGAGATCATCCGGATGCTGAACGCCGCCTTCGACGGCGTCGGCGCGGCACCGGGCGACTACTATCCCGAGCCGCTGCGCGCGGAGATCGACCGGATCAACGCCCGCGTCTACGACACCGTGAACAACGGCGTCTACAAGGCCGGCTTCGCCACGTCGCAGGAAGCCTATGAGGAGGCGGTGCGGCCGCTGTTCGACAGCCTCGACTGGCTGGAGGACCGGCTGTCGCAGCAGCGCTGGCTGGCCGGCGACCGGATGACCGAGGCCGACATCCGGCTGTTCACCACCCTGGTGCGGTTCGATCCGGTGTATTTCGGGCACTTCAAGTGCAACATCAGGCGGATCGCCGACTATCCGGCACTGCTCGGCTTCACCCGCGAGGTGTACCAGACGCCGGGCGTGGCCGGCACGGTCGACCTGGGCCACATCAAGCGGCACTACCACCAGAGCCACCGCGGGGTGAACCCGACCGGCATCGTGCCGGTGGGGCCGGAGGTCGACTACGCGGCACCGCATGGGCGGGCGGGGATGTAGGGCTTTGTCGCGCCCCTCCCGGCCGGTACCCTGCCGATTCTGCCGGAGTGCTCCGGCGCGGGCGGGGGAACGGGCGTGGCCACGAGACCGAGCGGCGGACGGCCGCCTGCGCCGGAGCGCGGGCCGCGCGAGCCGGCGCTGATCGACCGCATCCTGAACTTCCCGTATCGCCGGCTGTTCGGGACGCGGGGACGGCTGGTCATCGCGGCGGTCGTCCTGACGGTGCTGGGAGGCCGGTTCGTGACCGGCATCGGCAGCGTGACCCTGGACCCGGCGACCTGCCGGCTGGCCTGGGCGGACAACGTCTACCGGCTCTTCCACCAGGACCGCATCCTCGCCAACACGCAACGTGAGCTGACCCGGCTGCTGGCCGAGAAGCAGACCGCGCTGTGGGCGGTCAATGCCGGCCGCGACCCGTTCCCCTCGAAGGGCGAGGGCAACGTCGCGACCGTCAAGCGCATCGACAACAGCAAGTTCTTCTGGCGTGCCTACGCCGCCAACCTGGAGAAGGATCGGGTGGCGATCGGCGACTGCCTGCGTCGGCTGCCGGGATACCGGTTCGATTGAGGCCAGGTCGGTGGCGTCGAGCGGTGGGCATTGCGGCCTTGAAACAGTCCGCGACACTTGTCATGTTTACAGTGACAGATGACGCAGGGGTGTCCGCATGTCGACCGTCGCCGCGCCGGTGGCCGAAGCCGCCGAAATGGTCGCCGTGGTCGAGCTGCTCGGCGGTGCGCGGGTGCTGCGGCACCGGCTCCGCGACCCGCTCGACGCCCATGAGCTGCTGCTCGAGGGCTTGCCGGGGCAGGCCCTGAGCCATCTGCTCGGCCGTCTCGTCCTGATGCGCATGTCCGGGTCGCTGGAGCGGGCGGTCGGCATGAGCTTGCGCACATTCCAGCGCCGCAAGGAGGCGCCGGCCAGGCTGCTGTCGCCGGAGCAGAGCGGACGGACCTGGAAGTTCGCCGAGATCCTGGCGCGGGCGACGGCGGTGTTCGGCTCGCAGGAGGAGGCGGAGCGCTGGCTGGAGCGCCCGGCGATCGGGCTGAACCAGCGCCGGCCGATCGACCTGCTGGCGACGCCGGCCGGGCTGGAGCTGGTCGAGACTTTCCTGCAGCGGCTGAAATACGGCGTCTACGCATGACGCCGCTGCCGGCGCCGCTGGGCGGCGGCGGGCTGGTGGCCTGGCGCCTGGACGAGGCCGCCTTCACTGCGACCTGGGACAGCGGCGAGGGAGCTTACCAGGTGGGCGGGCGCTGGAACAGCCGCGGTGTCCGCGCGGTGTACTGCTCCCTCGATCCGGCGACCGCGATCCTGGAGGTCGCGGTTCACAAGGGTTTCCAGACCCTCGACACGGTGCCGCATGTGCTGACCGCGCTGACCGTCACCGATGCCACGGGTGTCGCCGTCGTGAACCCAGAGGAAGTCCCGAACCCGGGCTGGCTGCGGCCCGGCATCCCAGGCGCCGGCCAGCAGGCGTTCGGGGACGCATTGCTGGCCGGGCACCGGTTCATGGTGATCCCGAGCGCGGTGTCGTCCCACAGCTGGAACCTGGTGTTCGTCGCCACCACGGCGGCCGGCGCCTACGCCCTGCGCAGCCAGGAGCGGTTCGCACTCGACACCCGACTGCACCCGCCGTCGAAGGCTTGAGCGTCCGGCCCGCCGTCAGCCCGCCTTGGCGGCGGTGAACACCACCTCGATCGCGTAGCCGTCGAGGTCGGCGACGCCGATGGTGGCGCGGGTCGGGACCTGCGCCGGGCTCAGCCATTCCTTCCACACCCGGTTCATGTCCGGCTTGGCCTTCATGTCGGTGACGAAGATGAGGGCCGACAGCAGGTGGTCCTTGCTCGAGCCATGGGCGGCCAGCAGTTCGTCGAGCTGGGTGAGCACCGAGCGGGTCTGGCCGGCCATGTCTGCGTTCATGTCCTCGCCGACGATACCGGCGAAGTACAGGATGCCGTCCTTTTCGATCACCTCGTGGAGGATGTCGCCGTACAGGCCGCTGCGCTTGATCATGGTCGGTCTCCGATCGTGGGTGAATTCGAGGTCAGCCGCTTATAGCGCCTCAGTTCACCGCGTCCCACACCGCCCGCGCCGCGTCGCCGCCCGCGGTGCCGGCGCGCAGCAGCAGGGTGAGCAGCAGGCGCGCCTTCAGCGGCGGCAGGCGGCCGGCGAAGATCACGCCGCGCCGCATCAGGTCGATCTCCGAGCCCGGGCGCTCGTAGGTCGCCTTCAGCAGGTAGCCGGACTGGATGCGCGCCGCCATCACCACCGGCATCTGCCGCGCCAGCGTCTCGATATGGTCGACCAGCCAGCTCGGGCAGTGGCCGCCGCCCATGCCGGCGAGCACCACGCCGTCGTAGCCGTAATGCCAGGGATCCTCGGCGAGGGCGGCCAGCAGGCCGCCGGGCTCGCCGATGCCCAGCGTGATCAGCGCCACGCTGCCGCGGCCCTTCGCCTCGCCGATCGTCCAGGCGGCCGGCGGGCGGTTGCCGGTGGCGGCGTCGAACGCCGCCTTGTGGGCGCGGTTCGGCGTCGACAGCAGCCGCACCCGGTCCTCGACCAGGACGCCGACCGGGCCGGTCACCAGGCTGTGGAAGGCGTCGATGCGGTGCGGGCTGGCCTTGGCGACGTCGATGGCGGCGTGGATGCTGTCGAGCAGCACCACCAGCACGCCGAGCTCGGCCGCGCGCCGCCGCACCTCGGGGGCGGCCGCGGTCATCACGGCGGCCAGCAGGTTGCCGGGGCCGTCATGCGAGACCGACAGGGGGTTGCGCATCGCGCCGGTGACCACCACCGGCACCCGGCCGTCGCACACCAGATCGAGCAGGAAGGTCGATTCCTCCATGGTGTCGGTGCCCTGGGTGACCACCACGCCGTCGACCGCGCCCTCGGCGACGAGGTCTTCGATCCGCACTGCCACCGCCAGCACGTCGTCGACCGTCAGGTCGGAGCTGCCGACGGTCTTGATGCTCTCGGCGGTCACCGTCGCCACCGCGTCGATACCGGGCACTGCCGCCACCAGGTCCGCGGCGGTCAGGCCGGGGCGCACGCCGCCCTCGTCGCCCTTGACCATGGCGATGGTGCCGCCCAGGGCGAGCACGGCGATCCTCGGCTTGTCGGTCATCCTGGCCTCCGCAGCTTTGCCCGCAAGGTGCTCGGAAACCCCGATTATGTCGAGACGGCTCAACCGAGGAAGGCGTCGACGAAGGCGGCCATAGAGTCGTAGCGGGCGTCCGGTGCCGCCAGCTCGGCGCCGAAGCCGGTGTGGCCGAGGGCGCGTCCCGGCCGGTCGATATGCACGACCGCCTGGCCCAGGAGGTTGCAGGGCCTGACGTCGGCGCGCCGGCTCTGGGCGACGTGCAGGACGCGCCCGGGCGGGATGCCGTGCGCCGCCAGGTCGGTGAGGCCGAGCACGAAGTGCCGCAGCGCCGGCTTGTAGGCGGCGGCCCGGTCGGCCGTAACGATCACCGCGAACGGCTCGCCCAGCCGGGCACGTGAATGCGCGAACGAGGCGTCGTCCATGTTGGTCAGGGCGCCGAGCCGGAAGCGCTGCTTCAGCCGCGCGAGGGCGGCGGCGCTGTCGGGCCAGGCCGGCCACTCGGCGACCGAGCGGCCGAACGCCGCCTGCTCCTCGGCACCGACCGTCCCGCCCCATTCGCCCGCGACATAGGCGATGGCAAGCTCGAGGATGCGCGGGTAGGGCCGCGCCGGGACCAGCGCCTGGTAATGCGCCCGGGCGCGGTCGAAGGCGTCGATCAGCTCGCCGTCCGTCGGTGCCACGCCGTGCCGGTCGGCCCAGGCCCGCAGCCGCGCCAGGATGCTCGGCTCCCAGTCGATCAGGGTGCCGTAGACGTCGAAGGTGACGGCGTCGAAGTCATCGGGGTTCATGGGGGGGCTTCCATTATTATCGATAATCGTTAATTTGTGCGATGGACATGCCCCGGTCAAGCGCGAGGAAGCGCCATGGACGCCCGCCCGCAACGCACCGACGCCCCCCCGGCGGCCCACACGGCGGCCCGACGATCGATCCCCGGCGAGATCGCCGCGGTGCTGCGCGAGGAGATCCTCGACGGTGTGCCGGCACCGGGATCGCCGCTGCGGCAGGGGCATCTGGCGGCGCGCTTCGGCACCAGCCAGGCGCCGATCCGCGAGGCGTTCCGGCTGCTGGAGGCCGAGGGCCTGGTGGTGTCGTCGCCGAACCGCGGCGTTCGGGTGGCCCCGCTCGATGCCGAGGCGGCGGAGGAGATCGGCGGCCTGCGCCGGTCGCTGGAGCCGGCCCTGGCGGCACGGGCGGCGGAACGCGCTGCGGCGGTCGACGCCGGTGCGGCCCGTGCCGCGATCGCCGCCATGGCCGAGGCGCGCGAGCCGGCGGCACTGATGGCCGCCAATGCGCGCTTTCACGACGTCCTCTACGCGGCCGCCGGCCGGCCGGTGACCCACGAGCTGGTGCGCGGCCTGCGCGCCCGCTTCGAGCGCCACCTGCGGCTGAGATCGG
>Ga0209347_1001048_pt1 | contig 52245 bp, 50 predicted proteins | sample AutmiccommuBRH23_FD_187382 | JGI IMG/M metagenome (GOLD analysis project Ga0209347, IMG submission 187382) | Deep subsurface microbial communities from Mt. Terri, Switzerland - Autotrophic microbial communities BRH/23 (SPAdes) (version 2) | ecosystem: Environmental > Aquatic > Deep subsurface >... | reverse complement strand
GCTCTCGACACCCCGCTCAGCCCGCCGCGTCTCCACGACAAACCGGGGCCTGCTACCCGGCGTTCCGGTACCTACCGGGACGGGACTTTCACCCGCTAGTCCAATCCAACTTCCAGGACGCAACATGACCGCAGCCTAGCCTCTTGGCGGCCATCTCGAGCGTGCCCGCTCAGCGGATTCCCGGTGGCATGCCGTAGACGTGAGAGATGGGCAGCGTCATCAAGACCCGCCGATCGTCGACCATCGCCCTGCGGTAGTCGTCCCAGTCCGGATGCTCGCCCGCGATGGCGCGGTACAGCGCGATCAGTCCCTCGACGGTGTCATCGCCGGGGTCGGCGGCAGGGGGGCTGAGCACGGCGTCACCCTCGGCGACCGCGTAGGCCCAGCCGTCGTCGGAACTGACGTGCAGCGCGGCGCGCGGATCGCGGCGCAGATTGCGGGTCTTGGCCCTGGGCTCGGTGATCGACGCCGAGATGGTCAGCGCGCGGGCGTCGAAGTGGTAGGAGACGTTGGACAGCTGCGGCCTCCCGTCGCGCTTGAGCGTGGCCAGCACGCCCAGCGAGTTCCCGGCGATCACCGCCAGCAGCTTGTCGTCGAAGACATCGCGCGTCATGCCAACGAGCCTACGTCCAGCCTCGGTCTGGGATGATCGAACAGATGGCGCGATTCTCCTCGATCGACGGCGACTTCCTCGGCGGCCCCTACGCCACCACGGACAGGACGTCGTCGCGATGACGCGGTATGCCGCGTTCCTGCGCGGGGTGAACGTCGGTGGCGTCAACCTCAAGATGGCCGCGGTCGCGCAGGCACTGGAGGCGGCGGGGTTCGCCGACGTCAAGACCGTACTGGCCAGCGGCAACGTCCTGCTCGACAGCCGCGCCGGGGTGGCCACCGTCCGGATGACAGCCGAGCAGGCGCTGCGTGACGAATTCGGTTACGACGCCTGGGTACTCGCCTACGACCTGGACACGCTCGCCGCGATCTCGGCGGCGTACCCGTTCGAGCGCGAGGTGGAGGGCCACCATTCCTACGTCACCTTCGTCAGCGACGAAGGTGACGTACTGCGTGAGCTCGCAGCACTCGCCGAGGATCCCGGTCCCGGCGAGAAGATCCAACCCGGGACCGGGGTGATCTACTGGCAGGTGCCGCGGGCGTCCACACTCGACAGCGCCATGGGCAAGACGATGGGCAAGAAGCGCTTCAAGTCGTCGACCACCACGCGCAATCTGCGCACAATCGACAAGGTCCTGCGCGGGTAGCGCAGGACCGGATGGATCCAGATAGGAACCGGATGACGGGAAAACACACCGCCGACCTGACCGGGGTGTCCGAGACCGCACTGATGACGCTGCTGGTCAGAGCGACGGAGGCCAGGCGGCCCGACGCCATCCTCGACGACCCCATGGCGATTGCGCTGGTCGACTCCATCGACTACGACTTCGCCAAGTTCGGCTTCATCCGGCGCCAGGATATGGCGTTGCGCGCGTTGACCTTCGACAAGCACGCCCGCCGCTACCTCCTCGACCACCCGAAGGCCACCGTGGTCGCGCTCGCCGAAGGCCTGCAGACCAGTTTCTACCGGCTCGACGCCGCCGGCCTCGGTAGCCAGTTCCGTTGGCTGACCGTCGACCTCCCCCCGATGATCGAACTGCGCCGCAAGCTGCTGCCCGCCTCCGACCGGGTGCAGCTGTGCGCGCAATCGGCGCTGAACTTCAGCTGGATGGACCAGGTCGATACCGATCACGGCGTGTTCATCACCGCCGAGGGGTTGCTGATGTACCTGCAGCCCGACGAGGCGATGGCGCTGATCACCGAGTGCGCGTCCCGCTTTCCCGGCGGGCAGATGATGTTCGACCTGCCGCCGTCGGGCCTGGCGGCGCTGGCCCGCCGCGGAGTGCGGACCTCGCTGCGCTACCGGGTGCCCTCGATGCCGTTCACGCTGTCGGTCGCCGAGGTGGCCGACCTGGTCAACACCGTGCCGGGGGTGCGCGCCGTGCACGACGTCCCGGTAGAGGGCGGACGCGGGCGGCTGGTCAACGCACTGTTGTGGACGGTGCCGCGCTTCCGGCTGCTCGACCCCATCCGACCGCTGACCACGCTGCTCGAATTCGGCTGATCAGCCGAAGGCCGTCTCCACGTACCGCAGCGCCTCACCTTTGTCGACGCCCAGCGCTCGCGCCGCGGACACGAACGTGTGCGCCGCGGTCGCCATCGCCGCATCGGCCGGATCCGACCGCGCCACGAAAGTGCCGAAACGACCTCTCGTTTCGAGAATGCCCGCTGCTTCCAACTCCCGGTATGCACGCGCCACGGTGTTGACCGCCAGGTTGATCTGACCCGCCAGCTCACGGACCGTCGGCAGCCGGGTGCCCGGGGCGAGTTGCCCGTCGCGTACCCCGTCGATGATCTGCGATCTGAGCTGGTCGAACAACGGCCTGGCGGCGTCCGGATCGACGCGTACCCAATCCCCCAACTCGGCCACGTGCCCAGTATCACCCACAGCGACTAGTTTGGGGGGGTGCAGGTGACGGTGTTCAGCGGGGCCGGGATCTCGGCCGAGAGCGGTGTGCCCACGTTCCGCGACGTCGAGACCGGGCTGTGGGCCAAGGTCGACCCCTACGAGATCTCCAGCGCTCAGGGTTGGCAGGCCCACCCCGAGCGGGTGTGGGCCTGGTACCTATGGCGCCACCACATGATGAGGGCCGTCGCCCCCAACAACGCCCATCGAGCCGTCGCCGCGTGGGAGGACTACGCCGACGTGCACGTCGTGACCCAGAACGTGGACAACCTGCACGAGCGTGCCGGCAGCAGCCGGGTGTACCACGTCCACGGCAGCCTGTTCGAATTCCGTTGTGACCTGTGCCAATCCGCCTACCACGGCGACGTACCCACGATGCCGGAGCCGGTCGAGGCGGTCGAGCCGCCACGCTGTGAATGCGGCGGGTTGGTGCGGCCCGACGTGGTGTGGTTCGGCGAATCGCTACCCGACGACGCATGGCAACAGTCGGTGGACGCCGTGGCCAATGCCGACCTCGTCGTGGCCGTCGGCACGTCGTCGGTCGTCTATCCCGCAGCGGGCCTGCCCGAGATGGCCGTGGCCAACGGCACCCCCGTGATCGAGGTCAACCCGGAGCCCACGCCGCTGTCGAGGAGCGCGACGCTGACGCTGCGCGAGTCGGCGGCGACGGTGCTTCCTGGGCTGTTGCAGCGGCTGCCGGCCCTGCTGGGCTGACGGTACCTCGGCAGGTCAGGCCGGCTTGACCGCGACACCGATCGCGAACTCGGACACCGGCAGCGGCACCCAGGCCGGCAACGCCCACTCGCGGCGGGCGCCCTCGACCTGGAATCCCGCCCCGACGATCGTGTTCTCGGTGTCGCGGTGGGTGTGGCAGTTGCCCAGCATCTTCGGCCAGATCGTGGCGTCGGCGAACCTCTGCAGCCGGGCGCGGGCGCCGGAGCCTGCGACGTGTTCGAGGTAGCGAAGCTCCCCGCCGGGGCGCAACAGTGAATACAACTGCCTGACCACCTGTTGCGGATCGTCGACCGAGCACAGCACCAGCGAGCACACCACGGCGTCGAACTGTCCGCTGTCGGCAAACTTCTCGACGGTGCCGGTGTCGACGGTGACCGGTATCGGTGCGGCGGCGGCCGCGCGTCCGGCCACCTCCGCGAGCCTGCGCTCGGGCTCGACGGCGACCACCTCGGTGACGGTGCCGGGGTAGAGCTCGAAGTTGGTCCCGGTGCCGGCGCCGACTTCGAGCACCCGGCCGGACAGCCCGGCCAGGTTCTCGCGTCGCAACCTCCGGAGCGATTCGGGTTCCCGCGACGACATCGCGGTCCACAGCCGGGCGAAAAACGGATTATCGACGGTTTCGCTCATCCACAGCCTCCTTCAACCAGGTCACCGTGTCGCGTGGCGGATCGGCGGGCCGGATCGCGCCGGACACGATGTGCCCGCAACAGACCGAACGCAACACCCGATCTGCGAACTCTTCCACATCTCCCCAGGGCAGGTAAGGACGGGAGATCAGCAGCGCCGCCACACCGTGCGCCACGGTCCACAGCTCGAGTGCCAGGGTGGTGGGGTCCCCCGGCGGGTAGATCCCCTCGTCGATCAGCGCCTCCACCGACGTGCGCATGTGGACGAACGCCGAACTGTTCAGCGTCATGTCCACGTCGCTCCCAGGGCTGCCCTGCCCCATGGTCGCAATGCGATACAGCTCAGGGGTTTTCAGCGCGAACCGGACGTACGCCAGGCCCTGCGCCCGCAACACGTCCACCGCGGAGGTGCCGACGTCCCCCGCCTGCCCTGCAACCTCCTGCATCTCCTCGTCCAGTTTCTCGAAGTACCGCACGCACACCGCGTCCAGCAGCGCGTCCTTGTCGGCGAAGTGCAGGTAGATCGATGGCGGTGTGACGCCGACCCGCTGCGCCACCGACCGGATCGACACCGCTTTCGCGTCGCCGGTGTCCAGCAGCAGATCGGTTGCCGCGTCGAGTATCTCGTCTCGAAGCTGATCGCCCGATCCCCTGGGCGCCCGGCGGCGCCGGAGCCGTTGGACGCTCACGCTAACCGGCCCGCTTTCCCGACGTGAGGCGATCTCCTGCGGCGGGTTCGCCGGGCAGGTCGTCGGCGAGGGTCTCGCGCAAGCCGATCCGTTCGTGCAATTTCACCAGTGGTGCGGGGGCCCACCAGTTCCAGCGGCCCAGCACGTGCATGAAGGCGGGCACCAGCAGCATGCGGACCAATGTGGCGTCGGCCAGGATGGCGAGTGTCAGGCCGACACCGAACATCCGCATGAACGACACCTGGGCGGCGATCAACGCCGCGAACGAGATCGACATCACCAGTGCCGCGGCGGTCACCACCCGCCCGGTTCTTGCCAGACCGAGGGCGACACTTTCGTCACTTCGGACGTGAGCAGCGATCGGGGTGCCGTCCGCGGCGGTCTTGCCGGATGTCAGCCAGTACTCCCGGATCCGCGAGACCAGGAACACCTCGTAGTCCATCGACAGGCCGAAGGCGATGCAGAAGAGCAGCACCGGCATGTTGGCCACCAGGGTTCCCGTCGGGGTGGTGCCCAGCGCGCCGAGATGGCCGTCCTGGAAGATCCACACCAGTGCGCCGAACGCGGCGGTCAACGACAACACGTTGAGCACCAACGCTTTCAGCGGCAACACGACGCTTCCGGTCAACAGGAACAACAGCACGAAGGTGATGGCCGCGATGACGGCGAGCACCAGCGGCAGCCGGGATGTGATCGCTTCGGCGCTGTCCCGGTTGATCTGGGCCAGTCCGGTGAGCTGCACCTGCCGGCCCGCGGGCGGCTCGACGGAGTGCAGCCGGTCCAGTTGCGCTTCGGACGCGTCGGTGAACAGGGGTGCGCTGCTGGCGACGGTGAGGAACGCACTGCCGTCGGCGAAGCCCGTCGCCGCCGACGGCGGACCGACCAGGGCTCCGTCGACGAACGTGCCGCCGGGTGCCGACACCGACGAGACGTCGTCGACGCGGGACAGTTCACCGGCGTAGTCGTCGAGCGCGCGCGGGGTGACACCCTCAGTGTCCGGCAGCACCACCGTGACGTTCGTCGCGGAGTCGACCTCGAAGTCGCTGCGCAGTTGGTCGCCGATCTGGCGGGCCGACGCCGAGGGCGGGAGAACCCGGTCATCGGGGAACCCCCAGGTGGCCCCGAGAAACGGGACGCCCAACAGAATCAGCAGGGCGACGACCGCGAATCCGATCGGAATCGACCGGCGCATCACGAATTTGGTCGACCGGTACCAGAACATCTGCTCGATCGGCTTCGGCACCGGGGTGGGTCGGCCGAAGACGCGGCGCAGCAGCCTGCGCACATCCAGCGAGTCGAGCCTCTCACCCGCCAGGACGATCGCGGCGGGGGCCACGACGATGGCGGCCAGCGCCGCGAACCCGACCACGGCGATGCCCGCGTAGGCGAACGACTTCAGGAAGTACATCGGGAACAGCACCATCGCGACCATGGACAGCGCCACCGTCAAGGCCGAGAACAACACCGTGCGGCCGGCGGTCATCATGGTGCGCACCAGCGCGCGTTCACGATCGGCGGAGCCGATCAAACGGCGCGAGTCGGCGGAGCCGATCAAACGGCGCGAGTCGGCGGAGCCGATCAAACGGCGCGAGTCGGCGCTGTCGGCGAGTTCATCGCGGTATCTGCTGATGATCAGCAGCGTGTAATCGATCGCCAGCGCCATCCCCATCGCGATCGTCAGGTTCAGCGCGAAGATCGAGACGTCGGTGACCAACGTGACCGCGCGCAGCACGGCCATGGAGCCCAGGATCGCGAACGCGCCGACGGCGAGCGGCAGTGCCGCGGCGAGCAGCCCGCCGAAAACCCACACGAGGACGACGAAGCTCAACGGAATCGCGATGGCTTCCATCAACAGCAGGTCTTTCTCGCTCTGGCTGTTGATCTGCACATAGGTCATCGCCGTTCCGCCGGCCCGCACACTCACCCCGTCGCGGTCGTGCACCAGTTCGTCGGTGAGTTCCTTGGCGTGCTTCTGGGCGCCGCTCTCACCGCCGGTGATCCCCGCGACGATCAGACCGGTCCTGCCGTCCTCACTGATCAGTGCCGGGGCGGCGCCCGGCGGCGCCGTCCACGCCGATGTCACGTTCCCCACGTAGGGGGACTCGGCCAGTTCGGCGGCGATGTCGGTGCCGACGCGACGTGCGGCTCCGTCGACTCCGGACTCCGAGGTCACGCCGATGACCAGCTCCATGTCGCCCTGTCCGAACTTGTCGACCAGCAACTGGGTGGCTTCAGCGGACTGGGAGGTCGGATCCTGGAAGCCTCCGGCAGACAGGTGCTTTATCACCGGGACGCCGTAGAGGCCGCAGCCCACCATCACGAGCAGTGCCACGACCAGGATGCGCCGCGGCGCCGCGATGGCCATCAGTGCGATCCGGTGCAACAACGTGCGCCCTCCTGAGATATCGGCGCTAAGTTATCAGCGATAACTTGAAGTGGTCAATGGTTCACCGATGACTTTTCGTACAGCGTCGGGTCGACATGGGCATGACCGAGGACACTGCACAGACGTCACCGCCCGCGATAAGTTCGTCCGCGGTGACAACCGACCAGTCAGCACAGTTGCCCGCCCGGAACGCCGACATGACCGACGTCGGCCTGTTGGTGCTGAGACTCGCCGCCGGCGGCGCCGCCCTTCAGGCGGGACTGATCAAGGCCTTCGACTTCTCCGCGACGTCGCAGTTCATGACGGAGGCGGGATGGCGACTCCCGAAGTTCGCCGCGTTCATGGTGACGACCGCAGAGACCGTCGGCGGCATCGGGCTGCTGCTGGGCGCGCTGACGCCACTGGCGGCGTGCGCGGTGCTCAGCGCGATGCTCTGCGCCTGGGCGGTCAACGTCTCCGGCGCGGCGTTCTGGTCCGAACCGTTCAACGTTCCCTTCCTCATCGGCATCGGCGCGGCCGCCCTGCTGCTCACCGGTGCGGGCAGCTACTCCGTAGACAGTCGGCTCTTGCGGCGTTTCTCCTGGTCAAACCGCCTCATCATCGCCCTGCTCGTACTCGCGGTGGCCGCGGCGGTGCTGACCTGGGTGGCCCTCTACGGCGTCAACCCGATCCATTTCACGGCGCCGTCGACATGATTGCTACCCGCCGGTAGATCAACGATCCTACCGAGCGGTAAGAATGCCACCATTTTGCGAAACGGAGCTCAAAGAATCCTTAAGAGCCGTGGTTACTGTTCAGTACATGTGGATCGACGACAACAGTGCTGATGTCATCAAGGTTGATTTCGACGCTCTCTACCACGGCGATGTCCTGGTCGAGGGAATCACCTCCGAGCAGCTCGACGACGAGCACCAACTCCCCACCGCAGTGTGAAAGAACGCGCGCCCCTTGGGCGCGCGTTCCTCACTGATCGGTTTGCCTGACGCCGGGCGTGCCCCTTGGCGGGTGTTCCCCACAGACGTCTCAGTTGTACCCCGGCCTTTACGCCGGTTTTCTTGTTCTTCGCGCAGGCGCTCATCACACCCGCGCGGCGGACGGTGTCACCATTCCCGCCAGTCGATCGTTGATGAGGCTCTCGGCCTCGCCGACGATGCGCGCCACCAGATCCCCGACTGTCGGGATGTCGTTGTCAATCCCATGGCCCGTGCCCACGGTCCAGATTCCCGCGTCGACATCGCCGTCGTCGAAGACCCGACGCCCGCGCACACCGGCCACGAGGTCCTTGACGTCCTCGAACTGACCGCCGTCCTTGAGGATCTGCACCACCTCGCGTGACACCTCGTTGGACGCCACCCGGGCGGTGTTGTGCAAGCTGCGGAAGATCAACTCCGTGCCCCGCTCGTCGCCCGCGACGATGGCCTCCTTGACGTTCTGGTGGATACAGGACTCGACCGTGCACATGAACCGCGAGCCCATGTTGATGCCGTCGGCGCCCAGCGCCAGCGCGGCGACCAGGCCGCGGCTGTCGGCGAAGCCGCCGGAGGCGATCATCGGGATCTCGATCTTGTCGGCCGCGGCCGGGATCAGCACCAGGCCCGGGATGTCGTCCTCACCCGGGTGACCGGCGCACTCGAAGCCGTCGATGCTGATGCCGTCCACGCCGAGGCTCTGCGCCTTGACGGCGTGCCGCACCGACGTGCACTTGTGCAGCACCTTGATGCCGTTGTCGTGGAACATCGGCAGGTGCGGCGCCGGGTTTGAGCCCGCGGTCTCGACGATCTTGATACCGGCGTCGACGATCACCTGGCGGTACTCGTCATACGGCGGCGGGTTGATCGCGGGCAGGATCGTCAAGTTGACCCCGAACGGCTTGTCGGTCAGGTCACGAGTCTTGGCGATCTCGTTGGCCAGATCCGCAGGGGTCGGCTGGGTCAGCGCGGTAATAAAACCTAAGCAGCCCGAGTCAGCAACTGCCGCGACGAGTTCCGCTCGCCCCACCCATTGCATGCCGCCCTGGGCGATCGGGTGCTCGACGCCCGAACGCCTCGGTGAACTTCGTCCTCAGGCTCATGCCATCACCTCGGGGCCATGCGGATGGCGCCGTCCAGGCGGATCGTCTCACCGTTGAGCATCGGATTCTCGACGATGTGCACAGCCAGTGCGCCGTACTCGTCGGGGTCACCGAGGCGGGCCGGGTGCGGCACCTGCTTGCCCAGCGAGGCCTGCGCCTCCTCGGGCAGCGAACCCAGCAGCGGGGTCTTGAACAGGCCCGGCGCGATGGTGCAGACGCGGATGAGCTCGCGCGACAGGTCACGCGCGATCGGCAGGGTCATGCCGACCACGCCTCCCTTGGACGCCGAGTAGGCCGCCTGGCCGATCTGGCCCTCGAACGCCGCGACGGACGCGGTGTTGATGATGACGCCGCGCTCCCCGTTGATGGGCTCGGTCTTCGCGATCCGCTCGGCGGCGAGCCGGATGACGTTGAACGTGCCGATCAGGTTGACCTCGACGACCTTCTTGAACCCGTCCAGCGGGAACGGTCCGTCCTTGCCCAGCGTCTTGGCCGCGTTGCCGATGCCGGCGCAGTTGACGTCGATGCGCAGCGGACCCATCTCCTCGGCGGCGTCCAGCGCGGCGGCCACCTGCTCGGGGTCGGTGACGTTGGTCTCGACGAACTTGGCGCGCGCACCGAGCTCCTTGACGGCCTCCTCACCCTTGAGGTCCATGACCACGACCGAGGCGCCCCGGTCGAGCAGTCGCTTGGTGGTCGCCAGACCGAGGCCGGACGCACCTCCGGTGACGACCGCTACGGCGTCTTTGATCTCCACAGATCGGTTCCTTTCCTGTCGTTTATTCCTGAATCAAAAAGCGGGGTCAAACCCATTCCTGCAGAACAGCTTCGGTGTCCGCGCCAGGTACGCCGGGCGGCGTGGGGGCGGCCGGCGCGCTGCGCGAGAACCGCGGCGCGGGCGCCGGGTACAGGTAGCCGTTCTCGCGGTAGAACGTGTCGCGTTCGGTGTTGTGCGGTTCGGACTCGACTTCGGCGAACGACAGCACGGGCGTCACGCAGGCGTCGGTGCCGGCGAAGACCTCGGCCCAGTGGTCCCGGTCCTTCGCCGCGAAGGCTTCGGTGAACCGCGCCTTCAACTCCGGCCAGCGGCTCATGTCGTTCTGGTCGGGCAGGTCGGCCGCCTCCAGCCCGAGACCCGAGAGCAACTGAGCGTAGAACTGCGGTTCGATCGCCCCGACCGCGACGTAGCGTCCGTCGGCGCAGGTGTAGGTGTCGTAGTAGGGCGCGCCGGTGTCCAGCATGTTGACGCCGCGCTCGTCGCTCCACATGCCCATGCCGCGGAACGCCCACATCATCATCGACAGCACGCTCGATCCGTCGACCATCGCCGCGTCGACGACCTGGCCCTTGCCGGAGCGTTCCCGCTCCCACAACGCCGACAGCACACCGACGAGCAGGAACATCGACCCGCCACCGAAGTCGCCGACGAGGTTCAGCGGAGGCACCGGCCGTTCGCCGGCACGCCCGATCGCGTGCAGCGCACCGTTGAGCGAGATGTAGTTGATGTCGTGACCCGCCTGCTGTGCCCGCGGACCGTCCTGGCCCCACCCCGTCATCCGTGCATAGATCAGCCGCTCGTTGACCTTCGCGCAGTCCTGCGGACCGAGCCCCAGGCGCTCGGTGACCCCGGGCCGGAAACCCTCGATCAGCACGTCGGCCTTGGCGATCAACCGCAGCACCAGCTCGCGGCCTTCGTCACTCTTGAGATCCGCGGCCACCGACCGCCGATTGCGCAGCAGATAGTCGCCGCCGGGTTTGGTTGCCGGTCCCGGACCCTTGCCGGGGCGCTCGATACGGACGACGTCGGCACCGAGATCGCCGAGAATCATCGCCGCGTGCGGTCCGGGGCCGATACCGGCAAGCTCCACGACGCGCAGTCCCTGCAGTGGTCCAGCCATCCCTAACCGCCCTTCATCAGAATCGCTCGGTTGACCGCCGACATAGCTTACTTGTATAACCAAGTCGGACCGGCCACGGGGTATCGACTTGCGGGTGACCCCCAGAACAGGGGACGTGCATGACCTCCATCGACTCGGGCACCGACACATACGCGGGAATCGACGACCTCACGGTCGCACTGGACGGCGGTGTGCTCACGGTGACGCTCAACCGACAGGACAGCCTGAACTCTCTGACCGCGCCGATGCTGACCACCTTCGCCGCCACGCTGGAGCGCGCCGCCACTGACCCCCGGGTGCGGGTGGTCCGCATCGGCGGATCGGGGCGCGGATTCTGCTCCGGCGCGGGAATCAGCGAAGAGGACCACGCCAACCCCGGCGCGGCAGGCACACCCGCCGACGTGCTCGACGCGGCCAACCGCTGCCTCCGGGCGATCGTGAACCTTCCGCAACCGGCCGTGGCCGCTGTGCAGGGCGCGACCGCCGGCGTGGGGGTATCGCTGGCCCTGGCCTGCGACGTCGTATTGGCTTCGGAGAAAGCCTTTTTCATGCTCGCGTTCACCAAGATCGGGTTGATGCCCGACGGGGGCGCGTCGGCGTTGATCGCGGCGGCAGTGGGTCGGATCCGCGCCATGCGGATGGCGCTGCTGGCCGAGCGCATCTCGGCCGCCGACGCGTTCGGATGGGGTCTGGTCAGCGCGGTCTATCCCGTCGACGAGTTCGACGTCGAGGTCGACAAGGTGATCTCGACACTGGTGTCGGGTCCCGCGGTCGCGCTGCGCAAGACCAAGGACTCGATCAACGCCGCGACGATGACCGAGTTGGAGAGCGCCCTCGAACTCGAGAAGCAGGGTCAGTTGCAGTTGCTGGTGTCCAACGACTTCGCTGAGGGCACCAAGGCGTTCCAGCAGCGCAGGGCCGCGAACTTCACCGACTCCTGACCTAGGTCGCCCCTGTTCCGCCGAAATGGCATTCCGGCAGCGAAAGTTCGATTGCGGGCCTGCTGGAATGCCATTTCGCCGCGAAGAGGCCGGCGGAAGTACGGTGAAAGGCGCTGCCCCGCAGCAGGATCTGCAGCAGGCGAGGTTGCTGGGGGATTTGCGGGACGGCTTCGTCTTCGTCCTGGGCACGCCGTGGCTGCTGTGGACCCTGCTGTTCGCGAGCATGTTCGTCCTGGTGGTGCTCGGCCCGATCGAAGTCCTGCTGCCCTTCGTCGTGCAGGAACGGTTCACCCACGGCGAGCAGACCTACGGTTTCATCCTCGCGTTCTTCGGAATGGGCAGTGCGCTAGGCGCTTTGGCGGTCTCGTCGCGACGGCTGCCGCACCGCTATCTGACAGTGATGATGGCGATGTGGAGTGTCGGCTCCATCCCGCTGGCGGTCGTCGGAGTCACCTCCTCGTTCCCGCTGATGGCTGCGGCCACGTTCGTCATCGGCGTCACCGACGGCGCGGGCATGGTCATCTGGGGCACACTGCTGCAGCGCCGGGTGCCGCCCGCGATGCTGGGCAGGGTGTCGAGTCTGGACTTCTTCGTGTCGCTGGCGTTCATGCCGGTGTCGTTCGCCGTCGTCGGGCCGCTGTCGAAAGTCGTGTCGATGTAGACGATCTTCCTCGCGGCCGGTACGGCGCCGGTCGTGTTCGCCGCGGTGGCGATGTGGGCGGCCGGGATGCGCCGCGACGAGGCGGCCCACCCGCTGAGCTAGACGCGGTCGCGGCGCAATCACGGCGGTACCGGCACGTCACCGGAGAGTAACGCCTCTCAACTTGGCTTTGTCCATGACGAAGAAGTTCCACCTGGCGTGGTTCCTCAATTTTGTGGCCGACGAATGGAACGGCACCTGGGGCGACGGGGCGCGCGATTTCACCGGCGAGTTCTACGTCGAGATGGCTCGCGACCTCGAGCGCGCGAAGTTCGACTACGTCCTCATCGAGGACAAACTCATGGTGTCGACGGCCTATGGCGGCACCATGGAGTACGACCTCAAACACGGGGTCAACCCCAAACACGACCCCGTGCCGCTCGCTGTGCTGATGGCCAACGCCACCAACCGACTCGGGGTCGTCCCCACGATGTCGACCAGTTTCTACCCGCCGTTCCTGCTGGCTCGCCTGTGCAGCACCGTCGACCACATCGCCCGCGGCCGGTTCGGCTGGAACGTCGTCACCTCCGCCGAAGACCGCGCCGCCCAGAACTTCGGACTCGACAAGCTCTACGAACACGACGAGCGGTACGCGATGGCCAGCGAGTACCTGGCGTTGGTCAGCAAGCTCTGGGAATCATGGGAACCCGACGCCGTCGAACGCGACCACACCACCGGGGTGTACGCCAACTACAAGAAGGTGCACACGGTCGACTTCGCGGGCAAGTACTACAAGTCGCGCGGTCCGCTCAATACCGCGCCCTCACCGCAGTACCGCCCGACGATCGCCCAGGCCGGCGCGTCGCCACCCGGGCGGGAGCTGGCCGCACAGCACGCCGACACCATCGTCGCGCCGGCCAACGGGGTCGAGGAGATGCGGGCCTACCGCGACGATATCCACGCCCGGATGAAAGCCAACGGCCGGGATCCCGCGGACTGCAAGGTTTTCTACCTGGTCTCCCCCATCGTCGCCGACACGCACGACGAGGCGTTGGCCAAGCGGGACCGGTGGTTCAACGACCCGCTCTACATCGAGTACATGCTCGCCGAGATCTCGTCGATCACCGAGATCGACTTCGCCCAGTTCGATCTGGACCAACCGGTGCCGCCGGTGACGACGAACGGCGAGCGGGGTTCGCTGGAGAGCTTCCTGGCGAGGGGCAAGGGCAAGACCCTGCGCGAGATCGTCACCGGCAGCGGGCTTACGGCGAAGGTGCCGTTCATCGGCACACCCGATGAGGTCGCCGAGGAGATGGGATCGGTGATGGAACAGGTCGGCGGCGACGGCTTCCTGATCACCAGTCCGGTGATGCGGCTCAACCGCCGCTACGTCACCGAGATCACCGACGGCCTGGTTCCCGCACTGCAGAAGCGGGGCCTGACCCGCGGCGACTACACCACCGCGATGCTTCGCGACCACCTGCGCGAATTCTGACGGTGTCGGTCATCGGCTTCCCCGGGTGTGCCGGCCGGGGCTCATCCGCTGCCGCGGTCGAGGCGGTCCGCACCGCGGTCGATGCTGTCCGCGCCGGCCGGATGGTGATCGTGGTCGACACCGAGAATCCGTCCGAAGACGGTGATCTCATGTTGGCGGCCACCCACGCAACCGCACAGAAGGTCGCGTTCATGGTGCGCCACACCGGTGGCATCTTGTGCGTCCCGATGCCGGCCAATGATCTGGACAGGCTCCGGTTACCACCGATGGCGGCGGTCAATGAGGATCCGAGGGGCATCGGATACTCGGTCTCGGTCAACGCCAAGACCGGAATCACCAGCGGTATCTCCGCGGCCGACAGGGCCAGGACCATCTCGCTGCTCGCCGATCCCGAGACCAGACCCGGCGACCTCGTTCGCCCCGGGCATGTGTTCCCCCTCCGCGCCGTCGACGGCGGTGTGCTGCGCCGGGCAGGGCATACAGAAGCCGCCGTCGATCTAGCCCGGCTGGCCGGGCTGCCGCCCGTGGCAGTTATCGGTGAAGTGATCGACGACGACGGGACCGTCGCCCGCGGGGCCCGGCTACGCGCCTTCGCGGCCAGGAACGCGCTGACCATCGTGACGATGTCCGAGCTGATCACCTACCGACGCCGCAGCGAACGGCTGGTGGAATGCCAGGCATCCAGCCGGCTGCCCACCGATCGGGGCGAGTTCACGGCATACGGCTTCCAATCAGTGCTCGACGGCCAAGAACACATGGCGCTGGTGATGGGCGACAGCCCCGTGCAGGGCCACGTGCCGGCCCTTGTTCGGGTCCATTCAGAGTGCTTGACAGGCAATGTCTTCCAGTCGGCAGGGTGTGGATGCGACCAGAAGCTGGAGCACACGTTGCGGCTCATCGCCGCAGAGGGCCGTGGGGTGCTGGTCTATCTGCGGGGGCACGAGGGGCGACACTCGTACCGCCGGCGCACCGCAGAGAATGATCCCGATGCCCGGGACTACGGCGTCGGTGCCCAGATCCTCGCTGATTTGGGGGTAGGCCGGATGCGGCTACTCACCAACAATCCGGCCAAGCGCATCGGTTTACAGGCCTACGGTCTCGAGGTCGTCGAGACGGTGCCGATACCCATCGCCGTCGTGGATCGGATCGGCGAGTCGTCGATGTCGGGCTGATGCGGTCGCAGTCGCGGTGGTTCCTGCCGTTGATGGCAGCCACCGGGGTGACGATGAGTCTGACCGCTCCGCTGGAAGTGCTTTTCGCTCGCGAGATCTCACCGAGCAGCGTGTACATCGGCGCCTTCATGCTCAGCGCAGCGGTGGGCGTGATCGCCGTCGACGTCTTCGGATCCCGTTTCGTCCCCGGCCTCGACGCCCGCACAGCGCTGATAGCCGGACTGGCGATGTTCGGCCTCGCGTGCATCGGCATGGGCCTGGCGTCCAACGCCACCCTGATGATGGCTTCGCGGATTCTGCAGGGCCTGGGCGGAGGGCTGGTGCTCGGCGCGGGCCTGCAGGCCGCCGTTCGCATCGTTCGCCCCGGGGCGGCGCTGTCTTCCCACACCGGTACACCCCCCGAGGATCTCGACCGGTCGCTCGGCAGGTTCAATGCAGCCTTCCTTTTCGGAGGCGCTGTCGGCGCGCCGGCCGGCCTGTTGGTCGCCGGGATCATCGAGGGACGGATCGGATTTCAGATCGCGTTGGTGACAACTGGCGCACTGGCACTGGCCGTCGCCGGCACGCTTGCGGTGGCCCTGCCGAGAATGGCTATCGCCTCGGGAATGCCGCCACCACGGATCGGACTGCCACGTTTCGCCAGAGCACCGGGCAGTAGACCCGCGATCGTGCTGGCGATGAGCGGCGAATTCCTGCGTGCCGGTGTGCTCTTCACCGCGCTTCCGCTGGCCGGCGCCGCCAGGGGCTACTCGACTCTCATGATCACCGGCGCGATCGCACTGATGTGCGGTGCGGAGATCATCGTCCTGGCGATGGCCCACCGGGTCATCGCGCGTGTCGGCGTGTTCACCCTGCTGATTAAGGCTTTTGCGCTCGGGGTGACATGCGCGACGCTCACAGCGGCCGTGCCGAGCCCCACGATGTATCTGCTGGTTTCCGCGGTTTTCGGCATCAGCCTTGCCGGGGCTACCGCCGGCCTGCCGGTGCTGATCGTCGCGCAGGTCGGCGAGTCGTCGGCCGGGCTCGCGAAGTTCCGGGTCTCGGCCGGGATCGGGCAGTTGGCCGGGATGGTCGGCTGCGCTGTCCTCGCCGCGCAGGTCGGGATCGCGACGCTCTTCGTCCTGATCGCGTTCGTCCTGCTGGCAAGCACACAGCTCGCCCGGAGCGTGGCGCACCGGATGGCTGCAACGTAACCCGGGTGAATCAAGCACGCTCGTAGCTGTTAACAATCGGCTGCTGCAATGAACGCAGTGAAACGGGGGCTGGGCAAACCCTTCGAGAAGGAGCACATCACCGTGTTGGCACGTGAACCTGCCCGAGTCGTGGGCTTCGAGAACCGGCTGCGCCACCCACAAATCCCACCAGAGGTCCTATACCAACGGCAGCGACAAAGCCCGGACCGGCTGAACAATTCGGCGCGACGCACCTACGATCTGCTGCGTTCCACACTCGTGAACACCGGCAGGAATCTCCCGCTGGTCGAACGTGAACTCACCGATGCGCTGTCCGCCAGCCGTAACACGGTCCGTGCCGTCCTTCAGCAACTCGCCCGCGAAGGTCTCGTCACCCGCGGACCCAAGAACGGCACTCAGACCACGGGCTCGCTGTTGATGCCCATCGACGAACTCAGCCCCTTGCAGGCGCGCACCCTCGAGCGTCGAGCGCTCGGCTGCCCACCGATGGTGCGCGACCGGTTGCGGCTCCCAGACGGTTGGTCGGTGTTGATGATCGAGAGCCTGATCCTGGAAGGAGGTCGTCCACTGGGGCTTTCAGTGAACTACATCGCCATGGCTGCGGGGCAGTCGCCGGACTTCGACATCGAGGAGCCTGATGTGATCCTGATTCTCGAGCGTAATCTGCGAGTACGCATCGGCGGCAGCCAAACCACGGTCGCCGCGATAGCGGCCGACGATCAAACCGCTGAGCTGGTGGGGATCGACGTGGGTGCACCTCTGATCTGGCTGGAGGATGTCATCGAGGACGACTGCGGTCAGCCGCGCGCGCTGTCTCAGCTACGGTTGCGCGGAGATCGTATTGCGTTCTCCGCCAATGCTTACCGCACTGCCTGAGGCCCGCAACAGGGGCCGGTTGCACAGCAACGTCATGGCGAGCACGGTCAACCCGATCATGGCCGACGCCAGCATCGCCGGCCGCGTGCCGAGCAGACTGGAGGCTATGCCCAGCATGATCATGCCCGCCGGCAACGCGACACCGATCGTCGTGCTGAGCAACCCGAGTGCGGCTGCCCGTTCGTGCGGTGCGACGCTATCGACCGGCAGAGTTGCCTGTGTCGACCCGAACAGCGCCTGACCGATCCCTGCCAATCCCAAAGCAAGAAGCGCCAGCGACAGCACCGGGGTGCAAGCCACCACACCCAGACAGCACAAGCACAGTGCAACACCGAAAACATAGGCGCTCCACGGATTCCGAGTCGGCCGGATGATCAGCGCCGCAGCGACCAGCAGTTGGACCACACCCGCCGTCGCACCGATCACCCCCGCCATCGCCGGCCCAGCATCGAGATATCCGGCAATCACCGGCACCAAGGGCAGAAATGCGAAGTAGAAGAGGTTGCAGATCACCGTGACGAGCAGGATCACCGCCAACACTCGGGACCGCCGCAGCAGCCGCCAGTCGGCCTTGTCGGGCACAACGCCGGCGTCGACAGCCCCGTCAACGGTGCGTTGCCGGCTGGGCAGCCGCCGGGTGGAGCACCACAACAACGGCAGGGAGGCGGCGAGCAACACCACCGGGATGGCAAATGCGGCGCCGAGCCCAAGGGCTTGGATGCTCAGCCCGCCCATCAGCGGTCCCAGCATCATCGCACTGGCCGTGCCGGTGATCTCGACATTGAGCACCCGAGTCGAGCGCAACGGGCCCGCCATCGTGAACAGCAGACCGCGCTGCGCGGTCATGTTGACCATTCCGCCCACGCCGTAGGCGAACAGGAACGGATACACCATCCATATCTGCGCAGCACCGGTGGCGACGAGCACCGCCATCACAACGGAGATCGGCAACAACACGAGCTCGGTGTAATAGACCAGCTTGTGCGGGGCCACGGTCACCCGCGAGGCAACGTAACTGCCCGCCACCATCGGTGCGAACAGGAAAACGCCGACAAGCTGGTTCGCGATCGGCGGCCCGCCCAGGTCGGTGACCAGATAGGTCCCCAGGAACAACCCCATCCAACGGGTCAGGTGCCACAGCCACGAGCTGGTCAACAGCGCCGGCAGGCCGCTCAGAGAGCGACCCGCGGATCGGCGACTGACTGCGCGATGTCGACGAAGATATTGGTCACCACATAGAGCACGCCCACCACCAGTGTTACTCCGGCGATCGCGTTGAAATCGGCCTTGTCGATCGCTCGCGCAATGTAGAAACCGATGCCCGGCCTGGCGAAGATCAATTCGACCAGTATGCAGTTGCCGACCATCACGGCCAGCTGCAGACCCACCAGCGCCAGCACCGGCCCCAGCGAGTTGCGCAAGGTGTGCCTTACCAGAATCGCTTTCTCGCCCAGGCCTACTGAGCGTGCCGTACGGGTATGGTCTGCACGCAGATTCGCCTCGAGACTGCTGCGCAGCACACGTCCAATTGCCGCAGCAGGAATCAAGGCCAGGCAGAACGCCGGCAGCACCAGGTGATAGAGGTTGTCGACAAAAACTTCGGGCCGGCCGGCAAGCAAACTGTCGATGAGCAAAGAGTGCGTAGGACCGGTGGGCGCATCGACATACGCCGTCTGACCAGTGATCGGCAGGATGTTGAGGAACCGGTAGAACACCAGCATGCCGAGCAGACAGGTCAGGAACACCGGCACCGACGCGCCTGACACCATGACCACCCGCAACACCCCGGACCCGCGCCAGCCCTGGGCCGTCGCGAGGCCGAGCAGGCACCCAACGGCCGCCGCGAAGACCAGCGACACGAAAAGCAACTCCAGCGTGACGGGGAGGAACGTGGCGATATCGGTGGCGACCGGGGTGCGCGAAACACTCGACTGTCCGAGGTCCCCCGTGGCCGCTCTGGTCAGGTAGTGCCAGAACTGCAGGGGCAGTGACTGGTCGAGGCCGAGCTCGACCCGGGCGGCCTCATACACATCGGGCGGAGCCTTGGCGCCGACCAGGGCCGCCACCGGGTCGACGGGCGCCACCTTCTGCAGGGTGAAGACCGCCAGCACAAGCGCGAAGATGACCGGAATCGCGCCGAGCAGCCGTCGGGGCAGGACAGCGAGCATCAGCGGTCCCTGATCCGGTCACGGATCGCGTCGCCGGCGAAGTTGGCGACGATCGCGATCAGCGCCACGCCGATGGCAGGCATCACCGGAATCCACCAGGCACTGAACACGTAGCTCAACCCCTGCGCGCTCATCGACCCGAGTTCGGGAGCCGGCTGCGGCGCGCCCAGCCCGAGGAACGACAGACTGGACAGCATCAACACCAGAGCCGCAATGTCCAGGCTGGCGGCGACGACGGTTACCGGCACGGCTCCCGGCAGCAGGTGCCGGTACATCAGTCGCCACCAGCTCACACCACCCACCCTCGCCGCCTCCATGTGCGGCGAGGACCGCAGCTTGCGGACCTCCGATCGCACGATTCGGGTGTACAGCGGCCACCAGACGATGGCCACCCCGATCAGGGTGTTGGTGTAGGACCGGCCGAGGGCGGCCACCACGGCCAGGGCCAGGATCGGTCCGGGCAGCGCCAGGAACGCATCGGTGATTCTCATGAGCACGGTGTCGAACCAACCACCGACGGCGCCGGCGATCAGCCCGACCAAACCACCGACCAGGGCGCCGATCGCGACGACCGCCAGCGCACCGAACCAAGTGGCCTGCATGCCGACCAGTACCCGGCTCAGCACGTCGCGCCCCACGGTGTCGGTGCCGAGCAGGTTGGCTGCGTTCGGTGCGGCCATCGCCTCACCCGCCGGCACCAGGGGGTCATACGGAGCGATCTGGCGCGCGAAGACCGCGATGAAGAAGATCACCGCCAGCGCACCGAATGCAACGTAGTTCGGCACCGAGGTGCCGTGGAAGTACTGGCGGACGGCCAGGCCCGCCCGGCCTCGGTACTGCAACAGCCCCGGTGCTGCGTAATACTCCGCTACCGCCATCGATGCCTCCTGTTGTCGCTGTGTCGCTGCCGGCACCGGCGCCGCCGTCGGCCGCCAGTGCACTCGGCACTTGATTTCATCGGTGTGTGGTTGTGTCGCCGACGAATTACGCCATGCGACCGGGGTACCGGTTAGAACTCCCGCAGCGTCTCGCGCAGCGTCGAGCCGGTGTACTCGGTTCTGGTGAGGCCGAGCCTCTGCAACTCGGGCACCAGGCCGTCGGTGATCGACGCGATGTAGTTTCGGTTGAGGTCCCAGCCCGGCTTCATGATCAGGAAGCCGTCGCCACCGATTTCTTCCATGGCCTCGCCCATCTGGCGAGCCACCTGCTCAGACGTGCCGACGAACTCGATGCCGGTAGTGGCCCAGTCGATGGCCAACTGTCGCAGCGTCTTCGGTCCCGGGCTGCCGTCGCCACGCATGAAGTGCTCGAGCGAACCCCGCTCGCCATTGGTGGTCAGATCGGCGGGCAGCGGATCGTCCCAGTCGAACTGGCTGAAATCGATCTCGGTGTTCGACGCGATACTCACGAGTTGCTTTTCGATGTAGCTGTCCGTAGAGACCAGACGGTTTACCTCCGCGCGCGCCTCAGCCTCGGTCGGCGCGACCACCGGCGACACACAGAACATCAGCTTGATGTCGTCGGGGTCTCGTCCGGCGGCCTCGGCGCGGGACCTGATGTCGTTGCGGTACTCCCGCATTCCTTCCACTCCGGTGCCGACGGCCACGATTGCATCGGCAGCACGGGATGCGAACGCCCGCCCCCGCGGGGACGCGCCGGCCTGCAGAATCGTCGGGCGGTGCTGCGGAGATGGCACGGTGTTCAGCGGACCCCGGGACTTGAAGTACTTGCCCACGAAGTCGATGGTGCGCACCTTGTTGAAATCGGCGTACGTGTGGGTTTCACGGTCCATCACCACCGCGTCGGCGTCCCACGAATCCCACAGTTGGGTAACCACATCGAAGTACTCGTCGGCAACGCTGTACCGTTCATCATGCTCGGGCAGTGCATCCAGACCGAAGTTCTGCGCGGCCCGGTCCTCGGCGGATGACACGATGTTCCAGCCGAACCGGCCCTCGGAGAGCGAATCCACGGTGGAAGCCAGTCGGGCCAGCAGGTACGGCGGGTAGAAGGACGTCGACATCGTGGCGACCACACCCAGCTTCGACGTATGCGCCGCGATCGTGACCGCCAACGGCACTGGATCATGTTTCGGCGCGAACACCGAGTTCTTCAGCGCACCCTCCATCGATCTGCCGTAAGCATCCGCCACCATGACGGTGTCCTCGATCATGATGAAGTCGAAGCAGGCGCGTTCCATACTGCGTGCCATGTCGACGTAGAACTGTCCGTTGGGCCAACGCGCCACATCCGGCGATGCTCGAGTGGTATCCCATTCCGGCGGAATGAAGTTCATGAACCAGCCCAGGTGGAACTTCTTCGTCATCGCGTCCTCCAGATTTCATAGCCATTCGTTCGGCAGATCAGTGTTGCGACATCAGTACAACTCTGCACTGTGTACCTTTGAATTCACCTATGTGGCAGCAGTATTGCGCCAGCGATCAGTCGACCGTCGCCCGCTGCCCCGCGGTGTTTCGCAGCAAGCACGACGCCATGTGTCGACTGGTCCCGTCGATGGAGATCAGCGTCGGCACGTCGCTGTCGCACCGCTCGACCCGTTCAGGACAACGAGGATGGAACGCACAACCGGATGGAATCGCGAGCGCGCTGCCCGGCTCGCCGGGCAGCCGTACCGGATCGGCACCTGGCCGCGGAACCGACGCCAGCAGCGCCTTGGTATAGGGATGTTGCGGGTTGCCGATGAGTTCCTCGGTCGGCGCGAGCTCGACGATCTGACCGAGGTACATGACCGCGATGCGGTCAGAGATGAACCGGGCAGCCGCGAGGTCGTGGGTGACGAACACCATCGCCATACCGAGTTCCCGGCGCAGCCGCTGCAGCAGGTTCAGCACCGACGCAGCCAGAGAGGCGTCTAGTGCCGACGTGGGCTCGTCGCATAGGAGCAACCTCGGTGGCCGAATGATGGCGCGCGCCAGGGCCACCCGTTGCCGCTGGCCACCCGACAGGCTCGAGGACTTGACGCGGGAGACATCCGGCGGCAGCCCGACCTGCCGTAGCGTCGTGTTCACCCGCTCGCGGCGCTCGGAGCGGGTCGTCGACTTCAGTAACCGCTCACCGACGATCTCCCCGACTGTCATCCAAGGGGTGAGTGACGCACCCGCATCCTGGAACACCACCTGGGGCCGCAGCCCCACGTAATCGACTGTGCCGCTCTCCGGTTTCATCAGGCCCGCGACTACCCGCAGCAGGGTGGACTTTCCCGATCCGGATTCGCCGACGACGGCAATGGACTCACCCGGATGCACGTCGAGGATGACGTTGCGCAGGGCGTGCAGAGTGTCCTTTCTGAAAGGGCCGCGGCGCACCGGGAATCGCTTTTCGATCCCGTTGACCTGCAGAGCTGGTCTGCTCTCGGCGAGTTCTACCATCGGCGGGAACTCCACTGTCGCCAGACGCTGCTGGGAGATGGTGCTGGCGCCCTCGACAATGCAGGCCGCCATACCGAGGTGTGTCGCCGCAGGGGTGGGTTCGGGGACTGTCTGTGAGCAGGCATCAGACGCCGCCGGGCAGCGCGGCGCGAACGCACATCCCTTGGGGTGGGCACGAGGGTCGGGCGGTTGACCGGGCAAGGTCTGGATCGCACGACCCAGCGGCAGCGTCAGATCCAGGCGAGACTGCAACAGCCCCAACGTGTACGGATGCGCCGGCGCGCGGAGTACCTCGTCCATCGTGCCCACCTCGGCCAATCGGCCGCCGTACATCACGGCGACGCGGTCGGCGATCTGCGAGGCAACCCCGATGTCGTGGGTGACGACGATGAAGGATGTCCCCATCTCGTCACACAGGTCACGCAGCAGCCCCAGCACCTGCGCCTGCACGGTGACGTCGAGTGCGGTGGTGGGTTCGTCTGCGATGACGAGGTCCGGCTTTCCCGCCACTGCCATCGCGATCATGACCCGTTGACGCAGGCCGCCCGAGAGTTCGTGCGGGAACGCCTTCATCCGCCGGGCCGGGTCTGGCACACCGACCAGATCGAGGAGACGCCTGGCCTCACTCTCATCCCCCGCGGCCTCGGTAACCTGCCTGCCGACCCGCATCGTCGGGTCCAGAGAGGTCATGGGGTCCTGGAACACCGCGCCCAGGTGAGCTTTTCGAATCCGCCGGCGCTCGTCATCGTCGGCGGCCACCATGTCGATCCCGCAGACCTCGGCCCTGCCACTGATCGCCGGCGCGGACTCCCCACCGAGCAGACCGAGCAGCGCCAGCCCCATCACACTCTTTCCGGACCCGGACTCCCCCACCAGCGCCATCACCTCACCCGGCTGAACATCGAGGCTCAGGCCCCGTAGCGCATTCAACGGAACCCCGCGGCGCTGGAAGGTGACGTGCAGATCCTGCACTCGGGCGCGCGGCAGCACCGCATCGGTTAGGCCGGAGTCGGCAGCTGCGACGTTCACGGCGGTGTCGTTCATGAAAATGCTCATCGCTGACGTGCCCTTTTGCGGTGGGATGTTCGGGTCGGGTGGGCTACACACAGGACCGCTGCCGCCGCTGGCAAGCGTCCGAAGAATTCACGCAAGCGCCAGCAAAAACGGTTTGCGTGACGGAATGACGTCGCATCGATGTCCAACGGATTGCGCCGAAAGGAGCCGAGCTGTGGGCGGGCATGGGCAGACTCGGCGCAATACAGCATTTACCCTCGGACCGGGCTGACGAAATCTCTTCGCCGTTGACTGCAGGAGTGACAGTCATAGTCGTAGGCAATCCGAAGCCGATGTCGCGGACACGTTCCGCCGCAGAGTTGCTTGTGAACAAGCTCACCGGCACCGCGCCCCAGCATGTGGTCGATGTCGTCGACCTCGGTGCCGGGCTGCTCGGGTGGGGTGATCCCAAGGTGGCCGAAGCGAAGGAGATCGTCAAGAGCGCCGATTCTCTGGTGGTGGCCTCGCCCACTTTCAAGGCGACCTATACCGGTCTGCTCAAGCTGTTCCTCGATCAGTTCGGGGCAGGCGAGCTGGGGCAGACGACCACGTTCCCGCTCATGCTCGGAGGCTCGTACACCCATGCCCTCGCGCCTGAACTGACCTTACGTCCAGTGCTTGTCGAGATCGGTGCGAGTTGTCCGGCACCCAGCCTCTATCTTCTCGACTCCGAGTACGAGTCGTCCGAAGACATGGACAGGTGGGTCAGCATCGCCCGCCGGTTCGTTCCCGTGGTGTCGTCATGATCAGCGCGGCAGACGAGCAGTTCGATCACGCCCTACTGCGCCAGGCATTCGGTTGCTTTCCCAGCGGGGTGACGGCATTCTGCGGTCTGCTCGACGGTGTGGCGGAGGGGATGGCGGCAAGCTCGTTCACCTCCGTCTCACTCGACCCTCCGCTGGTCTCTGTCTGTGTCGCCAAAACCTCGACCACCTGGCCCAAGCTGGCCTCCCTTGATCGCCTCGGCCTGTCGGTGCTGGCAGGAGATCACGCCGCCATCGCTCGGTCACTCTCGGCGAAGACCGGGGATCGGTTCAGCGGCATCGCCTGGGAGGCCACCGACGGCGGCGCGGTGTTCGTCCACGGTTCCACGCTCTGGTTGGAGTGCACACCGTTCAAGCGGGTTGACGCCGGTGACCACGAAATCGTCGTACTGCAGATCATCTCCCTCGCGATGTATCCCGACATCGCTCCGATGGTGTTCCACGCAAGCAGCTTTCGCCAGTTGTCGCCCACCGCCTGAGCCACTGCGAAAAAGGGGGTGAGCGGTAGCCGCTCACCCCCTTTCCTCCGTCTCCGGTCAGGCCCGCTTGAGCGCCGGCGGCCAGAGGATCTGCGGGAAGAATGAGTTGCTTTCGATCCCGCTGACGTGGTTGTGGGCGATCGTGGAGTTGGGCGGCAGGCACAGCGGGATGAAGACGGCGTCGTCCATCACGATCTGGCTGCACTGCTGGTACACGGCGTTCATCTGTTCGGCGGTCGGTTGCCGCACCGCCTCGTCCATCAGTTCGTCGAGTCGGGTATTCGAATACTGGTAGAAATTCAACGGTTTCGCCGCCGTCCTCAGCAGGATCCGGAAGGTGGTGTCCAGATGCAAGGTGTCACCGCCGAGAAACGTCACCATCATGTCGGGTCGATTCTCCGGTGGCTGGTTGGCCAGGTCGAACATCTCGGCGACCGGCAACGTGCGCACCGTAACGTTGAGACCCAGGCCTGCGAGTTGGCTCTGCACCAACTCCGCCATCTGCTGGCGCGGTGCGCCACCGTCGGCCGCCCATGCCAGGTCGATCGTGGTTCCCGACAGCCCGGCGGCCATCGCCGCCAGCGGTCCAGTGTCGATGTCGACCGGGAACGGAGCCATCGCCGGGGGTAGGGAGGCTTCGGGCCACATCGTCTCCTGGACGGTAGCCAGCCCACCCCAAGCGGTGTCGACGATCGCCTTGCGGTCCAGGGCGGTGAGCATGGCGCGGCGCAGTTCGATGTCTGCGAAAACACCCGAATTCGGGTTCAGCCAGATCGCCTCGCCGACCCCCCCGACGGCATTGACGACAGAGAACTTCGGATTGTCCTGGTATTGAAGCACATCGGGCACTGGGAATCCCTTGGTCACCATGTCGAAAGCGCCGGAATCCAGCTGTAACTTCTGGGTCGCGATGCTGGGGGTGATCTCGACGCGGATGGCGTCGAAGCTCGGCTTACCACCCCAGTAATCGGGAAACGCGGTCAGCGAGTAGTGGCTGCCGGGGACGAACTCCGAGATCATGTACGGACCGCTGCCCGCATCATTGGTCTTCAGCCACTCCTGCGCCAGATCATCGCCCACCGCGTGGGTGGCGACCGCGGTCGGACTGACTGCGAACGGCTGCCATGGGCACGCCAGATAGTGTAGGAACGCGTTATTCGGTTCACTCAGAGTCACCACAAACGTCGTCGGATCGGGCGCCTCGGTGCTGACGACACCGGCGACCATGTATGCCGGACCCTGGTTGATCTCCGCCCTGCGCTCGAAACTCTTTGCCCACGCCTCTGCGTCGGCGGGCGTGCTGTCGTGGAACTTCACACCGGGGTGCAGCGTGAAGGTGTAGGTCAGCTGGTCCTCGGAAACCGTCCACGACTCGGCCAGCCCTCCGATGATCTCCGGTGTACCAGGCTTGTAACGGACCAGTCCCTCGTAGGCGAACTCCATCACCTGAGCGCCCTCACCCTCGTACATGATGTCGGGGTCGGGAACCTGCATGTCGGCGAGGAACGGAAGCCGCAGTGTGAGCGTTCCGTTGTTGGTCCCACCGTTACCCGCGCCACCGCAGGCCGCGACGAGCGACGCCAGGCTGATGCCGCCAATGGTGATCCCACTGGCCTTGAGGAATGTGCGCCGGTCCCAACCACCTGTCGGGGCGCCTTCGGGCTTTGCGGTGTAGACCATGAATGCCTCCTGGATGGGTCAACTCTTGACGTCAGAGCGCGACAGCCTTTGGCGTGCTTGACAATGATTCAATCCGGGTCGCGTGACACCACTGCGTCCAATCAGTACCTCGCGTATTACGCCGGTCGTCTAGAACTCCAGGAGGTTCTCCCGGAATGTGCTGTGGTTGTAGCCATCCCGGATGAGACCCCGCTTGCGCAACGCCGGCGCCAGGCCGTCGGCGATCTCGGCGATGTTGCGCCTCGTGACGGTCGGCGACAGCAGGAATCCGTCACCGCCGACCTCCTCCATCGCCTCGCCCATCTTCGCCGCGACGGTGTCCGGGGATCCGACGAACGCCAGGCCGGCGTGGGTGTCGACGGTGGCGATGGCCTCGCGCAGCGTCTTACCGCGGGCGCCCTCGATGAAGGTGCGCAACGTGCTGGTCTCGCCGTTGCCCCACACGTCCGGCACCTCCTTGTCGAGGTCGAACGTGGAGAAGTCGAACTCTCCACCGGAGGTGTAACTGAGTCCCCACAACCGCTTCTCGATCGCGTGGTCGCTCCATCGGGCGGCCTTCAGGTCCTCCTCGCGGGCCCGGGCGACGCGGTCGCTCTCGCCGAGGATCGGGTCGATCAGGAAGAGGATCTTCAGTGTGCCGGGATCTCGTCCGTACTCCTTCATCCGCCGGTGCATGTCCTGGCGGAACGCCTTCATCTGCTCGATGCTGGTGCCGTGCGCTAGCATCGACTCCGCGTACTTCGCGGCGAGATCCCGCCCGGCAGGCGACGCGCCCGCCTGCACGATCACCGGTCGTCGTTGCGGGCCGGGGATGGTGTTCAGCGGGCCCCGGGTGCGGAAGTGCTTGCCCTCGAAGTCGACCGTGTGCACCTTCGTGTGATCGGCATACCGGGGAGTCTCCTGGTCCACCAGAACCGCGCCCTCGTCCCACGAATCCCACAGGGCACCAACGGCTTCCATCCACTCTTTGGCCATCCCGTAGCGGTCGGCGTGCAGCATCAGCTCGTCGTACCCGTACTGCTGGGCAGCGCGTGTGGAACTGCCCGTGACGACGTTGAGCCCCACCCTCCCGTCCGTGAGGTGGTCGAGGGTGGTCATCGTCCGCGCTGCCATGTACGGGTGGTAGAAGCTCGTCGACAGCGTGACGGCGATACCGATGTGCTTGGTGCGTTGCGTCAGCAGCGGAATCAGCGGTACCGGATCGCACTTCGGGGCGAGCAGCCCGTACTTCAGCGTGGTCTCCATCGACCGGCCGTAGGCGTCCTCGACCATGCTGGTGTCCTCGACCAGCAGGTAGTCGAACCGGGCCCGCTCCAGCGAGGCGGCCAGGTCGACGAACAGGTCGCCCTTCATCCAGTCGTGTCCGGTGTTACCGGCCCACGGGTCCATCGCCCAGGTCTGCACGCTGAAGCCGCTGCCCAAGAACCAGCCCAGATGAAACATCCGCACCTCCTTCAGGTGCTTCAATCTCGCTTGGCGTTGTTTCCGTCCGGCGCAGCACAGGCGTCAGCCGCATTACGCCGGCGGCGTCGCTAAACGCCGAACATCGGCGGCAGCGCGAGCACCATGACCAGGCCCCAGAAGAAGTGGGTCAGCATCGGTGCGAGCACTCCCCCGGTCGCGCGGCGTTCGAACGCGCAGACCGTGCCGAGGATGATCGCGGCGAATCCCAGCATGGGGTTGCCCGTCGTGGCGGCGGTCGCGATCACGTACAACACCGTCGACAGGATCACCGGGTGATACTTGCTCAGTGCGGTGTAGACGGCGCCGCGGAAGAACATCTCCTCGGCGACGCCGTTGACGACGGTGATGAACACGATCAGTGCCAGCGGGCCGGCGTTGGAGAATTCCAGCACCCGCGTGATGTATTCGCGGACCCCGGGGATCTCGCGGGCGACCAGACCGCCGACGACGAATGCGCCACCGAGGGCCAGTCCGACGAGGCTCCCGGTGATGACCGGACGCTGGTTGCGTCCCCGGAAGCGCACATGCCCGACGTGCAGCGGACCGGACAGGAACGCCCCGAGGGCCCAGACCCCGGCGAGCGCGAAGGTGAGCCACAGGAACGTCTCGTCGCCCGGCGACCGGCTCAGCGAATAACCCAGCAGCGCAGCGCCGATCAGCAGGAAGACGGCGACGACGATCTTGCGGCGACCGATGACCGAGGGCGGTTCGTTGAACGGCGGTGCCTTGGTGCGCAGGATCTGCATGAACTCCCCTGGCAGGCCGGCGCGTGGGCTCACGCCGGACTCCCCTTCGGCACGATGCCGATCACGGTGTCCAGCCCGGTGCGCACCGCACCCGCGACCGGACCGGGCACGATCCCGATCAGGCGGAGTACGGGCCGCACGGCCGAGGGCGTCACGGTGCTCGCGAGGTACCGAAGCCGCCGCGTGTCGCCACCTGCCCACTGGGGGTCGGTGTCGGCGAGGTGGTGCTCGTCGGCCAGGGCGTTCACCGGACACCGCTTCGGACTCGACACGGCGCGGCGCATCGCATCCGCGACCCCGAGCAGCCCGCCCGGCGGCTCCGCGACGTGGTCACCGAGGCCACCCTTCGAGGCCATCATCGGATGGTCGAGAGACTCGATGAGATCGCCGGCCAGTCCGCCCGGCACCGGGAGCACGACGCCGCTCATCCGCGAGACCAGGCAGGTGTCGATGCCGTACACCGCCACCGGGGTGCGCCAGATCCCCGCGGTTCGCGCGTAGGTCCGGAGCAGGTCGCCGTAGGTGGTGGTGTCCGGCCCGCTGATGTCGTAGGCGCCGGCGGGGACGTCGGGGTCGGCCACCGCGACGAGGTAGTGCAGCACGTCGCGGATGGAGATCGGATCGATCGGATTGGCCGACCATTCGGGCATCGGCAGCAGCAGGAACCGGTCGGCGACGTAGCGCAGCATCTCGAACGACGTCGACCCGGCCCCGATGATCATGGCGGCGCCGAGCCAGACCACGTCGGGTCCGTCGTCGACCGTCAGCGCGGCCGCGACCTCGGCGCGACTGGTCAGGTGCTCCGAGAGCGAGTTGTCGTCGGGGACGAAGCCACCGAGGAAGACGATGCGGCGCACCCCCGCCGCTTTGGCCGCGGCGGCGACGTTGGCTGCGGCCAGGTTGTCGGCATCGCGGAACCCGGGCTCCCCGATGCCGTGGACGAGGTAGTAGACGACGTCGATCGACCCGGCGTCGGCGAATGCCTTGTGGGTCGAGTCTTCGTCGTGCGCGTCGAGCTCGACGGCCGTCACCTCGTCGTGCCAGCCGAAATCGGCGAGCCGGTTCGGGTTGCGACTGGCGGCGACCACGGTGTGCCCCTCCGCGAGCAGCGCGGTGACGAGTCGAGAGCCGATATACCCGGTCGCGCCGGTGACCAGTGTCCGCAAGGTGTTCACCGTAGGCCTGTACCCGAACCCCCCGATTCAGAACCCGTCGAGGGGCGTCAGCCCTCGTGATCCTGGCCACGGTGCATCGTGACCAGGTGCTGATACAGCTGCGCGTTCGTTCCGATGTTGGCGACCTCGTCGTCGCTGAGCTGGCGCCGGACCTTGGCAGGCACGCCGGCCACCATCGACCGCGGCGGGATCACCGCCCCCTGCGCGACCACCGCGCCGGCCGCGATCAACGACGCCGCGCCGATGGTCGCACCGTTGAGCACCACCGCACCCATGCCGATCAGCGAGTCGTCCTCGACGGTGCAGCCGTGCAGCACCGCGTTGTGGCCGACGGTGACGCCGGCACCGACCCGGGCCGGGAACCCGGGGTCGACGTGGATCGTCACGCCGTCCTGGATGTTGCTGCCCGCCCCGATCTCGATGGGCTCGGCTTCGGCGCGCAGGATCGCGCCGTACCAGACGCTCGAGTCGGCCGCCAGCGTCACCCGACCGATCAGGGTGGCATTGGGCGCCACCCAGCTCTCCGGGTGCAGCGCGGGCGAGTGTCCGGCGATGGGCAGGATCAGGGGCTCGGGCATGGCGGCCATCGTAGGGCCACCACTTTTTTCCGGCCCACCCGAGGAGGGCCCGGGCATCGCGTGCGATCCTCACGTCGTGGCAACAACATCCGCACCGTCGGCGTCCGCGATGGTCGAAGGCGTCGATCTCACCGGCAAGACCTGCGTGATCACCGGCGCATCCTCGGGACTGGGCCGCGAGTCGGCCGCGGCGCTGGCCGCGACGGGCGCCCACGTGATCCTGGCGGCACGCAACGCCGCCGCCGTCGCCGCCACCGAGTCGTGGGTGCGCGAGAAGGTGCCCGGCGCACAGCTGTCTTACGTGCACCTCGATCTGGCCTCGCTGGCGAGCATCGCCTCGGCGGCGACGGCCATCCAGGACCTGACCCCCGCGGTGCATGTGCTGATGAACAACGCCGGGGTGATGTTCACCCCCTTCGGCCGTACCGCCGAAGGCTTCGAAATGCAGTTCGGCACAAACCATCTGGGTCATTTCGAGCTGACCAGGTCATTGCTTCCCACGCTGGTCGCCGCCGACGGCGCGCGCGTCGTCAACCTGTCCTCGGACGGCCACCGCATGGGTGACGTCGACTTCGACGACCCCAACTGGGAGCGCCGGGACTACGACAAGTTCGCCGCCTACGGCGCGTCGAAGACCGCCAACGTGCTGCACGCGGTCGAACTGGACCGCCGACTGCGCGACAACGGGGTCCGCGCGTTCGCGGTGCATCCCGGGATCGTCGCGACATCGCTGGCACGCCATATGACCGCGGACGACTTCGCCAGCCTGACCAAGGTGAAGGCGGTGGAGCGCGACCCCGAGGCCCGCCGCGTGGACGTCACCCGCGATTTCTCGACACCTGAACGCGGCGCCGCCACCCAGGTGTGGGCGGCGGTCAGTGACGAGTTGGACGGACTGGGCGGCCTCTACCTGTCGGACTGCGGGATTCGTGCCGCGGCGTCGTACGCCGTGGACGAATCCAGGGCGCTGGCGTTGTGGGATCTGTCCGAACAACTCTGCGCGCCCGGTGCGGCGACCCTAGGCTCGACCTTGTGAACCGGACCTGCAGGTAGCGGCGTGGCTGACCCGGCAGCCGATTCGTCGGCGAAGATCATCTACCTTCGCTCCTACGGCGGCCGGGACCGCGAGGATCATGCCGTGGTGGGCCGCGTCCTGGACGCGACGGTCGAGATGTTGCGTGAGGCGCCGTTCACCGAGTTGACCACCCGGCGGATCGCGGAGCGTGCCTGCGTCCCGCACGGCGAGTTGTGCGCGTACTTCAGGTCCAAGGACGCGATCGTCGCCGAGGTGTACCTGGGCCTGTTGCGCGACGCGCCGCTGAGCGTGGACGTCGACCAGTCGGCGCAGGCGCGGGTGGTCACGTTGTTCGATCAGCTCGTGATGTTGCTGGCCGACGAGCCGGACCTCGCCGCGGCCTGCTCGAGCGCGCTGATCTCCAGCGAACCGTCCGTGCATGCGATCCGCAGGCGCATCCACGCCGAACTGCATCGCCGGGTGCGCACCGTACTGAGGTCGGGCGCGTGGCCCGAGGTCGCCGAGACACTCGAGTTCAGCCTGGTGGGGGCGATGGTCCAGGCCAGTTCGGGGTCGGCAACGTTCCGTGACACCGCCGACGAGCTCGCCCGGGTGGTCGCCCGGTTGCTGCCCGACGGCTCCTGAGGTCGGCCCGCCCCTCATCGCACCGCGGGCGGCTCTGTGACGCAGCGAGTCTCAACGTCGCCCCACGGCGGAAACGCGCAGTTCAGGGGTGCGGACGTAGGATGTCGAGCGCGGTCGGGTCGCTCGGTCGACTTGGCCGTTACCAATTCGTGCACATACCATGCCAGGCGACCTGAAGCGTGAGGAGCAGAACGTGAAGACCCGCACCAGCAAGGCCATTGGTGTCGCCGTGAGTGCCACCGCGATCGCACTGTCGGTGCCGCTGGCAGTCAACGCATACGCCGAGCCGACCACCACCCCGGTCGCCGAGATCCCCGATCCCCAGGGACCCGAATGCGGGCCCTTCAAGGAAGCCCTGCCCAACTGGAAGACCCTGGCCAACATCCCCGTCAGCAACGCGCTGGCGAGCATTCCCGATGTCAGCACGTTCAGCCAGGCGATCTCGGGCCAGCTCAACCCGGCCGTCAACGTCGCCTCGGTGTTCGACAACGGCCCGTATGTCATCTTCGCGCCCACCAACGAGGCGTTCGCGGCGCTTCCGCCCGAGCAACTCGCCATGTTGCGCGCTGATCCGGCCGCGCTCACCCAGCTGGTGTACTACCACGCCTTCCTCGGCCTGCTCGGCCCCGACGACGTCAAGGGCCAGCGGCCCACGCAGGAGGGCACCGAGATCGAGGTGACGGGCTCGGGGGGCGACATCCAGGTCAACGAGACCACCGAGGTCATCTGCGGCGGTATCCAGGCGCAGAACGCCAGGATCTACCTGATCGACGCCGTCCTGGATCCGGCGTTGGCGCCTGCGCCGATCACGCCGACATCGACGAGCGCGACATCGACCACCGCGACGACGACCACCGCGACGACGACCACCGCGACGACGACTCCGACCGAGCCGCTGCCCGCGGAAGCGCCCGCCGAAGCGCCGCTCTCGCCCGCCGCTGAAGCACCGATCGGCTAGTCCTGCTGTGATTCGGGTGTAGTTGGTCGCGCTGGGCGTGACCAACTACACCCGAATCGCCGTCTACAGGCCGAGGTCGCGGCCGATGATCTCTTTCATGATCTCGGTCGTGCCGCCGAAGATCGTCTGGATGCGGGAGTCCACGTAGTCGCGGGCCACCCGGTACTCCATCATGTAGCCGTAGCCGCCGTGCAGCTGCACGCAGCCGTCGATGACCTTCTTGGCGGTCTCGGTGGCCCACCATTTGGCCTTGGCCGCCTCGACCGCGGTCAGCTCGCCGTCGACGACGCCCTGCAGGCACCGGTCGATGTACTGCTCGGTCACGTCGAGCTCGGTGTCCATCTCGGCCAGCAGGAAGCGGTTGTGCTGGAAGCTGCCGATGGACTGACCGAATGCCTTGCGGTCCTTGGCGTACTGCACTGTCTGCCGCCAGGTTTCGCGGGCGCCGGCGATCGCGGAGATGGCGATCGAGAGCCGCTCGGACGGCAGGTTGGTCATCAGGTGGTAGAAGCCGCGACCCTCTTTGCCGAGCACGTTCGCCGACGGCACGCGGACGTTCTCGAAGTGCAGTTCGGAGGTGTCCTGCGCGTGCAGGCCCATCTTGTCGAGCTTGCGGCCACGGGTGAAACCGGGCATGTCGCGCTCGACCACCAGCAGCGAGAACCCCTTGTGACCGGCGTCCGGGTCGGTGCGTGCGACAACCACGACGAGATCGGCGTTGATGCCCGACGAGATGAACGTCTTGGAGCCGTTGACGATCCAGTCTGCGTCCTCTCCCGAGCCGTCGCGCACCGCGGAGGTACGGATGCCCGCCAGGTCACTGCCCGCGCCGGGCTCGGTCATCGCGACCGCGATGATCGTCTCGCCGCTGACGATGCCGGGCAGCCAGCGCTTCTTCTGTTCGTCGTTGGACAGGTCCTTGAAGTACGGGCCCACCACGTCGTTGTGCAGGCTCAGCGCGGGCCCGGGCACACCGGCCCTGGCCATCTCCTCGTCGATGACGGCGTTGAACCGGAAGTCGTCGGTGCCACCGCCGCCGTACTCCTCGGGCATGTTGAAGCCGATGAGCCCGTGCTTGCCGGCAGCCACGTAGGCCGACCGGTCGACGAGGCGCTCGGCCTCCCACTTCTCGGCGTTCGGAACGAGCTCGCTTTCGATGTACCCGCGGACCGTGTCGCGGAATGCCTCGTGCTCGGCGTCGTAGATCAGTCTCTTCATGGGGCTTCCCTAACTCACTTGTTCTGGCTTACTTGGCTTACATCGCCTTCCATACAGGCGGTCTTTTCTGTGCGAACGCCAGGGGACCTTCCTTGGCGTCTTCGGTCGCGAACACCGTCGCGACCTCACGCATGGTCCGCGACCAGCCCGGTTCGTCGGCGGCCACGACGCCGTCGTCTGCGCCGACCGCGACCCGTTTGCTGGCCTGCACGGCCAGCGGCGCGTTGACCGTGATGCGCGCTGCCAGCGCGAGCGCTGCGTCCAGCTCGGTCCCGTCGGGCACCACCTCGTTGATCAGTCCCCACTTGAGCGCCTCGGCGGAGGTGATCGGTTCACCGGTGAACATCATCTCCAGCGCGACCTTGCGCGGGAGCTGGTCGACGATGCGGAAGACGCCGCCCGCGGCGGCGATCAGACCGCGCTTCACTTCGGGCAGGCCGAATTTCGCGCTCTCCCCGGCGACGACGAGGTCGCTGGCGAGTGCGAGTTCGGTGCCGCCGCCCAGCGCCGTGCCGTTGACCGCTGCGATCGTCGGCTTGTCGATGAAGTGACGGACGTAGCCGGCGAACCCCCACTTGGGCCGGTCGGGATGGCCGATGTTCTGGCCCTTGGACAGCGCCTTGAGATCCGCACCCGCACAGAAGGATTTGTCTCCGGCGCCGGTGATCACGACCACCCAGACATCCGGGTCGTGCTGGGCCTCGGCCATCGCGTCACCCACCGCGATGCTGACCGCACTGTTGATGGCGTTGCGCGCCTCGGGACGGTTGATCGTGATGACCATGACGTTGCCCCGGCGCTCGACGAGAGCGCCGGGGCTAACGGCTTCAAGGGAGTCAGAAGTCACAGCAGTTCCAGGATGGTGGCGTTCGCCTGGCCGCCACCCTCACACATCGTCTGCAGGCCGTACTGAATTCCCTTGTCCCGCATGTGATAGAGCATCGTGGTCATGATGCGGGCGCCGGAACCGCCCAGCGGGTGGCCGAGCGCGACGGCACCACCGTTGGGGTTGAGCTTCTTCTCGTCGGCGCCGATGTCCTTCAACCACGCCATCGGCACGGGCGCGAAGGCCTCGTTGACCTCGAACACGCCGATCTCGTCGAGCGACAGGCCGGAGCGCTGCAGCGCCTTCTGGGTGGCCGGGATCGGTGCGGTCAGCATGATGACCGGGTCGGCGCCGGCCAGCACCGCGGTGTGCACCCGCGCGAGCGGCTTGAGGCCCAACGACTTCGCCTTCTCCGCCGACATGAGCAGCAGCGCCGCCGAACCGTCGGAGATCTGCGAGCTGTTGCCCGCGTGGATCACGCCGTCCTCTTTGAACGCGGGCTTGATCTTGCCGATCGACTCGAGGGTGCCGCCACGGCGGATGCCCTCGTCCTTCAGAAGGACCGAGTCCTGGGCCCCGTCCGTTTGCCTGATCGCCACGATCTGGTCGTCGAAGGCACCCGAATCCTGTGCGGCAGCGGCCTTCTCATGCGATCCGAGCGAGAACTGGTCCAGATCGGTCCGGCTGAAGCCCCACTGCTCGGCGATCATCTCGGCGCCGACACCCTGGTTGGGTGTCTGGGGGTAGCGACCGCGGAACGCCTCCGGGTACGGGTGGCCACCGTTGGCCAGCGACGACCCCATGGGCGTACGCGACATGGATTCCACGCCGCCGGCGACGACGACGTCGTAGTGTCCTGCGACCACGCCCGCGGCGGCGAAGTGCACCGACTGCTGGCTGGACCCGCACTGCCGGTCCACGGTCACGCCGGGAACCGACTCCGGCCACCCGGCCGTCAGCACCGCGGTGCGGGCGATGTCGAGGGCCTGCTCACCGGCCTGCATCACGCAACCCCAGATGACGTCGTCGACGATCGACGGGTCGACGCCTGCGCGCTCCACCAGGCCGTTGAGCACCTGCGCGGACAGGTCACCCGGGTGCACCCCCGACAAGCCGCCGTTGCGCTTACCGACAGGCGACCGCACTGCCTCGACGATGACGGCTTCAGCCATGGGGATACTCCTTCAGTGGGTTGGCATTACTCACCTCGAACGTAAACGAACAAGGTTTACTAGGTCAACCTACTAGTTGGTAGGCGTTCGGTCGTCGGCGCCTCTGTTCGGATCGCGTCAGACGACCGGTGAGCCGCCCTTCGACGCGCGGTCGGCGGCCGCCAGCAGTTCGTCGCGGAACTGCGGGTGCGCGATCGCCGCCAGCGCCTCCCCGCGCTCCTGAACGGTCAGCCCTTCCAGTTCCGCCGCGCCGTACTCGGTGACGATCACGTCGACGTGGTGCCGCGGCGTCGTGATGACCGCGCCCGGCCCGAACCACGGCACGATCCGGGACTTCAGCGCACCGTCCTTGGTGAACGTCGAGGGCAGGCAGATCAAGGAACGGTCCGAGAGCTCGAGTCCGACGCCTGCCACGAAGTCCTCGGCTCCCCCGACCCCGCTGAACTGGACGCCGTCGATGGTGTCGGCGACGACCTGGCCGCCGATGTCGACGGCCAGCGCACCGTTGATCGAGACCATTTGTCTGTTGGCGCCGATGACCTCCGGTGAGTTGACGACGTCGACCGGCAGGAACGCGACGTCGGAGTTGCCGTCCAGCCAGCCGTACAGCTCTGCCGACCCGAACGCGAACGTCGTCACGCTCACGCCGTCGTACTGGCCCTTGACGCCGTTGCTGATCTTGCCCGCGCGGTGCAACTTCATGCAGCCGTCGGTGAACATCTCACTGTGCAGCCCGTAATCGCTGCCGTCCCCCTCGGCCAGCAGGGTCGCGATGTAGTTGGGGATCGAGCCGATGCCCGTCTGCAGGGTCGCGCCGGACTGGATGAAGCCGATGGCGTGCCGTCCGATCGCCTTGTCGACGTCGGTCGGCGGTGCGTCGCCCCCGGGCAGCGCGGTCGGTGCGTCGCTCGAGCGCACCAGGATGTCGATCTCGTCGACGTGCAGTGCGTGGCGGTGGTTCCCGAGGCCGAGCGTCCGCGGGTAGGCGTCCGACACCTCCACGACGAGCAGTCGCGCGGGATCGGCGCCCGCCCGGCGCAACTCCTCGACCGTGCCTCCCGCATGCAGTGACAGGGAGCACCAGCCGTCGGCGTCGGGCGGGGTCGCGACGGTCGTCATCACCCGGGGTGCCTGCCGCTCCAGCAGCGGCGCGAAGCGCCGGAAGTCCGCCGGGGTGAACCTGATGTCGGCGCCGGATTCCAGGAGCGCCCGCTCGAGCGGCCCGAAGAAGCCCGACAGGTAACTGACTCCCGACCGCGAGAAAAGCTCGGTGCCGACCGCGAGCAGCGCCCCGAAGACGCGCAGATCGGTCCAGTCGTCACGCTCGCCCAGCGCGCGCAGGAACGCCGGAGGCTGCCCCGGTCCCAGCGGTATCCCCAACGTGTCGGTGCTCCCGAGTCGCGCGGCGGCCCCTTCGGGGGTCAACTCCTCTGGCATGGCCGCTACCCTGCCATGCGAGCCGCGCACCCCGCCCGCTCTTGGGCGGCAGTCGCCGCGCAGCTACCTGCAGGTATGCCGTTCGGCCGGGCATCATCACGGCCACATGGTTTACTGAGTTGCATAGCTCGACCATTCGTTGGTGACAGTTGTTGGGAGAGGTCGTGACGCGTAGCACCCGGCTGGCCCCGATGATCGGGCCGGACGCCGCCGGCGCGAGTTCGGCTGTCCGCTCACCGAAGACGGCCGAGCTCGTCGCGGGGACCCTGCGCCGCATGGTGGTCGAGGGCACGCTCACCGACGGCGACTTCCTGCCCAACGAAGCCGAGCTGATGACCCACTTCGGCGTCAGCAGGCCCACGCTGCGGGAGGCGGTCCGTGTCCTTGAGTCGGAGCGGCTCGTCGAGGTGCGCCGTGGCTCCCGAACCGGCGCGCGTGTCCGGGTCCCCGGTCCGGAGATCGTCGCCCGCCCGGCGGGCCTGCTGCTCGAGTTGTCCGGAGCCACGATCGCCGACCTGCTGACCGCGAAGTCCGGCATCGAGCCGATGGCCGCGCGCCTGCTCGCGCAGTCCGGCTCGGCGGAGGCCTTCGACGAGCTCGAGCAGATGCTGGAGGCGCTCATCTCCGACGGTTGGCAGTCGGGTCGGCTGGCCGAGACCACCGGCGCATTCCATCTGCGGGTGGTGCAGCTGTCCGGGAACGCGACGCTGAGCATCGTCGCAGGCATGCTCCACGAGATCACCGTCCGGCATACGGCGTTCGTGTTCAAGGAACGCCGCCCGGTGTCGAAGGCCGACTACGACAAGCTCATGCGGTCCTACCGCAAGCTCATGCAGTTCCTTCGTGCGGGTGACGCCGAAGGTGCGGAAGCACATTGGCGCAAACACCTCGACACGTCGCGGGAACTGCTGTTGACGGGCCTCGAGAGTGTCTCCATCCGCGACGTGATGGGTTAACCGGGGGCCTCAGCACCGTCTTTTCGCCACGTCACGGTGACCGGCACGGTGTCGTCCCAGGGCTGCCGGGTCACCATGTCGGCGACCTGGACGTAGCCGCGTTCGAATTCGCCGGTGGCCGCGTCGACGAGGCGATACTCCTGACGCTGCTTGTGGATCGGTTGCGCGTCGAGCAGCATCACCCTGACCTCGCCGGGGTCGAATCCGCACCGCTTCTGCAGTGCGGCGATGAGTTGTTCGTTGTGCATGTGCCCGTCGCCGAAGTTCCATCCGATCGCGGTGCTGCAGATCCGCTCACCGTCGGTCAGCACGTACTCGGTCTCGTCGACCTCGGCGGAGCCGGGAATCTGGCCTGGGCCGGCCATGACGCGGTGGGCCAGCGTGAACATCGCGCGGCCGTGGGTGTTGAACGAGCGGAACGCATACCCCATGTACTGGTACATCTCGGCGGTTTCCCTGCTGCCGTAGAACTTCTCCATCTGCGCGGCAGGCATGCTGGCGATCGCGACGATGCCCTCCTCGATCTTGGCTGCCGCCGACGGCTTGATGCACCACAGCGAGGTGTCCCAGTTGCCCGCGTAGTACCGCATGCCGGGCAGGAAGGACACCTTGCGGGGGAACAGGTTTCCCAGCGCGACGGTGCCCGCGACGACGACGAACAGCACGATCGGCCATGGGCTGGCCAGATCGCCGAGGCCCACCCCGGAGTGCCCGACGAACAGCGCGAGCACGCTGAACATCATGAAGACGTTCCACTCCAGCGGCACCCCCATCGGGATGGCCGACAGGATGCCGAAGTGGAAGCACAGCATCACGAAAGCGGCGACGGCGGTGACCCAGCCACCGTGGCTGAAGAACAGCACCAGGGGGATCAGCATCTCGATTGCAGTGCTGAGGTGGGCGAGCCAGCGCGAGGCCCGCCCGGGCCGAAGGTCGTCGGGGAAATGCTCGAAGAACCTGCGCTTGATCCAGCGGGGCCGGAACACCGGGTTGTTGCTCATCATCGTCGAGATGACGAACGGGAAGTGCTTGTTCAGCTTCGACGTCGCCGCACCGATCCAGATGACCAGGCAGACCAGTTTGGCAGCGATGACGATGTCCGCCCCGACGAACAGGAAGCAGACCGCCAGCGATCCGTAGACCTCGCCGCGGGCGGCCAGGAAGATCACCTTGTCGCGCAGGCCGGCGACGGCGAGCAGTCCGAGGATCGCCGCGGTCTGCCACACCGGCAGCACTCCCACCTCGCTGCCGAGTTCGGGGATGGGGCCCGTCCCGTCGGAGGAAAGAGCGACGACCAGCATCACCAGCAGCGCCGCATAGACCAGCACGTCGAACGGCGTCCGGGAATCGCCGCCCGTCAGCGGAATCCGGTCGGGCCACGGTGGCAGTCGAATGGTCTTGGGCCGCAGCCAGTACAGGATCGAACCCATCGGCGGGAAGAAACGGTTGTTGAGCGGCCCGAACCCGCAGCCCAGCCCCACGACCTCGAACAGCATCGTGAAGAACACGACCTTCTGGTAGACGATCGGCTCGGCGTACCAGGAGCCGACATCGGTGAAGCCATCGATGCCGGCGGTGCTCAGCACGATCAGCCACGCAACCAGGACGTACAGCAGGATCTTGACGACGTAGAACAGGTGCATCACCACTGGCGTGCCGAAGCCGACCTCGGCCCAGTGGCGGGCCATCGGGACGATCCGCTCCGCGCGGGGGCCCTTGCTCCACTGTTCGTAGTCGACGACGGGCGCGTCCTGCTTGAGAAAACCCATGCCGGTCAGACTAGAACGTGTTCCAGTTCGTCCTGGCGCGAACAGGCACAAAATCGCACAGTCATGCGCGAAAACGTGTTCGTGCTCCCCCGCAAGCGGGTGGTGCCCCCAGCTCGCGGGAGAAACTCAGGCGCTCGTCTTGGCGGGCGGGCGGTAGAAGATGACGAGCTGGCCGATGCCGCCGATGAGCCCGAGGCCCGCGGCGATGGCCAGACCCCACCAGCCGTGCAGGAAGTCGTACAGTCCGGTGCCCGAGAAGAGCAGGTGGTCCAGGCTCAGCTTGCCCGCACCGATCGTGGCGATCCCCACCGCCGAGGCCGCCAGCACCAGGTTGTACTCCCAGCCCTCCTTGACGATGAAGAAGCCGTTGGGCTTGTGCACCGTCCAGGCCGCGACCAGCATCAGTGCGACGAAGCCGGCCGCCGGGATGGGAGTCAGCAGGCCAAGGGCCAGGCCGATGCCCGCCGCCATCTCCGTGGTCGCGGCGACCCGGGCGTGGAACATGCCCGGCTTCATCCCCATGCTGTCGAACCAGCCGGCGGTGCCCTTGAGTCCGCCCTTGCCGAAGAACTTGTTGTAGCCGTGCGCGGCCATGGTCAGACCAAGGACGACTCGCAGGATCAGGAGTCCGACGTCGTAGGCAGTCATGCAACAGAATCTAGGCCATCTGTTAAGTCAGCGGCCACCCCCGCCCCCACCCTGAGGAAGGCAAGCAAGCCGCGAGCGTACGCACTCTGATGAGAATCGGCCCCCGAGATCCGTCACAAACCGTGCGTTCGGCGCACGAGCGACCACATCTACGCGGCGGGCACCCAGTTTCCGTGGAAGCCCGCCGGGACACGGTGCGGCAGCCTGATGCAGGCGACGTCCTCGAGACTCTGCGCATCGAGTATCGCCAGCTCGCTGCGATCGGTGGCGCGGTCGTAGACGTAGCCCATCAGCACGCCGTCATCCTCGGCGGCATCCGGCGACGAGGGGTGAAACACGAACTCGCCCAATGCCTTGCCCGCCCCGAAGGAGCGAGACGCGGTGCCGCCGCCGACGAGATCGTGCTTCAGCAGGGTCTCGCCGCCGCCGGTGCCGTCGCCGACACTCGGCGCGTAGCCGTAGCGGTGCCGTTTACCGACGCGCCGCTCGTCGACCCGGGGGAACTCCTGCGCCCGATCGTCGATGCGGGACTCCCGGACCTTGCCATCGGCGAGGTCGACGGTCCACCGTTCCAGCGTGGGCGGCCCGTCGTTGGGGCCGAGATGATCGGTGTCGAACATCTTGGGGTGCCGCACGACATCGAGCACGATGGCATCACCGGAGTCGTGGGCGTTCATGGGATGGAAGACGTAACACGGCTCGACGTCGAACCATCGGAGGTCGGCGTTGGTGCCCTCGCGCGGCATGACGCCGACGCGTGCGGGATAGCGCGAGTTCCACGAGTACGGAAACCTCCGGTCGGCAGCCGGGCCCGTCGGCCGGCGTGCCGCGATGGGATCCGGGATGCGCACGCGACCGATCAACGCGGACAACAACAGTCGTGCGGGCAGCCGCAGCCCCCGCGGCACGGCCATGGTGGCTGCCTGCTGAGCGTCGAAGGTGACGGGCAGGTCGTAGAACACCACGTGGCGCTCGGTCAGCGAGAAATCATGCATCATCGGACTGCCCGTGACCTCGACGTCGACGGTGCGCCGCGCCCGCCCGTCGGTGCCGATCACCGAGTACTGCACCGTGTTTCCCCGCAACATGCTGTAGGACACCGCGTGTAGCTCACCGGTGTCGGGATCGCGTTTGGGGTGGGCGGTGTAGCCGCCGGTCAGCGTGCCGTCGAAGTCGCACACACCGACGGTGTCGAGTTCGTCGGTCAACTCGTAGTTCGCGACCCCGGACTCGATCAGCGCGAGCGTCTTGCCGGCGTGACCGATCACGTTGGTGTTGGCCCCCACCCCGGAGATCGGGAACCGCCCCTGCGGCGCCGGTCCACCGAGTGCGTCTGCGGCAAGCGGGCCGCGGACCCACCGGTTGCGGTACCACTCGGCCCTGCCGTCGCGGATGCGGATCCCGTGGACCATGCCATCGCCGACGAACCAGTGGTAGAGGTCGGGATCGATCTCGCCGATGGGGTTCGGACCGTTGCGCAGGTAACGGCCGTCGAGGTGGTCCGGGATCGTACCGGTGACCTCGAGGTCGGTGAGCGTGACTTCTTCCGACAGCGGCGCGAAGGCGCCTTCGAGATAGCGATTCGCCATCGCTCGACCTCTCGATAACAGCGTTATAAGCCACCCTTGTATAACACCGTCATCAGGCGAGGGCAACCGTGCTGCGAGCACGTGCCTGCTCTGCCGAGATGGCGGCCGACCGACAGCCCTTGTCCAGTGAGACAAGGCTCGGCGGCATTTCTGATGCAAGGGGCCAAATGATTCACATCCCTTTCCGGCTTTACTGAGATCTACCTCACGTGGCCGACACACCTCCCCCGAACAGGACACCGCAATGACCGACTCCACGTATCAGATGCTGGCCATCGGGCTGTATTTCGCCGCGATGATCGCCATCGGGTACTACGCCTACCGCCAGACCAGTGATCTGGACGACTACATGCTCGGCGGCCGCAAACTCCATCCCGGCGTCGCAGCACTGTCCGCGGGAGCGTCCGACATGTCCGGCTGGTTACTCCTCGGGGTGCCCGGCGCCATCTACGCCGCGGGCCTCGGGGAGTCGTGGATCGTCATCGGCCTGGTGATCGGCGCGTACCTCAACTGGCGCTTCGTCGCCCCGCGGCTGCGGGCCTATACCCAGATCGCCAACAACTCGATCACCGTGCCGAGCTTCTTCGAGAACAGGCTGCGTGACCATTCGCATGTCCTCCGGATCGCGGCCGGGGTCATCATCCTGGTGTTCTTCACCTTCTACGTGTCGTCCGGAATGGTCGCCGGCGGGGTGTTCTTCGAGACCACATTCGGCTCTTCGTACCTGTTCGGCATGCTGCTCGTCGCCGGAATCACGTTGAGCTACACCCTGTTCGGAGGATTCCTCGGCGCCACCCTGACCGACGTCGCGCAGGGCCTGTTGATGCTCGCCACCCTCATCGCGGTTCCCGTGGTCACGATCATCGCCGTGGGCGGTCCGGGTGAGGTGGTCACCGCGATCCAGGCCGCAGACACAGCTCACAAGCTCGCCGACCCCGGTGATGAGATCCACCGCACCTCGCTGTTCTACGGCGGCAGCGTCATGGCCGTCTTGTCCGCCGCCGCCTGGGGGCTCGGTTACTTCGGCCAGCCCCACATCATCGTCCGGTTCATGGCTCTTCGGTCCCCGGCGGACGCGAAGGCCGGACGCCGCATCGGTATCAGCTGGATGGTGCTCAGCTCCCTTGGCGCCATCGCCACCGGGTTCGCGGGCCTGGCGTACTTCTTCAACCGCGGCGAAACACTCGACAACCCCGAGACCGTGTTCCTTGAACTGGCACAGATCATGTTCCACCCGTTCGTCGCCGGGATCGTGCTCGCGGCGGTGCTCGCGGCCGTCATGTCGACGATCTCCTCGCAGCTGATCGTCTGCTCGTCGGCTCTGGTCGAAGACATCTATCGCGCGTTCGGCAAGGAAACCAGCGCAACGAAGTTGGTCAACTACGGCAGGCTCGGTGTGCTGACGGTCGCGGTGGTGGCGATCATCCTCGCGCTGAACCCGGACGGGACGATTCTCGACCTCGTCGGTTTCGCCTGGGCCGGCTTCGGTGCGGCGTTCGGCCCGCTGATCATCTTGTCGCTGTTCTGGCGCAGGCTGACCTCGGCGGGTGCCATCGCCGGCATGATCACCGGCGCGGTGGTGGTTGGCATCTGGGGCCAGACCGAAGCCCTGGCCAGCGCGATGTACGAAATCGTTCCCGGCTTCATCGCCTGCGCGGTCGTCGCGGTCGCGGTTTCACTGGTGACCAGACGGCAGAACGACGACATCGAACGGGAGTTCAGCGAGATGGACGCGGCAGTTCGCGAACCGGCCGCTGTGAGCTGATCCGTGCGGTGCGGCACCGCCAAGCGGGACGGCACACCGTCGATAACAGCGTTATGGTTACATGGCAGCCGTGAGCGAACCACGCGATTCCTTGGTCGAGGCGGGTGTGCGCATCCTCGAGCGCGATGGATTACCCGCGCTCAGCGCTCGCAACGTCGCCGCCGAGACCGGCACCTCGACGATGGCGGTGTACACCCATTTCGGTGGAATGACCTGCCTGCTCGACGCCATCGCCGTCGAGGTGTTCGCACGGTTCACCCAGACGCTGACCGAGGTGCCCGAGACCGACGACCCGGTGGCGGACTTTCTCGCGATGGGCCTGGCCTATCACCGCTTCGCACTCACCCACCCCGCGCGCTACCAACTGATGTTCGGCACGTCCGCCCCGCCGTCGGTCGCCGTCCACCGGGCAGATCTCACCGTCGCCGGTAGCGCCACCAACCGCGCCGAATGGGCCAACTCGTTCGGGGCGCTACACAGTGTCGTACACCGGATGATGGTCGCGGGCCGGATCCGCGGCGACGACGAACTCGCGGTTGCCGGCCGGCTGTGGAGCATCAACCACGGCGCCGTGATGCTGGAGATGGCCGGCTTTTTCGGGCACGAGGGACACGGCCTCACCCAGATCCTCGGGCCCCTGATCATCGACACCCTGGTGGGGATGGGTGACGACCGGGACGCAGCCACCCAGTCGATGCACACCGTCGTGGCCTCGCTCGCCGCGGACCCGCTCTAGAGGTCAATCCTGGACTCGCAGTTCGCGCCCCAGTCGCTGCACGTAGGCGTCGACGTCGCCGACCGCCGACTCGGCAGCGTGCACGCTGACCGCGATCGTGTCACCGATGCCGTGCACGCCGTGCGTCAACCCCATCATCGGCGACAGGCCGGGAAAACCGGCGGTCAACACGACCGGGGCGCCGCCGAACCGAAGGTCCCGTCGCCCACGGTTCACGCTGGAGACCACGGTGTTCCCGGTGACGCGGGCCGATCGCGCCTCAGGATCGAACTGCCCTACACCCCAACGGAGTACGGGCGCAGGCACCGATGCGAACGCTGCGCTCTCCGCGAGCATCGCAGGGTGGGCGGCCCGACGGCGCCGCTGGTAAAGGTCAGCGGCGATCCGGCGGGTCCGCAGTCCGATCTCGGCATCGGGATACAGGCGAACGCCGACGTTGCCGAAATGGTTGTGCGCCATGCGCGGACCGGTTTTGGCCATCGGGACCTCCGCGCCCAGCAGCGACGGGTCGTCGCCGAGGTCACGCAGGTGCCGGGACAACGCCGCCGACACCGCAGCCAGCACGGCGACCGTCACCGTCGGCCCGGGCAGGTGCCGACGCTCGCCGATGACCGTCCGGACATGGCGAGGTCCGGTCGGCTGCGCGTTGGTGCGCAACGCTGGAACCGAATCCGCTTGGGCAGGAATCAATCCCGTGGCCGTGTCGCGGACCAGCCTGCGATGGGCGCGGGCCGCCGCAAACGCGCGTCGCGGAAATCCGCCCGCGGCGTGCGGTGGCGCCGTGCCGGCGGGCAGCGCCGCCGACCGACCGAACAGGTGGCCTGCCAGCGCCGAGGACCGGATGCCGTCACCGAGGGCGTGGCTGGCCTGCAGTACCGCCACGGTGCCACCGGGTGCGCCCGGCACGTCGTCGATGACGGGGAACACGTGCAGCCGCCAGCTCATCGCCCGTGGGTCGAGCTGCTCGTCGGCCAGGCCGGCCACCGCTGCCAGGCACGCGGCCCAGCTGCGATCGCCGAGCTCGTGCACCACGAACTGATCCGCACCGACCTCGCAGGGCACCCACGCCGGGTAGGTCCAGAACCCGGTGTCGGCGATGCGCATCCCGAGCTCGCCACAGGTCCTGGCTCTGTCTCGGATCTCGCGCACCGCACGACCCACGTCGGCCGTTCCCGCTTCGAACGCGTAGAGCAGGAACTGGTCGTTGGGGATCGCGGCCGACATCCAGAGGGTCTGCGCATCGACCGCGGCGAGTCGGTGCACCGGCATGGCGCCCACGTTAGGCGGTGCCGCACGCCGATGCCGGAGGTCGCCCGCGGTTACACCGGGTCGAACTTGGAGATCAGCCAGCGGTCGCCGACCTTCTCCAGCGTCACCCGCACGCTCGACGCGGTGTCCGTCGGCGCGTCCTGCCCGACGATCACCGTCTGGTTGACGAACACCAGCACCACAGCCTCGGTCTGGGTCGCCGACACCGACGCCGCGGCGGGGACGGAGGCGACCGCGGAGATCTGCTTCTCCTTGGCGCCGGGGATCACCACATCGTTGGTCAGCGAGGTGTAGGAGTCGCGGAACTCACCGGTCAGCAGCTCCCGCGCCGCGCCGAGCTGTTCTTCGACCGTCTCGGGCTTGTACGACAGCAGCGCGATGGTGGTGTCCCTGGCCGCCTGCACGGAGGTCTCGGCGGCGACCTCACTGATGCGCACCGAATTGTCGCGCCACTTGAGGTATCCGGCGCCCAGCGCGAGCACCAGAGCCAGGGCGGGCAGCAGTGCGAACGCGACGAAGCGGGACCACTGGGTGCGCCGCTTCGCGGTGTCGGTCGCGACCGGCGCCGGCTCACCGGTGTCGTCGGACTCGTCGGACTCGTCGGAGTCTTCGGTGAGCTCGGGCGCAGCCTCGACGTCGTCGGCTGCTCCGGTGTCGCCGGCTTCTGCGGGCTTCGTGGTCTCGACGGTTTCGTCGGCCTCGTTCTCGGCACCCACGGCAGCGCCATCCTCCAGCATCTTTGTCGTCTTGTCTCGGCTCACGGGACGAACTCCACGTTGGACACCTTGGCTTCGTCGCCGACCTTCTCCACCAGGATCCGCATCCGCCAGGCCCGCGGTTCCTGTTCGGGCGCACCGGCATTGGATGTCTGCACCGTGACCGCAACCAGGACCTGGGCCTCGTTGTCGTCCATCGATTCCAGGCCGGCCTCGGCGATGGTGCCGGTCGACTTCGACTGGGCCTGCTTGACCACCTCCACGAACGGCTGTGCGCGCTGCTGGAAGTCGTCGTAGAACGTGCCGGTCGCAGAATCGAGGATGCGCTGCACGTCGGCTTCGGCGTTCTCCCAGTCGATCGAGGTGAGGTTCAGGGCCCCCTGGCGACCGACCTGCACGAACAGGTTGCGTTCTGCCTCGGCCTGATTCGACTCGTAGGTGCGGTACGCCAGCCAGCCCGTCAGGCCCGCCAGCGCCACCACCACGGCCACGCCCACGATGAGCGCCATCTTGACGTGCGACATCGGTGTCCGTGCCGGAGCCACGACGTCGTCGTCGATGTCCTCGTCGTCGAGTCCGGACTCGTCCGCCGACGCCGCGTCGTCGGCAGCGGTCACCTCGACGGCCTCGGACTCCGGTTCAACGGCGCTGGACTCGGCCTCCTCGGCTTTCGGATCCGTGGTCGGCTTCGTCAGTTCCCCTTCGGGGGCAGCAGCATCGTCTGCCATGTTTGCTCCTCTGCGGCACTCCGGGCCAGGTTGGACTGTGTGTACACCTGTCCGTCCGGTCCAACGTACGTGCCGCTCGCCGGATCGTATTCGGCGGCCGCTATCGGAGGCTGCGCCTGCGCCGGCGGTGGCGGCGCATCCGCAGGTGAAACGGCCGGAGGTACGTGCGGGACGGGCTGCCCGGACAGTGTGGCGTTGGGATCGCCCTTCCAGTTGTAGCCGTCGTTGAGCGGCACGTACTGCTCGTCGCTCTCGCACTGCTGCCACGTCGGGGCGCGTTTGCCGGGCACGCTGATACAGGGCAGGTTGCGGGCGCCGCGCACGTTGAACGGCGCGTCCTGCGGCACCCGGCAGTAGACGTCGCCCGGCGGCCTGTCGGGATAGTCCTCGAAGGTGGGCACCCGGCGCTGCTGCGCGGGCAGGAACCCGGTCGTGCACGGCGGCGGCAACTGCTGCGGCGGCAGCGGTATCGGCGCAGGCACCAACGGGATCGCCAGGTTCAGGTTGAAGACCAGCGCATCGCCCTCGTAGTCCTGCTTCGTGTTCCGCTTGTGCACGCCGACGGCCTGCGTGACGGCGGTGCCCTGAGGCAGCAGCACCAGCAACTGCTCGAGGCTCGGCTGATAGGTGACGGCCACCTCCCCGACGCTGACCAGGTTGGCCAGCACGATCGGCAGCGTGGGCCGCAGCCGGTCGAACAGTGCCCCCACCTCGTCGGCGGCCCCGGGACCCTTGGCGAGAATCCCCGCCACGGCGGGATCCTGGCTCTGCAGCTGACCGCTGATGCTCGCCAGATTCGCCGCCCACGCCTGGATCGAGCCCGCGGTGTCGGTCTGGGAGTCCAGCACCGGCTTGGACTGGTCGATCAGCGTGGTCAGCGAATCGAGGTCCTTGCGGGCGTCGATCGCCAGGGTGGTGCTCCCGGTGACCAGTCGGCGCAGATCCGGCCCGAGCCCGCCGACCGCGGTATAGGCCTCGTCGATGACGGTGTTCAGGTTCTCGCGCGGGATCGCCTCCAGACCGCGGTTCGTCAGGTCCAGGACCGTGTTGATATCGGTCGGAACGGTGGTGCGATCCAACGGGATCACGTCGCCGTCCTTCAACACCGGCCCCTCGGCGCTGCGGGGCAGCAGCTGGACGAACTGCTCGCCGACCGAGGACACGCTGTGCACCTCGGCGTCGAGGTCGGCGGGAATCTCGACGTCGGAGTTCAGTGACAGCACCGCCGCGACACCGGTGTCGGTCAGGTCGATGCTCTTCACCTCGCCGACCTCCACGCCGCGATAGGTGACATTGCCCCTCGGGTACAACCCGCCCGTCTCGGGCAACTCCACGGTCACGCGGTACTGGCCGATGCCGAGGAGGTCGGGTAACCGCATGTACCCCAAGACCATGATCGCCAGCGCCGTGGTCGCGATGACGGCGAAGATCGCCATCTGGATGAGGATCTGCCGGGTCATTCTCATGCTACGGCCCCTGGTCCCAGCGGTACGGCGCGATCAACGGATTGCCCGCGGTCCCCGGCCCACCCGCGTTGCACGGGTTGGGGAACTGGCCGATGGTGCGGCCCCACTGCAGCTCCAGCCAGGTCAGGTCGCACTCCCACCGCGATCCGGTGAAGAATCCGGAGTCGATCCGGCTCAACGTCAGGTCGAGAATCAATGTCAGGTTCGCGTAGTCGCCGCGCATCCAGTTGGTGAGCGTCTCCTTGGGGAACGGGAAGGTGGGCAGGAAGCTCAGCGCGCGGGTCAGCGCGGGACCGGCATTGGCGAGCTCCTGCAGCACCACACCGAGGTCTTTGAGCTCCTGCACCAGTGCTTCCTTGGTCTGGTTGACCGAGTCGGCGGCCAGCGCGCTGAACTTGCCGAGTTGCGCGAGCGCCTCGGCCAGGTTCGCGCGCTGGTCTCGCAGCACCGACAACGCATCCGGAATCGTCCGTAATGCCTTGTCCAGCACCGGCTTCTGGTCGGCGAACTGACCGATCAGGTTGTTCAGGCTCTCGGACGCCGCGATGATGTCCTGCTTCTGGTCATCGAGGTGACCGATGGCGATGTCGAGTTGCTCGATCAGGCTGCGCAGGTCGTCCTCGCGACCGGTGAACGCGGTGCTCAATGCCTCGGTGATGTCCTGGATCTCGCCGATGCCGCCGCCGTTGAGCAGCAGCGCAACCGATGCCAGCGCCTGCTCGGTGCTCGGGTACTTGCCGGACGACGACAACGGAATCAGCGAGCCGTCCTTCAGCGTGCCCTCGGGCGCCTCGTCGGTCGGCGGTGCCAGTTCGATGTGCAGTGAACCCAACAGGCTGGTCTGACCGAGCGTGGCCGTCGCATTCGCGGGCAACTCGACGTCACCGTTGAGCTCCATCGTCACCAGCGCATGCCAGCCCTGCCGCACGATCTTCCTGACGTGGCCGACATTCACATCGCCCACCCGGACACGGGAGTTCGGCTCGATGTTGTCCACGTCCGGCATCTGCGCCTCGATGATGAACGCTCCCGGCCCCGTGCCCTCGACGCCGGGCAACGGAAGCGAGTTCAGGCCCTGCCACTCCGAACACCCGGACAGCACCCCGGCCGACACGACCGCGACCGCCACCGCACGAGAAACCCTGCCCATCATGGCCCCACCCCAGGCGGCACCATGAGCCCGTGGAGGCCGTCGGCCGGGTTGGGCGCGACGGGCGCCTCCGCCGCCAACGGCGGACCCGTGGCCGGCGCTGGTGGCGGCTGCGCTCCCGCGGGCGGCGGTGACTGCTGCTGCGGGACAGGTTGCGGCGGAATGTAGTCCGGGCGCAGCCAATCCTCGCTGAAGGTGAGCTCGTTCGGCCGCGTCGAGGCGCCGACGAAGACATTCTGCGCGACGGGCAGGAAGTTGTACTGGCGGTTCTTGATGATCGGCGCCATGTATTGCACGCACAGCTTCGCCGACTCCTCGGCACCCAGTCGTGACGCTGCCTGCACCGCGCCGCAGAGGAAGGAGATGGGATCGGAGAAGTTGTTGATCATCGGCACGCTGCTCACCGCGCCCTGGGCCGGCTGCCAGATGTTCACGTAGTTCTGCAACGTGTTGGGTGCCACGTGCAGGAACTGCTTCACGTCGCCCAGGCTGTCGGTCAGCGCCTGGGTCACCCCCGCCAACTTGTCCGACGTGGTGCCAAGCGATTCGCGGTTCTCGGCCACGAACGTCTGCACCTCTCCGACGACGTCGTTGAGATCGCGGACCGCGTTGGCCACTTCATTGGGATCGTTGGCCAGCGAGCCGGTCACCGTAGCCAGGTTCTGGTTGAGTTGGCGCATCACGTCGGTGCTGTCCTGCAGTGCAGACACCAGGATCGCCAGATTCTTCACGGTGGAGAAGATGTCGGTGCTGTGATCGCCGAGCGCCGTGATGGCCTGCGACAACTTGATGACGGTGTCACGGATGTTGGCGCCCTCGCCACGCAGGTTGTCGGCGGCGGTGTTGATGACCGAGCCCAGGGGGCTCACCCCGCCTGGCTCGGTCGGCTGCAGCGTTTCGGACAGCGTCTCCAGCTGCCGGCGGACCTCGTCCCATTCCACCGGAACGGCGGTGCGTTCCAGCGGTATGACGGCGTTGTCCTCCATCACGGGGCCCCCGGTGTAGACCGGGGTGAGCTGCAGGCTGCGCGCAGTCACCAACGTCGGTGACAAGATCGCGGCGCTGACGTCGGCCGGAACGTCGTACTTGCTGTCGTACCAGAACGAGATCTTGACCGACATGGGCTGCGGCTCGATGGACTCGATCCTGCCGACGGGCACCCCGACGATGCGAACGTCGTCGCCCGCGTAGATGCCGTTGCTGTTCTCGAAGTAGGCGACGACGTGTGTGCGGTTGACGTTTTCGGTGTTGCGCAGCAGCACGATCGCGCCGCCCACCAGTATCACGGCCAGCGCGACGCCCAAGAGGGTCCGTGCGGTGCGCGTCATTGTCCGGCCTCCGCGAGGTGGGGCGTCTCACCGGGAGCGGGCACCATGACCGGAGCCGGCGTCGGACCCGGGATGGACTGCAGACCCGGCGGTGCCTCGGCGGGCGGTCCCGGCGGCG
>Ga0209347_1001044_pt1 | contig 52399 bp, 50 predicted proteins | sample AutmiccommuBRH23_FD_187382 | JGI IMG/M metagenome (GOLD analysis project Ga0209347, IMG submission 187382) | Deep subsurface microbial communities from Mt. Terri, Switzerland - Autotrophic microbial communities BRH/23 (SPAdes) (version 2) | ecosystem: Environmental > Aquatic > Deep subsurface >... | reverse complement strand
AGTTAAAGGGACCTATTTCCCGGGAAGTGAAAAGAAATGTTCAACTAGCCTTAGATAAAATTCCTGCAGTAAGGGACGCTAGACAGAACGGTAGCTTGAGGGTGTTATTTTATTTTGAATCAGGCTCGGATGTGATTTCCAGAAAAAGTACAGCTAAACGACAGATTCAAGACAAGAGAGGGAGTGTCAAGATACGAAAGTAAGTGTTCCAATATCTAACGTTCTTCCGAAAAAGTGATCAAATTAGGACAGTTAAAGAAATAAATAATTATCAATTTATCCAAATCGTAAGACTCCCACTTCTACAAGTGGGAGTGATACACCTTATTCTGCTTCGGTGGGGGTAGAGTCCCCCACCGAAGACTCGATGTTCAACTTTAGTTGAACGAGTTCACTAACCGAGAGAACTATTACAAGGTTCTGAACTCCTGTTGTGATATTCCCCGATACAATAAATGTAGAATGTTATGCTATAATACGGATAAAAGAATGCCTATATATGACCGTTGGAAGGCTGATTTAGGGGGACATTGCTAATGGATAAAGAAGTATATCTTGGACTAGAAAAAGTATTTCATCAAAAACTGGAAGCAGCCCTGATTACTGTCACAAGTGTACTGGGGTCAACTCCCCGTAAGCCGGGTGCGAAGATGTTAGTTTTTGCAGACGGGACAACTGTTGGAACTATCGGCGGCGGATGTGGTGAGGCCGAGGGGAGGCGGGAAGCCTTAAATGTAATAACATCGTGCACTTCAAAGATATATCATTTAAATATGACCGCAGACATGGCCCAGGAGGAGGGAATGGTTTGCGGAGGGATCATGGAATTATTCATTGATTATTTAGGTAGTCAAAGCTTTGTAGAACAGAATGGTCTTGTCGACGATTATCTATCAGCTATTGAAGAGACTGAAAACCCCGTTCTAGTAACCGTGATTGAGGCAACTGAAGGACGACTAGTTGGGAAAAAGTTATTCATCAAGAATAACGGAGAAGTCGTGGGGGATCTTGGTTTGGAAGAACTAAATAGAGTTGGCCTTGAGAATGCCAAAATAGGAGGTAAACGATGCCAACCGCTCTTAGTTAGTATTGATTCCGAGTTCGAGCCGTGTGATACGTCAGTAAATAAAGCGACTTTCCGGTTTATGGTAGAGCCTCCAACGACTATCGTACAATTGTTAATTCTGGGCGCAGGCCATATTGCGCTCCCCCTCGCAACTATGGCTAAAATTGTTGGGTATGAGGTTACTGTAGTCGATGATCGCTCATCTTTCGCGAATGCTTACCGATTTCCTACTGCCGATACAATAATATGCGACGACTTTGAAAGTGCCTTAGATGGTATAAACATTAATCCACAAACCGTTATTGTCATTATTACTCGTGGGCATCGCTATGACAAAATGTGTTTGCGAAAAGTAATTAATCAACCAGCTTCCTATATTGGCATGATCGGAAGTCGCAAAAGGGTTAAAGCTTTGCTCGCTGAATTGGAGGAGGAGGGAGTTCCGAGCGAACTGTTGAAAAATCTCTATTCTCCGATCGGTCTAAAAATTGGGGCTGAAACTCCCGAAGAAATTGCTGTAAGTATTCTAAGTGAGTTAATCAAGGTGCAAAGGGGAGTGGCATCTGAACGGTAAAATAAGATGTTGTGATATCAAAAGCAGTTTCAAATTGAGTGTTCCGTACTGACACGATCTTAACTGTAAGTGTGTCAATCTAGGACAGAAAAAAACAGCAAACCATGTAATATAATAATCAAAATTTATTAAAAGATACATGGAATTCAACCTTAAAGTAAGCTTGTGAACGTTATAATTAAATATTCAGACTGTTGGCATGAGTTTTGCAATTACACATATAGCATCCGAAAGTGGCAATAATATTGTAGTGAAATTATTGTCATTATTAAAACAAATAATGGCAAAGGCCAAAAAGAAATGGGAGGAAACAAAAATGTCAGTTATTCATCAAGTGTATGGGTACTTCATGCCAACAGTAAACCTCATGGGAGCCGGAGCGGCTCAAGAAACAGGGAAACAAGCTAAATTACTGGGTGGAAAAAAAGTCCTATTGGTGACCGATGCCTATCTCGAAAAAATTGGTATGGCTCAGGAAATTGCGGACATTATTGAAAAAGAAGGCGTCAAAGTAATTATATACGGCGGTGCTGAACCGAATCCTACGGATAAAAACGTTCATGATGGCTTTGATATCTATACTAAAGAAGGCTGTGACCTGATTGTATCGGTAGGCGGGGGATCTTCGCATGACTGCGCTAAAGGAATTGGACTTGTTGCAGGAAACGGTGGAAGAATTAATGACTATGAGGGCGTGGATAAATCTCCATTACCGATGGCTCCGATGATTGCCATTAACACTACAGCTGGTACGGCCGCCGAAATGACAAGATTTTGTATTATCACTGATGAGGCACGTCATATTAAGATGGCCATTGTCGATTGGCATGTAACCCCGAATGTCTCAATTAATGATCCCTTGTTGATGATGAAACAACCTCCTAGCTTAACCGCTGCCACTGGAATGGATGCCCTTACCCATGCCGTCGAAGCGTATGTTTCTACAATCGCCACACCAGTAACCGACTCGGCAGCCTTAATGGCCTTTAAAATAATCCCTAAATATTTGCGACGGGCCGTTGCCAATGGGGATGATTTCGAAGCACGTGAACAAATGGCTTATGCTCAATTATTAGCGGGTATGGCTTTTAATAACGCCAGCTTAGGTTATGTTCATGCCATGGCTCATCAATTAGGTGGATTCTATAATTTGCCTCATGGAGTATGTAACGCCATCCTGCTCCCGCACGTTTCACGCTTTAACATGATTGGCAATCTCGATCGTTTTGCAGAAATCGCTGTGGCAATGGGAGAAAATATTGATGGCCTTTCAGTTAGGGATGCAGCAGAAAAATGCTTAACCGCAATCGCCACTTTGTCTGCCGATGTCGGGATTCCTTCTGGGTTAAATGCATTGAATGTAAAAGAAGAAGACCTATCTCTGATGGCTGGAAATGCCAAATTAGATGCTTGCCAATTCACCAATCCTCGTACAGCAACACTTGAACAAGTGATTCAAATTTACAAGAACGCAATGTAATTTATTTTTCTGTATTATAGAGATATAACAAATAAGAGACTCCTTGGGATATCCCCGGGAGCCTCCTTTTTGTGGTCTTTGTAACGTCCCTGCTTGCGTGTTTATAGCCTACTAGAAGTCAGATTTTCCATAGTATATGCTTGACCATTCCAATGTAGTGTCATAATAAACCGTATACGTTGGTCTTGTTGATTATCATTTTGAGAAACAACATAACTGTCAACCATATATCTATTCCCACCTAAATTTTCGACATAACTATCACTTAAGAACGCAAATTTATGATTATTCCGGGTTGGTAATTGAAGACCAAAAATGGATTTAGAGGATTCAAATGCATTGATCATAGATTTCTCTGATTCATTATATCCTATCTTAAAAAACACCATTGAGGACAGAAAGATTAATATGAGTAATAGAAATAAATTTTTCTTTTTCATATTTTCTACCGCCTTAGAATTAATTTTATTTAAATAAGCTAAATGATCAGACACATCTTCAGCAAATAACACTAAATGTACCCATTTGAGATTATTTAGGGGTTCCTATATTATATAGAAAACCATTTACCCCTACTATGTATACCATGTTCTCTATCTCCCCCTTTTTAAATCTGAAGATTTAGTGTATTTCTTGAAATTCATTATATGTATGTGGCATCAAAGTTAATATAAGGCAATGGTCACATAGTCCTAGTCATTTAGTCCTATAACAGAGCGCATTAAAAAAACCAGCTCAGCCACTGCCGCTGGCCTGGATGCACTTACGCTGGAAATTAATTATGCAAAAAAGAAGTTCCGGGACACCCCGGAACTTCTAAGTTAATTTCTTTTGGAAACAAGAAGGAAGCATATTTGAAATATGGTAAAATAAGTGGGAGTCTTACGATTGGATAAAATTACGTTTATTTATAAGAGTAGTGCTGTAAAAAATGTTCGACATCTTCTTGTTGAGGACCCTTTAGTAGTTCGGATGGAGACCCTTCAGCCATAACTTGCCCATTCAGGAGAATCAAGGCTCGATTAGTTAAATGTAGTATGTCTCTAAAATCGTGGCTAACAAGGACAGTTGTTGTCTGAGTAGCTTTAAAAACCTGACCAAGGTCACGACGTAGTTCCTCTTTGGTGGGTGCATCTAAGGCCGAAAACGGTTCGTCTAAAAACAAAATATCCGGTTCCAGTACAAAGGCTCTTGCGAGGCTAACGCGTTGAGCTTCTCCGCCAGAGAGTGACCGTGCTAATTGTTTTGAAAGATGGCTTACTCCAAATTGTTCCAGCCAATAGTCGACACGTTCCCGAATTAACCTTTTAGAGAGGCCCCGAATCTTCAATCCGATGGCAACATTGTCAAAAACGTGAGTGTTTAATAAGAGGGGTTCTTGAAAAACAATAGCAATTCTGCGACGAATTGGAAGCGGGACGTTCCTAGGAACGGATTGGCCCTGGAAATAGAGTAAGCCAGATGTAGGGGTTTCTAGAAAAGAGAGGATCTTCAACAAACTGCTTTTACCGGATCCGTTTGGCCCAATGAGCCCTACGCATTCCCCCGAAAACAAGTGAAAATCAATATTTCTCAATATGGTTTTATGGTCCTTAGTCCAGCTTATCTCCCGAGCTTTGAGCACTTATGGCCCTCCTTGCTGTTTCTGTTGGAGTAGGGTTAAGCCTAAGGTTGCTCCATAGGCTAATAAGCATAAGATGATACTTAAGGCAATAGCGATGTCGAAGTTTCCCTTGGAAACTTCCAGCACAGTTGCAGTTGTAAGAACACGAGTCTGGCCATGAATGTTTCCCCCTACCGCTATAGATGCCCCAATTTCCGAAACTATTGCCCCAAAACCAGCAATAATTGCTGCAAAGAGTGAAAAACGAACTTCTTTAAGAAGCAACCATGTATACTGGAAGCGAGTTGCTCCCAATGCCCGTATTTGGAGCCTAAGTTTGGGGTCGGTTTGTTGAAGAGCAGCACAGGTTAAAGCGGCAATAATGGGAGAGGCAATGATCGCCTGGGCAATGATAATGGCTGTTGGGGTATACATTATATTCAGAAATCCAAAAGGTCCGGATCGCCAAAGAAAAATTGAAACCCAAAGTCCTACGACCACTGGTGGTAGCCCCATTCCTGTATTAACGATGCTTAAGACAAGGCGACGTCCTGGAAAGGGTTTGAGAGCCAAGAGTGTACCGAATGGAATCCCGATAAGAAGACTTATTAAGGTTCCAGTTCCCGATATTTTTAAGGTCAGAAGCGTTATCTCAATTACCTCGGGATCCCCAGTTATCAGAAGGCGTAGAGCAGCTAGGATTCCTTGCCAGATCATTTCCATAGATATCTTTCCCTTTCGGTACATATAAGTGAACTCGTTCAACTAAAGTTGAACATCGAGCCTTCGGTGGGGGAGTCATCCTACGCGCGAAGTATTCGTTGAGGGCCGTGCGCTTCGGCGATACTCATCCTACGCCGGTAAGTTTCCTTTGTGGTTGCGGCTTCGGCGAAACCCTCCCCTGGAGGCTTTCGTCACTGGAGACTATCGTCACCGAAGTGGAGTACGGGGGCCCACTTCCACTTGTAGAAGTGGGAGTCTTACGATTGGATAAAGTCGGGTTAGATGATTGTTTGACTAGTATAATAACATCGAGGCTCGAACTTCGAATTTCGAGCCTCGATGCACTGAATTAGATATTATTGAAAGGAAGAAATTATTAAAGCTCTTCCATCTTTTTACCAGCATCGGCAAAGAAGAGGGCTTGGCCATATTTGTCTTTACCAAAGGTACTAATGGATTTTTGGGTATCAGGATTAATCATATAGTCCACGAAGGCTTTAGCACCATCAGCGTTGACCTTAGGGAATTTTTCAGGATTAACCTGCATGACGTGGTAAATATTTAGAAGTGATGCATCACCCTCCAAGAGAATATCTAGTTTTAAGTTTTTCTTCGTAGCCAGATAAGTTGCACGGTCTGTCAAGGTATAGGCCGCTTTTTCCGAGGCAATGGTCAAAGTTTGTCCCATGCCCTGACCAGTTGATTGATATTTATCAGTCGCGGGTTTTACCTTAGCCGTTGTCCATAAAGCTTTTTCCATTTTATCGGTTCCAGAATCATCTCCACGGGAGACAAATATTGAAGGACTAGCAGCAATTGCCTTTAAGGCGTCGACAGCTGTTTTTGTTCCTTTAACTTTGGCGGGATCCGTCGAGGGTCCTACAATTACGAAATCGTTATGCATGACCAGTTGATAGTTAATGGCTGTTTTATTATCAACCAATTTTTTTTCAGAGGTGTAGGCGTGTACGAGCATAACGTCAGCGTCACCTTTTTCCCCCATCGCTAAAGCAGCACCTGTACCCACTGCTACAGTTTTGACCTTATAGCCAGTTTTTTTCTCAAAATCCGGAATTAGTACATCGAGTAAACCACTGTCTTGTGTACTTGTGGTGGTCGCCAAAATTATGTCGGGTCTCGCAGGTTTTGGAGTTTCAGTCGTTTTTGGTGCGGGGGTAGTTGGAGCAGCTGTTTTTCCACACCCAGAGACGATAACCATGAGAGCAATCATAAGTAGTGCGAAACTAATACTAAGACGATGTTTAATGTTCTTCTTCATTACTTTTCCTCCTAATTATATATGTTTATTTAAAACGCTTGACATCGCGTTCTTCCCCGTGATAGGCCTCGTCTGATCCATGCCATCTTTGCACCAGGCATCCCACCCCCGTCGACCCAAGCTAGAGGAAGTTTCTTAGCCGAGTGAGCACGGAGAGAGGAATCGGGATGAATGAAATGAATTACACGTTCACCAAAGCTTCGAGGAGTAGTTCTTATGCACCAAAGCTTCGAGGAGCAGTTCTTATGAGTTTGCTTAATGGTTCTCTTTGCAATTTCATTTCATTCATTGGTTTGGATACGACGGTACCTAGCATTGACCCACGCCGTTCCACCCTCGTCGACCCAAGCCAGAGGAAGTTTCTTAGCTTAGAGAGCATGGAGAGAGGAATTGCGTCAATGAGCGCAGTCGATAAGGCGTTAAGAAACTCATTGGTCGCACATGCAGAAAGCCCAGAGGTTATGAGTTTTAGCCTTAGCGACAAGAGAATAGCAATGGAACGTATGCGAACGAGTTAAGAAACTTCCTCCGAACGCGCTAAGAAACTTCCTCCCCACTCATCCATCTAAAAGAATTTTACCCGTAAGAGAAGTATCATACCCATTCTGTTGCTGAATAGCTTGAATAAATCCTGGAGATCTTAAGACATCTAGAAGTTGTTGCCAAACAGGAGATTTAGCGGTTTTCCCCAAACAAACTAGATCATAACGTTCATTGAATAGGGGGATGAAACCAAGGCCAAGTCGCTGCGCGGCTGCTTTTACCCCAACGCCGACATCTGCCTGTCCACTAGCCACAAGGCAAGCAACTCCCGAGTGGGTGGTTTCTTCATGTTCATAGCCTAATATTCGGCCGGGAGAGATCTTAGTGGATTTAAGGTAAGCATCTAGGCGCAGACGGGTTCCGGATCCTTTTTGTCGGTTAATAAATTGCAAACCTTCTAAAGTAATGTCATCCCAGGTCTGGAGATGAAGAGGATTGCCGGGTGCCACGATAAACCCTTGTTCCCGCTGTACCAAATTCACAATACAAACAGATTCTCCAGGTATAACGTGTTTGACAAAGGAAATATTATAGTCTTTTGATGTTTCATCCCAAAGATGTGCTCCTGAAATCTCTGCTTCTCGGCGATAAAGTGCAATTAGTCCATCCATGCTTCCTTTAAAGGAAACCGAAGATTCTACGGGAAGTGCAGCATGTTTGAGAAACTCGAAAAGCAGTTCTACGACTGGGTCGTGGCTTCCGACGAAGCGAATAACCGGTACTCCAAGAGTATCGGCGGGCATAGCAGTAGGGGGGGGGGTGTTGAGACTAAGGGTTCCTTGTAAATAACGGTCAAGAACTGTCGGATCAATACGAAGTTGGCGACCAATGTGCTGAGCAGGAATCTCTCCCCGTTTAACAAGCTCATAAAAGGTATATTTTGAGATTTTAAGAATTTTAGCCGCTTCAGCAGCCGTCAAGGTTAAGCTCAAATTGTTCACCTCCAGACATAACCTTCTTCTTGTTTAGTTTAAAATAGTGAGGCTTGTAAGTCAATAGAACTGTTGCAAAGAAGAGGGTTTAAGCTGCTTAAGTTAGTTATACTTAGAATTATGGCCTCAAATAGATGAAAGTAAACTCAATAATCCCAGTAATGAAAATTGATCATGAAGTGAATGAGCTAAAGTGAAGCATAAATTTATCCATACGTTGGAGCAAATCAGCGTATGGAGGAGTAAAATGATTTTAAGTCAATAGAAATTTTTATTGACAACCCCGAACTTTGTGCTAAAATTTAATCTGGTGGGAATTTGGGGATACTGGATACGAGATATCCGGCTCGGATTCCTTCCTATTTTGTAGTAAAAAGGGGGCAACGATCACAATTGGCAAATTCTCTTGGACGTCATGTGTTGGCTGAAATTTATGGATGTAGTTTCGACATTTTAAACGATCGTGAAAAAGTCGAAGCAATTATGGTCAACGCAGCTTTGGAGGCAGGTGCCGAGGTACGTGAGGTAGTTTTTCATAAGTTTAGTCCTCAAGGGGTGAGTGGTGTTGTTGTAATTTCTGAATCACACTTAGCCATCCACACGTGGCCAGAACTCGGATATGCAGCTGTTGACGTCTTTACTTGCGGGGACCGTGTCAATCCCTGGGATGCCTGTAACTTTTTAACCGATCATTTCAAAGCAGGTCATATGACAGCAACGGAAATCAAGCGGGGAATTGTTGAAGATCCAAAGGAAGCGGTAAATATTTAGGAGGGATATTTATTTTACTCCGGACTAAGACAAGTGCGGACTAGATAGACCTTGTGACTGATAAGTTGCAGGGTCTATTGTATTTCAATTTTGGGGTGTTTTACATACTCTTGCAATAATAATGTCATATTATCAGGGTACATTATATAAAAAGGGCAGGACTTTACATAAGTATATAGAATAAGTAATAGGTTAATGTCAAAACGGCAGACAAGGAGCGATAACATGGTTCCGGTAGAATTTTGCTTTCTGGAGAAACTAAACAATGTCCAAAGGCGTTTGCGCCAAGAAATAAACTTTAAGTCGGCTACTTTTGAGGAATTGGTTCAGCTAGACATGGATGAACTTGATCGAACAGTTAACCCAGCGATTGTCTTAGCTGTAAGCAGGGCTTTTAAAGAACATGAACAAAAATCAGAAGCTTTGGCAGGTATTGTTCAATTTGTATTTATGGCCAATAAGGTCCATAAATTAATGAAAGATGATAGTAATATCGCTGAAGAGCTCCGACAATTCCCGGTGCTTGTTGGGGATTTATTATATGGAAAGTTTTTTTTAAAGCTATGCCGTGAGAAGCTACTTTCATTCTTGGACCCACTGGCTCAAGTCATGGAAACAATGAGTGAGGGGGGGATTTCCCGATGGCTTACCCGTGATAAAAAACTAGGTATGGCCGAGTCATTGAAGATTATTGAAATGGAAAGTGCGTCCTTAACTGCCTTAGCAGCCCGTATGAGTGCAGAACTAGCTGGGGTTTCAGTTCCTTTACAGCATCAAATTGAAGCTTTTGGCTGGGAATTAGGATTAGCATGGGGAGCATGGAAAGAACGTTTAGAGAATATCGAGGTTCAATCGATTCTCGCGCGGGCGAATACTATCTTGAATGAGATTTCGGCTGAGTCTCAGTTGCTTCAGTTACACCCACTCCGCGAAGTATATCTTTTCATGACGAAGCAACTGAACACTGATTAAAATTCCCAAGAAGTAGGAGGGTAACGAACGGAGTGGAATATGCAAAAACTTAAAGTTTTTTTTGAAATGATTAAATTTGAACATACTCTATTTGCACTTCCTTTTGCATACCTAGGTGCTTTTTTAGCTGCAAACGGTGTTCCACCTGTTTTAAAACTGTTTTGGATTACACTGTCTATGATAGGGGCTCGGACAGCAGCAATGTCTTTGAATCGGTTGATTGACCGGCATATTGATGCGCGCAACCCACGAACGGCCCAAAGAGCACTGCCAGCAGGTCAGTTAAGAGTAAAGGAAGTCTACCTTTATACAGTGCTCTCTTTCCTGCTCCTTGGCTATTCAGCTTACCAGCTTAACATTTTGGCTTTGTTGTTGATGCCAATTGCTGTTTTCTTTCTTGTCTTATACTCCTACACAAAAAGGTTTACTTGGGCCTGCCATATCGTATTAGGAATTTCACTGGGTTTGGCCCCGGCTGGAGCCTGGATTGGGGTAACTGGTCATTGGGCTGTGGCGCCCATACTTTTAGGGTTAGGAGTTATCACATGGGTAGCGGGATTTGATGTTGTTTATGCCTGTCAAGATGTTGAGTTTGATCGCCAAGAAGGGCTTCACTCAATTCCAGCAATTTTTGGTTTACGGAGAGGTTTAGAGATTTCATCTGTTTTGCATATTCTTGCTCCCATTTTTTTTATAGCCGTCGGAGTGGTCATGTCAATGAGTTGGCTGTATTATGTGGGTGTCGCGATTGCGATTGTGTTACTTTATCGACAGCATCGCCTTGTCTCAGCTGACGATTTCTCTAAGATCGGTGTAGCATTTTTTGACCTTAATGGCTACCTAAGTCTTTTGCTCTTTGTATTTTCTAGCTTGGATTTAATCTTATTACACTAACGAAAAGGAGGGGGGATGCTTTGTCTTCATTGTTTGTTTCAAGTGAACTCATTGACTTAATAGAAAAAGTCGAAAATGGGGAACGATTAGATTATGACGCGGGTGTTCGCTTGATGAACAGTCAAGATATCTTGGCTCTTGGTTATATGGCTAATATTGTACGCGAACGAAAAAATGGTGATCAAACTTATTTTCAAGTCAAGCGACATTTTAATTATGCCAACGTCTACGAGACAACGATGGTTTACGGGGACATAAAGTCCACGGAGCAGCGGATAAACCATTTGTTAAAATTGCGGACAGCACAGGATCAAACAGGTAAGTTTCTGTCGTTTATACCGCTGCCGTATTACCCTAAAGATTCATTATTAGACGGAACGATGGGTATTGGAACTACAACGGGTATTGAAGACTTGAAAGTGCTGGCGATTTCAAGGATCTTACTAGATAATTTCGATCATATTAAAGCCTTATGGACAATGTTAGGCCTCAAATTGACCCAAGTTTCTTTAGAGTTTGGGGTAGATGATTTAGAAGGGAACGTAGTGGAGGAGCAAATCAGTCACACTGGAGAGTCCGAAACAGGTCAAGTAATAACTAAACGAGCCATGATCCACATGATTCAAAAGGCAGGACGAGATGCGGTGGAACGAGATACTCTCTATCGTATCCTGAAAACCGATTAGTTACTGGTTAGGGGGAGCTATATGCAAACGGAGACCTTGAGAATCATTGAGAAACGTCTAGCGGGCGAACGGTTATCCATCGCGGATGGGATCAAACTATTTCAAGATGCAGATCTCCTTTCTCTAGGACAAGGGGCGGATCTCGTCCGAGAACAGATGCATCCGAAAAAAGTGGTTACGTTTGTAATTGACCGGAATATTAATTATACCAATGTCTGTTCCTGTCAATGTAAATTTTGCGCCTTTTATTGTAAACCAGGAGACCCAAACGGTTATATTTTGTCACAGGCCGAATTACATGCTAAAATTGAAGAAACAATTGACGTAGGGGGGACTCAGCTCTTAATTCAAGGGGGATTGCATCCTGACTTGGATCTAGAATACTTCGAAAATCTTTTACGCGATATTAAAGCTCATTATTCCATTCACATTCACTCGTTTAGCCCTCCTGAAATCTGGGATCTGGCAAATAAATCCAAGTTGCCAATTAAAGAAGTCATCTTTCGCCTTAAAAACGCAGGCTTAGATTCAATTCCCGGAGGTGGGGCAGAAATCCTTGATGATCGGGTTCGCCATTTAATTAGCCCCAATAAAATAAATTGGCAACAATGGATGGACGTGATGACTACTGCACATAAGCTGGGCATGAAGACGACAGCAACCATGATGTTTGGGCATGTCGAGACGTTTGAGGAGCGAATCTTACATATAGTTCGTGTTCGAGATGCTCAAGATCAAACGAAGGGATTTACCGCCTTTATCCCTTGGAGTTTTGCTCCTACCAACACATTGCTAGGCGGAGAAGGAAGTACAGGGGTCGAGTATCTGAGGACACTCTCGGTCGCACGTTTGATGCTCGACAATGTACCTAATATCCAAGCGTCTTGGGTTACTCAAGGAGCCAAGATGGCGCAAGTCGCATTACGTTTTGGGGCGAATGATTTTGGTAGTACAATGTTAGAGGAAAATGTTGTTCGTGCCGCTGGCGTACAAACTCGTGTTCCGTTACAGGAAATTATTCGTTGCATTGAAGATGCGGGTTATCAAGCTGTTCAACGCAATACGCACTACGAGTTGCTAAAGGTCTATAGGAAGGAAGTTGTAGGCTAATGCGCAGGCGACCCCAAAATGATGGCAATTTGCCGTTATTAGAACATGTACTTGCCCTACGCAAAGTGTTAGTAATATCTGCGTATGCTATAGTACTAGGTTCCATAATCGGATGGTTCTTCAGTGATCTAACCTTTGCTTATTTAGCAAGACCAGTAACCTTGTTGGAAGATATCAGGTTCATTACGACAACGCCCATGGAACCAATGCTCGTGAAGCTTAAAGTTTCCATGTTCATTGGAATCACCCTAGCGCTTCCAGTTCTCATGTGGCAAATTTGGAGTTTTGTGTTACCGGCTCTAAAGCAAAATGAACGGAAATATTTATATGTTATTGTTCCTTGTTCGGTACTTCTTTTTCTTGGTGGGGCCGCCCTGTGCTTCTATGTAGTGCTACCAATAGGGATAAAATTCTTGCTTTATGCCGGTGGCGGGGCAGTTCAGTCTACGCCCTTTGTGACCAAAACATCTTATCTTGGCTTTCTCTTGACCTTTCTCTTAACCTTTGGACTTGTATTTCAATTACCAATTGTCTTATTAATATTAATTCGCATAGGGGTTTTGTCTCCTAGGACGTTAGCCAAAAAAAGGCGTTGGGCAATCCTCACGATCGTCATTTTGGCCGTTATTATTTCTCCAACCCCAGATCTAATGACACAACTCCTCATGGCGGGACCCATGTATATCCTCTATGAAATCAGCATTTGGCTGGGTTATCTCGTAGCCCGTAGAAGGAAAAAAGACCTAGCTTTGAAGTGAAATCGTCCAGTTGAGGGACTGGTTAAAGGGGGAAAAGGTATGGGTTTTACAGAAATTTTATTGATTATGGCTATTGCGCTTATCTTGTTTGGGCCTGAGGATTTACCGGACATAGCTCGAACAATTGGCAAAGTAGTTTTTGAAATTCGTAAAGCAACCAATGAGTTGACCAAAGAATTTCAAGGTTCAATGGATACACCAACTAATATTCTAAACAAAGCGTTTGAGCAGACTACTTCGTCACGTGGTAACGAACAGGAAGTAAACACACCGCAAAGTGGGGCTGAAGCTACAATAGCTGACGAAGTACTGTTAAAGTACGAAGATGAAAGTTCCAAGGACCCACTGGCGGAATTGCCATTAGATATGGTATCTTATGAAGAAAAGGGTGCGAGCAGGTGAACCGCTTTTGAAACAACTCTGGCTCTTCAATCAAATAAATTCAGATCTGCAACGGATTGAAAAAGAACTGACTAAATTCGTGGAGACGGATTATCCGATTCTCCAGGATTCCGCTATTCATTTATTGGCTGCAGGAGGAAAACGCTTACGTCCCGCTTTTACGCTCTTAGCCGGGAAGTTCTATGGCTATCCCTTGGAAAAGCTAATGCCAGTGGCGATGGCTTTAGAACTCATTCATATGTCTTCGCTAGTACATGATGATGTCGTTGATGCATCTATGACCAGAAGAGGGCGGGCGACAGTTAAGGCGAAATGGGGTAATATCGTTTCCGTGCAAACAGGAGACTACTTGTTAGCTAAATCATTGATGCTTATTTCCAAGATTGATCATCCAGAGGTCGCACGCATTTTAGCAGAGATCAGTGTTGAAATGTGCCAAGGGGAGATACAGCAGATCAAATGTTGTTTTGACGTAGAGCAAAACTTAAAACAGTACTATTACCGAATAAAACGTAAAACCGCTTTATTGATCTCCGCCTGTTGCAGACTAGGTGCTTTGGTTTCAGGAGCTCCAAAGCGTCAGGTTTGGGCACTGGGTGCTTATGGGCATTCACTGGGAATGGCTTTTCAGATTGTCGATGATGTTTTAGATTTAACGGCCAAACCCTCCGAATTTGGCAAGCCAATTGGGGGAGATTTGCACCAGGGAATTATGACTTTACCTATGATCTTGGCGCTAAAATTGTCTTCGAACCCATCCTATTTAAAGGCGTTACTTAAAAAAGTGGACAAAACTGAGGAAGAAGTGTCGGAAGCGATCGGACTGATCAAAAACAGTGGGGCGATCGATGAGTCGATGCATTTAGTCGATTTATATGTTTTAAAGGCAAAAAGGCATCTGCAGGATCTTCCTCAGGTTCCAACACGTAAAGCTTTAGAAGAGTTAGCTGAGTTTATTCGGGTACGGAAGTTCTAGCCGGCCATTGAAGTGAGCAACTTTATCATAAAGCAAATAAGTAAAGCCCTGTAATTGTAAAATTACGGGGCTTTTTTAGTGCGCCACGCATGGCGTCGGCATGATCAAAAATATTGCCTCAAAGATATTTTAGAAACCGTAAATATATAATCTGGAATTATTGTAAATTAATGGCGAGAATAAGGTAAATTGTAACATTTAGGGTTGAAATTAGGTATAGGCAAAACTGATAACATATGCTAGAATCAAAGTAAATTTAATAGGAGAAAATGTCGAAAAAAGCAAAACTAATAAAAACATATGTCGTGTATTGTCGTTAAACAAGTGCGTTTATGGACAACTATAATATTATTCAATGACCAAAGCCGCAACCATATCAACAAGTGTGACTGAATCGAAGTGAGTGAAATTAGAGATATAAACTATATATGAGAGGACGGGGGACAAGTAAGTGATTTTTAAAAAACTAGGGACTAGGGTAAAACAATTTTTGGCAAAAGCCAGTCGTCCTTTTTCCGGCGTGAAGAAGAAGTTGTTCAGCATGAACCGCAAACAACTGTTGTTGATCGGTTTAGGAGGAGTGCTGGGGATTATCTTGCTCAGCGGAGTGGCCTTAAAAGTTACATCGACACCCCAATTTTGTAGTAGTTGCCATGAAATGACGCCGGAAGTGGCTACCTGGCAAGTCAGCTCACATTCTAAGGTATCTTGTGTTGCTTGTCACATAGAACCCGGCGTCCAGAGCTTAGTGAAGCATAAAATAAGTTCTCTTACTCAATTATTTGAACACATTACAGGAACAGTCCCAGATCCAATTGTGATGCCCCACCCCATAAAAAATGAGTCGTGTATAGAATGCCATAGTATGGCTCGAAAAGTAACGTCATCAGGAGATATTCTTATCCCTCATGATAAGCACCTCGAACAAGGAATTGCCTGCGTGGCCTGTCATGCTGGTGTGGCGCATGGTTTTGTCGCAGAACGGGGCTTAAACGGGGAAAAGGATTTTTCGACTTGGACCAACGAGAAGGCAGAAAAAGTGATGAACTTTGATGAAACAAAGCTGGCTATGGAAGTATGTATGAATTGCCATGAACAAGTGAACGACGGGAAGAAGCCTTGGCTGGAGCATGAAGGCCTAGGTCAATCAGAAAAACAGAGAATGGAAGAATCACAGGGACATCTGCAAAAACAGTCAGAAGATGCTACAGGCAAACTTTCTGAGACTGCCCAGACCACGACAGTTGCTACCGAAAGCGGAATGCATCCCCCTATGAATTGCAGTGCCTGTCACTCTGCAAGCATGACCCCCGATACCCATAAAAATGGCAGCTGGAAATCAACGCATGGAATTACGGCCACTCAGGATGTTCTTAATTGTGCTTCCTGCCATTCAAGACAAAAAGAGCGAGTTTTGCTAACAAAGGATTCTGATGTTAAAGATTATGCTCGAAGTAACACTTTTTGTGCGAATTGCCACGCGAAGCGGCCTGCGGGGCACTTAGAGAATAAACAAGCTTGGTTACCGGCGCACCCCATAATTGTACGAAATACAGGTCCAGCAAATTGTCTGACTTGTCACGATATCGAAAAACCAATCATTAAGGCTCAGTCCCCGTTAACCCAACTTCCCGGACAAGCTCTTCCCAGCCCCAATGCAGTCTACTGTAACCAATGCCACTGGTTCAAAAACAATACGGTCGAATTTAAAACCGGAAAATGATATGAGGTGTATTCCTCAGAATAGGAGCAGTAATCCACTGCGCATTACTGCTCCCACTAGCCTCCTGTTTCTGCTCCTGGCCAAGGGATGAAAGCGCAGCCCGTGGCGTCGGATTTTCTAATCGTTACTCATGTGAAGTATGTGACAAAACGAAAGATTAAAATTGTGATGGAAGGGGCAAAGTATTGCGGGAAGGAGGGATGCTTAATGAACATCAAACTGTTCAAAATAAATAAGAAGTACTTCCTAGTCTTCCTTTTCATCCTTGTTGGCGTAGTGGCCCTCTTTTGGGGAACGTTTCAGAAAACGTCCAGCAATGATTATTGCTCTTCTTGTCACATGATGAAGCCCGAGTTTTTCACTTGGCAAGCTTCGTCACACAGCCAAGTAGCCTGTGTCTCCTGCCATGTTGAACCTGGGGTCATGACGAAAGTAAAGTACAAAATCTTTACAGTAAAAGAATTGATCGTGACCCTTACTGGTAATTATGGGATTACAATAACATCCACAACTCCTATCTCTGATGCAACGTGTATTCAATGTCATGATATGAATACTCGGAAGGTAACACCTTCAGGCGATCTTATTATCCCTCATAGCAAGCATATGCAACTAAATGTGAGCTGTACTCAATGCCACACGGGAGTTGCTCATGGAAATATTGTAAAGAAGCGAGTGACATTTAGAACGGATTATGACAAATGGGATGAAGCAATCGGACAAAGTATCATGTCTGATCCCAAAAACCTCCGACCTGACATGGATGTCTGCATGAACTGTCACAAAATACGAAAAGCGCCCTTAAATTGCAGCGCTTGTCATACGACTTCGATGACTCCAAGCAATCACATAGAGGAAGCCTTCAAAAACGGAGCACACGGAGCAGAGGCTGCCAAGGATATCATTTCCTGTGATTCTTGTCATTCTTATATGAGTAAAGAAACCGTTGAAGTATCAAAAGGTGGTCAAAGTGCTTTTCAGCAGTTTCTTTCCAAAGATAATGGGAAGCCAGGGACGATCTCGGTAAAGGACTATGCAAAAGCGAATACGTTTTGCACGGATTGTCATAAAAAGCGACCTCCAAGTCATAGTGAAGATTTCCAGGTGAAGCATGGAACTATTGCGGAGCAAAATAAAGACAGTTGTTTTACTTGTCACGATAATCGACCGCAGTCAGGGACAAGCTCGAACTCCTCGATATCGATCGCGATTTCCTGTGGAAGCTGTCATCCGTCCACACATTATAAAAAACCCTGGCAAAAAACACATCCGGTTGAATTACCCCCTAAGCCTCAAGTAACTGAGTATTGTTATTCCTGTCACAGCCAAAGATGTGCGAACTGTCACACGGCCAGCATTAAAAATAGATCACAAAACTAGGAGGGAAACCCATAATGGAAAACAATTTAGAAATTATTTCACAATCTGCAACTGTACCAGCAACTGCAACTATAACAGTGGGTAAAAGACAAAAAAGCGACTCTTTTACCATTCTCCAAACCATTTTGCTGATTTTGCTCACAATTACAATTAGTACTGGGGGGTGGTACGTAGTTGGAAAAAAATACGTCTGGATTGACATCGATATGCAAAGGGCTAATCAACAACTTGAGTTCTTCCAGCAAAAAGTGCTGTCCGAACCCAACAATGCCAGTGCACGGGTGGAATTAGGATATACCTACTACGTCAAAGGACAAAACCCCGAGGCTGTAAAAGAGTTTAACCAAGCATTGATTATTGAACCCAAAAACTTTGATGCTTATTATAACCTTAGCTTAGTACTTCTCGACGAAAAACGCTACGATGAAGCATTGGCTAACCTCTCAAAGGCATTAGAACTATCTCCAAGGGAGTATAAAGCCCACCTGCAAACAGGTATCGCTTACCGGAATCTTAAAATGTACGATGAAGCATTGGAATCCCTCAACCAAGCCAATAAATTGATGCCTGCCAATGTTGAAGTTATCTACCAAGTAGGTATGGTAGCAGAGGCGAAGGGCGATAAAGAGGGTGCAATTACGGTTTACAAAGAAGCTTTGTCATACGATCCATTGCATAAACAGGCAGTAGAAGCTTTAGAACGACTGAAATAATAGGAACGGGGTGAATATACAAACATGAACATGGAAACCAATACGCAAATGAATGTGCAAAAGACACTATTCAAAAAGAAAAAGGTCTATCTAACAATGCCTGTGATATTTTTAATAATCTCTTCCCTCTTTCTGTATCTATTTTTTATAAAGAATCAGGCAATTTTCGCCTCGGCTCAGAAAGTTTTTAACCCTAAGGCGCAACCCGCTTATAGCCACATGATATACGGTGGTTTCGGGGAAGATGCCCTGAATAAGCCCATGGATGTAGCGGTTATTAATGAGTTTGTCTATGTAACTGATACTAATAATAAAAGAGTTCAAGTGTTTGATCTTGGTGGTACCTCTCTTTATAAGTTTGGTAAAGAAGGAACTGCAAAAGGAGAGTTTAAGTTTCCTTACGGAATTACCGGGGACAGCGAAGGAAATGTCTTCGTTTCAGATCTTTATAACGGAAGCATCTCTATCTTTGATCCCAAGGGCACGTTTCTAAGATACTTTGCGGAGAAAGATCCCAGTGAAAAAATAATCGAATTCCCAGGCAGCATACGGATTGTTGATAACAAGGTTTATGTTACTGAAATTAGACAAAGCAAAGTAGTGGTCTTCGACATGGAAGGGAAAAAGCTCAAGGAAATGGGAGAACCGGGTCAGAAACCTGGTCAGTTTAAAGCACCCAACGCAGTGATCGCAGATAAAGACGGTAACATCTATGTGACAGATTCCGGTAACCAACGCGTGCAGCTCTTTGACAAAGAGGGTAAGTTTGTCCGAGTTGTCGCAGGCGGTGCGGACGGCTCAGTGTTAGTTAACCCAAGGGGACTCGGCGTTGATACAAGGGGTATAGTTTACATTGTTAGTAATCTGACTCACCTTGTATTCGGCTATGATCAAGCCGACACTACTACAGGTAAACATTTATTCAGCTTCGGAGGTAACGGCGAAGCTAACAATCAATTTTCGCTCCCAAACGGACTGTACGTGGATAAGGATGACCAGGTGTATATTACAGACACCTTGAACTCTCGCGTGGCCGTATATAAATAATTCATGGGGGAGTCATTACTTGAGAGGGGGTATGCCCATAAGATAGGCAAGGAAATTTGTTAATCTTTATCTAAACAAAAGAACAAGAGAACAAGAGAACAAGAGGAAAAGAGGGAGGATTTAAATGTCTAAGAAAAGATTTGGTTTGTCCTTGTTGACTGCACTAGCAATGGTACTCATATTTAGTGTGACAGCACTGGCAGCAATTACAGGAGTTGCCATTACTAAAGCAACAGTTGACGATCAAGGGTTATTAAAGGTAATTTGGACTGCTGATGCTGGTGCCACAGATTATACCGTTACTGTAAAAGATGTAACTGACAAAGCTAATCCCGTTGATAAAACCGCAGATGCTACAATAGATGAGGTTAATACTACACTTACTTTAGCTACTGCTCCAAGCTCCAAATATGAAGTTACTATTGTTACTGTAGATGGAGTAAACGCTACTGCTAAAACAGTATTCAATGCTTTCACTCCTGCTTCAAACAGGGAACTGGTTCTGGTTGACGTAGACAACGGAATTCTTAACGCCAACCAAACTGGTAAAGGTGTTACTACCAACGACGGATCAACAAATACTGACGTTATCAAGTCAAGTGATGTTAAGAACGACGGCACGACAGGAACTCAAAGGACTCATGGAGAATACCAAAACAACACGAACTCCTGTGCAAGCTGTCACCAAACTCACACCGGTGCTTCAAAAAGCTTATTGTTCAAAGATGGTGTCTATAACACCTGTACTGCTTGTCATGATGGTACACTAGGATTCTACAACGTATTTGAATCTTCTAACGCCGGTACTTTCGGCGGAACTACTATGGGCAACATGTCTGTTCACTTAGCAGACGGAACCGTACAATTGAAAGCTGCTCCTGGTGGTAACTTGTCCGCTAACTCTGGCTCTTGGGTCAACGAATTCAACTGCGCAAGCTGCCACGCACCACACGGTTCTTACTCCGAGCGCTTATTGCACTACAATCCAAATGGAATGGGTCTTGCAAAAACAACTGACGGCGGTATTGGTATTAAAGGCGGTGTAATTTCTGAATTTGGAACATTACCTAGTGCTAGCGCTGCCGATGCAGCTAAGTTTATCTTAGTAAGAGGTACTGCTCAACAATTCGGTCTGGCAACTACTGATATCGATGGCAATGATATCGCTGCAACCAAAGTAATCACGGTCTACGAAGATAAAGGTACAACCTACGCCAAATCGTCTACCCCTTGGTTATATGGATATGTTTATGGTAGCCCTAAAAACTACTATACTCGTTTCTATAAAAATCCAGGTTTAGACAGTCAAACCTTAGTAGTCGATGGGGACTACGTTTATATCGCAGACGTCCATGATGACGAGTTGGGGAATTCTAAGATGGTCTTTGGTAAAGGTTTCATCTATTCTACGACTGGTTATCTGGATGATGTACAAACCGGCGACGTAGGTCGTGCTTACACTGTTGACCTTGACTTAGTTGAAATCGCTAAGTTTGGCGATGCTAACGGAGTACCGATTTACACATCTAATGTAAATACTTTATTTGATTCTGCTGCAGTAGGCTATGTCTCTGGTAAAGGTGTTGCAATGTCCACTTACTGTGCATCTTGCCACGTTGACTATCTAGCTAAATCAGGTACAGCAACTGGTACATTCAGCTCTGCGTATCGTCATACCACCACCAGCGATAGCTACACTTGCGTACGTTGTCACTATTCTCACGGTACTGACGTAGAGGTAATGATGGACGCTCATGGAGAAAAAACTACAGATCTAGTTGCCGATGGCACATTTGCAACTATTGAAGCAGCAAATGCTTACATGGTTGACAAAAACCCCTCTTCTGCTCTTAAGCGTTACACCAACATGTCAGTATGCTGGGGATGTCATACCGATTCAAAAGCTGAACAGTTGAAGAATACTTTCTCTTTTGGCGATGATGACGGTCAAACAGATCCTCACGGTTTAACACCACAACCTGATATGCCTGGAGCGTTAAGCACACCGAATGATGCAATATTTGTAACTCCTTAATATGAATATAATTAGCTCTGCTCTTAGACAACTATAAGATTCGGAAATAACATTATATGAGCCAATTGCTCCTGGGCGGTTGGCTCCTTTTAGTACTAGTCAGAAAGTATGAACTGACTGGTACCAGTCAGAAATGATAACTTTCTGGAAGGTCCCTTCTCGCATACTTAGCTACAGGGACACTCGGCCTAATCCACACTGCAGCAGTATGCGTAATGAGTTGCAGTGTGGCGATAAGCTCGTCCGCTTATCGTCATGGCCAGCGCATAAGTGCAACTAAGGCGACCGCCGGCGCCTGAAGGCTGTAAGAAGGTTAACACGTGCGAAGACAGTGTCTTCGGGCGCTAGCCAAGTTTTCTTTATAGTTAGTAGTTAAAATATCCTTAATGCTCACTCGGCAACTTTGGAGCTGTATTTTGAATATGTTATAGTTTATGAAAGAGCGTAAATGTATACACTAGTCTGAAAGTACGCCAGTTCCACAAAGTCTACTAACGGAAATTGATCACCCTGAGCTGGGGAAGAAGGTTGAAGATATGACTTTTTCGCGATTCGTCTTGAAAATTGTTCCTAATAGAAAGAGAAATCGTTTACTCGCTGTTCTATTTTTAGTGTTGTTAGTGGCTATTGGAATTTGTGGATATTGGTGGATGAAAACTCATATGGGACGACAGGTGGCTCCTTTAACAGTGGAAACGGTGAAAGCAGGGGTGCCTCGTTATCTGTATACTATAGATGGAAAAACTGAAGAAACCGATGCGATCAATTCAGGTAAAGGACTTATGGGCCCCTTAGCAGTAACTGTTTCCTCAGACTATGTATTTGTAGCTGATACAGGACGCTCTCAGGTACAGGTGTATAGCCATGACGGTGAATGGATCTCGACCTGGGGGAAGGGGAAGCTGAATTATCCATTTGCGATGACGTACGCTGATAGAAGACTTTATGTTGCTGACCCAAATCTGATGGAATTATTTGTATTCGATGATCGAGGCGATATGCAAAAGTCGCTTCTAAATAAACAGAGGCTTCAATTGACAAGTGGTAAACAAGGAGAAATTATTCGCCCGACCGCGGTTCAAGTGGGAGCAGATAACCTGATATATGTGTCTGACGTAGGCAATCAGGTGGTGTTAGTTATGGATAGTAGTGGAAAAATTTTGCGATATTTTGGTGGATCAGGGACAACTGAAGGTAAGTTTCAATACCCTAATGCCTTATACGTCGAAAAGAAAGGCAAGGTTTACGTGTCAGACTCCAATAATGGTCGGATTCAGATCTTTGATCAGAAAGGGCAATTCCTATACATGATTAACGGTTCTCAAGGAAAAAGTGGACCTTTAGCCCTGCCGAGAGGTTTGGCCGTCACTGATTCAGGGATTATTTTTGTTGTTGATGTCTTTTCTCATAGCCTAAGGGCTTACGATGAGGCGGGTTTTGAATTGTGGAGTTTCGGAGGAAATGGTAGCGATCATGGACGATTCGACTTTCCTAACGGTCTCTGCCTTGATTCAGGAGGGAGAATTTATGTGACTGATCGTGAGAATAACAGAGTAGAGGTTTTCGGCTACTAACGTCGTTTTGAAAGGAGGCGTGGGATATGATGAGGATTTTCGCAAAACGCTTTCTGTTGCTTCTCATTTTGGGAGTTATAATGTGCCTATCTATATTTTTGCAGGTTCAAGTGGTTAAAGCAGATGTTTTACAAAGCATTAATGATGTCTCAGTCGAAATAGCGTCACCGGATAATCAGCCTGTCAATACAAGTCAGATCCAACTAAGATGGTTATCCGTGCCTCCAGTTAACGGTGGAATTATTAGCTATGATATCGAGAAGAGTACAAACGGTGGGTTAACGTTCGTGCCTTTAACCAATATTACGGATTTAGCATGGATGGACAACGTTCCGAATTATTCCAATGTTATTTACCGTCTTAGAAGCAAAGAAACCGTCGGTGAAACTACTACCGTCAGTTCTTACAGTAGACCTGTTAATGTCTACCCGCCCAGCGTAAATGTCCACGACAACTACATGAGCAATACTAATCTATGTAAGACCTGTCATATCACTCATAACGGAGAAACAGCTCAGCTCCTGAATGAACCGACGGCTTCGGCAGTGTGCCTTACTTGCCATGAAGGGTTAACAAATTCCAAATATGATGTGACCAATGGCTATACCAGGACAGCAGGTGGAATTGCGCGTTCTTTAGGCGGGGCTTTTGCGCATAACGGAGTAGAAGGAGACCCTTGGAATGGTGCTTCAACCACGTCTGCTCATAGCTTCGATGAGACTACTGCTGTATCTGCCCCCGGGGGAATGAATGTCAACCAAACCATGGGGTGTACAACTTGTCACAGTGCGCATGGGACAGGTAATTACCGCATGTTAAGATCTACAATTACCGTACCAACCGCTCCGAACACCCTGACCTCCATCAATATCAGCGTGGTTGCGGGTGCAAAGACTGATGATCCAAGCGTTGGTGAAACTCCAGTGTATATTTCCGGGATGGAAACCCTTTGTCAAAGTTGCCACGCTGATTACACAGCTGCAGCTGGAGCTGGAGGGAGTGGACCTGGAACACCGTTAGGGTCACAGCATGGTACTCCAGGAATGTTTCGACATCCTGTGAATATTGCTCCAGCGGAGAAGGCTTTGACAACCACACTTCCCCTCGAAGGAACGAGCATAACGAGGGATAATACGGACAAAATGATGTGTCTTACTTGTCACTATTCTCATGGTTCTTTAGTTAAAGACACGAATATTTCCACTGTTGTAGCAGGAGATGGAACTAGTATTGAGACAAAGGTATCATCAAACTTAAAGAGATTGGAAGGCATGAATGTATGCCAAGACTGCCATAAAAAATAAGAACCACTAACTAGATCAAAGTAGTTCTAAGATGATGAAGTTTAGTTAGCCTGACCCGGTTATGTGGAAGGGGTGATATAGATGAAAGCAAATAAGGGGAAAAATAAAGTCGAGAACAATCCGAAAAACCTAAGATTAAACTTTTGCTTTACCCTAGTAGTAACTTTGATTATTATCCTATTTTGTCTACATTCCCCTGCTTATGCGACGGAAACAGCTACAGTAATATCGACTCTCCCAGCTTCCGGACAACAGCAAGTGGATCCAGAGAGTGTCATCAAAGTTACGTTTGACCGAGCGATGAATTCTGCAACGCTTACTCCAGCAAATATTGTTTTGAAAGATTCGACTCAGCAGACAGTTAGCCTTTTAAGCATATATTATGATCCTACGAACAATACAGCTGTCATAACTCCAGCTGGAACTCTTAAATTATCGACAGACTATCACGTCGTTATTACAACGGGTGTTCAGGATAGCTCGAATACACCCTTAGCCCAAGATTACAATTGGTCCTTTAGAACAGCTGCAATATCGACTCACCCAGCTTCTGGACAAACGCAAGTCGACCCGGAGAGCGCGATCTTTGTATCGTTTGACCAAGCCATGAATCCATCAACCTTTACTCCAGCAACCTGTAGTATTAAAGAAGATTCGACCCAGCAAATAGTCAGCCTTCTAAGTATTCATTATGATGCGACGAACTATACAGCTGTGTTGATTCCCGCGGCTCCTCTTAAATTATCAACAAACTATCAGGCTGTAGTTACTACAGGTGTACAGTATAGTAATAATACTCCCCTAGTCCAAGATTATACTTGGTCCTTCCAAACTGCTGATTCACCTCAGTCTTTAGCTCCTTCAGTGGTTGTAACAACCCCGTTGCCGGGTGATTCATTGGTTGGCTTGAGTAAACCCATTCAAGCTAGCTTTAATCGCGGTATGGACGCAATTACTATCAACGATTCTACCTTTCTCCTTAAAGATTCAGCTGGAGAGCTAGTAGCTGCTCAAAGCATAACGTATGATTTATTAACTCGAACGGCTACATTCATACCAACAAGCCTAGAGCCCAATCAGACCTATCAAGTTACGATTACCACAGATGTTAAAGATAGTATCGGGGAACCCTTAGCTCAAGAATTCAAGTGGTCTTTTACAACGGGATCAACGCCCTATTCTAGTCCTCATGGAAATTACTTATCAAATAGTGCTGCCTGTAAATCTTGTCATCAAACCCATACAGCACAAGGCAAGGGGCTCCTGAACAAAAGTACTCAGACTCAAGTGTGCTATACTTGCCATGATGGTTCTGGAAGTAGTACTAACTTAAAGGAAATGATGAACCAAACTGGAACAGATCAGAGTTATCACCCGATTATGGATACTGGTAACCCGAACGTTACCAGTAAACTGGAGTGTACAGATTGCCATAACCCTCATGGGGATAAAGATGGGCAAGGACAGTATTATCCTAACTTGCTGCGTGCCACAGATGGTACGACGACCGCATATCAAGGTGTCGATTTTTGTATCGTTTGCCATAGCTCAAATGACCCCATGGGTTGGAATAAATCTGCTTATAAGTCATCGACTCATTATAATAAGGGAATGGATTGTAATAGTTGCCATACCTCCCACAGTTCTCCTAATCCACGACTAAAGACACAGTCTGAAGACACCCCAACAGCCGATAATGAATGTTTAAGTTGCCATGGAGGAAATCCACCAGCCAATTATCAGTCTGCGCTAAATGTCAAAAACGACTTTTCACAGACGTATCGTCATCCTACTTTGGATATTACCGGAGTTCACAAAGATACAGAAACTTCGACCGACTTAATGTCTAATCGCCATGCAGAGTGTGTGGATTGTCATGATCCTCACGCGCTTGAGCAAGGCAATATAACGGTTAGACCAGGCGATGCTTTGTGTTTCAAGTGTCATACGTCTTCACAATATGGAACTCCAGATCAAACAGATAACACTACGTCTGGTTTCTCCAACGTTTTGCAACCAAACCTCCATAATTTCTCAGGTAGTCCCACTGGGCATTTAGGTATTTCTTGTTCTTCTTGTCATGTATCCGTATCTCATGGATATTTCCGGAAAGGGATGGTCGGTGCTATTGCAGATAATGATCCATTAGCCAGTGCAAGCCAGATTCTGGCCATTAATAGTGGAGCAACAACCGGTATGTGGGAGTATTCTTCATGTACAACAAACTGTCATACAGCTGGGGGCGCTTAATGAGGAGGGTCCGCGAGACACGTCCTCGGCCATGCGATCGTCGTGCCAAACTAGCGCTTTAACCCCTGATGCAAGCAGGCAGGGTGAAACACATGTGTTTCAGCCAATGCGACATCCTTGTCGCAGGGCCGGCGGAACACATCCGATCAGAATTAGAGCGCTGTCCAAGGATGGACGAGTGTCCCTGTAGCCAAGGATGGCGAGAAGGGACCCGATGGAAGAGGGTTAAAGCTGAGTTTGGCTACGACGACCGCAAAGGCATCGGAGCGTGTGATCGCGGACCCTCCAGGCCGAGAAGCCACGAGTGGGAGATGAAACTAGGGACTGCTCATTGGCATTTCATTGACGCAATTCCTCTCGACCTGCTCTCTAAGCTAAGAAACTTTCCTCTGGCTGGGGTCGCCGGGGGTGGAACGGCGTGGGGCGTAGCTAAGTCCCGCGTATCCAAGCCGATGAATCAAATTAAATTGCAAAGAGAACCATCAAGCAAACCCATAAGAAATGCTCCTCGAAGCTTTGGTGAACGTGTAATTCATTTGCATTCATCTAATTCCATATTAATTTAAGGATTATTCTCCACTTCATAGTGAATAATCCTCTTTTTTGGAGATAGCACATCATCACTTAAAGTTTTCTTTATCCCAACTATAAACTCTCGGTTTTTAATAAAGGAATTTTGTAGATATTTCTTGGAAGAGTGTATAAAAAATATTTTAGACAAAAAATAGCGGAGTTATTTTTAAATAAATTGTCTAATTATGTCGAATTAAGGTATAGAAAAAATCTTAAATGTGTTAATATGAATGTGAATATGAGTTCTATGAAAATTACATGGTTTGAGGACGAGTTTAACTTGGAATTCAATGCTCGGATAGGTTACAATATAGGTTAGGTTTGTCAACCTTCGAACGTAGCATATAACGATAAATTAGTGTTAATAATACTTCAATAGGTCATAAGCTGGGAGGGTAAAGTTACATGGAGGAAAATTCGAAGGATTTGAGTGAACGACTTTGGAGTGCCTTTAGTTCAATGAAGCTTGGACTAGCTCTGCTAGGAATAATTGCTTTTGTGGCCAGTATAGGAACGGTTGTTCCACAGATAGAACAGGCTCCTGAAAAAGCTGAAGCAGTCAGCCAAATATGGAAAATTATGGGGTTTACACATCTTTATAGTGCCGTTTGGTTTCGTTTGTTGCTAGGTCTATTATGCATAAACCTTATAGTGTGTAGTACTCAACGATTTAGGGGTATTTATCTACGGACGTTTAAGCTGACCCCGCCGTCAAATCTTGCAAAGGTTCCGCAAAAAAATAGGCTTGTGGTTCAAGGCGAATTATCGTCACTGCGGGAATCAGTCCAGGAGGTCCTGATCCAAAAGAGATTTCGTTTCACGCTTAGCGATCAGTCTGATCATTGGAGTTTTATTGCCATCAAGCGCCGCTTGGGAAACTGGGGTTCATTGATCACCCATCTTTCCTTTGTGGTATTAGTCGTTGGGGCCTTATTAGGATCCTTCTTAGGCTTTAAAGGCTATTTTATGGAAGGGGCCGGAACTACCATTCCGATTCAAGCAATCGAAGTTTCTAAAGGGAAGGTTTCCGAGACGTTTAGTGTTCGCATCAATTCTGCGGAGGATCGGTTTTTGCCCAACGGTGAACGGGATAATTGGTATACAGACATGAGCGTTTTAGAAAATGGACAAGAAGTGGCTAGGAAGACGTTGTCGGTGAATCATCCATTTAAGTATAAGGGAATTACCTTCTATCAAGCGAGTTTTGCCAATGGTGCCCTTTTTACGGCGGAAATGAAGGGGCAAAAAAAACCGGTCGTATTGCGTGATCAAGGACAAAGTTATTATCAGGCCCCTGGCACCGACCTATACCTTGTAACAACCCTGGCGAGAGGTTCGTCAGAGAAACCAGGTGTTCTGTATCAGGTTTACAAAGGTACCGGAGCAGATCCGATCCAAACCGGACAGCTCAAGGCCGGGGAAACTATCGATGTGCAAGGAGCCTATCGCTTAACCTTTGATGGTTTAGCAGGGTTTACCGGATTACAAGTCAAGAAGGATCCGGGGGTAGCAGTTATTTGGTTAGGATGTGGGTTGTTGCTGGGTGGGTTGTTACTGGCCTTTTATTGGCAACCCTTGGTTATCTCAGGAATTATTAAATCCGAGAACGAAAAACGAGGAAATTTAACGGTAGGTGTGTTAACGGGTAAAATGACGGATAGTACACGCGTAGCTTTAGAACAATTTGTTAGTTCAGTTACAAAAATGATAAGATAACTTAGGAGGGCACAGAATGTTAGAAAGCCTTGAAGTAGCCATGTTTTATAGTTTAGTTATAGCAACTACTTTATGTATGCTGTTATACATGATTTGGTTAGGCTCAAAAAACGAATTCGTAGGGCGTTTGGCAACTTATCTAACGATCATTGCCTTGATTGCCAACACGTTTGCCATTATCCTTCGAATGATCACTTCAGGACATCCGCCACTATCCAATGGTTATGAATTTCTCTTAACGTTCGTTGGAGGGATTTTGGCTGTATATCTGTTTGCTGAGTTTCGCTATAAGCTAAGGTCCCTCGGAGCTTTTGTTATGCCCATTCCCTTCTTACTTTTGATGTTCATTATTATGTCGATGGGGCCTGAAGAACGAATTGCGCAGGCGATTCCTCCGGCCCTTAAGAGCCAGTGGCTTACTTTTCACGTTCTAACAGCCATGTTTGCCTATGGTGCCTTTGCCGTATCTTTTGGGTTAGGGATTATGTATTTGCTTAAATTGAGTAAAACAGATGACGGAAAGAAGTCGAAGAATCCAAAGGGAATTACTTCTCGATTTCCTTCCTTAGAAAAGCTTGATGAGCTGGCGTATAAAGTCGTGGGTTTTGCTTTTCCGCTTTTAACGCTTTGTATTATCACGGGCGCAATATGGGCAAATTATGCTTGGGGCACTTATTGGTCATGGGACCCTAAAGAAACTTGGTCATTAATTACCTGGATTATTTATGCAGGTTACTTGCATGCGAGGTTGATGTACGGCTGGAAGGGGAAAAGGGCAGCTTGGATGGCGATCTTTGGTTTTGCAGCCGTGTTGTTTACTTTCTTCGGGGTTAACTATTTCTTGGCGGGATTACATTCTTATGCTTCGTAATAAAAGTAAAGATGGATATGTATAAACTGGAAGTTCATTTTCCGTTATTTTCAATTTTTTTTGTGTTTTAGCAGGGAAAATGTCCAAATATCACGAATTCAAACTGGGAGAAAAGTGGAGAAGGTGACTATAATTTATGTCTCAGTATTATCCAATATTTATGGACTTAGATGCTCTTTCGGTTTTGGTTGTCGGAGGAGGGAACGTGGCTTTACGGAAAGTTCAAACCCTGTTGCAGCATGGAGCTTTGGTGCATATCGTTTCCCCACGTCTCGTTCCGGAGCTTAGGGAACTGGTCGATGAGAAAACCTGTTTTTGGCTAGAAAAAAACTATTCCACTGAAGATATTCAAGAAGCTGTGCTTGTTTTTTCATGCACTGAAATAGAGGAAGTTAATGCTCGAGTGTCCAGTGATGCCAAAGCTAATCATCGGCCTGTGAATGTCGTGGATGACCCAGAAAAATGTAGTTTTATTGTTCCGTCAATTATGGAACGAGGGGATTTAAAAATTGCGGTATCGACTGGAGGGAGTAGCCCCATTGTAGCGCGGCAAGTCCGCGCAGAGTTGCAAGCTCTGTACGGCCAGGAGATGGCTGAGTATCTCACTCTCCTAAAAAATTGGCGAAAGCATGCCAAGCGTAGCTTACCGTCCGAAAAGAGGAGTATCTTTTGGCAACGGGCCACGGATGGCGAAGTAAGAGAACTCATCAAAGCCCAGCGATTGACCGAAGCGGAAGGAGTGGTTGAAAAGTGTTTCCAGTCGCTATTGGATTAAATCATCGCAGCGCGCCAGTTGAAATACGCGAAAAGATGAGTTTTCATCCCTCCCAAATGCAGGAGGTTTTAAGAGAACTCAAAAGTTATCCCGGACTTCAAGGGGTTGTAATTCTCAGTACCTGTAATCGTACTGAGGTCTATGCTGCATCAACAGATGTAGAAGTGGGGATCGGTTCCATTAAGAAATTTTTGGCTAGCCACCATGGGATCGAGGAGAACGTCCTAGAACAATACCTGTGTGTGCATACCTTGTATGACGCAGTACGCCACTTGTATCGTGTTGCTTCAGGGTTGGATTCGATGGTAAGGGGAGAGACTCAAATCCTGGGACAGGTCAGTAACGCTTATCAACTGGCAAGTGAGGCAGAGGTCACGAACAAAGCGATCAATGTGCTTTTCCAGAATGCCTTAGCTGTGGGTAAACGCGTGCGCACGGATACTTTGATTGATCAGCACCCGGTTTCCATCAGTTATACAGCAGTAGAACTTGCCAAACAACACTTTGGAGAACTCCAAGGTAAAGGAATTTTAATTATGGGTGCCGGAGAGATGAGCACTCTCACTGTCAGACACTTAGTTGCCGCTGGGGCTACAACTGTTCTAGTGTCTAATCGGTCGTATGAAAAAGCGGTAAATTTGGCAAAGGAATGCTCTGGCCTAGCGGTGCGACTTGATGATATGGATCAGTACCTTGAGGAAGTGGATATTGTTATTTCTGCAACGGCTGCAACACATTTTATGCTAATGCCAGAACGCATGCAGGAGATAATGAAAACTCGTAAGGGACGACCTATGCTATTAATTGATATTGCGGTTCCACGCGATATTCACCCTGATGTAGGTAAGATACCTTTCATTACCCTATATGACATTGATGATTTGCGTGGGGTAGTTGACCGCCATCATCAAGAACGAGAAATAGCGGCAGTCAACGCGGAAAAGATTATTGAAGAGGAAATGCTAATTTTCCTTAAATGGCATAATTCATTGTTTGTTGTTCCAACAATTCTTGCTTTACAGCAAAAAGGGCAAAGAATTAAAGAGATGCAACTTGAGCGAGCGTTTGAACACTTAAGCGGGTTAACTTCAAAACAGGAAAAGATTGTCCGTTCTATGGCCAATTCCATCGTTAATCATCTCTTGCACGTGCCCATCACAAATCTTAAAGAGTATGCAACGACGAGCCAAGGGCATCTTTATACTGAAATCTTACAAAACCTTTTTGATTTGGAGGTTGCGGAAGAAAATAAACGACCAGTCAAGCTATTAGATCAGCATCCGGGACATGTGCATCACGGGAGGGCAGAGGCAGAATGAAGATCATCAGGATCGGAACTCGAGACAGTCAATTGGCGATGTGGCAAGCTAATTGGGTAAAAACCCAACTCCAACTGTTATACCCTAACCTTGAATTTGAGCTTGTTCCTATGAAAACTAAAGGGGACAAGATCTTGGATGTTCCCCTTTCTAAAATCGGGGATAAAGGATTATTTACTAAGGAATTGGAACAGGGGCTGTTGAATGGGGAACTCGATATGGCAGTCCATAGTCTCAAGGATATGCCAACGATGTTGCCAAAGGGGTTAACCATTAGCGCCTTTTGTGAAAGGGAAGAGCCGAGGGATGTTTTTCTCAGCAAGAACGGAACCCTTCTTGAGGATTTGCCCACTGGGGCGATCATAGGAACAAGTAGTCTACGTCGAAAATCACAACTCAAACACTTTCGCCCAGATTTTGATTTTATGGATTTACGTGGAAATCTTCAAACGCGTTGGAAGAAGCTAGCTGAGTCCAATATGGATGGGATTGTACTAGCGGCTGCTGGTGTGAAACGGCTAGGGTGGGAGGACCGAATCACTCAAATCCTGTCTGAAAACATGATGATTTCGGCAGTTGGGCAGGGGTCAGTTGCTGTTGAAATAGAAGAGCAACGTTCAGATATTCAAGAGCTGTTATCTCGGCTTAATCATTTTGAGACTGAACAAGCGGTGCGTGCGGAACGGGCTTTAATGCGAAAACTTGAAGGTGGATGCCAAGTCCCGATTGGAGCCTTAGCACAAGTGGAAAATGGACAGATTATTCTGCGCGGGATGGTAGCGAGCTTAGATGGAGTTCGCTTAATTAAAGCAGAAGCCACAGGCACTGATCCAGAAATGGTGGGTATTGAAGTAGCCGAGCGGTTGGTTGCTCTTGGGGCTACCAGTATCCTAGCTGAGATACGATAGGGAACCTCGCTCTTACAACACTCACCACGTGATGTCGTGGGCCAAACTAGGGCTCCAGCGGAATGATGAAAGAGGGCGGGGTGCCTGGCAAATCGGACGTCCTTGTCCGAATGCCAGCGGAACACGTCCTGTGTTCCGCCCCGCTGATGAAAGCACCGCTTGAGCCGAGTTTGGCGGTCCACTCCATCAGAGAGGATTCGCTTTTGTAAGCGCGAAGTTCCGGGCTAGGAACGTAAGGCGTAAGAACGTAGGGACCTAGAGACGTAGAGGACGTATTAGGGCGAGGGAACACTCCGTGTTCCGCCTCGTTGATCAAGTAACGCTAGAATCGGTTTACTAGCAAGCGGAATGCAAATCGATGTAGAAAATTATTTTGAAGCGGGAGAACCGTCCCCGTGCTTCCTACACGGAGTTTGCTATTCTGCTTACGTAAAGACGTCGCGCTGTGTGACACTGCGTCCCGGGCTTGGAACGGGGAACGAGTGCAAGTTGGAGACTGTCAAGCTTGAATTTATCAGAGAGGTTCACTTTTGTAAACGCGAAGTTACGGGCAAGGTACCTGGAGGATGCAAGGATACGCAAAGGATACGGATAGAATGTTGGTTGTGTGAAAGAAGGAAGCGAGGGAATACTAATCGCGTCTTCCCAGCCCAGAGGGTCCGCGATCACACGGTCCGACGCCATTGCGTGAGTCGTAGCCAAACTCGGCTTTAAGCCGCTTTCATAAAGGTCCCTTCTCGCCATCCTTGGCTACAGGGACACTTGTCCATCCTTGGACAGCGCTCTAATTCTGCGGACGTTTCCCGTCGGCATCGAGGCATGGACGCCTCGTTTGCCGAGCACCCTGCCCGCTTACTTCAAGGATTAAAGCCCTAGTTTGGCACGACGAACGTATGGCCGAGCAAGTGTCTCGCGGGCCTAATAGAATAGGAGTGTTCAGTTTGAATAAGGGATATGTATATTTAGTGGGTGCTGGTCCGGGAGACCCGAAGTTGATAACCATTAAAGGGTCAGAATGCATTGCTAAAGCAGATGTTTTAGTCTATGATCGCTTAGCTTCGCGGCGCCTCTTAACCTTAGCTCGCTCAGAGTGTGAACTGATCTATGTGGGAAAATCACCGGATCGCCATACTCTCAGACAAGAAGAAATTAACCAACTACTTGTGGATAAAGGCCTAGAAGGAAAAATTGTAACTCGCCTTAAAGGGGGAGATCCTTTCGTTTTTGGACGAGGAGGCGAGGAAGCAGAAGCGTTACTTGATGCGGGCATTGAGTTTGAAGTGGTGCCGGGTATCACCTCCGCAATTGCTGTTCCAGCTTACGCTGGTATCCCAGTGACGCATCGTGATTTAACGACCTCGTTTGCGGTCATTACAGGACATGAAGATCCAACCAAAAATGAAACAACTATTCACTGGGACCACCTCGCGCAATCGCATGGGACGTTGGTTTTCCTGATGGGTATGCAGAATCTCCCTATGATTTCTCAGAAACTGATGGAAAATGGCAAAAAGGCAACGACTCCAGTTGGAATTATCCAATGGGGTACTCGGCCGGAGCAACGAACGCTCGTGGGGCAACTGGATACTATTGCTACAGAGGTTATAGAACAAGGCTTTACGAATCCTTCCATCATTATTGTCGGCGAAGTCGTCACTTTACGGGAAAAACTTCAGTGGTTTGAAAAGAAACCACTCTTTGGACAACGAATCGTTGTGACTCGGGCGCGCCATCAGGCGAGTGAATTGTCCCAAGCGATTGAAGCTTTAGGCGGTGAAGCTTGGGAATTCCCAACGATTGAAATTGCTCCTCCCTCGGACAAGTCCTATTTAATAAAAGCTATCAACAACTTGAAAGAGTTCCAATGGCTCATTTTCACTAGTGTTAACGGGGTAGAAGCGTTTTTTGCCGAACTTAAACTGCAAGAGCGAGATGTCAGGGATCTGGTAGGTCTGGAAATAGTGGCCATTGGTCCGGCAACTCAAGTAGCCTTAGAGAAAAAAGGACTACGTGTTGCCTATGTACCGGAAGAGTATCGGGCTGAGAAAATAGTAGAAGGCTTAACGAGCCGTGTTGTATCCGGTCAAAAAGTCTTAATAGCAAGGGCAGAAGAAGCAAGAGATATTTTGCCAGTATCCCTTAAAGCTATGGGGATGGAAGTTTGGGATGTGCCGGTTTATAAGACGGTCATCGGTGGTGCTAACCGCGAAGAATTGAGAAGTATGTTAAGAGATAAAGAGATCCATTCAGTCACTTTTACAAGTTCTTCGACGGTGCGTAACTTTATAACCCTAATCAATGGAGACGTCTCCTTATTGGACGATGTTTCGCTCTATTCAATTGGACCGATCACAAGTGCAACAGCTCAAGAACTTGGTCTCAAAATTTTCAAACAAGCAGAGCAATATACGATTAGCGGATTGGTAGAAACATTACTGGAGGGAAATAAAACATGATCAGCGTAACAAAGCTTTTGTTTGATACAGACTATTTTGGAGACTCTCTACGTTATAACAAAGACTCTCACGGTGCTCGAAACGGAACGACCACACTTTCTGGACCGGTTGTTGTATGGAATTCGACTAAGACTTGTAACTTAAAATGTGCTCATTGCTATATGGAGTCTGATGCTCAAAAATACGAGGGAGAAATGACCACTGAAGAAGCTAAACGCTTTATCGATGACCTAGCTGAATTCAAATCTCCAGTTCTACTTTTCTCAGGAGGGGAGCCGTTAATCCGTCCCGACTTTTTTGAACTTGCCGAGTATACGATCTCGAAAGGGCTTCGGGCAACACTGTCTACGAATGGCACGCTGATTACGTCGGAAGTGGCACGGCGCATTAAAGACATTGGAATCTCTTATGTTGGCATCTCACTTGATGGACTGGCCGATGTCAATGACAAGTTCCGCGGTAAAGAAGGAGCTTTTCAAGCGGCAATGCATGGAATTCAAAACTGTGTAGCAGTAGACCAACGGGTAGGACTTCGTTTTACAATCAATCACCATAATATTAAAGAACTTGACAAGATCTTCGATTTCATTGAAGCAGAGAATATTGATCGCGTTTGCTTTTACCATTTGGTATATTCAGGTCGTGGTAACAAAATGATAGCAGAAGATGTGACGCCGGAAGAATCCCGTCAAGCGATGGATACGATTATTCGCCGGACTCGTGACTTCGAAGAACGCGGCTTGAAAAAGGAAATTCTTACGGTTGATAACCATTGCGATGGTGTGTATATGTATATCCAGGCCTTGAAAGAAGATCCAGCCAGGGCCGAAAAGATAAAGGATCTGATTGGCTTTAACGGGGGAAACCGTTCAGGTATTGCCTTCGGCGAAGTCGACCCACTCGGGTACGTGCATCCGGATCAATTCACTCAGCATATCTCGTTTGGAAATGTCCGTGAAAATAAAATTGGAGAGATCTGGACAGATGTGACCCATCCTATCATGGCGGGACTCAAAGACCGTAAAGTCTTGCTCAAAGGACGATGCGCGGACTGTCAATACCTTGACATGTGTAACGGTAATTTCCGGACACGTGCCGAAGCAGTTACAGGAGATTTCTGGGAGTCTGATCCGGCTTGTTATTTGACAGATGAAGAAATTGGCATAAAATAGGGTGAACGGGTGAATGCAAATTAAATTGCACGTTCACCAAAGCTCTCGTAGCGGCTCCGTTTGTTGGCGAAGCTAACGCACATAACCTCTGGGCAAACTGGTCGAATGCTATGCCATCCTTGGCGCATTCGACACTAGGCACGTCCTGTTCCTGCGCATGTGCGGCCGCTCCTCGCCATCCTTGGCACCGCGGCATCAGTCCATCACGGTGCCTTGCCATCCTTGGCGGCGCTACTAATCTCGAACGTCCTGTTCGAGTCATGGACAAGTCAAATGTGCGTCTTAACGCTTTGTCAACTGCACTCGCACGCACCTCCCGCTTGATGGTTCTCTTTGCAATTCAATTTCATTCACTGGCTTGGTTACGACGAGGGTTAAAGACGAGGCTTACAACGAGACAGGAAATCACGTCTCTTAAGAGAGCACCAAGCGTATTTGCGTGAAGAACGCAAACAGCGCAAACAGCGCCATTCTCGGTCGCTCCTAAGCCCTATCGACCCAAGCCCAAATGATGATTTTTAGCTTAATGCTTACGAAGCATGCGAGAAAGAACCGCCCCCACTTGTCAAGCCCAGCCTTAGGTCGTTCTGATCCCCGTCGACCCAGGACAGAGGAAGTTTCTTAGCTTAGTGAGCATGGAGAGAGGAAGCGCGTCAATGAGCGCAGACGATAAGGCGTGAAGAAACTCAACGGTTCACATGCAGAAAGCCCAGAGGTTTTGAGTTTTAGCCTTAGCGACAAGGGAATAGCGATGGATCACGATAGTCTCCAGTGACGATAGTCTCCAGTGGAGAGTATCGCCGAAAGCGCACAACCCTTAACGAATACTAAGCGCTGTAGGATTAGTATCGCCGAAGCCGTGATCCCAAAAGGAATACCTACCGGCGTAGGATGTGCGAACGTGCTAAGAAACTGACTCCGAACGTGCTAACAAACTGAGTCTGATAGGAGGCACTTATAATGGAACTTAAAAGGCGCCCGCGACGTTTGCGGGCCAATGAAGCGATACGAAGCATGGTGCGGGAACACCATATCCGAGTTGAAGATTTGATTTACCCCATGTTTGTCATGCCTGGAGAGAATAAGAAGATCGAGATTTCATCTATGCCAGGCGTTTACAATTTTTCACTCGATGAATTTGTCATAGCACTTCGAGATGTTGTGAAGCTAGGAATCCCTGCGGTCTTGTTATTCGGAATTCCGGAGAGTAAAGATAGCGTAGGGTCAGGGGCCTACCATGAGCATGGGATTGTTCAAGAGGCGGTTCGCTTAGCTAAAAAGCATTTCCCAGATCTGTACGTCATCACGGATGTATGTCTGTGCGAATATACCGATCACGGGCATTGCGGGTTAATTGAGGATGGACAAGTTCTTAATGACCCGACCCTTGACCTGCTTGCTCAGACCGCCCTTTCTCAGGCGCGTGCAGGTGCGGATATGGTAGCTCCCTCAGATATGATGGATGGGCGAGTCGGGGCAATCAGAGCAGGATTAGACAAAGCAGGATTTTCGCACATCCCCATTATGGCGTATTCAGCTAAGTTCGCGTCGGGTTTTTACGGACCCTTCCGCGAAGCAGCTGGATCAACCCCTCAGTTCGGAGATCGCAGAACCTACCAGATGGATTCGCCGAATGGCAACGAAGCAATGTTGGAAACAGGACTGGATATCGAAGAGGGAGCAGACCTTATTATTGTAAAGCCTGCCATGGCTTATGGAGATATTATTTATCGGACTAAAGCAAGATTCGGGGTACCCGTTGCTGCATATAACGTCAGTGGCGAGTATGCGATGGTTAAAGCAGCAGCAGCGAACGGTTGGATTGATGAGAAACGTATAGTTATGGAAGCTTTAGTGAGTATGAAACGGGCGGGGGCAGATTTGTTGATCACCTATCATGCCTTAGATGTTGCGAGTTGGCTGAGAGAGGAGGGACAAGCATGATCGTTTCCTGGAATACGACCAATGACTGTAATATGTACTGTGACCATTGCTACCGTGATGCCGGGTGCAAAGCAGAAGATGAACTCAGCACATCAGAGGCAAGGACCTTGCTAGAACAGATTGCTAAAGCAGGTTTTAAGATTATGATTTTTAGTGGGGGAGAGCCCCTAATGAGGAACGATATCGTAGAATTAGTGGCTTATGCAACGTCCCTGGGATTGCGTCCGGTGTTTGGGACGAACGGCACTCTAATAACTCATGAATTAGCCCAGCAGCTTAAGGACGCTGGTGCTATGGGTATGGGTATTTCCTTAGATTCTCTGGATAAGAAAAAACATGATGAATTTCGTAAATTTCCGGGTGCCTGGGATGGGGCGGTTCGGGGAATGAAAATTTGTAAAGAAGTTGGCCTTCCGTTCCAAATTCACACGACCATTATGGATTGGAATGCACATGAAGTGGAAGCAATAACGGATTTTGCAGTCGAGCTGGGCGCAGTTGCTCACCATTTCTTTTTCCTAGTTCCCACGGGCCGAGCGGTTTCGATTGAGGAAGAGACCCTAAAGGCGGAAGCCTATGAGGATATCTTAACTCGAATTATGAAGAAACAGCAAACCGTCGATATAGAACTAAAGCCGACTTGTGCCCCTCAATTCATGCGAATTGCCAAACAAATGGGCGTCGATATGCGCTTTAGCCGTGGTTGTTTGGCTGGAACTCACTATTGCATCATTGGACCGAAAGGGCAAGTTCAACCCTGTGCTTATCTGAATATCCCGTTAGGGGATGTTCGACAGACCCCTTTTGACGAAATATGGCGTAATCATGAAGTGCTGAATACCCTTCGTACCCTCGACTATAAAGGTGGATGCGGCTCCTGTGAGTTTAAGCGCGCATGTGGTGGTTGCCGTGCACGCGCCGCCTATTATAATGAAGGTGATTATATGGCCGAGGAACCATGGTGTTTATACCATGGAAGGAAGGGGGTTTAGTATGGATTCAATCGATCGAGCCTTGCTTAATGCCATCCAAAACCAATTTCCAATTGCTGTTCATCCCTATCATATCCTTGGTGAAGCTGTGGGAACGACCGAGGAAGACGCTTTTAAACGGATTCAAAGCCTTAGGCAGGAGGGAATCATTCGTCGCTTAGGGGGCGTATTTGATTCTCGACGCCTAGGGTACTATAGCACCTTATGTACGGCCAAGGTACCGGAAGAGAAAATCGCTACCTTGGCTAAACTGCTCGAGGGAATTCCGGGCGTAACCCATAATTATATTCGCAACCATGAATATAACGTTTGGTTTACGCTTATTGCTCGTTCGAAGGCAGTTGCTGAAAGCATACTTCAAAATATCCGTGACATCTTGGGAGTGTCAGAAATCTATAGTTTGCCAGCTACTCGACTATTTAAAATTAATGTAAATTTTGATTTTGATTTGTCGGATGAAGATTCTCAAGATGAAGGACTAGACCCATTTGCGGACGCATCCATAGAGCATATGTTGAAGCCGAAAGATAGTACTCCTTATGAACTAAACGGCCGAGACATTTCACTTATTCGATTACTCCAGGGGAATCTACCGGATTCGATAACTCCCTATAGCGTACTTGCAGAAAATCTCCATTGGCAGGTTGATGATGTCATTTTGATCGCTAATCGTCTCTTGGAGGCGAAAGTCGTTCGTCGTTTTGGTGCAGTCCTTAGACATCAGAAAGCAGGTTTTGTGGCCAATGCCATGGGAGTTTGGCAGGTTGATCCTGAACAGGCCGCTGAGGTCGGAGAAGTCATGGCACGCTTCAAGGAAGTTAGCCACTGTTACCAAAGACCAACCTTACCGGATTGGCCGTATTCCCTCTTTACAATGATTCATGGACGAACCACCCAGGATTGCGGAGAGGTCATGAAAAAAATATCTCTGGCAACAGGAGTAAAAACGTATTCCATGCTCTTTAGTACCGCTGAATTAAAAAAGAGTAGTATGCAATATTTTTTGGAAGAAGAGACAAACTAGAAAGGGGAAATTCGTTTGAGTTTCGTGGATAATAAAAGCCGACAAGCTTTTGCTAAGGCCCAAAAAGTCATTCCTGGAGGAGTAAATTCGCCGGTAAGGGCTTTTAAATCCGTTGGACGGGAGCCAGTATTTATTGACAGGGGTGAAGGGGCTTATATCTGGGATATCGACGGGAACCGTTATATTGACTTTGTCGGATCCTGGGGTCCTCTCATTGTTGGGCATGCCCACCCAGACGTGGTTACAGTGATTAAACGAGTGGCCGAACGAGGAACGAGTTACGGCGCGCCGACCGAAGTAGAAACAGTCTTGGCAGAGGAAGTCCTGAAAGCGTATCCTTCTATGGATATGATACGCATGGTTAACTCTGGGACGGAAGCCACGATGAGTGCTTTACGTTTGGCGCGTGGTGTCACGGGTAGGACGAAAATTGTTAAGTTTGAGGGTTGCTACCATGGGCACTCAGACCAACTCCTGATTAAGGCGGGAAGCGGGGCGCTGACCTTTGGTGTTCCAACGTCCCCAGGTGTTCCGACTCAAATCGCGGCCACAACTATTTCCGCACGTTTTAACGATCTGGAAGGGTTAAGCGAGATTTTTCAACGCGAAGGGGAAGAGATCGCCTGCGTAATTATTGAACCTGTAACAGGAAATATGGGTGTGGTCTTACCCGAAGATGGGTTCTTGCAAGGGGTTCGCCGTTTAACGGAGGAGTATGGGACATTACTGATCTTTGATGAAGTGATGACTGGATTTAGGGTCAGTTATGGAGGCGCTCAGGCCTATTATGGAATTGATCCGGATTTGACTTGTTTGGGTAAGGTGATTGGCGGAGGACTTCCGGTAGGGGCGTATGGCGGAAAACGCCGTTTTATGGAGCAAATTGCTCCTAGTGGTCCGATTTATCAGGCTGGGACACTTTCCGGTAATCCATTGGCGATGAACGCCGGCTTAACAACTTTAAAACTGTTACAACAAACAGGAACGTATGAGGCTTTATCGAGTAAGACTACTCGGTTAGCAGAAGGATTAAAACAGCTTGCATCAGAAGCAGGACTACCTATTTGGGTTAATGCCATTGGAGCGATGTTTTCTGCATTTTTTACTGATGTTCGGGTTAAGGATTATGCTAGCGCCTGCACGTCGGATGTGGAACGGTTCGCCAAGTATTATCGAGGAATGTTAGAGCAGGGCATTTATTTTGCTCCCAGTCAATATGAAGCAGTTTTTCTTTCAATGGCACATACTGAATCAGACATCGACCAAACGTTGGAAAAAGCTCGAATAGTTCTAAAAACCCTCTAATACGAGGTTCGAGGTTCGAATGTGTATGTTTTCAGTGAAAACAAGCTTACATTACTCTTAATACGCTGTTCTCTCGAAACCGCATAGAGTTGTTCTACTAGTAGTTGTCTTGAAATAGCATAAGCTTGCTCAAGACTTGGAAAAACCTTATTCAAAGGAGTGCTTTCCAATATGGAACGCAAACGGGTTATTCGAACCCTCATTACGCTTAGTTTATTGGCTGCCTTGGTAGCGGTATTCTATATTTCTCAAAATCGCGACCCTTCTAACCCCCATACGTCGGTATCCAAGGAAACTTGGATTCATGGGCCGAGAGGACATGGCTATGCGGTTTTAAATAACCAGCAACCATGGAAACAATGTTATACCTGTCACGAGAAAAAAGGGCTTGGCGGAGAAGCGTATTGTCAGAGTTGCCATGAGCAATCCGGTGTGAAAGTAGTTATACCCAAAAAACCTTCGTAAGAAATAATACGTTTGGTTAACTCCAATAGGGTAAATAATCTTTAGCCTCCCAGTGAATAATAGATCATAAGGGAGGCTATTTTCCTTTTTGCGAGTAGACATTATTTATCCAAATCGTAAGACTCCACTTCTACAAGTGGGAGTGGTACTCCTTATTCGATGTTCAACTTTAAGGGTATATAAGTTACAAGACTCGTCATCATTGAACCATGCAGTATTTTTAAATCTAATATCCGCATCTATCTTTGGACTAATCCTAGCCGAAGCAATTAAGCGTATAGTGAGCACTGAAACACCTAACTAGTTTCAAGAGTATTTCTTATTGAAATTACGTAATAATGAAAATTGGTACTCCTAGCATTCACCATAACCATAATGTGGAATATTATGGTATGTAAGGATTGGGCTGGGAGGGACTCGGTTTGAAAGCAGAGGAACGGGTAAGCTTAATTGAGCATTTAGAACAATTGAGGAATTCCAAGGTATTAGTTTATTTTTCGTATACACCTCTTGATGACACTATCTTAGTCCCTCTCTACAAACAATTGAAGGAAATTGGTCACACTAAAAAAATCGACCTTGTTTTGCACAGTTATGGGGGAGCAGTGGATACACCTTATAAAGTTGTGATGCTAATCCGAGAGTTTTGCGAAGAGTTTGCAGTAATTGTTCCGTTTGTTGCCAAATCTGCTGCTTCGATGCTTGTACTTGGAGCAGATGAAGTTATTATGGGTCCGATTTCCGAACTAGGCCCCATAGATCCCTTGGTCAAGCATCCTGTCTATAAAGATATCTTAGTACCTGTTCAAGCAGTGTGGTATTGTTTTGATTACTTGCAACGGTCTATTATCAATAGTTCAGATCCCGATGTTGTATCTTTTATGGCAACTCCTATATTAGATAAGCTCGATCCGTGGTTAATCGGGGACTACGAAAAGGCCATTAAGGCATCTAAGCAATATGCAGAAACGTTATTATCGCGCTACATGTTAAAAAATGACTTGGATTTGGTACAAAAAGTAGCACATGCCTTAACTGAGGGGTACTTTTCACATGGATACTCGATTGGTCGCCGAGAGGCTAAAGAATTAGGGCTTAAAGTGACTGAAGCGCATGGCGAATTATGGGATGTAATCTGGGAATTATATCTTGGATATGAAGAGCTCTTCAAGAAAGAGGAGGCGGAAGAAGGTTATCAAACGACTGAAGGTTTCAGGAGTCACCCTAAAAAGACCAAGTAGTCTTTTTATACTAGTCAGACCCCCATGCCGCTAAGCGGCACCACTGATGAATGGAAAATTTATTTCACTGCATCTAGCCATTTATGGCGATGCTCTAAGCTCGAACTTCTTTGTTCGAGTATTGGCAGCGCTACTAACCTGGAACACAATAGTCTCCAGTACAATAGTCTCCAGTACAATAGTCTCCAGTACAATAGTCTCCAGTACAATAGTCTCTGGTGACGAAATCCTCCAGTTGAGAGTATCGCCGAAAGCGCACAACCTTGAAGAATACTGATGCGCTGTAGGATTGGTTTCGCCGTACTTATCGGCGTAGGATAGTACGTATCTTGGCTACAGGGACACTCAGCCATCCATCACTAACGCGTGCAACTAAGGCGACTACGCTGGACGTGTCTGATTTCGAATCGCTATGGATGGCGTTGCATTCAACTGGCAGCTGGCCAAGTTTTCTTTACATCAAAAATATGTTGCTTGTTGTCCCTCAATACGGTAGGATAAGTCTGTGCTTGTTTTACTTTCTATAAGTTATATATTAGATTATAGTTAGGCAGTTATTATAATGGAGGTGGACAATTATGCTAATATCGTTTGGATTTGTTACGCCTATGACAGCAGGTATAGTTCTTGTCATTGCTTTGGTTATTTTTGGACCGGGAAAGTTGCCGGAATTAGGGAAAGCATTGGGTAAAGGGATAAAAGAATTTAAATCTGCCAGTGAGGGAGACGAGAAGAAGGAAGAAGTAAAAGTGGATAAAGTGGATAAAGTGGAAAAATAATAATAGAAATGAAAAATACGGGGCTGAATTGGCCCCGTATTTTTGCCGTTAAATTTAAGAGTGACCTAAGGCTAAACCTGCATCTGATTAAATTTATCCTTCGCTTTTTGAACTTCTTGTGCCTCGGCGTCTGCAGTAGGATACCAGCCCTTTTGGTTCATAATATTATAAAGGTTTTCATGAATACTATGTTCTTCGGTTAGGATATTCTTCAGGTTCTGCCTTAGATTAGCACAAGTCGATTCAGTAATAAACGTATTCACAGTTGAAGTGAGATGTTTTTCACTGGTCAGCAAGTCTGTCAAAACTTCTTGTTCGGACAATGTGTTTTGCGTATTCAACCTCATCCCGTCCTTTCTTTAAGTTTATTGATGTGAATTTAAATAATTAAGTAAGGTATCATAATGTTTGCGATGTTGATTAGAAATACCAGAAAGTTGGGAACTAATGGTTTGATCTTGGACCGATTGTGCGGCTTGAGCGAACTTATGGACTAGCAAAGCTTCCGCCCCAAGTTGGTCATTTAAAATGGCCAAATTTCTAGCAGTTAGTTCAGGTTTGGATGTGTTCATGACAATTCTCCTCTCGATGATATTTAACACATATATAGAATGCTCAAAAAAGGTAGGAATATGTATGTTCAAAAAAATATGCATCATTAGAATTAAGCAGAAGTAGGTATCATAAGGGTTGAATAGGAGTGTTATTTGGCAACACTATTTTCAGAGAGTGAGCTCGTTCGGCCTGCTTATAGAAGTGGCGGCAAAATTGGAGAGAACACTTTTGCCAAAGTGAAGGAGAACAGTTAATGAATCCTACGGTTGTGAACCCAATGAATCGCGTCAGGTTAATATATCAGTTTATTACTCTTGTTTTTCCAATTGTAAAACGAGAACTAAACGAATGGTGGCGAATAGCTGAGCGGTCTCCTGATTTCCGTCTGCGTCAGCAAGCTTTAGAGAGCATTCGATCAAAAACTTTTCACTGCCAAGGAGGAAGTATTTATGCACTATATCCTGGTGTAAATCGGGTTGAAGCAGTTCGATTTATTGTTGCTTATCAAACCATGTCCGATTACCTTGATAACTTGGTTGATAGTCTTGAGGTTCAAGATGAACTGGCGTTTTCACAGTTGCATTTGGCTATGCAAGAAGCCTTGAACCCCAACGCAGCCAAATCAGATTACTATTTGTATTATCCTTATCGTGAGGATGGGGGATATTTGGATCGGTTAGTAACAACCTGCCAAAAGAGTCTTGAAAACCTTCAATCGTACAACATAGTTCAAGACGAAGCCATTAAGCTAGCTAAACTCTATTCCCACTTACAAACCTATAAGCACTTGGCGCTAGAAGAACGGGAAGCGAAAATGTTAAACTGGATCAAACCATTTTTAACGGATTATCTGGAAATAACTGCGTGGGAATTTGCCGCTGCTACAGGGTCAACCTTGGGAATCTTCTGTCTTTTTGCTGTTGCCTTCGATCCCCAATTGACGAAGAGCCAAGGACAGATCATTAGGAAGACCTACTTTCCATGGATATGCGGCATCCATATTTTACTGGATTATTTTATCGATTTACGTGAAGATAGAGAGACGAAGCAGTTGAATTTTGTGGCATATTACGAAGACCCCAAGATAATTAGTGAACGCCTACAACTGTTTGTGAAAAATTCTATAGAACAAACGTCTAAGTTGGAGTATCCTAAGTTTCATCGAGCGGTTGTCCAAGGGCTACTAGCCATGTATCTGTCCGATGAAAAGAGTATGGATAGAGATATTAGGCCCATCACTAAGAAACTATTGAATGTTAGTGGTTTGGGAGTAAGGTTCCTCTATTGGTTGTGTCGTCAGTTGCGAAAGATGAAGGTTCTTTAAGTTGTACGTAGTAAGATAGAATCTGCTAAATTAACAAGGGTCGTTCGATAAGGACTTCTAGGGATTTTATCCAAGCTAGCTTTTGCCTTACTGATACATTTAGTGGCTGTAGCATATGCTTGATCGATGCAGCCTGAGGAAACAAGAGCCTCTTTGATGCTTTGAATGCCTTGACGTGTAATTTTGCGAGTTTTCATGATTTCTATAAGCCAGGTTCCATAGATGGGGTTGTCCATAAGATAAAGGAACGGAAGTGTTAAGTTACCATTTATGAGATCTGTACCAACTGGTTTGCCAAGAGATTCTGCATCACCGCTGATATCCAAGATGTCATCGGTGATCTGATAGGCGTAGCCTATGTTTATTCCGTATTCTCGCATCTGGATCAATTCTTCTGAAACGACGCCTGAAAGGATAGCCCCTGATTGACAGCAGGCTGCCAGCAGCATTCCCGTTTTTTTGGTAATCCGGTGAAAATAATGCTGCATACTGATAGAACTTGAGAATTGCTCATTCGCTTGATTGACTTCTCCCTCACACATCGCTTGGATTGCTTCTACTAGGTAGGTCATACTGGAAAGTAATTGTTGTGTGGAAAGAATATTGAAGGCTTCAGCGAAGAGATAATCCCCTGTTAGAATGGCTGCGTGATCCCCATAAAGGGCGTTTACGGTCGGTTTTCCCCGCCGGGTAGATGATTCATCGATAACATCGTCATGAATAAGGGAAGCCATGTGAATAAGTTCGGACGCCACGGCTGCTTGGATCATCGGTGGATTTAAGGGAGCAAAACACATACCACTATAAAGAGTAAGGAGCGGCCGAATTCTTTTACCACCGGATTGCAACAAACTTACACAGGTTTGTTGAATAAGACCATCGGCTTTACTAAGTACGACATGTAACTTATCCTCAACAAATAGCAGTTCAGGAAATTGAAGAGTGGGAATTGACCTGTTTGTAGTGTTATAAAGTTGTTCTATACTCATTGCATCAGCCTCTGCCCTCTATCGAAATTATAGAAATGCTTTTTATATTATGTCATAAAGGGAACAATAGGATACCTAAAACAAAAAAAACCGCTGGCCAAGGATGGCCGAGTGTCCCTGTAGCCAAGTAATTGGTTCATGTATTTTAAACTTAAAATTGAGTAGAAATTATTTTACGGGGGAATCTAAAGAAGTTAAATACAATAGTTCAAGTTAGATAGAGCCGAGAATATGACTAGACACAGAGGAGGCAAAGCCAATGACTAATGAAAATGACAAAGAACATGCTTCTCAATTAAACCGACAGCCTTGGGAGCCGGCAGGGGTCGTGAGTGTCTTCAATGATGACTCAAAACCAAAATACGGTCATAATGGGCGAAAGAATGCAAAAGGAGGGAAACTAATTTTAGAGGTAGATGAAGTTTTCCATAATAAAGGGATAATGGAAGGGACTCAAAAAATTAATTAGGCGTCCATCTGAAACCCTATCTTAGCATATAAAAGAAACCGGTTCGTGTACCAAAAGCGGAAACGACCGGTTTTTGTAATTAAATTATTTTGACCCACTAATTCCTAAATGCTTATACGTATTATAACTAGGTCACCTTTGTAAATGACGTTGAATGAGGTAAAAAGATGAAAATAAAATTGAAAAGAAAACTAATTGAAATTGAAGAAAACCGCCAACAGTTATATGAATCAGCGAAGAATAGACTTCTCACGGATCCAGAAGTTATTCGTAAAAGCCAGAAACTAGATCGTTCTATTTATGAGTTTTATGCCCTGTGAAGAGGTAATTAATACCAGATGACTTTCAGATCTGAGAAGGATGAAGTTTCTTATTATTTAGTTTGATTTTAATTAATAACTTTAACAATGCTATCATTATAACAGTTAACACCCCACATAGTAAAAAAGATGTGTTAGCTCCAAACATATTTGTTGTTAAACCCGCAAACATGTTTCCAATTGGCGAGGCTCCTGCAAAAACTAAGGAATATACGCTCATAACTCTCCCCCTGTATTCATCTTCGGAAGTAATCTGTAATGTTGAATTTGCAGTTGTACTAAACCATATATTAAATATCCCGGTAATAACTAACAGAATTGCAGTAAAATAATACGTTCTCGTAAAGCTAATTAATATTAACGTTAGAGAGACCATTATTGAACTTCTTAATAGAATTTTTATTTTAGGACCTGATTTGCTTCTTACAGAAACTATTAATGCTCCAACTAATGATCCTGCTCCTAAGGCTGACATTAATAAGCCGTATACTTTTTCCCCTTGAAGAAGTACATTTTTAGTGAAAACTGGAATTAAGATGTTAAAATTGAAAACAAAGATTCCAACAATTAAAACCATTATAATTGTTTGTAGAAGTATCGGTTCCCTTGCAATATATTTCAATCCGTCCACTATTTCTTTGAGCATATTGTTATCTGAAACTTTCCTTCTTACATAAGGAGTTACTTCAATCCTTAGCAAGCTGGCTATTACTGCCATAAAGCTGAATCCATTCAATAAGAAGCACCATCCAGCACCAAAAGACGCCATTATTAAGGCACCTATAGCAGGCCCTAATATTCGGGCTAAATTAAATGTTGCCGAATTTAAGGCAATCGCGTTCATTAAATCCTTTTTGCTGGCCAATTCTATCATAAAAGCTTGTCTAGTAGGGATATCAATGGTATTTGAGAAACCTAAAATTAAGGCTAATATAAGAATATATTCATATCTAACCGTGTGAGTGAAGACAAGTGCAGATAATGAAAATGCTAATATCATAGAAGTAAATTGAGTAATCAAAATTATTTTATTTTTGGGGTATCTATCAATAATAACACCAGCGAACAATGAAAAAATGGTGATCGGTAAAAATTGAATTGCTCCTAGTATGCCTAAGAGTAGTGGTGATCCAGTTAAAGAAAGTACAAGCCATGTTTGTCCTATACTCTGAGCCCATGTTCCGATCAAAGAAACGCATTGTCCTATCCAATAAATCCTGAAATTATCGTGGGTTAAGGCTGGAAAATTAGCTATAACCACTGTATTATAAAATTTGCGCATATTTATTCGTACCTCTATTCATCCAATCGTGAGACTTCGTCACCGAAGTCTCGATGTTCAACTTTAGTTGAACGAGTTCACAAAAGGTTCTAATTTTGTGATTGAATAATTATACCACAGGGACATTCATGGTCAGTGCTAACAAGAAGGCTAATTTGTGCGAAGACAGTGTCTGCAAGAAGGCTAATTTGTGCGAAGACAGTGTCTGCAAGAAGGCTAATTCGTGCGAAGACAGTGTCTTCGTGTGGGCGCCAGCCAAGTTTTCTTCATAACGTAATGAAAAATAAGGGTATTAAAGACATGATTCTCCATAATAATGTAAAAGCTATAATAAATATTTATTTTATAATTAAGCGCTTTTTTCGTAATGAAAAATTTTCATAATGAGTTTTTTGTTGGAAGGCTGTAGTCTTCCCATTTTTAAGACAATTTTAGTGCCGAAGTTTCATTTATGACCTAGAAAGCCTAAAGCTCTATAAATTGAACATATGAAGAACTGATAATGGCAATATTGACTTTTAATAGCCATAATGCTACTCTCATCTTAGAGGACTTTATAATCTTGAACTGAACTTTTGAATAAAAATTCAAGTGAAAAATTATACTATTCTGAAAATCAAATTTAATAAGGTTTGTTGAAGAATAATGAATTTAAGATTGGAAAAAATGGAGGATTGCTTATGGACTATTTAAAGGCAGGACTAATTAAGTTTCGAACACAAGACTACGAGGAGCATAAAAATCTTTTTTGTCGATTGAAAAGGCATCAAGAACCTCATACTTTGTTCATCACATGTTCTGATTCACGAGTAGTTCCACAATTGATCACTAAATCATTACCAGGGGAACTGTTTGTTGTTAGAAATATTGCCAACATCATTCCAAAATATAAGGAATCACATGAATATGTAGCGACTACTTCAGCAACGACCGCAGCTATCGAGTATGCCGTCAATATTTTAAAAGTTAAAAGTATAATTATTTGTGGACACTCTAACTGTGGGGGTTGCTCGGCGATCCACTATCCAGATGAGGTTCTGGAAAAAATACCAGCTACTAAGAAATGGTTAGAGTTAGCTGAAAATGTAAAAACGAGAGTAACAGAAGAAATGATAAATAATGGGAAGACTAAAGATTTGGAATATAGGGAATGGCTAACAGAGCAAATGAACATTGTCGAACAGATAAAGCACTTGTTAACTTACCCTTATGTTGTAGAACGATTTAATAAAAAGGAACTTGAGATTATCGGCATGTATTACACTATCGAAACTGGAGAGGTCTTTATTTACGACTCTCATAAAGGATCCTTCGAATTAGCAAATTAGTAGTGAATAACGACTCGTTAAAGCTATTACCACTCTCGGTGATGGCTTTAATTGTCATAAACTTCCTGTAGGAGCTATGCAATAAGTGTTTGAATATTACTTTTATTTATTTGGGCTTCGGGGGATACTATAATACTTGTTGATAAGAAGGAAGGGGTCAAAGATGCCAAATAAGGAAATGCTACTCATCCCAGGGCCGACACCTGTTGTGGATGAAATTTATGAAGCTTTATCTAGTGAAACTTATGCCCACACAGATCCTCGGTTCGTAAAGATTTTCAAGAATAGCCTTGAGTTAACTAAGAAGTTATTTCATTCAGAAGGGGAAGTCTTTGTTGTTTCCGGTTCGGGGACACTGGCTATGGAAATTGCGATTATTAATACCGTCGCTCCAGGGGAGAAATTACTTGTTATTAGCCATGGCTATTTTGGTGATCGGTTTGTTCCTCTAGCGAAAGCTTTTGGTATCCATGTTGAGACTCTACAGGCGAAGTGGGGGCAGCATATTCAGAAGGAATTAGTCGAAGAGAAATTGGCTGAGGGAGGCTTCAAGGCTGTAACCGTTACCCATGTCGACACATCGACTGGCGTAATGGCTCATTTGGAGGAATTGGTTCCAGTGGTTAAAAAAGCAGGAGCTCTTTTTATTCTCGATGGAGTTTGTGCAGCCGCTGCAATAGAGGAGGATATGCAGAAAACTTACGGACACAGTGATTACAAGTTGGACTTAGTGTTTACCGGTTCTCAGAAAGCGATCGGAGCTCCACCTGGACTGGCAATTTTGGCATTCGGGCCGAAGGCATTGGCTGCCCGTGACGTCATGACCAGCGTCTTAGGGTATTATACGGATATTAAAAACTGGATCTCAATTATGAATGATCCAGGTAAATACTACGCAACTCCTCCAGTGAATATGATTTATGCCTTTAATAGAGGTATGGAAATCGTTATGGAGGAAGGGCTAAGTAATCGTTACCGTCGTCACTCCGCTCTAGGACGAGCAGTAAGAGCTGGTTTAGGGGTTTATGGGATGAAGCCCCTGGCATCTGAGGATGTCGCAGCTCCTACATTGAGCTGCATTCTCTATCCAGAGGGTGTGAATGATGCAGAGTTTCGTTCTAGGTTAGCGGCAAAGGGTATGGTGATCGCTGGATCCTTGGCGTCTTTAGCAGGGAAGGCTTTTCGAATCGGCCATATGGGGAATGTGACCGAAGAGATGTTTATTAAAGCAATTGAACTGGTGGGCGAGACTCTTAAGGAGATGGGACTGGACGCTAATATTAGAGAAGCCGTCAATAAGTTTAAAGAGGTCTATCACTCTGTTTAGTGAACTCGTCCAGCTAAAGCTGAACATCGAGTCTTCGGTGACATAAGTCATCCTACGCCGGTGAGTATTCCTAGTAGGATCACGGCTTCGGCGATACTAATCCTTCGCCGCGAAGTTTACCTTTTGGGATAAGCGGCTACGGCGAAAGCCTCCACTGGAGGCTTTTGTCACCGGAGACTATCGTACTGGAGGCTTTCGTCACCGAAGCAGAGTACGGGGACCCACTCCCACTTTAAGAAGTGGGAGTCTCACGATTGGATGAAACAAGACTTGATAAAAGGAGTAACTTAATGTTACTTCTTTTATAAAGTCTTGCTCTTTTTCTTTTCGTGGGCATATGAACCCTAAATCCCGCAGGGATTTATCATATACAAAGAGGGAAAAACCATCAGGGAGTTAAATTATCGGCGTTGCCGGTTGTTTTACTCCTTGATGTCTCCATTATCTAATTGTGATCTTGTGCTGAATAC
>Ga0209347_1001042_pt1 | contig 52490 bp, 56 predicted proteins | sample AutmiccommuBRH23_FD_187382 | JGI IMG/M metagenome (GOLD analysis project Ga0209347, IMG submission 187382) | Deep subsurface microbial communities from Mt. Terri, Switzerland - Autotrophic microbial communities BRH/23 (SPAdes) (version 2) | ecosystem: Environmental > Aquatic > Deep subsurface >... | reverse complement strand
TTGGATTGGAATCTCTCTCCGGCGCCAGTGACAACTTCCATCACCCTATATTTCGCCGGTGGCAGGAAGATTGCCAGAAACCTGCGGCATACCAGGTCGTATATCTTCTTCTCGGCGTCGCCCAGCCCGGCGGGAGCTAGAACTTCCGTTGGGATTATCGCGTGGTGATCACTTACTTTGCTACCATCAACATGCCTTTTAGTCAAAGCAGGGACTGGGCTGGGGAAAAAACTACAAGGAGTATCTTTCAGTGCAGTTGCAATACGTTTAGCCAGAGTCCCGGCCAGGCTCTCAGTTAAATGGCGACTGTCGGTCCTGGGATAGGTTATGAGTTTTTTCTCGTAAAGGCTTTGGGCTGTTTCAAGCACCTTGGCGGCCGTCATGCCGAATAATTTATTAACTTCACGCTGGAGATCGTTAAGGTTGAACAACGTAGGAGGTAGCTCCGACTTTTCCGTGTACTGCACTTTCTCTACCGTACCTGTTTTAGTTACCCGGTCAGCGCACCTTTTTGCTGTTGCTTCATCAACGAAACGGTTATCATCGTTTACTATAGCCAGGCCTTGGTACTTCTCTCCTTTATCAGTTTCAAACGTAGCAGAAACCTGCCAAAATGGATCGACCCGGAAATCCCTGATCTCCCTTTCACGCTGGACAATTAAAGCTAGAGTTGGTGTCTGGACCCGACCAACGGAAAAGAGTTCTCCATGCTTGACAGTGAATGCCCTGGTAGAATTAATTCCCACAATCCAATCTGCCTGTGCCCGGACCTCGGCTGCCGCGTAAAGGTTTTCGTATTCCCTGCCGTCGCGTGCTGTTTTTAGGGCCTCACGGACAGCCGCAGGAGTTGTTTCTGACAACCATAGACGCCGGATCGGCAAACGAGTATTGGCGGCTTTGTATATCCAGCGAAAAATCAATTCCCCTTCCCGGCCAGCATCGCAGGCGTTGATAACTGAGGATATGTCCTTCCTCAGTAGTAGCTTTTTAAGAAAACCGAATTGCTTTTTCTCTGTGACTGTGAGCTTGAATTCCTCCGGGAGTACCGGTAGGCTGGCCAGTGACCATTTTTTTAGGACTGGATCGTATTCCTCTGGCGCGGCCAGGCTGACTATATGGCCGAAAGCCCAGGAGACGACATACTCTCCGTTCTCAAGAAAGCCATCTTTTTTATCAAACCTTCCGAGTACCGAAGCAATGTCCCTGGCAACGGACGGTTTTTCAGCGATAAGTAGAGTTTTCATTTAATCACCTTCTTTCATTTAAATAGTATGGGGGAGGAAGCGAGGCGTGGGCTTCACGACTCCTCTGTTTTCTTTAGATATCGGTACAGCGTCATTTTGGAAATCTGAAGAGTTTCACAGATATCCTTAATTGGTGTGTCCTTGTTCTCCATCAACTTCTTGGCCATAGCAATTTTCTTATCGTCCATGATCCGCGGGCGCCCACCCTTACGCCCCCTGGCCCTGGCTGCCGTCAACCCGGCGTTTGTGCGCTCTCGAATAATGTCCCGTTCAAATTCAGCAAGAGCTGCGAAGATGTGAAATATTAATTTGCCCCCGGGTGTTGAAGTGTCCATGTTTTCTCGCAGACTGCGAAACTCAACTTTTTTTCGGTTGTTTAGATCGATAACAATATCAATTAGGTGTTTCATGGAACGCCCTAGCCGGTCCAATTTCCACACAACCAGGGTGTCCCCTTCCCGAAGGTATTCAAGCGCAGTATCTAAGCCTGTCCTTTGCGACTTGGCTCCACTTGCTACATCAGTATAAAACTTTTCGCAGTCAGCTTTTTTGAGTTCATCTAATTGCAGGTCTAGATTTTGTTCTGCCGTTGAGACACGCGCGTACCCTATAAGCATATGTGTTCCGGCAACTGCCGTTGCTCCCTCCGAGATATGGTATACTGACTCTTTATCGTAAATAGAGATATTCCACCACAAAATCCGGATAGCCTATTTTTTAATGTTTCCACCTATACCCATAGTACCATAACTCATTAAATGAGGAAACTAATATTACTATGATTTTGGTTGTAGTTTTGTTACTTATTTAGGCCACATTTTATGTGAACTGGATCCATTTTAAATGTAGTATCAAAAACGAGCGTTTTTGGTAATATATCGCTATTTTTATTTGTCACTTATTTTATGAACCGATCGATCGCAAGGTTCGGTTTCCAATTCGTGTCCTATTTTGTTTGTTTACGAGCCCTAAGGTACCGCGCAATGGCGTTCTGCGTTTTCCCCTCAAGGAACATCCTGTATATCAGCCGGATAACCGCAGCCTCGGATTCTACAATCTTCGGCAGGCCGTCCTCGCCTTTTCGTATCCAAGAAACTGTCCATATGGCAGGCTGACCTTGCCGTCCGCAAAGCGTTTACGCTGCCCCCATGTGACGTTCGTTTTCGCTGATGGAGCGGCTTTCTTCCTGCGCGTAAGAAGCGGGGATGGTGAGCATTACCTCGCCATCCCCGCTGAGTGAGTGGATATTCTCTTTTTCGAAGTAGACGTCGATGCCGAGCAGCTTCAATTCCCGTACCACTTCCAGCATGGTCACCGTGTTCCGCGCGAAGCGCGCAATGGACTTTGTGATGACCATGTCGATTTTGCCGTCTCTGCAGTCGTTTATCAACCGCTGAAACTCCGGCCTTTCGTCCTTGGTGCCGGTAAGCGCCTCATCCGCGTAAACGCCGACATGCTCCCATTCGCCCCGCCTTTGAATATAATCGCTGCAATAGCTGATCTGCGCGGACAGAGAATGAAGCATAGCATCCTTGCCGCTTGAAACGCGCGCATAGGCCGCCGTGCGTTTTCGCCTTGGTATCGGCGGCGGTATAGGTTCGAGTTTCGTGATAACCCGCATCAAAAACCCCTCCTTTCCGGGTGCCGAGCCGTCTGGCTCGGCATGTCACATGTTCGCTCTAAAGCCCTGACAAGTCAAGGGCTTTTGGCTTTCAGACCACCCAAAATAGGACGGTATTTCTTGATGTAAATTGTATCAATCTTACGGTAATCCCTCTCGCTGATCAGCCCTTTTGCCAGCAGCGATTTGGCGATGGAGATCGCCGCGCAGTAATTTTTTTCCCGTTCAAATTGCTCGTCCGTTACGGCGATCCTCGAAAATGGGCATAAAAAAAACACCTGATTATGTTCAGATGCTCTATATTCAAATTGGTTCTTAAAGGTTAGGGATTTTCCATTCTCGTCCTGAATAAAAACATGCATGTAATCATGCCATGCGAGGATGTATTTACACTCCTGCTTCCGTTTGCCGTAGCTGTTCTTCAATATCGCGTCCGCCGTACATAATGCGGATAACCGCGACTGTCATTTTTGCTTCCACGGGCAGATAAAATGCCAAATAATTGTCTATTGGCAAAACCCGCAGGCCTTTGCTATGCCACGGCTCTTTTTCGTAAAGATGATACCGCAGCGGCATTTCATTTAACTTCGCCACCGCGTCTATGATCCGCCGTACTTGATTCTTGGCAATTTCCTGCTCAAGCAGTGAGAATGCGATGTACACGAATATGCTGCGCAAGTCGCTCTCAGCTTGCTCGGTGTAAACAACTGTCCACTCGCTCATATTCTATAGTCCTGGCGCATTCTTTCGGCGACGTTTTCTGCAGAGACGACTTTTCCAGCGGTTAGATCGGCCAGACCTTTCTCGATCTCAGCATTGAATTGCTCCTCGGTAAGCGTACCCACTGACAGGGGTTTACTTTGCGGGAGCTTCAATTCAAAGGGAATACCTCGCTGAAGTACAACCTGCCTGAGAAAAAGTCCGATTGCATTCGACATCGGGATACCAAGCTGTTCTAGAACAAGCTCTGCCTGTTCTTTGATTTCCGGCTCAACTCGGGCAAATATATTTGATGTTCTTGCCATAATGAACACCTCCTATTCTGATATTATTATGCCCGATTGTATTGCTAAATGCAATCGGTTGGCTAAAATGTTATAGAGCTATGAGGTGCACCAAAAAGCCAAAGACCTGCTGATCGGTCGCAAGCATGATGAGACGTTTTATCCTGTAATCTATGGAGCAGAAGAAGATGACGACTGGACTGACCCTAAAGTGTGGAAAAAAGTTAATCCATCGCTGGGTATAACCGTAAGTATCGACAAGATTAAAGCTGCCTGTGAAAGCGCGAAACAAAACCCTGCCGAGGAAAACAGCTTCCGGCAACTTAGGCTTAACCAAACCGTGGTGGCAGGCAGGGATATTGTCCTGGAGTACCGTCCCGGCTTCAGTTCCTTTGTGACCGACCAGGAGGCCTGGGCCGCCTATGAGCTGATTCTGAAAACTCTTGTTCTCGATAAATGGCGGGCGATTCGCAACCCTAATTCGTTAAGTGGAGGTGCTGACCTCCCGTTCCGGTCCTTACACTGGGACGAGGCCAAGATTCGAGGATACTCTGGACGCTCACTGGATGGTCGAACCCTCGAACCGTCCAGACCAGAGTTAGGTAATCTGATACGCTGCCCTCGCCGGGGGAAACGCCCTCTGGTAAAGGATAGGTTACAGTCTTACCCCCCGATTGGGGGCGCCCCAGCACAAAATTCCGGCCGGTGCTGTCCGTAAGCCCGATAAACCAGCTTTGCAGGGCTTCCTGGGGCAAATCGCTGGCAAACGCCCAAACCTCTCCGTGCTGGACGGCTTCATCAATGGTCAGGCCAAATTTAATCCCGTCGTTGTCATCTTGGGTTGGGGCGGCGGGCCAGATAAAGCCCTGCACGACGCCTGGCCCCTGGCCCAGGTAATGGAGGCTCCGGCCGTTTAAACCTACGGTCCAGTTCCTGACCTGGTCCTCGTTTCTGGGGACGTTGGAAAAGGAGACGTTGGTGGCGAAGAGGACCTTCCGGCCGTCGGGAGAGAAGGAACGAAGACTGGCCCTCTGCCCGGACAGATACTGCGGCAGGAACGGTTTCGCCTCCCGCTTGGCGGGGTCAGCCGCGAACCAGGTAATATCCGGATGCTCCGCATTTTCGATTGGATAGTACAAAATATTGTCAGGACCCCAGAGCATCGAACCGTAAGGCGGCGCTTCCCGGGATGCCTGCCAGGTGCGGCCTGTTTGCAGGTTCTTGAGCACGAGCCCTTGGGGGCCTTCCTCGTCCTTATAGGTAGGGAAATAAGCCATCCAAAGCTTATCGGGCGAATAAGGGCCTACTTCTCCCGGCGATGTAAGGCCGGTACCTGTCAAGCTCCCGGTGGATGGATTGCCCGCAAGGGCTGCGTCAGGCTTGGAGGAAGCGGCTTTTTCGGCGCTTTCCCTGAGAATGGTCAAGGCCAATAGGGCGATGGCCAGGATGGCCGCGGTGCCTAAAAGTGACCATTTCAAAGGGATCTTTTTGAGGGTGATCATGAGAATTCTCCTCAAACATTCACATGCTCAATCAATATGAAGACCAGGGATTGAATATTGCTGTATTTACCTCCCATGAATGTACTGTGCCAGGTTTTATAATAGGCCGGTCGCTTCCATTTATCGTCAGCGGCCACTATATCAAAAGAAACGCTTCTGCCTTCCTTCATAACCTTGCTTGCAGGGTCTACTTTAAAACGTTCAGTTTTCATAACAAAGCCTCCCTGTGATTTAGTGTTTTCTGAACTAATTTTTCTAGCGGCGTCCCGCGGGAGATTACCCAGCCAGCTTTAACCAGCGGGATAGCTCATACAGCGCGCGGCTGAGGCATCGGTACAGGTCCTGATCCGTCTCGCCGGCCACCGGCACCAATTCGGTTACTTTAAATCCGGTTACATACCGCCAGACCACAGCCGCCGCCCGCTCTAGGGGCTTAAGTGTAATGAGGGCTGCCTGCAACATTTCCTCCAGTTTTGATATCGATGGCGTCAGGGGAGAGGGGCGGGGGACCTTCCCCTTGTCCAAATCTGGTTCACAAAGAGCCGGTAAACCTCTTTAATGCTCGCCACCGGCATTTCCGGCGGTACGGGTTTCTGCGGCTGCCAACCGCACTCTTTGGAGGTCATGGTGAGGTAGGCCAGGGCCAATTCGCTGGCCGAAGCCGCCTGGCCTGTCAAGCGGAAGGCAAATGTATACACTTTATTGAACAAAGCTAGGCTTCCCATGAAACCATCCCCTCACCGTGCTCGTCGCTTGCAATCCACCTGGCTCACTTCTTTCGATCCTGCGCCGCATAGATGGTACTCATGAGGTCGCCCCTGGTGGAGGTGTCCAGCCCGAATTGGCCGGCGATCCTTGGTATCTCCGAGGCCGCCAGCATCAGGCCCAGGCCAGGTAAGAAAAGAACAGCACAATGGCCCGCACCCAGCTCATTTCGAACAGCTCGGCTCCCATGCCGCCCATCATGGCGAAGAATTCACCCAAAAAGCCCATAATCTGCCCATAGATCCAGTCCATGATCTGGGCCAGGACATGGTCGGCGGTAAAGTCCCAGATGAACATTGGGGGTGTCACCCCTTTCTAAAATGAAATGGCGCTTCATTCGCTTCACCTGACGGAACATGTTAAAACAGTCGGGGTTCAGTCTTTCATCAAGAAGTTTCACGAAGCTATGACCAATATTGAGTTGGATACAGAGCTGCTTCGCCGGCTGACCGAATCTCCCGGTCAATTGCGACTGGTGCACGAAGAAAATTGGAAAACAAGCCGTTTGGCGGCATAGCGAATCGAACCGATACAGACAGCTTGGGCAACGGTTGCGCGGCGCTACTCGTTGCCTGTTTTAAGATGCCCGGCATGCTAAAACGAGCAGAAACGGTTTAGTTAAGGATGTGTTGATACGGATAAACCGGTAATCTTTGGAATAACCGATAGGTGATAGTTGCGAAATTGTCAGTTCCAGACCCCGCATGATTTAAAAAACATTTTCATGCGTCAGCTCTGCCTTTTTGATACCCCCTGTCCTAAAAAAATTTTTATTTTTTTCAAGTTTTCAGCCCGGATACTGATAAATCGCGTTCGTTAACCAAATTACCAGATCCGAATAACATTCAACATAATGACTTGACCAAACAACCGGTCATGAAGCACCTGCCAGCTTCCCATGGCAAAAGCCGCCACCAGCAAACCATTAAGAATACAAATAGGTAAACTTTTTGCGGGCAGGCTTTGCGCACAGGTATTGTTAAGGCTCAAAAGGCAGCAAATATCCGCCGTTTGAGCCTTTTTTACGCGCAAAACTTCCGATTGATCCCTTTAAGAACCGTCCCCTGTCGGATGGGGGCTCTGCCCCCATCCCATCGATGTTTACCTCTCTCCTTCTCCCAAGGATAGGTGATAGGAAAGGGTATCGGTGAACGAGGATTTCCCAGACGGGAGATTCCATTTGCACAAAACGATGTACACTTCCAGCTTAATCATACTGGGCTAGTTGGTTAATCCTAGCGCTGCTCTCGTTTGCGGACCAACAATAGCGTCTACCGTTAAATTTCGGCTTGCCTGGAACAGCATCACTGCTCTTCTTGTTTTAGGACCAAAAATACCGTCTATGCCACCTGTATCATAACCAAGGCTTACAAGTTTTTGTTGAATAGCGATCGTCGTAGCTTTCTTGCTGCTTTCGGTTATGACCGGTCTGGTGATGGAGCTAATGGCGGGAGCCAAGCTTTGAGAGGAGGGGACGTTCTGTCTTCTCAAGTTTCTTTCCAGGTTACTTGCAAATGCCGGACAAAGTCCTACAAACAGCGTCAACACAAATACCAGCACTAGAATGAAACCAGTCTTTTTTAATTTTAATGCTTTTGGGTAATTCATAGTAGCCTCCTTTAAGGTTATTATAGCTATTTAGTAAGTTATCCCCCCTTTCCCCGGGGTACCAGGAAAACCAGCCCGCCCAGGACACTAATGAAACGGCCGACACCGTCTGATTCCAGCAGCTCAGTGGCCCCAGGATACCCCGACCAAGCTATATTCCCTACCCATGGTGCCAATGTGTCTGGATTGAGATGATTTTTGCATAAAGAGATTCCGGAGATATAGCTAATGGTATAATATGTCGTAAAAACCTTTTTGTTACAGTTCAATACTGTATTTTTTGCATTTATAAGGTCCCGTATCTTTTTCTAGACAAAGGTTCTTTAAATATTTAAATACCTTTACCACCCTAACAATTCTTTGATCATGGCATATTCACCCTCTGCCTCAGGGTTGGCCCGGCGGGCGCTTTCCTGCAAGGGTAATCCGGATAAATCACCGGATTTTTGCTTGGCTGCTCCCAGCCACAGCTGCGCAACAGCTTTTGTATTTTGATCATCTGCCTGGCAGGCGCGAGTCAGGAAATCTATAGCCTGGGTGTAATCTTCCAATAGTAGAGCTGACTGACCTGCGGTCATTGCCAAGGCGGGTGTAAGCGTGAAATCCGATTGTCTATCCCACAAGCTGTTTAGCTGGGGCGGTAAAGTAGCTCTTTTGACAACAGGTTCCCGGGTAACTACCAGCACCTGGAGAAGGGTTTCGCCGGCAGCTTCCTTTTGACCACGCAGGATTTGTTGCTCAGCCACATTTACATAGATACTGTTGAGTTCTTCATAAGTTTTTATAAACCACGGCTTCAGCGCTTTGGCCTGCGCAGCTTCAACCAGGGTTTTTTCCAATTGGCCGTTGGCCAAATATAGCCGGGCCAGCAAAAAGCGATTGTCCGGGTTGCAACTATCCAGTTCTACAGCCCGTCGAACCAGGTTAAGGCTCTCATCTACCAAAGCCTGCTTGACCTGAGGGTCCGGGTTTTGCTCAACGCTGCCCATCAATAGTTGGGCCTGCATGATTGGGTATTGGGCTGACCATCGGTCTAAACCACTGGCCGCTTGAATATTTTCCAGGGCTGCCTTTCCATCACCCTTTTGGGCGGCTAAGATACACGCTTGAGCCTTGGCTTCTGCAGCCCGCAAAGCGAAAGTACAGGCTGCCAGATGAATTGAAGCCAGGCTCAAAAACAGGATCAACAACACGGTCAACCCTACAGCACCTGTCCCTTTGGAACCACGGCTTATACCTCTCAAAACCACTTCCCGGTAGGCAAACAGTGCCAATAAAGCCCAAAGGAGCAGGGCGATACTGCCAAAGGAAAGGTCAAAATCAATAACCGAGTGCAGGCCAAGGGCTAAGGCAGCAGTGCCTACGGTCCAGGTTTCTGGAGCCAGTGCATGGGTTTTGTGGTTACGGTAAAGATAAAAAAGGCCGCGGGATAAAGCCAGAAAAGGTAAGAGCAACATGATTAAGCCCAACGTACCTGCCTCTAGCCAGACCTGTAAAAAGTGGTTGTGTACCGTCGTGGAAATGTAGTTATAAGACTGGTAGGCGGCGTAGCCGCTATTCCAGCCGCCTCCCCCCCAGCCCAACAGGGGACGGTCTTTGACCATTTTGATGGCGTCGACAGCATACACCATACGGGCCTGGAAGTTGTGATCTCCCACATTGATGAGCATAAGCCTGTTTAGCAGTGGATTGCTGGATATGCCTATTTCATGAGTGCCGCCCAGATAATTATTGATTAAAGTTCCCCCGGTAAAAATAATTAAAATAGCGCAGAGCATCCCGAGGAGTACAATTATCTTCTCGGTCCTGAATACACAACCGGTGGCTGGTACCTTTTGCCTGAGTGGTTTTACCCCAGTATTGTTCGCAGCTGTCTGTTGGGACACTTTTTGCAGCCACGTTACACAATTGCCCCAGGCGATGCCGGTTGTCAAACAACCGGCCAGGGTCCAAAGGAAAGCACTCCAGTTGGGCTGCAACTGCTGCACTTGCGGGGCCACAGTGAGGTTACTCAGGATTATAGCCAACCCTAAAGCACCTGTTGTTAATAAAACAAACTTTTTTCTGGCCGTCTGCCCCAGGGTAAATATAGCCAGAATGAACGGCAGCATTACCCAAACTCCCCGGCTCAGGCTGCCTAAAATAGCCAGGAAGGTTAGAAAGCCCATCCCGGCAAAGGCCCCCGCTTTTAGAGGCCGGGTGTTTTGCACCGCCAGGTGGATAAGTATTAACACCGTGGCCATGAGGTAAGCTGCCAGAGAGTTTGGATATAGGAAAGTGGATGCCAGGCGTCCAAAGATCAGCCCGCCGTCAATCGACATAATACCTTGGCCTGTCAGGATACCCCCGGTGGCAACGGCTGTCCCTGTAATCGCAAAAACCGTTAAAGACCAGTGTGCAAAAGTAGTTTGCTGCCTGTTCTTTTCAAATATCCCAGTTGCTAGAAAAACGAGCACAAAAGATAACAGGTAATCAAGATGCCGCAGCCAGGTAAAAAGGCCTTCCCGGGGGTTGATGGCTTGAAAAAATGATAGTCCGTAGAGTATTGTCAGCGCTGCCAACGCCAAAAAATAGGGTGATGTAAACAGCTGCCGCACCGGCAAATGATACCTCTCATCAATCCAACTGCCGCTGCTTCCCGGTCTTTGGCAGCTGCCACGCGTTGCTCCAGCATCTTTATTGAAGGACTCGAAAATAAGCAGTACAAGCGCCAGTATTGAGGCCATAGCCACCAGATAATGATGGATGCTCATTTCCCGCTCAAAAATCAACCCTTTAAAAAAGGGTGCTAAACCAACAAGACCGAGCGTAAATACGCTTAACACAGGTTTGATTATTTTACTTATACAATTTCTGCCCATAGGTATCTACCTCGCAGTCTTCAGGTCAATTTTGGCTTCAGTCCAGTTATAAAGGTGTTTTATTAACTTCCGATAGGGCAGTTGGTTCAGGTGAAGCAAGGTTGCAGAATGGAAGCACTGACTATTTTTTCCATTGTTTTTATTATGGTATGAGTGCATAGGGAAAAGGGTGATCAGGGATAAGGGGTCAGGCTTGACTTATTGTTGTTGGGTATTGTGAATGACTACAACTTTGAAAAAGAAAAATTCCTGGGTCGATGCCAGGAAAGAAAGATTGTAAAGGCTTGAAATATGCTTGTTTACGAAGTAAATTAGCCAAGAATTATCATCAGCAGTGAGCTAGCGAAGAGGCTACAAATCGACCAAGCGAGAAAAGCCAGGGATTTTCAGAAAATGGAAGGACTAATTTGCAATAAGTCCAATAAGTCAAAAAGTCAAGCCTGACCCCACCTTGCCTTTTTTTTCATTTTTTGAGGCCATGATCACGCCCGTGTCCGAGCCCAGGGGGATGAGCGGGGTGACGGAAAGATTTTCGGCTTGAAGTTGCTCCCGGACCCATTCTCCCGCAAACACCTTGCCATTATAGGTATTGATGAACATGTTCAAGTCAAAAAGAGCAGCCTTTACTGGGCAATGCTCTTTAAAAAAGTCATGCACGAGCAGCAACCCATCGGGCTTCAGGCTTGCACCGGCCCTGGACAGGACCCGGCGGGCCTCATTTTCCGAAAAAGCGTGGATCAGATTGGAGAGGAGCACAAGGTCGAATCTTTTTTCGCTCACCGGCCATGGTTCGAGTATATTGGCCGGGCAAAAGGTTGTTCTGCTAGCGAGTCCCCTTTGCCGCAGCAGCTCGCCGGCAACCTTCAAAACCTCGGGAAGGTCTATCAGGGTGGCCTTCATACCCGGAAATCGATCGAGGAAACCGGCCGAAACAGCGCCGGAACCGGCCCCGACGTCCAATATTTCACCCCCTGGCGGCAGATCTCCCAGCACCGGAATGATTTCCTGAACTTTGGTCCTTGCCATGTCGTCCATGGCGCGGATAAACCGGCGGATTCGGTCCATGAACTGCACCGGCTCCTCCCGGTCCGGATTAAAATTAACCCGGCCCCCGGCCTGAAGGGATCTTTTAAGGTCCCGCCAGGCGGGAGAAAGGTGTTTGCGCCAGAGGATGGAATCCCCCTGGTAGCCTTCCTTCGCCTTGACCAGGTACGTTGAAGCGATTTCGGCATTATAAAAGGTCTCGCCCCGGCGGACAACCAGTCCCAAAGCGCAGAGCGCCTCTAAAAACCGCTCTACTCCGCGGCTGTCCAGTTCCAGTTCCCCGGCAACCCCGTCAGCGGTCCTTCCCCCGGGGTCAAGGAGAGAAAAAACAGCCAGTTCAACCGCCGTAAAGAGAACCTCTGAAAGCCAGTAGCCAGTGGCCAAATCCTCAAGGTACTGCGGCCCGTCTCCCCGCGGGCCCCGGTTTAAAAAAGAGAAGGGTTCCATCCGCCATTCACTCCCGCTCTAAACATCGATCCCATTCTAACCCATTCGACAGCGAAACAAATTGTAATGATGAAGGCTGACCGGCACAGTTATTCTCGACCGGAATTGCAAGGGGATGAAAAATTCCGGAGCGCCGGCAGGCGTCAGGCAATGCCAAAATAGCGGGCCGCAACCCGGGCGGCGCAGTCAGGCCCGCAGACAGCGCAAACATGGCTGCTGTCCCCGCTCCCTTTGGCCTCTTTCGCCTTCTCCGGGTCGATGGAAAGGCTGATTTGCCTCTCCCGGTCGAGCGCAACACGGGCTCGCGCCATTTGCAAATCCCGCTCCCGGGCCTGTTTGTTCCCCCGGGCCAGATCCGCCGCGTGGGCTGCGATGCGGGCCGCGACAACCCCGTCTTTGACGTCCTGCTCGGTCGGCAGGCCGAGATGCTCCGCCGGCGTTACGTAACAGAGAAAGTCCGCGCCTGCGGCGCCGGCGAGCGCCCCGCCGATGGCCGAGGTAATGTGATCGTATCCCGGCGCCACGTCGGTGGCCAGCGTACCCAGGATAAAATAGGGCGCCTCCTGACACAGGCGTTTCTGGAGCAGCATGGTCGCCCGCACATGGTGCATGGGTACGTGCCCCGGACCTTCCACCATCACCTGCACCCCGGCGGCCCTGGCCCTGGCCACCAGTTCGCCGGCAATGATCAATCCCTGCAGCTGCGCCCCGTCCAGCGAGTCGGCGGTCGAGCCGGGGCGGATGGCGTCCCCCAGGCTCAGGGTCACGTCGTATGCTTTCAGAATGGCCAGCAAGCGGTCGAATTGTTCATATAAAGGGTTTTCTTTCTGGTTGTGCAGCATCCAGCCGGTTAAAAAGGCGCCGCCCCGGCTGACCACGTCGGTTACCCGCCCGGTGGCCTGGAGGCGCTTGATCACCTCAAAATTCAGGGCGCAGTGGATGGCCATGAAGTCCACCCCTTCCGCCGCCTGTTTTTCCACGGCAAGAAACATGTCCTCCGCGGTCATGGCCACGATGCCGCCCCGCTTTTGAATGGCTTCAATGGCGCACTGATAGATGGGCACGCCGCCCACGGGAAGGTCGGCGCCGGCCAGAGTTTGCCGCCGCATCCCGTCGATGTCCCCGCCGGTGCTCAGGTCCATCACGGCGTCACATCCCGCTGCCTGGGCAATGGCCAGTTTTTTCGCCTCCACATGGATCTGATCGCGGTCGCTGGAAGTGCCGATCAGGGCATTGACCTTGATCCGCAGGCCCTGACCGATGCCGCAGCAGCGAATTTCCCTGCGCTGTGTATTCTTTGGGATGACGATTCGGCCGGCGGCCACCCCGTCCCGGATGATCCCCGCCTCCAAGTTTTCCTGTCCGGCCACCATTTCCATCTCCGGCGTAATTCTACCGGCGCGAGCTGCCAATACCTGGGTCATTTCCCCCTCATCCTTTCTATATTAACAACTTTGCTTTGAGCCGCCCAGGTACCCGGCCACGACCTTCATGGCGCAGTACTGGCCGCACATGGCGCAGGCCGCGGAAGATTCGCCGCTGCGCTCTTTTCTCAGCTGACCGGCCCGCTCCGGGTCAATGGCCAGGGCGATTTGCTTTTCCCAGTCCAATTCTTTTCTGGCCTGGGAGAGCCGCCGGTCCCATTGTTCCGCTTCCGGTAATCCTTTGGCCAGGTCCGCAGCGTGGGCGGCGATGCGCGCGGCGATCACTCCCTCCCGCACCTGCCCGACATTGGGGTGACCGAGGTGTTCGGCGGCAGTCACGTAGCAGATGAACTCCGCCCCCGCCCAGGCGGCCAGGGCGCCGCCGATGGCCGCGCTGATATGGTCGTAACCGGCGGCGATGTCCGTTACCACGGGGCCGAAGACGAAGTAAGGCGCACCCTTGCACAGGCTTTTCTGCAGCGCGATGGTCGCTTCAATCTGGTTTAAGGGAATGTGGCCCGGCCCCTTCACCATGACCTGAACCCCGGCCTCCCTGGCCCGGCGGACCAGCTCGCCCAGAATCACCAGTTCCTCCACCTGGGCGCCGTCCAGGGAATCGGCCAGGCAGCCCGGCCGCATGCCGTCGGCCAGGCTGACCGTCACGTCATACCGGCGGGCGATCTCAAGCACCCGGTCGTAATGTTCATAGAGGGGATTTTCCCGCTGGTTGTGAATCATCCACCCGATCAGGTGCGAGCCGCCGTAACTGACCAGGGGATCGACCCGTCCTTCCCGCCTGGCGCGCTCCACGACGTTCATGGTTGTGCCGCTGTGGAGGGCGAGAAAGTCGACGCCGTCGGCCGCCTGACGCTCGATCACGGCAAAAAGATCCTCCACCGTCATCTTCAGCGGCGAGCCGTGCTTTTCGGCCGCCCCGGCGATGGCCTGGTAAAGGGGCAGCGTCCCCACCGGGGTGCTGGTTGTGGCGAGGGTTTCCCGGCGCATGGCGTCGATATCCCCGCTTACGCTCAGGTCCATGATGGCATCGGTTCCCGCGCCAACGGCCGCCTTTATTTTTTGAATCTCGGTATCCACCTGCGCATCATTGCCGTAAAGGCCCACGCTCGCACTCACTTTGGTTCTCAGACCGGCCCCGATTCCAGCGGGCACGCAATTCCTGCGTTGCACATTGCGGGGTATGACAATGGTACCTGCGGCGACCCCTGCCCGGACAAACTCGGCGCTAACTCCCTCACCTGCCGCCACCTGTTTCATCTCCGGCGTAATCTCTCCCGCCCGGGCTCTCTCCAACTGGGTCATGAAATCTCCTCCTTTTAGGGACGTTGTTTACATGTTTACATATTGCGCACAACAACAAAAAGTCCATGCCTGTAACAGGCATGGACTTTACCATTATCCATCCAAATTTCGCACAGCCCGATCCGCGAGGCGGTTTTCAGCATTTTTCAGGCAGGTTTCCTGGCTGCCGGAATAGCGCCCGGACCTCCCTTCCCGCCCGTCTTGCCAAAAAGGACGACGGACAGTGGCTAATGAGGCGGGCTACCGGTTACAGTGGCGGGACCGCCCGGGACTTGCACCCGGTTCCCTATTACCCCTCGCGGGCACCTGAAAATGGCAAGCTATTAAACTACTGTCTTTTATTATAGCCGTTCCGGCAGGGTTGTCAAGAGCTTGTTCGGTGAACTACCCCCTGTTTCCGGGCTTTACTTGATCACGATATTGACCAGCTTCCCCGGCACCGGAATGACTTTGACCACTTTTTTCCCCTCAATGAGCTGCCGTACCTTCGGTTCGGCCAGGGCTTTCTCCTGCATCGCCTGGGGCGTGATGTCGACGGGCACCAGGATGCGCTCCCGTACCCGGCCGTTGATCTGCACCACGACGGTGATCTCGTCTTCCGCAAGGGCCGCCGGGTCGTAAGACGGCCAATCCTGCCGGTGAACGCTGCCCGCGTGGCCGGTCACCTGCCAGAGTTCCTCAGTAATGTGGGGGGCAAAGGGGGCCAGCAGCAGCAAAAGGCTGTCCACGGCTTCCCGCAGCACCGCCCGGTCACGGTCGGTCGCCGGAAGCTCTTTGTACTGGTACAATGCGTTGACCAGTTCCATGATGGCGCTGACGGCGGTGTTGAAATTAAAGCGGATACTGATGTCTTCGGTCACTTTCTTTATGGTCAGATGGGTCACCCGCCGCATATCGCGGTTGATGCCGCCCGGAGAGGGCAACGGCTTTGCCGGACTGCTGTTCAGTTCGCCGGCCACAGCCGCCAGCAACCGCCAGACCCGGTTCAAAAAGCGATAACTTCCCTCCACCCCCTGATCGCTCCACTCCAGGTCACGCTCCGGGGGCGCCGCGAAGAGGATGAACAGCCGGGCCGTGTCGGCGCCGTAACGGGCCACGATTTCCTCGGGGCTGACCACGTTGCCCCTGGACTTGGACATCTTGGCCCCGTCCTTTAAGACCATGCCCTGGGTCAGCAGGTTGGTGAACGGCTCCTGGTTTTCAATCAAATCCAAATCGTAGAGCACCTTGGTGAAGAAACGGGAGTACAACAGGTGCAAGATAGCGTGCTCCACCCCGCCGATATACTGATCCACCGGCAGCCAGCGGTCTACTTTGGCCCGGTCCCAGGCGTTTTCGGCGTCCCCGGGGCTGGTATAGCGGTAGTAATACCAGGAGGAGCACATGAAGGTGTCCATGGTGTCGGTTTCCCGCCGGGCCGGCCCGCCGCAGCCGGGACAGGTGGTGTTGACGAAATCGGGAGACTCGGCCAGGGGAGACTGACCGGCCGGCTTAAACTCCACGTCGCGCGGCAGGAGCACCGGCAGGTCCTGGTCCGGCACGGCCTGCATCCCGCACCGCTGGCAGTAGACGATGGGGATGGGCGCGCCCCAGTAGCGCTGGCGGGAGATCAGCCAGTCGCGCAGGCGGAAGTTCACGCGGAAGCGGCCCCGCCCCTTTTCTTCCAGGTGACCGGTAATGGCCCGGATGGCCTCTTTGTTGGGCAGCCCGTTGAAAGGGGCTGAGTTAACCAGGAAGCCCTCGTCTTCGTAGGCGGCCTCCATGGTGTCCGGGTCAAGCTCGGCCTGTTCAGGCTGGATCACCACCCGGATCGGGTAGCCGTATTGCCGGGCAAATTCAAAGTCCCGCTGGTCGTGGGCCGGCACCCCCATGACGCACCCGGTGCCGTACTCCAAAAGAACATAGTTGGCGATCAAAACCGGTATTTTCTCCCCGGTCAGAGGGTTGATGCAGTGGGCCCCGGTGAAAAGGCCGATTTTTTCGGCCTCCGCCGAGGTGCGGTCGATCTCGCTCAAGCCCTGCACCAACTTCACGAAGTCACGAACCTTCTGCTCCTGCCCGGTGCCTGCGGCGAGTTTTTCCACCAGGGGGTGCTCCGGCGCCAGGACCATGTAGGTGACGCCGAAAACCGTGTCCGGGCGGGTGGTATAAACGGTAATGGTCTCCCCGGCGCCGTCGATTTGAAAGTCGATTTCGGCGCCCTCGCTGCGGCCAATCCAGTGCTCCTGCATAATCTTGACCTTGTCGGGCCAGCCCGGCAGGCGGTCCATGTCCTTTAAAAGCCGCTCGGCATAATCGGTGATCTTGAAAAACCACTGCTCCAGAGCTCTTTTTTCCACCGGCGTCTTGCACCGCTCGCAGCCCCCGTCCTTCACCTGCTCGTTGGCCAGAACGGTGGCGCAGGAGGGGCACCAGTTCACGGCGGAGTGTTTTTTATAGGCAAGGCCGTTTTTATACAGCTGCAGGAAAAGCCACTGGGTCCAGCGGTAATAGCCGGGGTGGCAGGTGGCGATCTCCCGGCTCCAGTCGTAGCTGATTCCAAGCTGCTTCAACTGGGCGCGCATATTGTCGATATTGTCCAGGGTCCAGTCGGCCGGATGTATGCCGCCGTGCTTGATGGCGGCGTTTTCCGCGGGCAGGCCGAAGGCGTCCCATCCCATCGGGTGCAGCACGTGAAAGCCGTTCATGGTCTTGAACCGGGCCACAACGTCGCCGATGGAGTAGTTCCGCACATGACCCATGTGGAGTTTTCCGGAAGGGTAGGGGAACATTTCCAGGCAGTAGTACTTCGGCCGGCCGGAAAAGTCCGGTATGGCGTAGATACCGTCCTCAGCCCAGCGGGCCTGCCATCTCTCTTCTATTTCTTTAAAATGATATCTTTCGTCCAATCTCCATCCCCCTTACTGATCAAAGCCGGCGCACGGGCCGGGCGACAGGCAAATTGGTTGGCGCGGCGGCTATCCATCAACTTAGAAATCAGATAAAACACCCCTCGTTCACAACAGGGACGAGAGGTGTTTTTCCCGCGGCACCACCATTGTTGGCAAAGATATGGCACGCCCGGCCTGAAGTAAAACTTGAAGTTTATGGTAAAATTCAGTCCGGCGCTTTATTATACTCAGATATTGACCGGAATTCCCACGATCCTGGCATCGCCCCACAGGCGCTCAAGATTGTAAAACTGGCGCTCGGATTCCAAAAAGACGTGAATGACCACATCAGCGTAATCCAGCAAAACCCATTTTCCTTCCCGAAAGCCCTCTCGATGGCGTGGACTAACCCCGCTCTCATTCAGCTTTTCCTGGATGTAATCCGCAATGGCCTTGACCTGGGTAGTGGACCGCCCGCTGCAGATAATAAAATAGTCAGCTATAATCGAAACGCCGCTGATATCCAACACGGTTACGTCGTACGCCTTCTTGTCTTCCGCCGCTTTTACCGCATCATTCGCCACTGCCTGTGGACTTAGTGTCAATGCCACTCCCCCTCGTGGATATTTCTTTCCATCAATATTATTCTATATTATACCCGAAGTTCCTGCCGGGAAGACCAAAGTATTCAAACCGGAGCAGCCGGCGAGCTGCGGCGGCGCAACCTGCGTTCGAAAGCGCGGCGCAAGTTTGAAGGTTGATAACAACGATGAAAAAGACCTCCGGCAAACAGAGGTCTACTTTTTCACAGTTTAAAATTTTCAGGGTTATTTCACTAACGTTCGTCACGGGCCTTGGCCTCGTTGACGGTAATCACCCGGCCGTTAAACTCGGCCCCGTTCATTGCGGCAATCATGTTTTCCACGTCTTCGTCATTCACCTCGACAAAACCAAACCCGCGGGAGCGGCCGGTTTCCCGATCCGTGATAACGCGGCTACTCAAAACTTCACCGTGCAGCGAAAAGGCGTCGGCCAGATCTTCCGCTTTGGTAGACCACGGTAGATTACCCACATATAGGGTACGCGCCATCCAATAGTTCACCTCTTTCCATTCTGAAACTTTTGGTTTAAGTTATTATTTGCAAAAGGAAATTCCCTGATGCAATCCTCAACAGACAAAGATTTTTCCAATTTCACGGTTTATACAAGTTATTTTTGTAAATGTAGTCCTCCACCGGCTCGGGCAGGAGGTACTTGATCGGTCTCCCGTCGCCCACCCGTTTCCGGATCCCAGTTGAAGATATGGCCAGAGCGGGCACTTCCATAAAGATAATGCTGCTCTGACATTGAGCGGGCAGGTCCGCCAGCTTATCCCCCAGGCCTTCCAGGCGGTAACCGGGCCGGGTGGCGGAAATCACCCGGCACAGGAGGAGCAGTTCCGCCACGCTCTTCCAGGTTAATATTTCCAGAACAGCGTCGGCCCCGGTAATAAAGAAAAGTTCCTTCTCCGGATGAAAAAGGGATACTTCCAGGACGGTGTCGATGGTATAAGAAGGCCCGGGCCGTTCTACCTCCAGGGACGACGTTTGAAAGCAGGGGTTCGAAGCGACGGCCAGCCTGGTCATGGCGTAACGGCGCCCCGGATCGGTAATGACGCGGCCGGGCTTATGGGGTGGCCGGCCCGCTGGAATAAAGATGACCTTTTCCAGTCCGAATTCGTACCGGGCTTCCTCAGCAGCGACCAAGTGCCCGTAATGGATGGGATCGAAGGTGCCGCCCATGATCCCGACCCGGCCCGATTTTCTACCGTCTTTACCCATAGGGAAATTGTACAACCACAGAAGAAGAAAAGCAATACAAAATGTCGAAATTGAAAGCTACTGTTTACGCCGGTGGTTCACCATGAATTCATCCAGCTTGTCAAAAGCGAGGCTGGCCACCTTGCAGCTGCCGAACTTGCCGTCACAGAAAAACACGTGGATCAGACCGGCATTTTGCAGGTTTTCGGCCGCGTCGTCCGCTTCGGTCTCGCTCATTTTGGCAATGCAGACGACTTCTTCTCTGGGCACTTCATGGTCGAATATATTTATTTCCGGGCTTTTCATTTTTTCGTTGTTTAAAAAAGTCTTGGCCGCAATTAAAAACCTGGCCAGATCCCGGTTCAACAATTGCACCCCCCCCTTGTAAAATGTGTTCGACGTGCCCGGTGCTCCGCACGCTGTGGATAATCCCCGGAGCGGCAGGTCAAGCCTTTTTGAACACGCTCTTTTACTTTCTCACCGGGTCTTGTCGCAACTCCGGGCGATGATGGCCCCGCAGTCACTCTCTCACCGATCCAGAACCAGATTGTTCCGGTGCACCACTTCGTCGTAGTCGCTATAGCCGAGGATGCGGGCAATTTCACGGGTCTGGACTCCTTTGATCCGGTCCACTTCCTGGGAAGAGTAGTTCACAATCCCCCGGCCGATTTCCCTCCCGTCAGGCGCCACAATGCTGACGGTATTGCCCATCTCGAAGTGTCCTTCGACCCCGGTCACGCCGGACGGCAAAAGGCTCTTTCCCTGGCGCGCCAGAACCCGCGCCGCCCCATCGTCTATAAAGATCTTTCCATGAACGCAGGAGCTGTATGCGATCCAGCGCTTGCGGTTTTCCAGCTTGTTGGCCGAAGGCCAGAAGACGGTCCCCACCGGCTCACCGGTCAGGATCCGCTGGAGCACGTCTTTTGCCGACGAACCGGCGATCACTGTAATCACCCCGGAATGCATGGCTATTTTCGCCGCCGCCAGCTTGGCGGCCATCCCGCCGGTCCCCAGCCTGCTCCCGGCCCCGCCGGCCAGAGCTTCAATTTCCGAAGTAATTGCGGTCACCTCCTGAATCAGCGCGGCGCCGGGATTTTTGCGGGGATCGGCCGTGTAAAGCCCTTCGATATCGGAAAGGAGAATCAGCATGCCCGCGTCGACCAGGCTCGCCACCAGGGCCGAAAGGGTGTCGTTGTCGCCCAGTTTGATCTCGTCTACCGCCACTGTGTCGTTTTCATTGATCACCGGAATTACCATCAGCGAAAGCATGGCATGAAGCGTGTTGCGGGCATTTAAAAAGCGTCTGCGGTCGGAAAAGTCCTCCCGGGTGAGCAGGACCTGACCGACCGTAACGCCGTATTCGGCAAATATTTTTTCGTATACGTGCATCAGGAGACCCTGCCCGACGGCCGCAGCCGCCTGCTTCTGCGGGATGGTCTTGAGCCGCCCGGCCAGCCCGAGCTTGCCCGCGCCGGCGCCGATGGCCCCGGAAGTAACCAGAATCACTTCCCGGCCCTGGTTGTGCAGGTCCGCCAACTGGCGGACCAGGGCTTCGATCTGGTCAAGGTTGGGCTTGCCGGTGGCATGACAAACAGAGCTGGTGCCCACCTTGACCACAACTCGATTCATGAAGCAAAAGTTTCTTTTTTTCTCAGCCATTGAAACGCCTATTGCCTCCGTCTATAAAAGCCATGGAAACATTATAGCACAGAAATTTTACCAAATGAAGTTCTAACCCCGGCCGCCCCGGAGATTAATCGTATCATTATTCATTTTACTCAGCGTATTCAAATATAATCGGGCCGATCTGCACCGTGTCCCCTTCTTTGACCCCCGCCCCGACCAGGGCAGCCACGATGCCAGAGCGCTGTAAAAGGCGCTGCAGGCGCTCGACCGACTCCTCGTTGTCCATGTTGGTCATGGCGATCCGCCGTTCAATGTCTTTCCCGGCCACGATGAAAATCCCGTTTTCCCGGGTCACCCTGAACTGAGGCTCGTAGCGGTGCAGCACCGGTGACTCCGGCGCCAGCTCCTCTTCCGCCTCTTCGGGAAGGGTGGCAATCAAGCCGGCCAGGCGGTAAACCAGAGGCTCCAGCCCCGCACCGGTCACTGCGGAAACCGGGTATATCTCGTAAACACTGCTCAGCGCCGCCTTCAGTTTTTGGAGGTTTTCCGCGGCTCCGGGCAGGTCCATTTTGTTGGCGGCGACAACCATCGGCCGCCTGCTCAAAAGCGGGTTGTACAGCTCCAGCTCCCGGTTGGTCGCGCGGAAGTCCTCCAGGGGGTCTCGCCCCTCGCTGCCGGCCGTGTCGAGAACGTGCACCAGCACCCGCGTGCGCTCAACGTGGCGCAAAAACTCGTGGCCAAGCCCCGCCCCGGCGTGGGCGCCTTCGATCAGCCCCGGAATGTCGGCCATCACAAAGCTGCTCCCGTCTTCCACCCGCACCACCCCGAGGTTCGGGACAATGGTGGTGAAGGGGTAAGCGGCGATTTTCGGCTTCGCAGCTGAAACCCTGGAAATCAGGGTTGACTTGCCCGCATTTGGAAAACCGAGCAGTCCGACGTCGGCCAGGAGCTTCAACTCCATGGTCAGCCAGCGCTCCTCGGCCGGCTCTCCCTTTTCCGCGTGCGTGGGGGCCTTGTTGTGGGCGTTGGCGAAATGGGCGTTGCCCCGGCCGCCCCGGCCGCCCCGGGCCACCACCACCTCCTGGCCGTGCCGCACCAGGTCCGCGATCAAGGCACCGGTTTCTTCGTCTCTAATCACGGTCCCGGCCGGAACGAGCAGTACGAGGTCATCCCCAGAGGCGCCGTGCCTGTTTTTGCCCTCGCCGTGCCGGCCCCGCTCCGCCTTGTGGTGACGCTTGTAACGAAAGTCCACCAGGGTCCGCAGCCCCTCGTCGGCGCGCAGGATCAAGTCGCCGCCGCGGCCGCCGTCGCCGCCCCAGGGGCCGCCTTCCGGCACGTATTTCTCCCGGCGCATGGCTACGCAGCCATTGCCGCCGTCGCCGCCTTTGACAAAGATTTTTGCTTGATCATAAAACATCAGACTCACCCGCGCTGTTCCAGATTACTCATATCATTATTGTAACCGTTTTTACATCGCTTTGCGCGGCATAATAAAAAATATTTCCACCTTTCCCTCAGCAAAGACCAACTTTACCCTGCATCCGGAGGGCCCGGCGATCTCTTCCGCCTTCTTCAGCTCTTCTTCCACCAGGCTTTGTTCAAACCCGCATGGTTTTTGAAAAGACAGCCGGCAGGAATAATTCTTGTCGTTTTCATCAAAAACCACTTCGAGGCGCCGCTCGGCAACCTCAATCGGCGAAAGTACCCGGAAGGCGGCCGCGAGACACTTTTTCAGGGCCGCACCGATAAGCGGGCCGGGTATCCCTAAACCTTCCCAGCTCGAATTCATCTTCATTTCCAGTTCAATTTGATAACTGGCCGACTCACAAAGCGCGCTCAGGAGGACCGCGGTCACTTCCGGGATTTTTACCCTTGCCGTCAGGCTTGATCGTTCCATCTCCCGGTTGATCAGCCCGAGATATTCCCGGGCCCGGTCGATCTTGTTCAGTTGCAGCAGACCGGAGATGACCTGTAAATGATTTAAAAAATCGTGTCTCTGCACCTGGATCACTTCTAAAAGTTCTTCCGGATTCATCGTTTCTCCTTTCCACGCCGGCGCTCCGGCTCCACTGCCGGTTTTGCCCGAATGTCCACGCCGCACCTATGCGCCAATCCGGCAGAAAAAAAATCAAGCCGGCCCCTGCAGGGACCGGCCGGCTCATTAAACGATTGCTGCCTCGGGTTGTACGATGCTGACCATCTTTTTGTCCCGGCCCTTCCGATCGAAACTGACCACGCCGTCGATCATGGCAAAGAGGGTGTCGTCGCCGCCCCTGCCCACATTACGTCCCGGGTGAATCCTGGTGCCGCGCTGGCGGACCAGAATGCTGCCGGCTGTGACAAACTGGCCGTCGGCCCGCTTCACGCCAAGCATTTTAGGCTGGGAATCACGTCCGTTCCGGGAACTACCTACACCTTTCTTGTGCGCCAAATTAACTCACCTTCCTTAATAGTCATTTTTGCTTGTTTATCGTTCCGCTCAGGCTTCGATCTTTTCCACCGTAACCTGGGTAAAAGGCTGACGGTGTCCCTGCTTGCGGCGGTAATTCTTCTTGGCCTTGTACTTGAAGACGATTATTTTCTTAGCCTTACCGTGGCGAACGACTTTCAGGACGACCCTGGCGCCTTCCAGCAGCGGCGAACCAATTTTTAGTTCACCGTCTTTCATAACGGCCAGGACTTTAGCCGCGTCAACTGTTTCGCCAGCCTCCCGGGGGAGTTTTTCAATGTAAAGCGTGTCCCCCTCGCTGACCCTGTACTGCTTGCCGCCTGTCTCAATGATTGCGTACAAAATAACACCTCCCGCTGAAAATTTGGGGGCTCGCCGGAAACCAGGCAGGGCAATAAGAAGCCCTTTTCAACGATGACCGCCTGCTCCGCGCGGCTGCCGATGGAAACTGAAAAAACACCTGCGATTTATAATTTTATCACATGCTGGCGTTTTGTCAAGGCCAAGTTCAGGTCCGGACCGGCCTGGCCCTGGCGTAGGTGCGGTAAACCTTGCTCACCTCTACGGCAATGGTCTCTCCGACCAGAGTCCCGGCGCCCTCAATGTCCAGGATAAAGCCGTTGATCCGGGCAATGCCGTCGCTGGTATTTGAAATGTGCGGCTCCTCCACTTTTACCTCGAGGACCTCGCCAGGCCGGACCGGCAGGGTATGGGCCTGGATTTCCTCGTTATCCTGTAATGGCCGGATGGTCACCGACTCGATGTGGTGGCCTGCCGTGCCGCGGATATACAGGTTCTTGCCGGTCTTTTGCTCCAGTTCGCGCAGGCTCGCGCCCCCGCTGCCGATGAGGCGGGCCGCCACCACCGGGTTGGCCTCGACCAGGATGGTTTCAGCCTTGGTCTGACGGGCCATGTGGGAGATCTGGCTTTTGAAGTGGATGCCCAGCGTCTCCTCCGACATCACCTTTCCCCTGCCTTCGCAGTAGGGGCATGATTTTTGCAACACCTCGGCCAGGCTCGGGCGCACCTTCTTGCGGGTCATCTCCACCAGGCCGAGTTGGGTAATGCCGAGGATGTTGGTCTTGGTCTTATCTTTTTTGATTTCCTCTTCCAACAGCTGTAAAACTTGCTGCCGGTGCGCTTCTTCCGTCATGTCGATAAAATCGACAATGATGATTCCCCCGATGTTCCGCAGGCGAAGCTGCCTGGCGATCTCCCGGGCGGCTTCGCTATTGGTTCTCAGCACGGTATCTTCTAAATTGATGGTGCCCACGTACTTACCGGTATTGACGTCGATTGCGGTCAGCGCCTCGGCCTGGTCGATGACCAGGTAGCCTCCGCACTTCAGCCAGACCTTCCGCTTCAGCAGCTTTTCGATCTCCTGCTGGATGCCGTATTCTTCAAAAATATTTACCCGGTCATCCAAAAAAACCTTCAGCTTCAACCGGGGGCCGATGATGTCGAGGAGATCCAGGACCTTCTCGTGCTCGTAGCGTGAGTCCACGGTGAGCCGGTCGACGTCTCCGGTAAAAACATCCCTCAAAATGCGGTGCACCAGTTCCAGATCCCGGTGGACCAGGTTGGGCACCGGCCCGTGGGCGGACCGGTTTAATATTTTTTTCCAGAGCTTGAACAAGAGCAAGACGTCCTGGCGGATCTCCTCCTCCAGCACCCCCTCGGCCACGGTCCGGACGATTACGCCCATCCCTTCCGGTTTGGCCCTGGCAGCCAGCTCTTTCAGGCGCTCCCGTTCTTTTTCGGAATCGATCCGGCGGGAGATGCCGATGTAATCCACCGTGGGCATCAGCACCAGAAAGCGCCCGGGCAGGGTGATGTGGGTGGTCACCCGCGGGCCCTTGGTGCCGATGGGCTCCTTGACGATCTGGACCAGGATGTCCTGCCCCTGTTTCAAAATATCGCCGATGTTTGCGCCCAGCACCGAACCGCTGCCGTTTCCGTCTGGCGACCGGGCCGGCAGGGCGTCCTCCACGTATAAAAACGCGTTTTTTTCCAGGCCGATGTTGACGAAAGCGGCCTGCATGCCGGGCAGGACGTTTTCCACCTGCCCTTTAAAGATATTGCCGACCAGGCGCTGGTTGAGAGACCGCTCGATATAAATTTCCACCGGCACCTTGTCCTCCAGAACAGCGACCCGGGTTTCTTCATCTCCGACGTTAATGACAATTTCCTTCAGCATAAACTTCTTTCCTCTCTGCTAACCACTCTCTACGGGGAAACCGGCAGCGTTCCAATGAAAATCAAACTGATGAGCCACCAAACGGCTACAGCTCTTCACGGCACTCCCCGGCGCCGGCGTAAACGCCGGTCCGGAATAAGGAAAAATCCCCTGTTTGCAGCGGCAGGGCCGACATTGCCAAAAAGGCCCCGAGGGCCTCTTCAACCCGGACGTTGCCGTTGCTCCCCGTTTTTAATTCCATTTCAACTCTTATTATATCATCATCCGCCCGCGCCGACATAACCAAAATGCCGGGGCGGATATCAACCTTTTTCTCTACTCCCGCTTTGCTTTTTCGCCTGATCATGATTTCCCCGCGGCCCAGGAAAGATCGCATTGCCATTTCCAGTTCGCCTGGCGGCAGAGAGCCGGCCAAAGCAGCTTCGCACCGGTATGCGCCCCGGTCCACACGGGACATCAGAGAAGGAGCGCCCTCGGGAATCCGGCCCACGGCTTTCACGGTCAGTCCTTCCGGCAGGGTAGCGGCCATTGCGGCGGCGACCTCCTCTTCCGGGATGTCCCCGCTCAGCTCGATTTCGCCCCATTCGGCCTCTCCGGCAACGCCCACCCCCAGCGGAGCGGCAAAGGTTATTTTCGGATGGGGGTTGAAGCCCTGGGAAAAGACCAGGGGCAGACCGGCGCGGCGCGCGGACCGCTCAATGGTCCGCAGGAGGTCCAGGTGCGAGATGAAGCGGGCGGGCCCTTCTTTTGCATACTGCAGCTTATACCTGGACACCGGTCTCACCTCCCGCGTAGAACGGCTCGATTTCCAGGGTGGGACAGAGGCCGCAGCCGGGACAAGACCCCGTCCGGCAGTCCGGCGTGATCCGGCCGGCCAGCGCCTGCCGGTGTTCCCGCGCCAGAAACTGCCTGGAGACCCCGGCGTCAATGTGATCCCAGGGCAGCACGTCATCGTAATGATAGCTGCGGCCGGCATACCAGGCCGGGTCCAGGCCGGAGAGCCGGAAGGCTTCCATCCAGCGTTGATAATGAAAGTGTTCCGTCCAGCCGTCAAACCGGCAGCCCAGTTTAAAAGCCTCGCCGAGGACCGCGCCCAGGCGGCGGTCGCCCCGGGCGAAAACCGCCTCCAGAAAACTCACCCCGGCGTCATGCCAGTTGAACTTGATTCCGGGCGCCTTAAGCCGGGCCGCGAGATAGGCCTGCCTCTCTTTCAGTTCTTCCAGGGGAACCTGCGCCTCCCACTGAAAGGGGGTATGGGCCTTGGGAACGAAAGACGAGGCGCTCACCGTCACCTTCAGCTTTCCCCGCGGCGCCCCCGCCTTCTTTCCCTCCTCCAGCACGGCGCGGGCCAGTTGGACGATGCCGTCCAGGTCCTCGTAAGTCTCCGTGGGCAGCCCGATCATGAAGTACAGCTTCACGGCCCGCCACCCGGCCCGGAAGGCGGCGCCGGTGGCGGCGAGCAGGTCTTCCCCGGCAACCCCCTTGTTGATCACGTCGCGCAGGCGCTGGGTGCCGGCCTCGGGGGCAAAGGTCAGGCTCGAACGGCGCACCCGCTGCACCTCCTGGGCCAGTTCGACGGAAAAGTTGTCCACCCGGAGGGAGGGCAGGGAGACACTCACCCCCCGGCAGGCGTGTTCATCAATTAAAGATGTAATCACCCGGCGCACGGGTGTGTAGTCGCTGGTGCTCAGGGAAACCAGGGAAATCTCCTCATATCCGGTGTTCCGCACCAGCTCAGCCGCCTGTCCCAATACGGTTTCCGGGTTCTTTTCCCGCACCGGGCGATAAATCACCCCGGCCTGGCAGAAGCGGCAGCCCCTGGTGCAGCCCCGCATCACTTCCAGCATAATCCGGTCGTGCACCACCTCGGTGGACGGCACCACCGGCCGGGTGGGAAAATGCGCCTGGTCCATATCCCGCACCACCTGCTTCACCACCCGGTCCGGCACTCCGGCCCCGGCCGGGGAAACCGCCAGCACCGCCCCGTCCTCCCGGTACTTCACCCGGTACAAAGACGGCACATAAATACCGGGGAGGCGGGACGCTTCCAGCAAGAATCGCTCCCGGTCAAGACCCCGCCGCCGGGCGGCGAGAAAAGCGTCCAGCAATGCGCCGATGCTTTCTTCCCCTTCCCCGATTACAAACAGGTCGATAAAATCCGCCAGCGGTTCTGGATTGAAGGCGCAGGGCCCGCCGGCAACCACCAGCGGATGGCCTGCGTCCCGCTCAGCGGCGCGCAGGGGAATACCGGACAAATTCAGCATATTGACCAGATTGGAAAAACTCAGCTCGTACTGCAGGGTAAAAGCCAGCATGTCAAAATCACCCACCGGGCGGCGGGATTCCAGGGTAAAGAGCGGGATGCCGTGCTCCCGCATTTTTCCCTCCATGTCCGGCCACGGGGCAAAGACCCGCTCCATCAGGGCATCCGGCCGGCCGTTGACAATTCCGTAAAGGATCTGCAGACCCAGGTAGGACATGCCTACCTCGTACACGTCCGGGAAAGCGAAAGCGACCCGCACTTCGACACTTCCCCATTCCTTATGGACAGCGTTCCATTCCCCGCCGGCATAGCGGGCGGGCTTTTGCACCAGCGGTAAAATCAGATCTATTTTATTCATTTATCGTCCCCCTGTTAGAGGAATCATTTGCCGGGTCCAACCGGATCCAATATCCATATTTTGCCCAAACCCAGCGGAAAATTATTCCTCAGAGGGACTAATTCTACAAGTGCGGGGTGAAAACCTGCCTGACGCCGGAAATTGGAAGCTGGAAGTTTAAAAACCCCGGCGGCCGGAAGTGGATCGAAAAGGCTTGCATCGCCGGCCCGGAATTTCCACGGCAAGTTGGATGAACCCCCCGCTATTTACCGAATCCTCTTCAATTCACCGATCGGGGTGTTAAACCCCTCCGCCAGCAGGGCATCGACGATCTGCGCTTCCGTTACCATCCCCCGGTAGGATAAATTGCGATCAAACAGCAGCACCAGGTGGAAACGCTGCGGCAGGAAGGCCCGGACGACATCCCCGATGCGCGCGGTTTCCAGGGCGGCCAGGGGTTCGCCGGGCAGCACCCCGGCCGCGTCCAGCTCCTCCTTTTTTATCGCCAGGTGCCGGATGAAGTGATAGGGCGCCAGCGACTTCTCCCGGCTCGCCGCGTAAAAGAGAAAGAGGCCCGTAGCCGGCACATCCAGCCCGGAGACCCGGAGCAGAAGGCCGGCCACGCCGCCGATGATGATTACCGCTCCCCAGAACTGCCCCCACCAGGCTGCCTGGTAAGTCGCTTTCCGGAAGCCGGCCCGCCGGGCCAGATAGGACCGGAAAACCCGCCCGCCGTCCAAGGGCAGGGCCGGCAGCAGGTTAAAGGCGGCCACCATCAAATTGCACCGCAGGAAGAAGCCCCCAAGCTCTTCCTCCCACAGACCGAGGCTTTTTAAAAAAAGTCCGCCCCCGACCAGCAGCAAATTTGCCGCCGGTCCGGCTGCCGCCACCAGCACTTCATGGGAAGGCTTGTACACAACCTCGCTACCCATCCGGCTGACCCCGCCAAAAGGCAAAAGCTCGACATCGGACACATGGACGCCCAGCCTGCGGGCCGTATAGACGTGGGCCAGTTCATGAATCAGCACCGCGGTAAAAGCCAGGAGCCCTTTCCCGAGTACGCCGGCCACAAAAAACAGCCCGATCAGGGCTAAAAACCAATTGTTCAAGTGAATTTCAATTCCGGATAGACGTCCCAATTTCACGGGCGGCACCCCTTACCCACTTACTTTAACCCCGTCAGCCGGCTCAACGGGTCGACCAGCTTATTGTTTTCCCGCATCTCAAAGTGGAGACCGCCGCCGGAAATGTCGCCGGTCGTCCCCACCTCGCCGATCACCTGACCGCTGGAGACGACTTGACCTTCCGTAACAACGGCGCGGGCCAGTTCACCGTACAGGCTGAAGCTTCCGGTTTCGTGCTCCAATAAAACGTACCGGCCCAGCACCGGGCTGTCGCCGGCGCGGGCTACCTTCCCTTCTTTCACCGCCTTGACCGCGCTCCCCACGGGTGCGGCAATGTCGATCCCGGAGTGGAAGCGCTCCATGTTGTCGATCGGGTCGACCACCATGCCGAACCCCCGGACCACCTTGCCCGACACCGGCAGCGGCAACTCGCCCGATGAAACCACCCTGGGCGGGCGGGAGACGGCGGGCTGGGGCGCGCTGAACAACGGCCAGTCCACATCGGCCACCATCAGTCCGTACTGGACCAGTTTTTCAAAAACCGGCTGGTAATCCCACTCGGTGGTCAGAACGAGCTTTAAAGACTCGCGGGCCTTTACCCCCCACGGGTTGACCGTCTCCTTCAGGACAAACAAAGCCATAAAGATGAGGATGGCGGCCACCAGCCGGTAAAGATTACCCCTTGGCGCGCTCCCTTCCTGCTGCACCTTCCAGCGCGATTTTGGCCGGTTCAGCGGCCACTCGTCCCGTTCAAAAGGGCTGCCCGTCCCTCTGCCAAATTCGACCCTTCTCATGCCATTCCCTCACTTCCAAGGTAATTTTTGCCTGACAGTTAAATGTATTTACCTGAATCAGAAAATATGACAAGCCCCCCAATCCCGGTTATAAAAAAAATAACCGGAGCCTTCGCTCCGGTCTAAAACAAAATCCTTTGCTTTCTCATGTTTATATTCAATAAGAGTCCTATCGCCGCCAGATTGGTGATCATGCTGCTTCCGCCGTAGCTGAACATGGGCAACGGGATCCCCGTCACCGGCATAATTCCGGTGGTCATGCCGACGTTCACCACGACGTGAAAAGACAACATCGATATGACACCGGCGGCCAGCAGGACCCCCAGGGTATCCCTGGCCTGGGCCGCAATATGGACGGCCCGGTAAATCAGCACGAAGAACAGGGCCAGGAGCGTCACCGCGCCGATAAAGCCGAGCTCCTCCCCCACCACGGAAAAAATGAAGTCGGAATCCTGGATCGGCAGGAAATCTCCGTGGGTCTGACTGCCCTGAAAAAGGCCGCGTCCCCAGAAGCCCCCCTGCCCGATGGCGATCTCGGACTGGACCACATGGTAGCCGTCCCCATACCATTCCTTCCAGGGGTTGATGAAAACAATCAGCCGCTTTAACTGGTAGTCTTTAAAGGGTATCCAAAGATCAAAGGCCGAGTGGGCCTCAAACCAGAAATGAGCCCAGATCCAGAGTGAAACCAGGGCGATCCCACCGGTGAACAGCCCGGCCAGCAATGCCGGACGCGCCCCGGCAGCCAAAAGCATGCCGAACATGATGGCCATAAAGACGAGGGAGGTGCCGAGATCCGGCTGCTTCAAAATCAGCAGCATGGGCGCTCCGATAAAAGCAAAGCACGGCAGGAGGTCGCGCAGGCGGTCTAACTTTCCCTCCCGGGAAGTCAAAAACACGGCAAAGCAGATGATGATGATCAGCTTGGCGAACTCGGAAGGTTGAAAGGTTAACGGCCCAATTTCGATCCAGCGTTGGGCGCCCATCCGGGAACTACCGGCGAAAAGCACCGCGGCGAGTATGACCAGGTTGACGGCATAAAGGACTTTCATATATTTGCCCAGGTCTTCATACTGAAAGTAAAGCATGGCGGCCATCGCGCCGAGGCCCAATAGAATCCAGACAACCTGCCTCTTGATCAGATCAAAAGGGTCCCGCGCCTGCTCGGCGGCGCCCGCCACGGACATCAGCTCAACCGGCTTGGTGGCGCTGTAAATAACCACCAGGCCGTAGACGATGATCAGCCCGACCGCAATCAGCAGGGTGTGGTCGAGTTTTTTGAACAGCCTGTTCTGCCTAAACATGGTTGTCACTCTTTCCAGAGAAGTTTAAAGTGCGTTCGAAAGGACCGGCCATTCCGGCCCGGTGACGTTCCGCGTCAAGCCGGGGACAATCCACAGCCCGCCTACTATTATACAACAACCGCGCAGATAATAATAAAAAAATACCCGTCCCCCTCTCCAGGGGCCGGTATTTTTTACGCTGGAGGGGTCCTCTCACCGTCCTCAGGCCGTACCCGCCACACGTTTCGCCCGCTTGACCGGGATGCTGGCCACCAGCGCCACACTATTATCATTGGAATCGAGGTTCACTTCCAGCCCCTGCTCGTCAATCTCAAGGTAATTTCCAATCACCTTGATTAAATCGGTTTTTAATTCTTCCAGCAACTGGGGTGAAATACTGGTCCGGTCATGCACCAGAACCAGGCGCAGTCTCTGCTTGGCCACATCTTTGCTGCCGCTTTCCCTGCCAAATAACCTGCTTATGAATTCCAGCAAGGCGCTCCCTCCTTACCCGTTACTTGAGGCCCATAATTTTCTTCAGCCGGCCGAAAAAACCGCCCGTGTCTTCCAGGTCCAGCATCGGCACTTCTTCTCCGAGCAGGCGCCGGGTAATGTTCCGGTAGGCCTGGCCGGAACGCGAAACCTGGTCCAGCACCACCGGTTCCCCCCGGTTCGTCGTGATCACGATCATCTCGTCCTCCGGGATCACACCCAGAAGATCGATGGCCAGAATGTCGATCATGTCGTCGATGCCCATCATATCGCCGGCCCGCACCATCTTGGGCCGGATCCGGTTGATGATCAGTTTCGGATCGCTCAGCTCCGCCGCTTCCAGCAGGCCGATAATCCGGTCGGCGTCGCGGACCGCCGAAACCTCCGGCGTGGTGACCACAATGGCTTTATCGGCGCCGGCGATGGCGTTCCTGAAGCCCTGCTCGATTCCGGCCGGGCAATCGATAATGACATATTCAAATTCCTGCTTCAATTCTTTGCACAAAGCCCGCATCTGGTCGGGGCTGACCGCGGTCTTGTCCTTGGTCTGGGCGGCCGGCAGAAGGTGCAGCCCGTCCAGGCGCTTGTCCCGGATCAGGGCCTGTTTCACCCGGCAAACGCCGCCGGTGACGTCGGTAATGTCGTAAACGATGCGGTTCTCCAAACCCAGCACCACGTCCAGGTTCCGCAAACCGATGTCGGTGTCCACCAAAGCGACCTTATGGCCCAGCGCCGCCAGCCCTGTACCGATGTTGGCGGTGGTGGTAGTCTTGCCCACCCCTCCCTTGCCGGAAGTCACTACAATCACTTCACCCATGTCTTCAAAGTTCCCCCTCTATATGTAGATACGTTATTGGGTCTTCAAGTGACTTTTGCCTGCCGCTCACTGCCGGTGGAAACGGCTTCAATGGTAACAACGCCGTCTTTAATCCGGGCAATTTCGGGGCGGTCCACCTCCAGTGCCTCGTTGTCCGGCGGGCGGGTGATGTGGTTGGCGATGCGGAGCTGGGTGGGCTGCAGCCGGAACGACATGACGATGGCGTTCTCATCTCCGCCGGCGCCGGCGTGCACCATTCCCCTCAGAGCGCCCATGACGACGACATTGCCGGCCGCCGCCACCTCCGCCCCCGGGTTGACATCCCCGAGAACGACCACATTGCCGTCGTAGCGGATACTCTGACCGGAACGCAGCGTCCGCTGCACCAGAATGGTATTTTCGTCTATGATTCCCTCAAGGTCCCCGTGACTGAATCCGGAAAAAATTTCATCGCGGGCATCCCTCTTTAAGTAAGTCAAATTCGTCCTCCTCCTGTACCGCGATTAACCAGTAAATTCTACAAAGGGAAACCAAATCCTGCTGGACACAAATAAAAAAGGGGCGAAAAAAGCACCCTTTTTCCTACATTTTTTTTTATTTTCGCGTTTTTCCGTTTCTTTATGAAGCATACGCGGCGCCGGTACTGCATTATTCTGTTCCGGTCAACCATCTCTCCGGCAGTTGGACGCCGAAATAGGCCGCCATCATCTCTCTGGCCACCGGACCGGCGGCGGAGCCCCCGTGACCGGCGTGCTCCATCACCACAGCCACGGCGATTTCCGGGGCGTCATAGGGGGCGTAGGCCACGAACAGGGCGTGGTCGCTGTGGCCTGTCACTTCGGCGGTGCCGGTCTTGGCCGCCGCTGGCGGCAGGCCGTCAAAAAGGCCGAAGGCGGTACCGTCGGGCGGCAGGGTCACCTCGCGCATGCCCTGCCGGACCACGGCCAGGGTCTGCGGCGAAACGGCGGCGTGGCCCAGCGCCTGCGGGCCTTTTTCCTGGATCACTTTGCCGTCCTGATCCACCACCCGCTGGACTAGAAATGGCTTGTAGCGAGTGCCGCCGTTGGCGATGGCCGCCACATAGCCGGCCAGTTCGAGCACGGAGTAGCGGTTGTCGCCCTGGCCGATGGAAGAGATGATGGTGTCGTAGCCGTGCCAGGCCAGTTCCCACAGGTCCTTCATCTCCCAGCTCGCCCGGATCAACTCGTCGCTTCTCTTCTGGTAGAGCGCCCTTCGCTCTTCGCCGCTCCCCGCCCGGGCCAGGAGATCTTTGTACTTGCTTTCGATTTCCCTGGCCTTGCTCAGGCTGCCGGCGTCCAGGTAATCAAGCCTCTGGCTGAACTTGGACTCGGGACCGGGCAAAACACCAGCCTCCTCGCCGGGCAGTTCAATAGCGGTTTTTTGCCCGAGGCCAAACTCCCTGGCGATGCGGGCGGTCTCATCGATTCCCACCAGAAGGCCGAGCTGGTAGAAATAGATGTCGCAGGACACCTTGATCGCCCGCAGCATGTCGATCCGGCCCCCGTGGCCACCCGCCCGCCAGTCGTTGTAGGCCTGGCCTTCGTAGTAAAAGACGCCCGGGTCGCTGATCGCCCAACTGGGCGTAACTTTGCCCGATTCCAGCCCGGCCATGGCCACGATCATTTTGAAGGTGGAACCGGGGGCGTAGGGGAGAAGGGCCCGGTTCAACATGGGCCGGTCTTTATTGTTGAAAATCTGGTCGTAATCGGCGGCGGACAGCTCACCGCTCACTTTGGCCGCGTCGTAGGCCGGATAGCTGGCCATGGCCAGCACCGCGCCCGTGCGCACATCGACAGCCACGGCGGCCCCCGCCGTGGCTTCCTTAAATTGGCGCCGCGCCATCTTCGACGAATTGGCCAGGGCTTCCTCGGCTGCTTTTTGCACCCGCTGGTCAATGGTGAGGACCAGGTTGCTGCCCGGCGCCGGCTCCTTAACCCCCAGGTCGCGCACCGGCCTGGCCATGGAGTCCACCTCCACCTGACGGGCGCCGCTCTTTCCTTTCAAGTACTGCTCGTAAGTATTTTCCAGGCCCGACTGGCCGAACTGGTCGCCCGGCTTGTAGCCGTCATTCTTGTGAGCCTCCAGCTGGCCCTCGTTGATCTGGCGAACGTAACCCATCACATGAGCCAGGATATTCCCGCCCGGGTATTCACGCACCGGCTCGATGTCCACGATCACGCCGGGAAGATTCATGCGCTCTTCGGCAATGCGGGTGACGACCTCAGGTGTAATCTTGGTAGCGATTTTAACAGGCTCGTACAGACTTTTTTGCTGATCGATCCCGGCCTGAATATCACCGGAGGGCTTACCGAGGATGGCGGCAAGGCGTGTAATGACGTCGTCCATGTCCTTCTTGCCCAGGTTAACGATGGAAACGGTGTAAACCGGCTGGTTACCGACGAGCTTGACCCCGTTCCGGTCAAAAACCTCGCCCCGGGGCGCCGGGATGGTAATCAGGCGCATCCGGTTTTCACTGGCCAGGGTGGAAAATTTATCGTTTTGGAGCAGCTGCATATAGACCAGCCGCCCCACCAGAATGAAAAAGAGGGTTGCGATGATGGCGAGAAGAACCTGCATTCTTCGTTCAATAATCTTTCTTTCCATTCCCTACCTCGCCTTTCGTTACAGATCGCGAACGGGAGACTTTAAGAGGTGACGGACAAACCACCCATATACAAAGGGAACCAGCAGGGCGGTGTACAGCGCCACCGGCAGGATTACTTTTAACAGGGCGTAAAACACGGGAACATAAATGTTCACGACAATCAGCAAAAGGTGATTTACCGCCAACGCGGCGGCAGTCGAAAAGAAGGTCACGCCGGCGGCAATGACCGTGTTTTCCTTGTAAAAACCGGCTCCGAAAGCGCCGGCCAGGTAACCGGCGGTCATTTTGGCAAGGGCGTTGAGCCCGATGTAGCTGCCGTTAAACAGGTCTTCCAGGATCCCGCCGGCAAAACCGAAAAAAGCCCCCTCTCTGGTACCCAGAAGGAAGCCGTTGAAAATCACCAGCAGCATAATCAGATCCGGCTTGACGCCGTAAATGGAGATGAAGTCCAGCACGGTCGTCTGCAGCAACAAGGCCGCAGCCAGCAACAGGATAAACACCGAAAATCGCAAGTCATCACCCTCAATCCGGCAACCGGCAGTCAGTTATAAAGCAGGTTATCCTTTTCATCTTTTTAGCGTTTTAGCGTTTCGCGAAGCAATCCCATCTCGATCTGATCCCCGGTAATCCCACGGTTCGCACGGCCGCAGAGGCGTTCTATTGCCCGGGGCAATAAGCTTGCTGCCGCTGTATTGTTTCCGAGTAAACCCTGTTTACAACGGTTACAACCAGGACCTCTTCCAACCTGTCCAGCGGGGCAAAGGGCTGGATATCAGCGCTTTTAAAAAGCCCGGAAGGCTCGCTTTTGATCCCGGCCACGGTCCCGACCGGAATACCTTTGGGGAATATACTGCCGATTCCGGAAGTAACCACCACCTGGCCAAATGCCACCTCAGCCCCGTTCGGGATGTGGATCATCCTGGCCAGACCGGCGCTGGCCGCCGTACCTTCGACGATCCCCGGAGCGCGGTTCTCCTGCACCAGCGCCCCCACCCCGCTTCTCGGGTCGGTGACCATGAGCACTTCACAGGTGGACTGGGAAACAAAGACAGTCCGTCCGACCAGCCCTTCCGGCGTGAGGACGGTCATGTTTTCCGTCACGCCATCCCGCGCTCCCCGGTTCAGCGTAATCGTCCCGAACCAGTTGCCCGGGTCGCGCCCGATTACCGCAGCCGCAATAAAATCGTACTGTCCGACCATGGTCTTACGGTAGTTTAGAAGGGCGGTCAGACGCTGGTTTTCCAGTTCAAATTCAGCAAGCCGAATGACTTCACTCTGCAGGCGGGCGACTTCCTCTTCCCGCCCCTGGAGTTTTTTGGCCGCCTGCGCCATCGACAGCGGGAATGAGGCCAGGTGGTAAACCTGCCGGCCCAGCCAGGTCAGGCCCACCTGAACCGGCGCCGCCAGGTCCTTGATTTTCGATTCAAAAGGGGTCAGCCTGACCCTTTCCGGCACTGTTGCGCGCATGGCCGCCACGGAAAGAGCCACCAGGACCGCAAACAAAAAAAACCTCTTTAGCGTCTGCCCGCGCACTTACGCAATCACTCCCCGACTGCGCTCACGCCAGTCTTTTCGGCTGGATCAAGACCTTGCGCAGCACATCGATGTTTTCCAGCACCCGTCCCGCGCCGTAAGCCACCGCCAGGAGCGGCTCGTCGGTCAGGTGCACCGGCATCCCGGTTTCTTCGGAGACCAGCTTGTCCAGGCCGCGCAGGAGAGACCCCCCGCCCGCCATAACAATGCCGCGGTCCATGATATCGGAGGACAGTTCCGGCGGCGTTTGCTCCAGGGTGGTCTTGATCGCCTCAATGATGGCGGAAACAGGCTCGGAAAGAGCCTTGTAAATCTCTTCGGAGGTGATGGTGACAGTTTTTGGCAGACCGGTGAGCAGGTCGCGCCCCCGCACCTGGTCTGTTTCCACATTGTCGACCGGGTAGGCTGTCCCGATCTGGATCTTGATCTGCTCGGCGGTACGCTCACCGATCAATAAATTATAGGTGCGCTTGACATGGTTAATGACAGCCTCGTCCATCTCGTCGCTGGCGATGCGGATGGAGCGGCTGGTGACAATGCCGCCCAGGGAAATGACGGCCACCTCGGTGGTGCCGCCGCCGATGTCGACAATCATATTGCCCGTGGGCTCATGAACCGGCAGCCCGGCCCCGATGGCCGCAGCCATCGGCTCTTCAATCAGGTATGCTTCCCGCGCCCCGGCCTGGAGCGCCGCTTCCCGGACAGCCCTTTCTTCCACGGCGGTTACACCCGAAGGCACCCCCACCACCACCCGGGGCCGCACCAAAAAGGTGCGCGCCCGGAGCGACTTGTTGATAAAGTATTTGATCATGCTCTGAGTGACGTCAAAATCGGCAATGACCCCGTCTTTCAAGGGCCTGATGGCGACGATGTTGCCCGGCGTGCGACCGATCATCCGCTTCGCCTCTTCACCCACCGCCAGCACCTGACCGGTGTCTTTCTGAATGGCCACCACCGAGGGCTCCCGGATGACGATCCCTTTTCCCTTGACATACACCAGAGAGTTTGCCGTACCCAGATCCATTCCCATATCTTTTGAAAACAGACCGATGCGCATATCCCGGCCCCTTTCTTTCAAGTTTATGTTAAATCAGACCCTCGGCCTTTAAGCTGGTGAATTTATTATCTCCAATAATAACGTGATCTAAGACTTCAATGCCGATGATCTTGCCGGACTGAACCAGCCTCCCGGTAATATCAATGTCCTCACGGCTGGGCGCCGGGTCTCCGCTGGGGTGATTGTGCAGCAGGATCAAAGCGGCCGCACTTCTTTTAATGGCATTCCGGAACAGCTCGCGCGGGTGAACGGCTGAAGAATTCAAAGTGCCTACCGACACGTTGTCGGTGGCGATTACCTGATTCTTGGTGTTCAGCAAAATCGCCCGGAAATGCTCGCGGTCAAGGTGGCGCATCTCTTCCATCACCAGGCCGGCCGCGTCTTCCGGCGAGCGGATCGCCGGCCGCGGCAAACCGTAAAAGCGTGAAAGCCGCCTGGCCAGCTCCAGGGCCGCCTTGACCTGACTCGCCTTGGCCGGGCCGATCCCTTTCATCTGGCTTAACTCCTCCACCGTGGCGTCAACCAGCCGGCGCAGGCTCTGAAAAACCGTTAAAAGCCGGGAAGCCAGTTCAAGCGCAGTCGCCTCCCGCGAGCCGGTGCCCAGCAAAATGGCCAAAAGCTCCGCGTCCGACAGCGCCTCCGCTCCTTCTTTGAGCAGGCGCTCCTGCGGCCGCACACCTTCCGGCAGTTCCTTCATCGTTGGACGGTAATTGACTTCGCTCAAGGCTCTACCCCATCATCATATAACCGGCCGGCCGAATTCTTTGAGCATCTCGGCAAGCAGCGAAAGCGGCAGACCGACCACGTTTGAATAACATCCTTCAATACCCCGCACAAAAACCGCCCCCCGCCCCTGCGCCCCGTAAGATCCGGCCTTGTCCAGCGGTTCCCCGGTGGCGACGTAGCGACGGATCTCGTCTTCCGCCAGCCGCTTAAAGTGTACCCTGGTTTTTTCGTGGCGCACCAGCGACCGGCCGGAGGCAGCGTCCAGCAGAGCCAAACCAGTGAACACCGCGTGGGCGCCGCCGGAAAGGTTTTGCAGCATCCGCACAGCCTCGTTCTCGTCGTCCGGTTTCCCCAACACCTGTTTCCGCCGGACGACCACCGTATCCGCCCCGATTATCAAACCCTCCCCGGCGGTCTCAGCCACCGCCGCCGCCTTTCGCGCAGCCAGGACTTCAACCAGCACATGTGGCGGCAAACCCGGGGGGCAGGACTCGTCCACCGGGCGGACACAAATATCAAAAGGAAGGCCGATTTGGCGCAGAAGATCAGCACGCCGGGGGGAAGATGAAGCAAGAATAATTTTCCGCACGGGGGTTAAAACCGCCTGTACATGAGATAACCCGCGATCAGGCCAAAGGCGGTAAGAGGGCTCAGGAGAAAGGTAAAACCAAAGGTCAGGTTGAAAAAATGCAGGTCCATTGTGGTGGGCTTTAACCCGATGACCGTATTTGATTTTAACCAGGGCAGGACGGGGGAGAGCGCGTTCCCAACAGCGCTGCCGGCAAGGCCCCCCACGAGCAAGAGCAGCACCAGCACCCACACATTTGCGTATGATTTGACACTCCTGGCCATGATCATCCCCCGGTCGGTCGCTAATTCATCATTATTTTTCGAACAGGCTCTTTATCAGTTTATCATTTTACCTGTTTAATGACAAGTGATGGCGGAAAATTTAATTTTTTGACATAATGCACAGGGATTCCCGGTCATTTCTTAAGCAGAACGATCATTTCCATCTCCACAGCGGCGTTCAGCGGCAGTTCCGCCACCCCAACGGCCGAACGGGCATGGCGCCCGGCCTCGCCGAATACTTCAATGAGGAATTCCGAAGCCCCGTTGAGCACAAAAGGCTGTCCGGTAAAATCCGGCGCGCTGTTCACAAAGCCGGTCAGCCTGACAATCTGCTCGACGCGATCCAGACTCCCGGCCACGCTTTTAACGGCCGCGAGGCAGTTCAAAGCACAAAGGCGCGCTGCCTGGCAGCCTTCCTTTTCCGAGAGCTCCCGGCCTACTTTCCCCGCGTAAGCGAGCTCTCCTCCAGCAACAGGCAGCTGTCCGGAAGTATACACGATCCGCCCGGCCGCCAGGGCGGGCACGTAGGCCGCCACCGGGCGCGGCGCGGCGGCAAGGACAATCCCCATTTCGGTCAGCCTGGCTTCGTACGGCATGCGACTACCCTCCGGATTGCGTCATCAAGCAAACGGGGCGCCTCTATATGTCAACCCCGCTGCTTTCTTAACCATTCGCGTCATCTTGCACCAGCAATCCGTCTCAATCTGGTTCTCCGGCCACACTGCCGCGGTATTTTAAATTAAATGTGAGAACCTCCAGCTTTACGGACAGGTCAACATTGCGCACCAGAACGTTATCGGGAATATTTAAGGCGATGGGCGCAAAATTCAAGATCGCCGCAATGTTGTTCTTGAGCATGATATCGGCCACTTCCTGGGCTCCTCTCGGCGGCACGGCAATAATGCCGATCTTAATTCCCAGGGAATGAATCGCTTCAGGCATATCCTCCAGGGGATGAACCATGATGTCCCCGATCCGCTTGCCGATTTTGGTCAGGTCGTTGTCAAAAACGCCCACAATGCTGAATCCCCTGTCGCGAAAACCGTGGTGCGTGCACAGGGCCGTGCCGAGATTTCCGGCGCCGGCCAGGGCCATCGGCCACGGGTGGGTCAGACCGAGGATTTTCATGGTGTAGTGGAGCAGGTCCTTGACGTTATACCCAACACCCCGGGTGCCGAACTCACCGAAATAGGCCAGGTCTTTACGCACCTGGGCCGGGCTGACGCCAACGCCCTCCGCAATGTCACTGGAAGAAACGGTTATCACTCCCCTGCGATCCAGCCACTCCAGGAGCCGCGAGTACATCGACAGCCTGGTAATGGTCGCTTCGGGGATTTTTACTGCTTTCAATCTGTCATCTCCTCCTTCACTCACCCGCAACACGGAGGGATTTATCTAATGAAAGGCCTCTTTCAGATCCGTTGGGCTGAAAGGCGCAGCACCTTACTATTTTTACATCTGCTGTTATAGTTATACTCTGTTTCGGGGGTAAAATCCTTCTGCCGCTCTTTATTTTTTTGTCACGTTAGCGAGCCGGACCGGGAGCAATTGCCGCCCCGCCCGCACCAGGCGACCGTGCCAGGCCTGTTCCTGGCGGCTCCGGCGAACAAAAGGCCGCCGCGCTCCGCGGCGCCACGGGCAAACAGCCGGCCAGACAGGTTTGCCACGGCGGGCGGTCCCGGTCTCAGGTGATAAAACCGGTGTTGGACCGCCCCAGCAGCAGTTCCCTGGCCTCGGCCACCATGTAGAGGGAGCCGGTGATCACGACCAGGTCCTGCGGCCCGGCCAAACGCAGAGCCTGTTCAACCGCCGCCCCGATGTCCTCGAGCACGGCGACCGACGGAGCGTAACGCCGCGCCTCTTCGGCCATCGCCTGCCACTCGCCGGCCCGCGGGCTGTTCGGCCTGGTCACCACCACCGCCTGGGCGAGCGGCGCCAGCTCGGCGACGACCTTTGAACGCTCCTTGTCCCCCAGCATCCCCAGCACCAGCACCAGCCGCCGCCCGGGATGGCTGTCGCGGATGGCCCGGGCGAGACATTTCGCCCCGTCATAGTTGTGCGCCCCGTCGATGATCACCAGGGGGCGCTCCCGCACGGTTTCCAGCCGGGCCGGCCAGCGGGTGGCCGCAAGCCCGCCTCTGACCGCTTTCAGCGGGACGGCCGCCCCGGCCTCAGCCAGGACTTCCACGGCGGCGACGGCGGTCGCCGCGTTCACCAGTTGGTGCAGCCCGGCCAGAGGCAGCCGGAGATCCGGGTAGCGGCCCAGGCGCCCCTGAATTGCAAAGCGATGAGCGGCCGGCGCGGACTCACCGGGCTCAACGGTGACGTCCCGCCCCACCAGAATGAGGGGCGCGCCCAGGTCCCGGCAGGCTGCCTCAAGCACGGCCAGCGCCGCCCGGTTGTCCGCGGCCGTTACCAGCGGCACGCCTCGTTTGACGATACCAGCTTTGACCGCGGCGATCTCCCGGATCGTATTGCCCAGGTAGTCCATGTGGTCCATGGCCACGTTGGTGATCACCGCCACCAGCGGCGTGATCACGTTGGTTGAGTCGATCGCCCCGCCCAGGCCGACCTCCAGGACCAGATAGTCCACTTTCTCCCGGTAAAAGTAAAGGAAAGCCAGGGCGGTGCTCACTTCAAACTCAGTCGGGTGTTCAAAACCCTCCGCCACCATGGCCTCGAGGTGCGGGCGAAGCTCGGTGATAAGCCCCGCCACTTTTACCCCGCTGATCTCCGCCCCGCCAATCCGGTAACGCTCGGTGTAGGCGTGCAGGTGGGGCGAGGTAAAAACGCCCGCCCGGCAGCCGGCCTCCCGTAAAATGCCGGCCACCATGACGGCGGTGGAGCCCTTGCCGTTGGTGCCGCCGATGTGGATTACCCTCAGGCTGAGGTGCGGGTCGCCCAGGCGCCGCAGGAGTTCCTGAATCCGGCCCAAGCCGAAGTTGAAGCCAAATTTGGTCAGGTTGGCGAGATATTCCATCGCTTCGTGGAAATTCATAGACCCCTCCGCTCAGCGGCCCCCGGCAAACATTGACAACCTTTCCCGGATCACCGCTTCTTTACCGCTCAGTTCCGCTTCCTTCGCCTTTTCCTTCTCCACCACTGCCGGGGGCGCCTTGCCCAGGAAGCCCGCGTTGGACAGTTTGCCCCGCACCCGGAGCAGATCCTTTTCGACCAGGGCCAGTTCCCTGGCCAGGCGCGCAGACTCCTTTTCAAGGTCGAGCAGCCCCTTCAGCGGCACAAACACCTCGACCCCCCTGGCCACCGCGTGAGCCGCCTGATCCGGTTTTTCAGCCAGGACCGTGTAAATTAAAACGTCAACTCCCGCAAGAATTTGCACGTATTCCAGCCCACGCTCCAGCACCCGTCGCGTTTCCTCCTCCGGCGCCACCAGAAGCGCACTCGCCCTCCGGCCCGGCGGCACGCCCATCTCGCTGCGGATATGGCGGATGGCCCGGGTCACTTCCATCAAAACCGCCATCTCTTCTTCGGCGGCCGGATCCAGGCGTCTTTCCCGCGCCTCCGGCCAGGCCGCCCGCATGATGGTGCGGCCCCGGCCGGGCAGGTGCTGCCAGATCTCCTCGGTAATAAAGGGCATGAAGGGGTGCAGCAGCTCCAGGGTTCCTTTCAGCACAGTCGCAAGAACATGCTGAGCCGCGCGGCGGTCCTCGGGCGTCGTTTTGCCGTACAGCCGGGGCTTGCTCAGCTCGATGTACCAGTCGCAGAACTCGCTCCAGATGAACTCGTACAGCACCCGGGCCGCCTCGCCGAGTTCGTAGGTCTCTAAAAAGCGGGTGACATCCCGGACGCAGGTCTGGAAGCGGCTTAAAATCCAGCGGTCGGGCAGAGTAATCACTTTGGGAACGCCTTCATTGTCAAAATCAGACAGATTCATCAGGACGAAGCGGGAGGCGTTCCAGAGTTTGTTGGCAAAATTGCGCGACCCCTCCAGCCGCTCAAAGTGAAAGCGCAGGTCGTTGCCGGGGGTGTTCCCGGTCACCAGCATAAAGCGCAGGCTGTCCGCCCCGTGGGAATCGATCACGTCAATGGGGTCGACGCCGTTTCCCAGAGACTTGCTCATCTTGCGCCCCAGGGCGTCCAGCACCAGGCCGTGGATGAACACTTCCCGGAACGGCGCGTCGTTCATGAAGGCCAGGCCCGAGAAGATCATCCGCGCCACCCAGAAAAAGATGATGTCCCGGCCGGTGACCAGCACCGTGGTAGGGTAGTAGTAGGCCAGGTCCACCGTCTTTTGCGGCCAGCCCAGGGTGGAAAAGGGCCAGAGCGCCGAGGAAAACCAGGTGTCCAGGACATCCGGATCCTGCTCAAGGCGGCCACCGCCGCAACGGGCGCATTTTTGCACCGGCTCCTTGGACGCGATCATCTCCTCGCAGTCCCGGCAGTACCAGACCGGAATCCGGTGGCCCCACCAGAGCTGGCGGGAAATGCACCAGTCGCGGATATTCTCCATCCAGTTCAGATAGATTTTCGTGAATCGCTCCGGAATGAAGCGGACCTTCCCGTCTTTGGCCGCCTCGATGGCCGGTCCGGCCAGGGGCTTCATCTTCACGAACCACTGGCGGGAAAGCATCGGCTCAATGACGGTGCTGCAGCGGTAGCAGTGGCCGACGGCGTGGGCATGGTCTTCTGTCTTCAGGAGGGAGTTCTTCGCTTCCAGGTCCCGCACGATTTTTTTACGGCACTCGTAACGGTCCAGACCCCGGTAGCGCGGCCCGGCCTCTTCGCTCATCTTTCCCTCCTTGTCGATGACGATGACCTGGGGCAGCTTGTGACGCCTGCCCACTTCAAAGTCGTTGGGGTCGTGGGCAGGGGTGATCTTCACCGCGCCGCTGCCGAAGGCGGGGTCGACATACTCGTCGGCAACAACCGGCATCTCGCGGCCAACCAGGGGAAGGAGCAGGGTTTTTCCGATCAGGTCTTTATATCGCTCATCCTCCGGGTGCACCGCCACGGCGACGTCACCGAGCATGGTTTCCGGCCGGGTGGTGGCCACCACCACGCAGCCGCTGCCGTCTTTAAAAGGGTATTTTAAGTGGTACAGGTGCCCGGGGCGGTCCAGGTGCTCCACCTCAATGTCTGAAATGGTGGTCTGACATCGCGGGCACCAGTTGGTGATGTAGTAGCCGCGATAAATCAGGCCCTGCTCATAGAGGCGGATGAAGACTTCCCGCACCGCCTCGGAGCACCCCTCGTCCATGGTGAAGCGCTCCCGCTCCCAGTCGCAGGAGGCGCCGAGCCGCCTCAGCTGGGTGGTGATGCGGCTGCCGTACTGCTCTTTCCAGGCCCAGACCCGCTCCAGAAACTTCTCCCGGCCTACTTCGCACCGGCTCAGGCCTTCTTTGGCCAGCTGCTCCTCCACCTTGGCCTGGGTGGCAATGCCGGCGTGATCGGTGCCTGGCAGCCAGAGGGCATTGTAACCCTGCATGCGGCGCCAGCGGGTCAGGATGTCCTGCAGCGTGTTGTCCATGGCGTGCCCCATGTGCAGCTGCCCCGTAACGTTGGGCGGCGGCATCACAATGCAAAAGGGTTCCTGCTCCGGGTTCACCTCTGTGTGAAAAAACCGGTTGTCCTCCCAGTAGCGATAGCATTTGTCCTCCACGGCACGGGAATCGTACGTGGTGGGCAAATCAAGGTTCGGTTCGGCTCCGGACACAATATTCACTCCTCGCCAGGTTATTTGGCAAAATAAAAACCTGCTCGCGCCTCAAGGACGGACAGGCTTCATCCGCGGTACCACCTCGATTTCCGGCCAATCCCCGCGCGTTTCTTTCCAAAAGCGCACGGCGCCGCCGGCTCTCGCCTGCTATAACGGGCACACCCGGCACGGGCCTACTGGTTTTTCAGCCCGGCGGCTCCAGGGGGACCGGCTCAAAGGACGCGGGCGGGAAACCTTACAGCCCCGGGATCTCCCTCTCTGAAAGCCCTCTTTCTCCCTGGCCTTCCCTTTCACAGCCTTTTCCATGCTCCACTTTCCCCATATCTTAACTATTTTTCACCCCCCTGTCAAGAAGGGTGACACTCTGCCTGCCTATTCCGGCGAATTCGAACACTGATTCCGAGCGAATCCGATCAGTGATTCCGAATGAAAACGATCACTTTTCGGAGCGAAGCACGCTGGCACTTTCAGGACCACGTCAAAGTCACATTATATGATTAGACACCAAGATATTCCGTATTGTTTCGAAGAGATTTTCCTGGTTTTGCTTTACCGGAAAAATATAGTCGGCGCCCTTGTCTTCAACTATAAACCGGGCATTTTTCACCTGGGTTTGCAAGGCGTCGGCCGTCACAATCATGCCCTTTAACTCCATCGGTTCAAGCAGTGGTTTAAAAGCTTTGATTTCATTGGTTTTCCGGTCTACCTGCCGCTGGCCGATAACCATTCGCTCATGATGCAGCAGGGCCGCAACAAGATGTACAGGCCTGACGCCAGCTGCTTTTAATTGGGGACATTCCTTCGTGAAATTGTTAAGAAGTAAGAAATTCTACCAACCCGAGAAGGTGTGTCCCCTTTCCTTTAATCCGCGTAAAAACCTTTCCGCCCACAGCGATAATATTGTCAGTACTCTGAAAGGCAAGCCAGTCACCCACTGTCCGGTCAACCTCGTCAGCATTCAAGGATTGGATGGTCCGGCGTAAAGTGGGTTCACTTGGCGGAATATATTTCTAGCATGAGTTTACGAAATATCGCTTTTTATTTTTTAGAATCCTTTATTACCAATGGTTTCAGGGTAAAAAACGTAGTACTAAACAATATATTGGCCCAACCCAAGAGCATCAAAAAGCACCTTTTGCTCCTTATCCATCTCGGTCAGCATTACCACCTTGCACGGTTCCAGGGAACGTTTCGGCGAAGGATACACAATGGTCACTTCCTGAATTCTGGATAAGCTTTCAAATACCTTTCGGCTCAATGACCAATTTTACGGCCATCTGGGCTACCCTGTCCCGTATGGTCGGGATACCCAACGGTCGTTTGTCGCCGTTGCTCTTAGGTATCATGACCCGCTTCACGGGTTTGGGTAGGTAGGTCTTACTCTTCAGTGCTTCTTCCAACTCCGCCAGAAAGGCGGTTATCCCCTCTCCCGTCTCGATGGCCTCGAAGGTAACACCGTCTATCCCGGCGCTCCCTTTGTTGACCCTGACAAGGTTGTAGGCATGACTGAGGATGTCTGCCCGGTATACCTTATCGTACAAGGCGTAGAAACGATAGGCTTTCTCCTGCTTGGCCTTGCGGTAAAGCTTCCTCTGCAGTGTCCTGATGTTTTCAGGGGTTATTAGCATCTCTGCAATCCCTTATCCCTCCACTCTTCGGTTGCGTGAACAAAGCAGGGCTCCTTCCCTCGGGCAGGGTTGTGTTGTCCCTTGCCCTCAAACGGTACTGTGAACCCCTCCGACTCCCGATACAGCCTGCCGCGATTTCGTTGCCTTATACGCGCCAGTTTGATTCCCTCAACCGTCACTGTATCGGGTCTCCAGCACTGGACTGTTTGTCTTCCGCACCATGCCGCCCCTGCTACCCCGGGAAATACCACGAACCGCTTCCGTTTTCTAAGTCCGCGTCTTCGGCCTTCCCCATGTGTCCACTGGGTCGGCATCTCCATTAAAGTTTATCGAGGCTACCTGTAGGTTCACTTGCGTTACGGCCTGCTGCTTTGCCAATTGGAAACTTACGACCCCTTGTTACCAAGACGCCGCTCCCTTGAGCTACCGGGGCGAATCGGACAATTTCCCGGACGGGACTTCAACCCGTAAGATCAAACAGTTGTTACTGCATACGGACACCATACTAAATTATCACGTTACGCAGCGAGGCAACCGGCGGCAGCAAACATTTTTTTGCGAAGAGGACTACAAAGCATACCTGCACCTGATGGCGGTTTGGTCGATGCTTTAAATAACCGGCTACGCAGACATCACCGGGAAATGATTCGATTTTCCTGGGAACACTTGAAGTAATTAGAACGCACAATTCTTGAGATTGAAGACACAATAGAGCAATGTTTAAGACGCTATCGTGAATAGGTTGAACTATTGGATTCGATAATCAGGAATACCAAGGGTTTATATTTTTTTTAAAACTTCTGATATAATATTGTCTTGAGAGTCAAAAGTTTTCATAACAATAATTTATTTTACAGACGGGCGGGCGGAGCTTCCCGGCTGTTACTCCGAAAAGACCGGCAAAGCCTACGATGCAGTGGCGGTGCTGGACGACACAGGCGGCAAGTATGTGAATTTCAAGCTGAAGTTTCCGGCAGATAAAAATACAAGGCACCGAAAATAGCCTTGTGTCGTTTTCTACTTTTTGAACAGATCGGAGTGTGTCCCGGTCCGGGAGGCTACCAGAAGGAGCCTCCCGCTGTCGATCTGATAGATTAGCATCCAATCCGGGAGTATATGGCACTCCCGGAAGCCGGTATAATTGCCCACAAGTGCATGGTCGCGATGCTTCTCCGCAAGCGGCTTTTCTTCCAAAAGTGCTTGCAAGACTTCTTCAAGCAAATCCATGTTATAGCCACGCTTTTTCAGCAACTTATAGTCCTTGCGGAATTGTGCGGTCGTTTTTAATGTCAACATTCGCGGTCAAGCTCCTCGAACAGTTCGCGAGCAGAAGCGTAGGATTTCGCCGGGATTTTTCCGCTGGCAATGTCCCTTGCTTCCTGCATGGCTACTTCGGTTTCAGCGTTATAGCCGGGCTGCTTCATCTCAAAAGGCAGGCCACCCACCATCAAAGACTGACGCAGGAAAATGTTCACCGCATCGGTCACGGTAATGCCGAACTTGGCAAAAAGCTGTTCTGCTCCCGCTTTAGTTTCCGGGTCAATGCGAATGTTGATGTTTGCCGTCTTTGCCATAAGCTCACCTCCTTGCATCCCTTATCATACAACATTGTGCGCACAATATCAATACAACGTGAACCATTTTTCGGAGAATGGGTGTGAATGAAGCTATAACGCTACGAGCAGGAAACCATCATCAATTTAAACGAGGAAGAACCCACGGCAAGCGTTTACACCCACAACCAAAAGCTATGCACGGAGAATCTGGAAGACCCGACGGTCTTCCAGATTCTCCTAACGTGAGTCAAGTGAGTCAGGGGACGGTTCCCTGACTCATGAGTCAGGGGACGGTTCCCTGACTCTTTTCACTCCTCGCCAGGTTATTGGGCAAAATAAAAACCTGCTCGCCTCAAGGACGGACAGGATTGATCCGCGGTACCACCTCAATTTCTGGCCGGTTCCCGGGTTTATCAAAACCACACGGCACCGCCGGCTCTCGCCTGCTATAACGGGCATACCCGGCACGGGCCTACTGGTTTTTCAGCCCGGCGGCTCCAGGGGGACCGGTTCAAAGGACGCGGGCGGGAAACCTTACAGCCCCGGGATCTCCCTCTCTGAAAGCCCTCTTTCTCCCTGGCCTTCCCTTTCACAGCCTTTTCCATGCTCCACTTTCCCCATATCTTAACGCATTTTTTACCACCCTGTCAAGAAGAGGCCGCCCGCGTCAGCTCTGACGCCCGTCCAGAGAGGCCAAACCGTTTAAATACTATTCTTCTATTAGGGATTTCAACGACACAATTAACATTACAAATATCACATAATCACCCTTCATTTTGCCATCTCCCGAACAAGATCAATCTCTTTTCTGCCTTCCTAATCTGAATTCAGTGAAGACTATCTATCTTTTTCCCCTGAGAAAAGACTGTTGAATGATTCTTGGAAAAAAGCATGTATCTGAATGACCTTGGCCTGCTTTAAACGGCCAATTTCTTTTTCTCTACCGGGTTTACCGAATGGTTACGGAGCCGGAAAAGTGCGGGGAGGATTTTATAACAGCGGTAAGCATTCACTAAACCCGGTCATAAAATTTGGCCCCAACAGAAAAAGTCATTAAGGACGCGGCCTGTTGGTTATAGCCTGTACCTGCCGACTGGAAATAAATTTGCCACGGAGACCTTGCAAATCAAAGGTTTAGACGACTTGGAGCAGTTTATTACTTCCAACTACATACCGGGTCCACTGAATCGTTACTTTTGCAGTAGCCTGCCAGGTTCGTGCCGCCTTTGTTGCCCAGGGGTTTTCCGCAGCCGCCTTCTGCCTGGGGTAGTGGATTGACTGCCACCTTGTTGACGGCTTTCACCACCTGCACGCGCTGTGACGGATCAAGCCGCTTTATGTCCTCCAGTGCTTCCCTTAAATATTCTACCTTCCACATGCTATTCCAGCTACGAATCTGTACCGTTTAAATCGGCATCACTAATGCCAAGCTCCTGCATGGCTTTTTCCGCTGGAATAAAATCCTCTGCTTTTGCGTTTTCCATGCGTTTTTCAGCCTCTACAAGCAAGCGGTAGTTCTCAATGGTTTCAAGCATTTGCTCATAGATTTCGGGCGTGAGCAGCACACAGGCGGGGGAGTTGTTTTTAAGCACAATTTTGAAGCCTGTTTCACGGACTTCCTCAAAAATTTTATTGGCTTCCCCCTTGTTAAAACGGGAAATCGGTACAAGAGAATTCACCACACCGCTGATGAAGATAGGATTCAGCATAACATCAACCCTTTTCATAGTACTCAGGATTAGTATATATCCTGCTCTTACTATTATTCTATGTGGTATCTATAAATTTGTCAATATATTTATTGATATTTGTAGCTTTATTGCAAAAATACCAGGATTTTCGCTGCGGACATGATGGTTTTGCAGCCATAGTTCTGCATAACACAGCAGGACTGTTCATCGGGTATAGCGAGAGAACAGTTATTAACTTTCAGGGCGGCCGTCCTGAAAATCACCAACATATTTTAAGCGGGGCGATTTTTCCCCTAACGCGTTGCAAAGCCTTTTGTCTGCCGTCCAGAAATCGCAATCTTTAATTTCGGCCACGGCCAGGTATTGCATATCATAGGTTCTCGGACGGTTGTGCTTTTTTGCCAGTTCCCAGGCCTTTTTTTGTATTCTGGCAGAATCCCGGATAATTTCCACGCCCATATCCAGGTGCAACGAAAAAGCTTCTTCACCTTCTTCAGGCAGAAGCTTTTGGAAATAAACTTGTTTACGTAGAACGGAAGTAACTTCGGCATTAAATAAGGGGGCACTGATCAATTGTGCGTTTTCAAGATCCCACTTCTTGCGCAAGGCGTTGGCCTGATCATTCAGTTCGGCGGGCAAAAGCCACATCAGGGCCAGACTGGCGTCAATACAAATCTTCATCCGAAAGACTCCTTGTCCGGGATTCTTCGATCAAAAGAGGAATATCAAAATTTGTTTTCGTCCGGGCTCGAATTTTTTCCTGAAAAGTCTGGGCGCATTCTAAGAAATCAAGCCTTTTTTTAGGTTTACCTTCCTGCGCTCTCTTTAAATTTAGCAGATCTTTTCTGTTAATAAAAAGCTGATTCCCTAGTTTTTTAGCGTTCAATCTCCCCGACCAGACCCACCGGCGGATGGTTTCCGGGTTTCGCCCATATTCAGCGGCAACGTCTCTTACGGTAAGCATTTCTTCTTCCATGAGTACTCGCCTCTTAGCTTAAAAATTTTTGCACTTGAAATATATTGTAGCAACCTACTATAATAAGATAATATCTTAAATTTTGCCAATCGTCAAATGTTTTTTCACCCTCTTTTAAAAAGCAGGCTGTGTCCTTTTATTGACAAACCCAATGAGAAGTCTATAAGGTCGTAAAACAGGCCGGCGATACCGGAAGTCAAAAGAGTTAGATTATGAAGGAGACTTCCCGGATAAAAGTAACTATGAGCAAAAAACAAAATGAATATTTTATCGAACCGGGGCAAAGCTTTGAGGTGGACCTCTTCCACCCCGAAGACGCCGAAGGGGTAGCCCGTCCCGCGATATTATTCTGTCCGATCATAAACTTACCTGCTTTTAAAACAATGGAAGCGATTCAACGCAATCAGGGAATGACGGAATATGTCCAGAAGAACTAATTTCAACTCCAGCATGGAAGCGATTCAACTTTCGTAGAAGTCCCCGGTGACGCTGGAGGGCGTTGAATTCATCCGGCGGTTTTTGATGCATATACTTCCGAAAGGCTTTGTTAAAATCAGGCATTATGGGCTGCTGGCCAACCGGAACAAAAAGACAAAGCTTAGGCTGTGCAGAAAATTAACCTGCAGTCCTACTTACAAACCCAAATTTGAATGTCTTAAAACCATTGAAATTCTTTGTATGCTTGTGGGCAGGGATGTAACGGTGTGTCCTGTATGCGGGAAAGGTAAACTGCGGGAAGTGTATTCGTTATCCCCAATGGCTTCACCATGATGGCCGTGGAATTGAATACATACTTCAAAGCCCCTTTAGTGGGGAGGGGGAAGGTATGCCCAAATCAAGCCGGCTGAAAGAAAAATTAACGAAAAGGCACATATGGCATGCAAAAAAATGGGAGGAGTCAAAGCTCAAGATCCAGGAGCAAAAAATTGAAATCCCATAGGTTTGACAGTCGCGACTTCATTCTTCTGGGACAATCAAAAATTTTGCGGGCAGGCTTTGCGCACAGGTATTGTTAAGGCTCAAAAGGCAGCAAAAATCCGCTGTTTGAGCCTTTTTTACGCGCAAAACTTCCGATTGCTCCCTTTAAGAACCGTCCCTTGACACTTCCAGCCGCTGCCGCACCTCGTCGCTCAGTTCGCCGTAGATCTTGCGGGCGCCCTGGTAGCAAAGATTCACCAGGTAGGTGTCGGCGCTGAAGCCTTCGGGCACCTCGTAGTGGGGCAGGAGATAGTTGCCGAAGTCCATCTCTACCCGGCAGCGGCCGGCTATTTCCACGG
>Ga0209347_1001041_pt1 | contig 52522 bp, 53 predicted proteins | sample AutmiccommuBRH23_FD_187382 | JGI IMG/M metagenome (GOLD analysis project Ga0209347, IMG submission 187382) | Deep subsurface microbial communities from Mt. Terri, Switzerland - Autotrophic microbial communities BRH/23 (SPAdes) (version 2) | ecosystem: Environmental > Aquatic > Deep subsurface >... | reverse complement strand
TTTTATGATAATATATTAACATATACAAGGCTATGATTTCAAGCTATATTACGAACATATACCAGTATTTTCGCCATTTTCATGGCTAAAATACTGGTATATGTTAATTCTTCGCGGGATTTAGGATGAACAGAAAACACTATTGGTGGTATTCCAATAGTGTATCTGCAAACCTAAAATATTTTAAATTTGTATGAGTTCACTTCGGCTTTTTAGGTTGCTTTGGCTTTTTTGTCTCCTTTTTAGGGCTTTTATCCCCCATCCTTTCTCACTCCTTCCTTATAATGTTATGAGAAAATAATAAGCATATTCGAATAATTTAAGTAAAATAAAATCCTCAACTCGCTTAAGAATTGCATTCAAATATCAGTATTTCTTTGTCAAGGAATTTTTCTTAAGGTGTTAATATGAATATGACGAATCTGAGAACCGACCGCCCAAAGCGATCGGTTCATTTAATGTCTGTTGAGTTTTAATCTATTTTTTCTTCAGATAATCAGCAACCGCGGTTGACTGCATCTCTTCCCAGCTTTGAAATTTAGTTCTTTTCTTAATAAATTTATCAAACTTTTTATCTAGAATTGTCAAGAATTCCTCTAGGCTATTTACATTGAATTTACCATTTATGAGTAGCTCACTGAAATTAGCAAAGTCAGTATAAGTAGTCATAAAATCAGGTGTAAACAGATCTTTAAAGCTTACCATACTCATAGATTTCTCGGATTTCTCAGCATTTTCTAGGTTCTCAGCCAAGTTCGCTAAGTCAGATGTGTTGATGTCAGACATATTATTCACCACCTTTCTGTGCATAAGTTTGAACTCGAAGCGCTATTATTTGAGGCATTTGACTAATAATAGGATGAAGATTCTGACGTGTAGAACAACCAAAATATATTATATTATATTGAGAGGTATTTTGACACTCCCAGTAGAAAAGACGCCTATTCAGCGTCCTTCTTAAATGTTTGTTCATCATCATTCCAAAACACACCACCGGGTTTTAATGCCTCGTTACTAAGTATTTCCATTTCCCCTTCACGGAGCGCAGTGTCAAAAAATTGTTCAATCGAAATGCCTAATTTATCACATACATACGTAAGACGTTGCCTTTTTTCATTCGAGATCGGAATTACTAGATATTGAGTCTTCAAAATTAATCACCTCTATAGTAGTAATTCGTGAGATAAGTCGAAAAACCTGCAAGGATGCTGAAAATATGTTAAAAAGTTCTGCCCGATTGGTGTTTGTATCGGCATCATTAGTCTTATCCCTGGGGTAGGGTATAAATGAGGTTCAATGGTTTCAGGGTTTGGTTTAAATATTTAAATTAACTTTGGAAAAGATAAGACATAAGAGAGAGTTAGGATTTAAGAAACCTCGGGGGTGACTCCATGAAAGATTACTATTCAATACTTGGAATTAATGAATATGCTACGACGGATGAAATTAAGATGGCTTTCAGAAGACTTATGAAGATTTGGCATCCAGATATCAGTTCTCAAACAGGCTCTGATGAGAGATTTAAGGAAATTGTCGAAGCATATGAAATATTAAATGACCAGTATGAACGCAATAAATACGATGAAAAGCGCAAAGAGATTGATTTAGAAGCAGCTGAGGAACACCCAACAACTTTATTCGGATGCCTATTTATAACTTTCCTTATTATAATTTCTTTAAGTTTTGTCGTTTATATTGCTTTTAATGTTTATACCATCCTTCATGGTGTCTCAAATAATAGATGATTCTTTAATGCGCTGTTTTTTGTTTCACCACTCCCTTACTGGAAGGTTTGTATCGTCAAGCATCATAGCTTATTTGCCAAATTCGTTCACTAGGTGATTGCTGGAAATCATAATGAGCTTCGAAATTCCATAATATATTTGGTAACTGGGTATAATTGTAATATTTCGACAACACATTACCTTTTATACGGTTGATGTTACTGTTCCATTGTACTAAAATATCCAAGTGTTCTATTTTTTTATGAAAGAAGATGTTCTAAAAGTGAAACTCATGGTCCATGAACAAATTGAAGATTTGAGATTACAAATGCAAAAAATTGCTTTGGATAAAGATCTTACAGATCCGAGAGTGGTAAGATTAAGTGAAAGACTCGACATATTAATTAATGAGTTTTATATCAGCCAAGAAACGAAAAATAGGCTTATTAGAAGGACTAGGTAAGATAGGAGAACAACTAATCTCAGACATAATATCTCAAAATGCTTACTATTTCTTGCTCTTATCCGAGTATAGGCCTTTTATATCATAATATCAAAGTTTTCTTTATAGGATATTTATCCTCTTGCTTACTTAATTTGTAGGATGGAAAGTTACATGACATGCCTGCATATATATAGTTAGCATTGTTGAGGAGGAATCTTTATGGATTTAATGTATACTTTGCCCGTAGTAATTGGTCTAGGAGCCCTTCATTCATTGGAACCTGGTCATGGTAAAGGAATAATCACAGCATACTTAATTTCTTCAGGTGCCAAAATCAAAGATGCCATTGAGATAGGTTTGATTTCTGCGTTGGCACATACACTCTCGATTACTTTGATAGCCATTTCCGCTTCTTCGGCAGTTAAGGTAATAGTGCCTGAAAATCTAATCCATTGGTTTCAACTTATTTCTGGAATTGTCGTCATTTACATTGGACTAAGTATTATAACTCAAAGGATTTTTGACTATCATGAGGCTAAACAAAAAACTAATAGGACACATGAAAGTAATAATTGTACGAGCCATTGTAACCATCACCATTTAGAGCCCAATTCCGTTCCCTCCTCCCGTTCAAATCTATTCTTGACAGGTTTTTTTACCGGAATAGTTCCTTGCCCAAGCGCCTTAGTAATTCTACTTGCAGCTGTATCGGCTGAAAAGATTCCCTTAGGATTAGGACTAGTTGGTGCCTTTTCGATTGGCGGTGCAATTACAATGGTCGCGATCGCTGTGCTTGTTGTCCGAGCCAGTCATACCGTGAAAAAACTAGAACGTTGGCAGATTTTCAATCGCTTAGCCATTGTCTCCTCTTTATTAATCATCTTTCTTGGTGGGGCTGTAATCTTCCAATCTCTCGGGTGTATTGGAATATCATAGGATGCATAGAATCGCATTATAAGGGATAAACTAATATATAATTAAATTTTTGTAATATCAATATCTTCAATATTTCCAAATGGAGAGAGTAAATTTGAAAAGATTTATTGGGATTTTTCTAAAGGGTCTCTTTGTCCTAACTCCTATAACGATTACATTCTACATTTTATATAAATTTTTTAAAGTAACTGATGGATTATTTAAAGGGTTACTGCAACGTGCTGGTTTATACTTTCCTGGGTTCGGAGTGCTTGTTACACTTGCTGTGATTTTCCTAGTGGGTTTACTAGCCTCAAACTGGTTGACGAACCGACTATTAAATTATGTGGATAAAATCTTAATAAAAGTGCCACTTCTTGGTAGTATCTATGGAATTATTAAAGATACTGTGAATTCCTTTTCAGCGAATAAAAAGGGTTTCTCGCGTTTAGTTATAGTCAATGTGTCCAATGAATTTAAGCTTTTGGGATTTCTCACGAATGACGAAGAAAGCGCATTTATTCCAAAGGGTTACGTGGCAGTTTATTTAATGCAGTCAATGCAGTGGGCTGGGAATCTCATCCTCGTTCCGGAAGAACAAGTTCAACTGATCGACGTTTCCTCCGAAGAAGCCTTGAAGTTTATTGCATCTGCTGGACTATTGAGCAAAAAGGGTGAATAATAATAAATTACAAGGGTTGTCAAATTTAAGGCTTGTCCAATTGGACAAGCCTTAAATTATCGGTTGTGTAAAAGTTATAGTTACTCAATAAGGGGTCAAGTAGTTAATTAGTTACTCAGTTACTCAGGGAGAAATGTCGCACAGTCTGTCATTTCAGTAGTACTGGCATTAGGAGATTGAACTTCGATCTTGTCAGCATGACAATGATCGCCTGAGCCATAATAATGGCAAGTGTTAACAACGCATTTGATTCCTCCATTAGGTTGCGGCATTTTTTTTGCTTGATTTGACATTAGTATTCCTCCTTAAATTGAATTCAGAGTTTAATATCCCCAGATAGTTAGTTTTTATTAATCCTTATTTATATAAGTCATATGCCTTGCAATATAATTGAAGCGACTAATGCTTCACATTTACTATGCGCGAGATAAAGGTAGGCAAAAGAAAAGCCGGTCGCATACTGGATGGCCGGACGAGGGATGAACTCCTTAGATTACTTTCGATTTTTGCATTTTTTTATCTCACTTGTGATCTTCAAGGGTCCATATTTCGCCCAATCTTCGGGTGTCATCATTCGAGTCATGCATTCACTATCCAAAGGGGGAGAATCTTTTTCTTCACACACCATTTGTGCGGTTTGCAAAGTGCCAGGTTTATTTGCTTTTCCATACATTGTTCGTTAGCTCCTTTAGACTTTTTTTCTATAGTTTACAAGAGGAAGAGAAATAAGTAGATATGTCGTTAGTCATATATGAATAGGACTAAAGTACGAAATTTAAAACAACACACAGGTTTTATGACGTGGTAAGGTTAAATCTTTCTATGAGCATTATGCTATAATTTATCATCAAAGGGGTGAACTCAAAATCGATTCAACTGCAGCTTTTAGACATACCTAAAATGCTTGAATTCAAAATAAGTTAGGATTGTGGGAGAGAAACAATGACACGAGATAAAGATCGACATACTTGGCGAGAAGGATATACCACAGGAAGTTGTGCAGCGGGTGCGGCAAAAATGGCTTGTCTGCTTCTCAGAGGGGATAGCTTAGCTGAGCAGGTAGAGATTCCACTACCGAATTCGGCGCGTTTAACTATGCCTATCCATGGGGGCGACACTAGATATCCAGAGGCTAGGGCAAGTATTCTCAAAGACGGTGGAGATGATGCGGATATAACTCATGGGCTTGAGATCCATGCGATCGTGCGCTATATTTCTCCTCAAGGTGAGGTTCGCATCCGAGGGGGTCGAGGGGTTGGGACCGTCACCAAAAAAGGATTGGCCCTCTCGGTTGGTGAAAGTGCCATTAATCCGGTACCAAGAAAGATGATCCGTGAAGCGGTTCGGGAGGTCTTCCCCAAAGAAGAACTTGAAATTATTATTGAGGTCCCAGCTGGAGCTGTCACCGCCAAGCGTACCCTTAATCCAAGGCTGGGGATTATTGGAGGAATATCTATCCTGGGGACAAGTGGGATTGTCCGACCAATGTCCGAAGAAGCGTTTAAAACTTCCATTCTACCGGAATTGGACCAGGCAGTAGCTTATGGACATAAAACCATAGTGCTCACGCCAGGGCACTATGGGTATAGGGTAGCAAGCGAGCGTTTTAGGGTCCCCACCGAAGCTGTGATTCAAATGAGTAATTTTGTGGGCTTTCTACTGGAAGAAGCGGCCTACCGGGGGATTGAACAGGTTATTCTATTGGGTCACATTGGAAAGCTCATTAAAGTTTCTGGAGGAATTTTCCAAACTCATAATCGTGTTGCAGATGCCCGAATGGAAATATTACTGACGCATGCCGCACTAGCAGGAGTTAATCTAGACACCTTAAAATATCTGGCAGGGTTTCCAACGACCGAAGGTGCCACCTCAGAACTCTTGCTCCTCGGAGAGCAAAAGCTGCTTCATCATTTGGCACACATGGCAAGTGAGAGGGCCCAGGCCTTTACCTTTGGGCGTCTGAGCGTTGGAACGATTATGACGTTATTAAATGGCCAACCAGTTGGCTGGGATTTGAAAGCACAAAAGATCATGGAGAAACAGGGTTGGAATTGGTCGATTGAGTCATAAACTAGGTCTGAATATGATAGACAATCTGTCTAACATATTCAGACCTACATTTTTTCCCTCGCTATGAAAAAATATTAATTAAATTTATCAAATAAATTTACAGGAATTTTAAATATAATAGCGAATATATTCAAAATAGAATTGTCCAGACCAATATCTAACCAGGTTCATACCTGAGTCAAAAATTGATTTTTTAAATTTTAGTTCGATGGAGGTATACTGCATAAATTCAAGAAAGGTGGTTTGCCAAAAAGTCAGTATAACGAATTTTAAAGAAAACTCGGCTTGCGCCCACGAAGACACTGTCTTCGCACGTATTAGCCTTCTTGCAGACACTGTCTTCGCCGAATTAGCCTTCTTGTTAGCGCTGGGCCATGACTCGAACAAAGATGTTTGAGATTAGTCATTCATCAGTGGTGCTGCGTAGCGGGATGTAGGTCTGATAAGTATCAAAAAGTAAGAGGAGGAGAATATGCAGCCCAAAAAACACATCTTTGTTGTTGATTCTCATACATCGGGTGAACCAACTCGTATCGTTGTTGGTGGTGTTGGACCAATACCAGGCTCAACGATGTCAGAGAAAAAAGAATATTTAGCATTAAATAACGATCAAATCCGTACAATGCTTATGCATGAGCCACGTGGGCATAGAGATATGTTTGGTTCAATTATTATGGAACCGATCGATAAGAGAGCAGATTTGGGAATCATATTTATGGATAGTGGCGGCTACTTGAATATGTGCGGGCATGGAAGTATGGGAGCAGCTACTATGGCAGTTGAAATCGGACTCGTGAAAGTTGAAGAACCTGAAACTAAAATCGTGTTCGATACTCCGGCAGGCCTTGTCAGAGCTACTGTTGAGGTACATGATGGCAAGGCAATGAGTGTAACTATAGAAAACGTTCCAACCTTTTTATATCAGGAAGGGGTAAAAATCAATATTCCAAAGATAGGTACTGTGCCAGTGGATATTGCCTTCGGCGGCAACTTTTTTGCTCTAGTAGATGCAGCTTATTTAAATATAGATATTATTTCTGAGAAAATAGGAGAGATTATCGAAATAGGAAAGTATATTAAGGATCAGGTAAATAAAGAAATCAAAGTGTGCCACCCGGAATTAACTCACTTGAATTCAGTCGATTTGGTTGAAATATATGGACCACCGCGCAGTCCAGGAGCTCATGCCCAAAATGTTGTTGTTTTCGGAAATGGACAGTTTGACCGATCTCCGTGTGGTACCGGTACAACGGCCAAAATGGCAACATTATTTCATAAAAATCAATTAGAGATAGGGAAAGAATTTATCTATGAGAGTATCATTGGAACTACTTTTAAAGGAAAAATTATTTCCCAAACAAAGGTTGGCGATATTCCAGCTGTTATTTCTCAAATTACTGGTACGGCATTTATTACAGGGTATCAACATTTGATTTCCGATCCTGCAGATCGACTATGTAATGGATTTCTAATAGGGTAATGAGTTTTACAATATGGGATTTCTGAAATGGAATTCATTGATAAAATAAATATGTAGATATTCGTATATCTTGCAGGAATTTATAAATAAATGACGAATATTACATTCATTGAAATTGTCCAGACCACTATTATACCAGCCGGAAAATGAACGAGATTCTTAAAGCAATGGCGCTTTTGATTATTCAAAAGCGTCATTTGTTTTTTTTAGGAGATGGAGAGGGGTGAATTTGATGAAAAGCAAACAGGAAATGCGCATGGGATTTTGATATACAATAATGTAAATAAAATAAATAAAATTATTCATAATATTGCAGGAATTTTAAAAGATATCACGAATATAAACTATAGAGAATTGTCCAGACCAATTTTAAACCAAAAGCATACCGCAAGTAGACCTCTATTTTTATAGTGGGTTTTGTTAGTAGTATGCTGAAGAAATCCCAGAAAGGGGGTTTGTAAGTTAGCAAAGAGGTAGGTCTACGAAAATGTAGAGTTATCCTTGTTTGCTTGAGGAGGCTCCATTAAATTTTATTAATGACGAATAAGTTAAGAAGGAGGGTATTTTTATGTTCTTGAGGAATAAAAGAAAGTTTACACAGATTTTTGTCGCGGGTCTCGTATTATCTTTAGCTATCTCCGGATGTGGAACAAAAAGCGCTTCAACTGATAGCCAAAAAGCAGCAACTGGAGGTAAAATTAAAATCGGTTTAGCAGGGCCGTTTACCGGTCCGATCGCTGAGACGGGGGGGACAATAAAGAAAGCTGTCGAATTGGCAGTTGACCAAGTCAATAAAGCGGGTGGGATTAATGGTAAACAAGTAGATTTGCTTGTAGAAGACGATAAAGCTGACCCCAAAGAAGCGGCAGCGATCGCTAATAAGTTTGTGGCAGATCCCGCTGTTTTGGGGGTTCTTGGAGATTATAATAGTTCGTGTACTTTAGCCGCAGCACCCGTATACAACCGAGTTGGAATGACACATATTGCTTATGGTTCAACGTCACCAGCCGTTACGGCTGCAGGTGCATTTACTTTCCGCGACATAACTACAGATGCCTACGATGGTGAATTTGTTGCAAAATGGACCATAGACGAAGGTTTTAAGAAAATAGCTATTCTTTATGAGAACGATGATTACGGTAAAGGGTTGGCCGATGTTTACAACAAAAAGGTAACAGAATTAGGCGCTAAAGTTACGATGCAGGAGCCTTACAACCTTGGTGAAACTAAAGACTTCAGTGCGATTCTAACTAAATTAAAGAATACTGCACCTGATGCCTTATTCATTGCAGGGCAATACAATGAAACAGCGATGATTGTCAAACAGGGTAAGCGGCTTGGCATAGACCTGCCAGTGTTTGGATCTAATGGTCTTTACTCAGACGCCTTAATCCAACTCGGCGGGCCAGATGCCGAAGGTATTCGGGTTATCGGGGCTTTCCATAGTTCCGCAGACTATCCCGAAGCTAAAGCTTTCATAGATTCCTATAAAACTAAGTGGGGACAAGAACCAGATATTTGGGCAGCTTTTGCTTATGATGCCGCTAACATTATGTTTGCAGCCGTCAAAAATGGCGGCGAAGATCGTAAAAAAATTAACGAGTGGATGACAACGTTGAAAGATTTCAAAGGTGCCACTGGAACTACAACTTTTGACAAAAATGGAGACTGCCTCAAACAACCTATTAAGTTAATTATTAAAGATGGTAAATTCCAAATCTATAAAAAGTAAAAATATATAGTTTAATTTGGAAGGAGGGTGGAATAACTCCACACTCCTTTCAGAAATAAAAGTCATCCAGAAAAGAGGTGTGCCATGTTTTTTCAGCAACTTGTTAATGGGATAACTGCTGGCGGTATGTACGCTCTGATCGCCCTAGGCTATACGATGGTATATGGCATATTGAAAATCATCAATTTTGCTCATGGGGACATCTTCATGATTGGTTCTTTCATTGGTTTATTTCTAGTGAAACGGGCACATTTGGGATTGATACCGGCCATGCTTATATCTATGGTCATTGTAGCTCTCCTGGGGATTATCGTGGAGCGGATAGCCTATCGCCCCCTCCGAAATTCTGCAAAAATTGCCCCCTTATTAAGCGCTTTAGGGGTTTCAATTTTCTTAACTAACTTTGCTCAATTAGTTTGGGGTACTCAAACCCGTGCATTTCCACCTTCGTTTCAGATAACGACGTTTCAAGTTGGAAATGTGGCCCTAAGCAGCATGCAGATATATACCTTATTGATTTCTATTTTGCTGATGGTGGGATTGTATTTGTTTGTGCAGAAGAGTAAGTTGGGGATAGCGATGCGTGCCACTTCACATAATGTGGATAGTGCCAGATTAATGGGCATTAATGTAGATAACATTATTTCCTTGACCTTTGGGATTGGCTCGGCTTTGGCAGCTGCAGCAGGCATTCTTGTTGGACTCTACTATGATGCAGTATACCCGGTCATGGGATACACCGCAGGATTAAAAGCGTTTACGGCAGCCGTGCTCGGCGGAATCGGCAGTATTCCCGGCGCCATGCTAGGAGGGCTCTTGTTAGGTGTGGTCGAAAATCTGGGAGCTGCTTATCTATCGATGGGCTACCGAGATGCGATTGCTTTTGGCTTACTGATAATTATTCTACTGCTCAAACCTACTGGTCTACTCGGTAAAAACATTCAGCAGAAAGTGTAGGTGGACGTGGTGATAGAAGTAATCAAAAAAGTTGTCAATCGGCCTCAAGCTACCTTGGGTTTGTTGGCGATATTAATGATTTTACCCTTAGTCATTAAAAGCGACTATTTAGTGCACATACTGATAACTGTCGGTCTTTATGTCGTGCTTAGTCTTAGTCTTAATTTGGTATCTGGATTTACTGGTCAGTTATCGATCGGTCACGCCGCATTTTATGGAATTGGTGCTTACGTCACAGCTTTGTTAATGCTGAGGCTTAATATGCCCTACTGGGCTACTATTCCGATTGCTGGAATGATTACAGCTATGTTTGGTTTGATCTTGGGATTACCTACCCTCCGTCTTCAAGGCGACTATTTGGCCATCGTCACTTTGGGATTCGGGGAAATAGTTCGCTTAGTCTTTCTGAATTGGGACAAGCTAACCCGTGGACCCATGGGGTTACCAGGTATTCCGTCGCCCCAGCTTGGTAGCCTGATTTTTACCAGCAAGATCCCATTTTATTTCTTAATTCTGGCGATATCAGTCATAACCGTGCTTTTTATGGTCAGGGTTGCAGAATCTGAGTTTGGTTTGAGCTTAATTGCTGTAAGCCATGATGAATTAGCGGCTGAAGCCATAGGGATTCCTACTTTACGGGCTAAGTTACTTGCCTTTGTTTTCTCTGCTTTATTTGCGGGTATCGCTGGTGGCTACTATGCCACATATATTTCATTCGTGAGTCCGGATTCCTTTACGTTTATGGATTCGGTAACCATTCTTTCCATGGTTGTTTTGGGTGGACTGGCCAGTATTCCAGGCGTTGTAATTGGGGCCATTGTTTTGGGCTTAGCGCCAGAAGTACTACGGTTTATGGCTGATTACCGCATGCTATTGTACGGGGCTTTAATGGTAATTATGATGATTTACAAACCTGACGGATTTTGGGGAGCGAAACATAGAGTGCGTAATGCTGTGCTAAAAAATCTAAAAATAAATCGCACTCGGGTGAAAAGGGGTGAAACATTATGATTCCAAATAAGATGGTCGAAATGGAAAATGTAACCATTCGTTTTGGAGGGCTCTTAGCTATTGATAATGTAAGCTTTCATGCTTCTCAAGGCGAGATTTTGTCAATTATCGGGCCTAACGGTGCCGGTAAAACTACACTTTTTAACATCCTGTCAGGTGTCTATCAGCCAACGTCCGGTGAGATAAGGATTAAAGGTAAATTGGTTAAAAATCTCAAACCCCATGTGCTCGTGAAAAGGGGCATAGCTAGGACGTTTCAGAACATCCGCTTGTTTCCAATGCTTACCGTGTTAGAAAATGTTATGCTTGGCCACCATTGCCGGAATAAGGAAGGAATGCTTGGTGTTTTGTTCCACGGCAGGAAAGTAAACGAACAGAGGCTAAAGTCGATTAACTATTGTGAACAACTCTTGGGCATTGTAGGTTTGGATAACCAACTTGAAGAACTTGCGAGCAATCTGCCCTATGGTAAACAAAGGTTGTTGGAAATAGCTCGCGCTTTGGCCACAGAGTGTGATGTTTTACTTTTAGATGAACCGGCCGCGGGTATGAATACTCAAGAAAGAGTGGAATTGGTTCAGCTCATTCGTCGTATCTGTCAGGAAATGAATAAGTCAATTATACTGATTGAACATGATCTGGACCTAGTTATGGATATTTCGGATCGTATTGTAGTATTGGACTACGGTCGCAAGATTGCGGAAGGCTCTCCAGTAGCTATTCAGAATGATCCAAAAGTAATTGAGGCTTATATAGGGAGTAGTGACGAAGAGGGGGATGACTATGCTGTCATTTGATAGTGTTAGTGTGCATTACGGTGTGATTCCCGCTCTAGCAGGGGTGACCCTCCAGGTTAACGCCGGTGAAGTTGTGGCGTTAATCGGTGCCAATGGGGCAGGGAAGACCACCACATTAAAGACAATTTCTGGTTTGTTGCGACCGAGCCAGGGTTCAATCATGTTCAACGGTCAAGATATTACTAAACTTTCCGCTGACAAAATCGTAAAGTTAGGCATTATCCATGTTCCTGAAGGGCGCGGTATATTTCCTAATTTGACTGTAAAGGAAAACCTTATGCTAGGTGCTTATGTGCGCAAGGATAAGGCCATGATCGCCAGAGATTTAGAAAATGTGTTTACTAAGTTTCCCCGTCTGCAGGAGCGTAAAGAACAATTTGGAGGTACGCTAAGTGGTGGGGAACAACAAATGTTAGCAATTGGACGTAGCATAATGGCATCACCCAAATTACTATTGCTGGATGAGCCTTCCATGGGTCTGGCTCCACTAGTTGTAAAAGAGATATTTCGTACGATCAGAGAGATCAAGAAAAGCGGTACAACCATTCTTCTGGTGGAGCAAAACGCCCACATGGCGTTGGCAAATGCTGATAGAGCTTACGTTATCGAAACAGGTAAGATAGTGATTGAGGGAACCGCGAGTGAGCTGAGAGCGAACCCAGAAGTGCAGCAGGCTTATCTGGGGACACACAAAAGAGAGGGAGTTGCATTATAAGGGAAAGTAATTCCTAAACTTGAATAAGAAAGAAGGAATAAGCCATCAGTAAGACGATTAGCAGCCCATTTATGGACTTGTTCCCTGTGCCTACCGTGCTCGTAACTTCTCAAAACGAAGGAAGCAATCCGAACATTATTACCATTGCTTGGACGGGAGTCCTTGCTTCTGGACCTCAGCTTGTGGTATATATAAGTATGCGTCCCAGTAGGTATTCGCACCAGTTGATCACGCAGTCAATGGAATACGTAATCAACATTCCAAGTGCAGAGCAAGCACAAATTGTTGACTACTGTGGTTTGGTTTCCGGTAAAGATGTGGACAAATTCCAGATCACCGGTCTGACGCCGCTAGAAGCTAGTCAAGTGAAGGCTCCACTAATCGCAGAATGCCCGGTTAACTTGGAATGTCGAGTGCGTCAAATCGTTTCACTAGGTACCCATGATATTTTCATTGCTGATGTGTTAGCGGTTCACTACAATAATGAAGTATTGGATGAGCGTGGTAAGCCAGATTTAGATAAAATTAAGCCTATTGCCTTCTGCAGTAATGAATATCGGCTTTTATCAAACCAGATTGGGACCTTAGGTTATTCAAATAAATTACAGAAATAGGCTATTCGATTGAATATCGAGAAAAAGGGGAATTCAAATGGATCTTGCGCGCAAAAAACGTACACGTCTATACGAAGAAGTTGCTGAGAAGATTAGACACTTAATTCAGGATGGTACTTTAGCGACGGGAGACCAGCTATTACCGGAAAGGCAACTAGCCGAAACACTGGGCGTTAGTCGATCAGCTGTACGGGAGGCCCTAACCTCTTTGGTATCTCAAGGGTTGTTGGAAATTACACCGGGGAGCGGTGCTTACGTTAAAGAGGTAAATATTAATGACTTAATTGATCCCTTTGCCACCATAGTTCTTAAAGAGATAGATGGCATTTTTGACCTATTGGAAGCTAGGTTGGTCATGGAAACCGGTGCTGCGCGCATCGCGGCTAAACGGGCTGATCGGGCTGACCTGTACAGTATGCACGAGCTGGTGACTGCTATGGAGAATGATGTAAAAGAAGGGCGAAATACTGACGCATCTGACAGCGAGTTCCATTTCAGTGTTGTCCGTGCTACTCACAATCCTGTGCTTCAAAACTTAATGACAGTGTTAATGGGATTAATGAAAGATTACTATGGTCCGAGTCGACAAAAACTCGTTGAACAGCAAGAAAATCGCCAGCTTTGGTCGCAGCAACATGGACGCGTTTATGAAGCAATAAGGATCGGCGATTCAGAAGCGGCGGCGGCGGCGGTCAGCGAACATTTAAATACATCAATTCAGGAGTTAAAGAAATTACAAGGAATAGAGGAGTAATCTAAGTTCTTGATTTGAAATAAGAACAAGCAACGAAGCAATTTATTTTTTTTAAATTTGGTCATACCAAGGTCTACCGATGATATACTAAGATATTGTTATTACTTGGATAAGAAAGATTGCAATCCCAAGGTTGAAAATCATAGCCACAAAACGGCAGGATGTGGATCTAGTTATCTTTGAGAATATACATTAGAAATTTCTGAATTTAAGGAGGGTAATATGGCTAAGAAATACGATTTGATTATTGTTGGCGGCGGAATAATGGCCTCAAGTTTAGCGTACAACTTGCGCAAAGATGGATATACAGGCAGCATTGTTATCTTTGAAAAAGATCGGATGTATGAATTCACTTCTACTCCACGTAGTTATGGAGGAGTTCGCCATACCTTCAGTATCGAAGGGAATATACGATTGTCCCAACATAGTATCCGAATCTATGAGAATTTTGAAAAAGAGATGGCCTTGGACGGAGATCCAGCTGTCATTGATTTTAATCAACATGGATATCTATATTTGGCAAATGATCAAGTACTAACCATGTTGAAAGAAAATATGACCTTACAGAAAAGTTTTGGCGTAGATATTCAGTTATTGAGTCCAGAAGAAATAAAGTCCTTCGTTCCAGAACTAATAGTTGATGATTTAGCTGGTGCTGTTTTCGATGTGGCTGCTGGCAACATAGACCCTTATTCAGTCCTGCAATGGTACGTAAAACATGCCAAACGGTTAGGTGTTGAGTATATCTATGAAAAGGTTCAAACTATTTTAAGTGATGGAAATCATCAAATAACGGGCGTGAGATCGGAGAACGGAGAAGAATATCACGCCTCAATTGTAGTGAATGCTGCTGGAGCCTGGTCTGGTGAATTAAGTAACACGGTGGGATTAGATATACCAGTTCGACCGCTTCGGAAACAAGTCTATTGTGTCGATTTGACTGTTCCATTCCAAAAGCATATCCCTTTTATCTTCGATACGGTTACTGGTACGTACTTCTTGGGCGATGGACCGAAAATAATTACAGGTTCACGTGAAGGCTCTCATATGGTGGATAAGCCGGGAGATTTCAAATATGAATATGATTTCCATTTAGATAAATCCTATTTTACTGATGAAGTATGGCCGTTATTGGCTGAACGTTCCCCAAATTTTGAAAGGTTAAAATTAGAACAGGGGTGGGCCGGCCTCTATGAATATAACTATATCGACCATAATGCGATCATAGGCGAGCATCCACAGATGAAAGGTTATTATTTGCTTACTGGTTTTAGTGGTCATGGATTTCAACAGGCACCTGCGGCAGGTAAATGCTTATCAGAACTGATACGCTTAGGAAAGTATGAAACAATTGATTTGAGACCATTTTCTTTGGAACGATTTGTTAATAACCAATTGCTTCTAGAAAAAGAAGTTTACTAGAGTCTTTGAGCAAAGCTAAGGGTAGTTATCGCCAAATTGGTCATACCAAGGACTATATAGGATAATACCATACTGTCCTTCTCATCCTGAAAGATATTTTGCAGAATGAGAAAAAAGGAACTATTAATGAACTACATTCGTGTTAAATGGGTTAGATAACCGCTAATCCCAAACTACGTTAACTAGGCTAAGTTGAAATTATTAAGGGGGATTTGGCATATGAAAATTGGCAGTGAGATCCTGTATTTGTCCAAGAATCATATCAGTTCCTTAAATGTTGAAATGTCGGTTGTTATTAGCCTTTTGGAAGAGTCATTTCTGGAAAAAGCTAAGGGAAACGTAGATGCCCTGGCTAAGATTGAATTGCATCCTAAACGGGATGACAACTTTATCAATGCAATGCTCTGCAGCTTTCCTAAGTTTAATGTTGCGGGGCTTAAATGGATCAGCGCTTATCCGGGTAACCGAGAAAAGGGTTTGCCGTATATCTCAGGATTGATTGTCCTTAACGACCAAGAAACTGGGTTTCCCATGGCGATCATGGAAGCTGGCATTTTGACTGCCATTCGTACAGGGGCAGTGACTGGGCTATCTGCCAAGTATCTGGCGCGCAAAGATAGCCAAACCGTAGCAATTCTTGGCTGCGGAGTTCAGGCCCGTACTCAATTAGAAGCAGTCCTAGCGATCTGTCCGGAAATTACGACTGTTAAAACCTTTGACATTAATATTGAGGCTATTGATCGTTTTGCTCAGGAAATGGAAACCCGTTTTAAGGTTAGAGTCGAAAAGGCAAACAATCCTCAGCAAGCTGTAGAGGGCAGTGATATTATCATCACGGCTGGGCCCATTCTCACTAGCCCTGACCCAGTTATCGAAGGGTCATGGTTAAAAGAAGGCTGTTTTGGTGCGCCGATTGATTATGATTCCTACTGGAGAAAAAGTGGTTTCGAAGCTGCGGACAGAATTTATGTCGATGATGTCCCGCAATTTGAAAGTCATCGTAAAATGGGTTACTTCAGCACGGTGCCAACGGTTTATGGGGATCTGGCAGACCTTGTCTCAGGTAAAATATCTGGCCGGCTAAATGATTCGGAAAGAATCATGGCGATTAACTTGGGACTGTCGCTCGAAGATATTGCTGTAGCTGCTTTAGTATACGACCGTGCCCTAAAACAGGGTCTGGGCCAACTTCTTCCCGTTTAGAATTAAGATATTATAAATTTACCCTAGCCTGGAGGTGGTAGGTTGCATCCGAGAAAAAGGTTGGGGATAGTGGCGATTATCGTTTCTAGCTTGGGGTTTTGTGTCTATCCTATCCTCGGGAAATACGTCTTTGCGGGTGGAGCCTCTCTGCCAACGGTTCTTTTCGTTCGTTTTAGTTCAGCAGCCATTGTTTTTTGGGCCTTATTTTTCTGGAAAAACGGCAGGCCTAGAATACGAGTAAATACTTGGTTGATTCTGCTGGCGATGGGCGGACTGGGATATGCGGGGATGGCAGGTCTCTATTTATGGTCGGTTCGCTTTATTCCCGCTTCGTTGGCATCCTTGGTCTTTTACTCCTTTCCTTTGCTGGTAACTATTATTTCTATTTTAACCAGCCAGGAAATTATGTCGGGAATGAAGCTTCTGGGGCTTGCCAGTTCAAGTCTGGGGTTGATGCTTGTTTTAGGACTCAACTTTGGGGTGGCGAATCTGATGGGCCTTTTGATAGCATTCAGTGCGGCGGCAGTGCACTCGGTTAATGTAATAGCAGGTAATCGAATGCTTAAAAGCTTAAGTCCTTTGTTAAGTACTGCCAGTATAACTTCAGGAGCTGCGTTGACTTATGGCTTGATTGCCTTGCCGAGTGGGTTTACATGGGAGCTGTCCCTGACTACCTGGATGGGAATCGCTGGAATATCCTTATTTTCTACAATAATTGCAATGCTGGCTTTCTACAAGGGAATGCAACTTGTAGGTGCTTCTACTGCATCCATATTAAGTATGCTTGAGCCCGTAATGACCGGCGTACTGGCATATTTGTTCTTGGGAGAACGCCTGACTTTTCTTCAAGGAATAGGTGGGGGCTTGGTCATATTAGGCGGAGTAATCGTGGCCAGAATTCCCGTATCTGAGAAAGTTTTACCATATTCGCATTAGTGAACTCGTTCAACTAAAGTTGAACATCGAGACTTCGGTGACGTAAGTCATCCTACGCGCGAAGTATTCGTATAGGGCCATGCGCTTCGGCGATACTCTCCACTGGAGACTATCGTCAGTGGAGACTTACGCCGAAGGCGCTGAGCTATTGACGAATACTTTCGCGCCGCAGGATGGAGTCTACCTCCTTCGCCGCCAAGGATTCCTATCAGGAAAGAGCGGCTCGGCAAAACCAATCCTCAGCGCGATCGTATTCGTTAAGGGCCGTGCGCTTCGGCGATACTCTATCCTACGCCGACAAGTATTCCTTTCGGGATTACGGCTTCGGCGATACTAATCCTACAGCGCTTAGTATTCGTTAAGGGTTGTGCGCTTTCGGCGATACTCTCCACTGGAGACTATCGTCACTGGAGACTATCGTACCGGAGACTATCGTCACCGGAGGCTTTTGTCACCGAAGCAGAGTACGGAGTACCACTCCCACTTGTAGAAGTGGGAGTCTCACGATTGGATTAAACAATTATCATAACTTTTAGTGCCTTGAAGCACAGCGAAAGGAAATGGTTATTATTATGGGAAAAAATGCATTTGATGTAGCGCTTGAACAATTAGCTGAGGCCACAGAGTATATGAAACTAGAATCGGAAATTTATGAAATAATGAAGGAACCTATGGCCCAGTTAACCGTGAGGATTCCTGTACGGATGGATAATGGCAAAGTGGAGATTTTTACTGGTTTCCGTTTTCAACATAATACAGCTTTGGGGCCGACACGGGGAGGAACACGCTTTCATTCGGAAGAAACGAAGGAGGATGTCAAAGCCTTATCTCTCTGGATGACCTTGAAAAATGCCTTGAACGAAATCCCTAATGGGGGGGCCAAAGGCGGTGTGATTGTAGACTCGCAAAAGCTTTCTCAGGGAGAGTTAGAACGTCTTTGTCGTGGATATATCCGCAAAATAGCACCGATTATCGGTGCGTGGAAGGATTTTCCAGGAGCGGATATTGGTACTTCCTCCCAGACCCAGAGCTGGATGTTGGATGAATGGGAAGCTATGAATATGCACCATGAGGCAGGCGGGATCAGCGGCAAAATGATGGTATTAGGTGGATCTGAAGGGCGACCAGAAGCGACCAGTCGAGGTCTGCTATTCGCCACCAGGGAAGTGGTTCGGGCCAGAAAGCTTGAGATAAAAGGCCTTACAGCCGTAGTCCAGGGATTTGGTAAAGTAGGATGGCACTTGGCCAAATTGTACCAAAGGGACGGTATACAGGTTTTGGCTGTAAGTGATGTTGACACAGCCATATTTGACCCGAAGGGTTTGGATATTTTAGATGTTAATGCTTATGTAGAGCGTTCAGGTACTCTAAAGGGCTACCCTAAAGCCATAGAAATTGGCAATGTGGAATTGTTGGAGTTGGAATGTGATATTTTAGCACCCTGTGCGGTTCAAAATGTAATTACCGAAGAAAATGCACCTCGGATTAAAGCCCAGTTCCTGATTGAAGGTGCTAACGGTCCTACAACGCCGGAAGCGGAGAAAATCCTGATTGACAAAGGGGTGTTTATCGCTCCTGACATTTGGGCTAACTCAGGTGGTACCCAAGTAGCCCACTTTGAAAGAATTCAAAATTTAAATGATAATAATTGGAGCGAAGAGGAAGTTAACGCTAAATTAGAAAGAATTAATCACAAAGTGTTTAACGAAATCTATGCTTTGCATACAGAAAAAAATATTTCGATGCGTCTTGCTTGTTGGATAAAAGCCATCAGCAAAGTTGTGGAAGCGATGAAGGCCCGTGGCTGGGTATAATCAGTAAGCTAAGTGAACTCGTTCAACTAAAGTTGAACATCGAGACTTCGGTGGGGGAGTCTATCCCCACCGAAGCAGAGAACGGGGTCCCACTCCCACTTGTAGAAGTGGGAGTCTCACGATTGGATTAAAAGCTTGCGAGCGGAGTGGAGTTGGTAATATTGCAGAATAAAGCTAAATTGATCCAGGGTAACCAAGCGATTGCAGAAGGAGCGTTGTATGCCGGAGCTAGATTTTTTGCCGGCTATCCGATCACTCCATCATCGGAAATAGCTGAGGAGTGTTCTAAGCGCTTGCCTAAACTGGGCGGTGTGTTTATGCAGATGGAAGACGAAATTGCCAGTATGGCTGCGGTGGTTGGAGCATCATTAGGGGGAGCGAAATCTTTTACAGCGACTAGTGGACCAGGCTTTTCCCTAATGCAAGAAAATCTAGGCATGGCGGTTATGGCCGAGGTACCGTGCGTAATTGTCAATGTGCAGCGCTCAGGACCGAGCACGGGGCTTGCTACAAAGCCCGCACAGGCAGACGTTATGCAGATTCGTTGGGGTAGGCATGGTGACCAAACGTTAATTGCTCTATGCCCTGCTACAGTGCAAGAGTGTTTTTCACTTACGGTACAGGCGTTTAATCTTGCGGAACGTTTCCGGGTACCAGTCGTATTGGCGGCTGATGAAATTGTCGCTCATATGAGGGAAAGTATTAGTTTGCCTGAAACAGGGGAATTGGCTGTTATAGAGCGCAAGAAGCCCACTTGTGATCCGGCGGACTATAAGCCCTTTTTACCTGAAGAAGATGGGATTGCTCCTTTAGCAACCTACGGTAGTGACTATGTTTTTCATGTGACAAGCTCGATGCATGGGCCGGAGGGTGTCAGCAACAACAATCCGGAAAATGCGGCTTGGCGAGTGGATCAATTGCATCGCAAGCTGGAACGTTATCGTGAAGAAATTGTACTCACCAGACATTATGAAACGGATGGAGAACTGGATGTCCTGTTGATTGCCTATGGAATTACTACCCGGGTGGCGCGGGCCGCAGCCCTAGAGGCGCGACGCCGTGGTATGAAGGTGGGCGTGCTCCAACTGATTACTTTGTGGCCTTTCCCACATCAGGAAATCGAGAAGTTGGCCAAAAAATCGAAATCTGTTGTTGTGGTTGAGATGAACTATAGCGGACAAGTGGCAGGAGAAGTGGAGCGGGTTCTCGATTCCCGTGACAAGCTCAAACTGGTGAACAAGTATAACGGGGAAATTATTAGGCCTGGAGACGTGCTGGCAGTCCTCTAATTTCAATTATTACGGATAAAAGAGAAAAGGGCAATATTACATGCTCAAGCTGGGGGGAAGCAAATGAATCTTGCAGAAATGAAAAAATCGCATAAACTCTTGAGCACCTTTAACTATCAACTTGGTCAAATAGAAAAGGGATATACTGACCGGATATTATATGTCAATCTATCTACAAACACCTTCGCCGAAAAACCTGTCACCGAATTGATGAAACAGAAGTTTATTGGAGGAAGGGGCTTTGGTTTAAAACTGTTGTGGGATGGTATAAATGATAATACCAAATGGAACGATCCCGAAAATGAGTTGATTATTGCTCCCGGCCCGATCGGAGGAATAACTCAATATCCTGGTGCCGGTAAATCCTATGTAGTCGGTTTATCTCCTTTGACTCAATCTGCAATGGATAGCAACGTGGGGGGGTACTTCGGCCCATTTTTGAAATTCTCAGGCTGGGACGCGCTTGAAATTCAAGGTAAAGCCGAACGAGATGTTATTCTGTTCATTGATGGCCCTAAAGGAACAGTGACCATTGAGGAAGCTCCTTTAGAGGAGGTTAACAGCCATATCTTGGTCGAACAATTAACAGAAATGTATGCTGAAAGTGAAGCAGACAAAGTTAACGTTTCGGTAGTAACTGCTGGGGATGCAGCTGATCATACCCTGATTGGATTGCTTAATTTTTCTTTTTACGATACACGGAGAAAAGCGGTTAGAATTAAACAGGCCGGAAGAGGCGGTTTTGGAACGGTTTTTAGAAATAAGAATATCAAAGCCCTCGTCATCAAGAGCATTAAAGTTAGAGGAGATTTGAATAACCCGGCCGACATTTCTGTATTAAAAAAAGTGGGACAAAAAATGCATAAAGAAATTTCGAGTCTAGATGCTTCACAATGCGGAATGAGATCGGTTGGGACAACCCATATCGTCAAAATCATGAACGATTATGACCTTTTGCCCGTGCGTAATTATAAGTTCGGCTCTGATCCGAGAGCCAAGAACATCGCACACGCTGTTCTCCTCTCCAAGTATTTTAACCTTAATGGTCACGACGAATGTTGGTATGGCTGTACGCTTTCTTGTGCCAAAGTTATCAATTCCTATAAGCTTAAAACCGGGCCCTATAAAGACAAAGAGGTGTTAGTTGACGGTCCGGAATACGAGACGCTTTCCGCTGCTGGTAGTGTCTTAGGGATTTTCGATCCTGAATTTGTCATCGAAACTAATTTTTATTGTGATACCTACGGAGTCGATACAATTTCCTTTGGAACACTCACGGCCTTTGTGATGGAGTGTTACGAAAACGGAGTTATTAATCAGGATATTACTGGCGGGCTGAAACTAAACTTTGGCAATGCTGAGGCAGCTCTGGAACTGCTTCACCAGATGGCCAGAGGTGAAGGCTTTGGTATGATTGCCGGGCTGGGAATCCGCAGGATGAAGAAATTGTTTATTGAAAAATATGGCGCCAATCCGGATTTTCTGCAAGACATTGGTATGGAAGTTAAAGGTCTTGAGTTCTCAGAATATGTGACTAAGGAATCCCTGGCTCAGCAAGGTGGGTACGGGATGACAAATAAAGGACCTCAACATGATGAAGCCTGGGTCATCTTTATGGACATGGTTAATAATCAAATTCCCAGCTTTGAGGACAAGGCCGAAGCGCTTTTCTATTATCCCATGTTTCGGACTTGGTTTAGCCTAGTTGGGTTGTGCAAACTTCCATGGAATGATATTGTTCCAGCTGATAATTACACCACTGCAGAACCGGCTAAAGTCCCTGAACATGTGCAGAACTATGTAGAAATATATAACGGCGTGACCGGGTCAAATATAGACGATAAGGAGCTGATTAGACAGTCGGAGGTTGTTTATAATTTCCATAGGGTGTTTAATTTGCGCATGGGTTTTGGAACCCGAGAATATGACAAAGTACCTTATCGAGCCGTTGGTCCAGTGACCGAAGAAGAATACGAATCGAGACAGGACAGGTATGACGGCCAGTTGCAAGAAATCCTGAATATACACACAGAGGGAAAAACGACTGAACAAAAAGTTCGGATACTACGAAACTACCGGGAAGAACAATATCAGAAATTATGTGATGCTGTCTATATACGAAGGGGATGGAACTCCAACGGAGTCCCAACGCTAGATACATTGCAGCGACTTGGTATAGATTTCTCTGAGGTAGTAGAAGTAGTTAAGAAATATTCTAAATTTACTGGGGTTAATAACGAACCTAGACTTCGAGCAGAGGGAGTAAGATGATTAAGGTTAATGGGAAGGACTATTCTTGGGAAGAAGGGCTAACTGTACAGAAGTTATTGGATAAAATGAATTTTTCTTTTCCATTAATAATTGTAGCTATTAACAAAAGAGCTGTTCCGGCAGGCGAACATACTCGTACTATAATTGAAGACGGTGACGAAATTAAAGTCATGCATCTCACAAGTGGGGGATGAAGTCGGGAGAATTCACTATATCTCAAGAAGTTTAATTAGGGGGTGGTTAAGTGCCAAACGTAAATGGTAAAAAATTTCTAAGAAATAACGTATTACCTAATATGTGGTGTTCCGGCTGTGGCAATGGCATCGTCCTAAGCGCCCTGCTGCGGGCTTTTGAAGAGTTGGGCTATAAAAACGAGGATACTGTGGTAGTAACAGGCATTGGCTGCTGGGGCAAAGCGGATGACTATCTGACCACTAACGCTCTGCACACCACGCATGGACGTGCTTTAGCCTACGCTACAGGTGTGAAGGCAGTTAACCCCAAGTTACACGTTGTAGTCCTGATGGGCGATGGAGACAGCGTGACAATCGGGGGTAACCATTTTATTCACGCTGCTCGTCGTAACATTGACCTAACGGCAATCGTGGTAAACAATTTTAACTTTGGGATGACCGGCGGTCAGTTTTCAGCTACGACTCCGGCGGAAAGTTTCACGAGTACTACGGCCTATGGTAATCCGGAGCGGCAATTAGATATTTGTGCCTTAGCAGAAGTGGCCGGAGCCAATTATGTGGCGCGGGAGACGGTTTATAACGGAAGGATGCTTCAAACTTACATCAAAGAAGCATTAAGCAAAAAAGGTTTTTCTATCGTGGAGGCAGTAAGTCCCTGTTCTACTCATTATGGTTCTAAAAATCGTCTGAAAGTGCCAATTACCTTTCTGCGCTGGCTAAAGGAAAAAGGCGTTTCCCGTGAGGAATATCTGGAAATTCCAGCAGCGGGTGAACAGGGATATTTTATAACCGGAAAATTGGTAGATCGCAATGCGCCGGACTTCAGTACACAATACGAGGAAATTCGCCGGCGGGCTATGGGAGCATTGGGGGCAGCAAAATGAAAGAGAGATTTGAAGTAATGATGGCAGGCTCCGGCGGACAAGGATTAGTTACAAGTGGGATAATGTTGGGTGAAGCAGCTATTCTGGAAGGTAAAAACGTAGCCCAGACTCAATCCTATGGTATTGCTACCCGGGGAGGCTTTTCTAGTGCAGCAGTAATCATTGATCGAGAGGAGATCATTTTTCAGCAAGTTGAACAGCCAGACATTGTTTTAGCCTTTACCGAAGAGGCAATGGAGAAGTTTGCCCAAGTCGATGGGACACCTGTATTTTATGACACTACGTTGCTTAAGAAGCGCACGGGCCAAAACTTTTATGGTTTTCCCTTCACCAAGTTGGCGACTGACTTAGGTAAGGCTGGAGCAGCGAATATGATTGCCTTGGGTGCGATGAGTGCCCTGACCGGATTAGTCAAAGCAGAGAGTCTAGCTGAGGTTGTACGTCAGCGTTTCTCTGCGCAGGCCTTAGATCTAAATCTTAGGGCTTTGCAGATAGGGGCTGATTTAATAGGCAGTGGAATGGTAGGGGAGGAGTAGGAAGAATGGCAGCAACATTTAAAAAGAAGCTTAAAACGGCCCCCTGTCAAAGTGCCTGTCCGGCGGGTGTGGACGTACCACGTTATATCCGGTACATCCGGGCGGGTAAATTTACAGAAGCTGTTAAAGTGGTTCGGGAGAGTATTCCATTTCCTGCAGTATGTGGTTATGCATGTATTCATCCTTGCGAGGGAGAGTGCGCTCGTCGTCAATATGATGAATCAATGTCTATTCGGATGCTTAAAAGGGCAGCAGTAGACTTTAGTGATGTTGTTTTAGACAATATGCCACCAGTGGGGAGATTAAGTGGACAAAAAGTGGCAATAATTGGGGCTGGACCAGCTGGTCTGACGGCAGCATATTATTTAGCCGGCAAAGGTCATCAGGTCACCATCTTTGAAAAGCGTGCCAGACCAGGTGGGTTGCTGCGTTACGGAATACCGGAGTACCGACTACCCAATGAGTTAGTGGATCAAGAGATAGAAGTAATTAAAGGGCGCGGTGTAGAAATTAAAGTCAATAGTCCGATTGAGAATCCGATCGAACTATTAACCGAAGGTTTTACCGCTGTTACTGTGGCTACGGGCGCTTGGGAAAGTGTCAAAATTCATTTATCCATATCGGACGGAGAGGGTCAAACTCAAGATACAAACGTTTACGAGGGGTTACAGGTTAGAGAAGGATTAGCCTTCTTGGAGGAAGCTAATGCTGGTGTCCAAACCTTACTTAGGGGGAGAATTGTAGTAGTTGGTGGTGGCAACACAGCTATTGATGCCGCACGTACTGCCATACGACTGGGGGTTAAGGATGTCACCCTGGTTTATCGGCGCACCCGCAAGGAAATGCCTGCAACTGCCGAGGAGGTAACGGAGGCTCTAGAAGAAGGAGTTAAGGTTGAATTTTTGGCTGTCCCAATTAAATTGGGTACTGGAGCATTAGTCTGCGTTAAAATGGCTTTGGGAGAACCCGATGCTAGCGGACGTCCACAACCGCAGCCTGTGTTGGGTAGTGAATTCCAAATTCCCTGTGATCAGGTAATCTTGGCGGTGGGTCAAGCAGCAAATGCAACTTTACTAGGTTTGCCAGCTCAACCGAACGGCAGGGTGCAGACAGTGACGGATAGCTTAGCGGTAGAAACTCCGGGAATATTTGCCGCGGGCGACCTTGTTAAAGGACCTTCTTCTGTGATTGAAGCGATTGCCCAAGGCCGTCTGGTTGCGGAAACCGTGGATAAAATGCTTGGCGGCGATGGAGTTATTATTGAAAAATGGTTAGCCGATGAAGGTGAAGAATTAGCTTTTGAGAATGAGTTGCCAAATTTCACTTCAATTGGACAACTCAGGCCACGATCAGTTCATATACCAATGTCAGCGAGAACAAGCACTTTTAGTTTAACGGAGTGTGGTTTTGATAGGGAGACTGCCATGCTTGAGGCTGCTCGGTGTTTGGGGTGCGATATTAACACTTATCAGGTTAAAGTGGAGACTGCCTATTGTAAGGATTGTGGGTATTGTAAGGAAGTTTGCGGGCTAGGAGTATATGAACAATCCGGCTCCTTTAACGAGCAAGGTTATCAATCAATGGTTGCTTCAGCAACTGATAATTGTGTTGGTTGCCTGAAGTGTTCTATGATCTGCCCGGATTTTGCCATATCAGTAGAATAAAGCTATATCTGTTGCCAAGACTCCCACTTCTATGAGGCTGGGAGTCTTTGGAAACTCCGGTTTCCTAAAGAGGTTAGTTTTGGTTGAAACGAGTTCACTCACGGTGATATTCCACTAAATAATATGTAGTTTATGCAAGGAGGAGTTACCCATGTTTGAAAATTTAAGTACGGATGAAATCATCTCTCGGGGTAAGGAAGCGCTTATGAACACCTATAACCGATTTCCTATGGCCTTAACTAAAGGTGAAGGGTCCTGGGTTTGGGATGTGGACGGCAAGCGTTACCTGGACTTTTTAACTGGTATAGCGGTTAACTCTTTGGGTCATAGCCATCCGAAGGTGGTTGAGGCGATCCGGAGGCAGGCAGGAGAACTTTTACATACTTCAAATTTGTATTGGATTCCTAATCAGGTGGCTCTTGCGGAGCTTTTGATAGCTAATTCTTTTGCGGATAAGGCATTTTTCTGCAATAGTGGGGGTGAGGCTAACGAAGGTGCACTTAAGTTGGCTCGTAAATATGCCAAAAAGAACTACGGTACACATAAATATGAAGTAGTTTCTTTAACTAATTCTTTTCATGGGCGGACATTAGCTACCTTGACGGCCACTGGGCAACCTAAGTATCATAAAGGTTATGAGCCACTACCGGTAGGCTTTTCCTATGTTGCCTTGAATGACCTAGAGGCTTTGCAAAGTGCAGTGAATCAGAACACAGCGGCGGTGCTGATTGAGCCAATTCAAGGGGAAGGCGGGATTCATCCAGCAACCGAAGAGTTCCTCCAAAAAGCTCGTGAATTGTGTGATCGTCACAATGCCCTGCTTATTTTTGATGAAGTGCAGTGCGGGGTTGGAAGAACGGGTAAGTTGTTTTCCTATCAATGGAGCGGCGTAACGCCAGATATCATGACCTTAGCAAAAGCACTTAGCGGTGGAGTTTCAATTGGGGCGATCATGGCCACAGCAAAGGTCGCTGCTGCGTTTGAACCTGGGGATCATGGTACGACTATAGGAGGAAACCCTCTAGCTATGGCGGTAGGATGTGCGGTGCTTGATGTAATGTTAGCTGATGGATTTTTTGAAGGGGTATTAGAACGATCAGAGTATTTGCGGCAAGGATTAGATAAATTAGCTGCAAAACATGGTGTAGAGGGGAGAGTGCGCGGTCAGGGCATGATGCTAGGGTTGACAGTGGGCGAAAAGGCTCCACAAATAGTAGATGAATGCCGCAAAAATGGCCTGTTAATCAATTGCGTAGGAGGCAAAACATTTCGTTTTCTGCCACCATTAACTGTGGAACAAGGAGAAATTGACGAGGCTTTAGCCATCATGGAAGAAAATTTTTCCAAGGTTCTGGGATGAGATGATTATTATGGAGGCAGACAAAGATGTTTGAACAGAAAAGACAATATGGATATCTTACTCCCGGTAATAATAAAGTAATGGTCCGCATGATGAAAGGACAGAACATTGCGGGATTTCCCATCGGCATCATATATATTGACGATGTGTATTATCCAATGCTGCCGGGCAATATCGTTAACGGTTATACATTTGATTTTCCTGTGAGGTTAAAAGCAGTAACGGGACTTGACATCCCGAATCTGTTTAGCGCCGGAGATGAAGTGTTCTATCAGATTATGAAGGCTTGTGAAGAGTTAAAAAAGGAGGGCGTGCGTGCCATCAGCTCCGCATGCGGCTTCTTTGGCAATTATCAGGACAGGGTGGCAGCGGCAATGGATATACCGGTTGCCATCTCAAGCCTGGTACAGCTTCCCTGGGTAGCAACATTACTCAAACCCGGGAAGTCAATCGGTGTACTGACGGCTGATAAGGCATCCCTGACGGATAACCTTCTGAATGCCTGCAGCATCTCCGATGAACTGAAGAAAAGATTAATTATCAAAGATTTACGTCATGAACAGGAATTTTCCTGTATCCTGGAAGGCCGCGGTGAATTCGATAACGGCATCGTGGAACAGGAAGTAGTCGGCAAGGCACTTGAAATCCTCGCAGAGAATCCTGATACGGGCGCCATATTACTGGAATGCTCCGACATGCCGCCGTATGCTTATGCACTACAAGCAGCAACACAGCTTCCGGTGTTTGATTTCACGACGTTAATCAGGTGGCTGCATTCTGCAGTGTGCCAGACGCCATATTTTGGATTTATCTAGGAAAACACGTTGATACATTGCGGGAAATCCCATCCCTATTAACCCAATCGAGTACTTCCCCTTTTAGCAGGCCCGAGGGAATAAATCACTCTATTCCTAAGTCAAAAGTTTAGTTGTTTGAGAGGGTCGTGAGGATTTTGAAAACAACAGTAAGAAAGAAACTATATTGTGGCTTTTCGATAGTCTTATTACTTTTTGTAATCGTTGCTGTAACGAATACAATATTACAGAAAATGTTATTAAATATTTCAAAAGAAATCACTTATTTACAAGATGCAGTTGCAACTACAAATAATTATAATTACTTATTAGTAACTGTTGATGATACTGGTGCTTATTACTTACTTTCGTATACTCAACAAGATCTTGATATTTACTGGAAACAAGAAGAACAGAACGTTACTGATATACAAAACGTTCAAAAAGAACTGAGACAGAGGATAACTGATGAGGAAAGTCTTAAATTTCTTGATGCCTCTGTAGCAGAATTTGCCAAGTATTTAAATAGTAAACATAAAGCGTATTTGACGTACCAGGCAAGTTTAGTATTAGGTTTAGACGGCAAAAACCTTGAAAAAGATTTGAAAGGTGTACAAAAAGCCCAAGATATCTATTTTAATGCCGTTATGGATCCCGTATTAGAAAATAATAATAAATTGATGGATTCTTTAAAAAAGATATCATCTCAAAAAGAAGCTCAAATGGCTCAATTACAAACTCTTGCAAGTTCGATTAACATAATTTTAACCTTAATCGCACTCATTATCGGTGGTCTAATAGCATTTTTCCTTTCAAATAGCATGGCAAAGTCTTTGAAACAATTGCAGGATGCATCTATAATAATAGCTGACGGTAATCTTACTGAGCAAGTGATAGTGAAATCTGAGGATGAATTAGGTGAATTAGCAAAGTCATTTAACAAAATGAGCTTAGACCTCAATAATATTATTAAAGAAGTAATTGACACAGCAAGCAGTTTGGGAGCTACCAGCGAGGAGTTATCTGCTTCGGCAGAGGAAGCCACTGCTGCTAGTGAGCAAGTATCCAATACTATAAATCAACTCGCAACTGGTGCAACTAACCAAGCAAAATCAGTAGAGGAAACTAGCGCAGTGATTAATCAACTGTGCGCAAGTTCACAACAGGTAGAAGCTAATGCAGAAAATGTTAGTCAGAGTAGTGGTAAGGCGGCACAAGCAGCTAAGTTGGGGGTTCTTCAAGCTGAAAACGCCGTTCGAAAAATTGAACAAATTAGGGAGGTAACAGCTCAAACAGCTGAAGTTGTATCTTTACTAGGTGAGCAGTCCAAACAGATTGGACAAATTGTAGATGTTATTCAGGGTATTGCTGATCAAACTAATTTATTGGCTTTAAATGCAGCGATTGAGGCCGCGCGAGCAGGTGAACAAGGACGTGGTTTTGCTGTTGTCGCTGAAGAGGTACGAAAACTGGCGGAACAATCGTCGATTTCTGCTCAGCAAATTGCAACTTTAATAAGTAATATTCAAAGAGAGACCGAACGTGCTGTACATGTGATGGAAAAGGGTAAGAATGAAGTAGATGCAGGGGTTGAGGCGGTGAATTCAGCTGGGGACGCGTTCCAAACGATTGTTTCGGAGATAAATGCAGTGGTTGAACAGATGCAGCAAGTGTCAGTAGCTACCCAACAAATGGCAAGTGGAACTTCTCAAGTCGTACAATCTATAGATTGTATTGGTCTAATAGCAGGACAAACTGCCATTAATACACAAGAGGTTTCCGCCACTTCAGAGGAACAGGCTGCTACGATGGTATCAGTTAGTCAGTCTGCAGATGCCTTAGCTAAACTCGGGGAAAGTCTTACGAGACTTGTCGCAAAATTCAAGGTTTAGTTCTAAACTCTTCCTCGAGTAGCCGACTGAAATTGGATTAAAGTAGGCTCGGACGGAGCTTCCACCTAGTAGTAGCATTCTGCAGTGTGCCAGACGCCGTATTATGGATTTATCTGGGAAAACACTTTGATACAACTAAATAATATACTTGACAATAACGAGAAGTAGGATAAAATATTGAAAACTGCTAAAATGACGATGAGAGGAAATATTACAATCCGTGTTTCCATTTTAGAGAGCTGCCGTTTGGTGAAAGGTAGTAATGGAATAGGCTTGGAACTCCTCCTCGAGTAGCCGACCGAAATTAGATTAAAGTAGGCTCGGACGGAACTTCCACCGTTAAAAGGAAGGAGATATCAGATAACTCGAAGATCGATGTTCGATGTTAGAAGTTCGATCTATGAAGTTTTTTCGGGTCGAACAACGAACCACGAACCACGAACTTCGATAAGTCTCGTATCTACAGAGAAGACAGCTATTAGTTAGCTGTTAACTTGAGTGGTACCGCGAACTCACCCTTCGTCTCAATCAGAGACGAAGGGTTATTTATTTTTTAAGGAGGAAAAGTAAATGCGCAAATTATATGTCTTTGATACAACTCTCAGGGATGGAGAGCAATCCTTAGGGATAACCTTGAATGTCAAAGAGAAATTAGAGATTGGCCACCAGTTAGTGAAGCTGGGTGTCGATATTATTGAAGCTGGTTTCCCAGCCTCTTCACCAGGGGACATGGAATCTGTCCGTACCATTGCTAAGGAACTTAAAGGAGTCACCATCTGTGGTTTAACAAGGGCAGTGGCCCCGGACATCGATCTTTGTGCTGAAGCGTTACGCAAAGCGGAATACCCTCGAATCCACACGGGCATAGGGGTATCTCCAGTTCACATGGAAAAGAAATTAAAGCTTAGCCCTGACCAAGTCGTGGAGCAGGCGGTCGCTGCTGTAAAGTATGCCAAGCAATACGTAAGCGATGTTGAGTTTTACGCAGAAGACGCTTTCCGCAGTGACCCAACATTTTTGGCTAGAGTGATCGAGAACGTGATTTCTGCCGGAGCAACTGTAGTAAATATCCCAGATACAGTCGGCTATGCTAACCCTTGGGAATACGGAGAACTGATTAGTTATGTTATCAATAACGTGAAGAATATTGATAGAGCCATCGTCAGTGTTCATTGTCACAACGATTTAGGAATGGCAACGGCAAATTCCCTGGCAGGTATCAAGGCAGGAGCGAGCCAAGTGGAAGGAACTATCAATGGTATTGGTGAGCGAGCAGGGAATACCTCCTTGGAAGAGGTTATTATGTCCATTTATACTCGGCTTGACGGGTATGGAGTAAAGAGCAAAATAAAGACCCGAGAAATATCTGCCACCAGCAGACTCGTTTCTCGGATAACGGGAGTGACTGTCCCGGATCATAAAGCAATTGTTGGAGCAAATGCTTTCAATCATGCCTCTGGCATTCATCAAGATGGAGTTTTAAAAGATAGGGAGACCTATGAGATCATCCAACCAGAAACCATCGGCGTACCTCAGAATATCATCAGCCTTACGGCAAGATCCGGAAGACATGCCCTTCAACATTGTCTGGAGGAATTAGGGTATACCATAGAAGGTGCTCAGCTGGATGACGTATATCAAAGGTTCTTACACTTGGCGGATCAGAAGAAAGAAGTGTTTGACCAAGATCTCTATGTCCTAATGGGGGATTCAGGAGGGGTGGAAAGCAGTATTGTGCTACAGAGTATGTCTATCGCGACCAATGGAGTTGAGACGGCGACAGCTACTGTGGTCTTGGAAATTGAAGGTATAATGATCACAGATGCCGCTTGCGGTAACGGCCCCGTTAATGCTTTATTTAACACTATTGATAGGATAACAGGTAATACTGCCATCCTCGAAGATTATACCCTAAAGTCAGTGACTCGGAGTAGTGAAGCTCTAGGAGAGGCCACTGTAAAATTGCGCTATGATGATGGTCGCCTTGTAGTAGGAAAGGGCTTTTCAACGGACATTATTGAGGCTAGTGCCAAAGCTTATATTAACGCTTTAGATAAGAGAGACTTGCATATTGGGCAAGTAATGGATTAGTCTAGTTTGACTGTTTTATCCAATCGTAAGACTCCCACTTCTACAAGTGGGAGTGGTACCCCGTACTCCGCTTCGGGGTAGAGTCCCCCACCGAAGTCTCGATGTTCAACTATAGTTGAACGAGTTCACTAAAGTGAGTCTTATATTTATGTAGGCATACTCAAATGAGAAATAATCAAAAACTTAGGCACGTGTAGAAGCCCGCTTCGTTTCCTTGGCTGAGTGCGATTCTTTACTATTCTCATGAAGAATAAGGGGAGTCGTATCTTCAAGGAGTTGGCTAGTTCCAATAAAATGGGCACCTTGTTCCACTTTGAATTGTCGTGTGCAAATATCGCCTGTTAATCGAGCAGTAGTATTTAATTCTAACAGATCAGTTGTTTTAATGTTACCATAGACTTCTCCAGCAATACTCACAGTACTTGCCTCAATATTAGCCTTTAAGAATGCGCCTGCACCAATTACCAAATCGCCGGTTACCTGAACATTTCCTTCGATTTTACCGTCAATTCTTGCATTACCTTTAATGGTGATTGATCCTGTGATTTGGCATTCTGCCGCAATAAAGGTGGTGTCTCCAGAGCTGGATTGATTGCGGGATGGTTTTTTAAACATCCGGTTGTTCCTCCTTTGTGAAATTTGGGAAAGTTAGAGGGTCAACACTCTCACCATTAACAATGGTGCCATAGTGTAGATGAGATCCAGTACTTCGTCCACTATTGCCACTATAGGCAATCAGGTCTGATTTTTTAACTTGATCCCCTTTCTTTACTAGAAGACGAGAATTATGACCGTAAAAGGTTACAATCCCCTGACCATGATTAATGACAATCTTTAGGCCATAAATGGGATCTCGATCAGCAAAGATAACAACTCCTGCGGCCGAGGCTGATACTGGAGAACCGTAATTACAAGCGATATCAATTCCCATATGATTCTCTGTCGATCGGCCTCCGAAGGGATTACGACGATAACCAAAAAAAGATGTTATTTCACCTTCTATAGGTAGAATAGTTGGCGTATGTTCAATTTGATCTTTTTGAAGTACTGCTGCCTCATAATAACGTTGGAGAAGATTTAAATGTTCGTCCACTAATAGAGCTTGATGGTCAAGCATTTTAATTGTTGGGTTAGCAGACGCAAAGTTTTGAGTGGTGGGGTCACCCCCTCGGCTTAGGGTTGCAGATGAAGAGGGCGGCTTAATTTTTAGAATTGAGGATAGTTTATCCTCTAAAGACTTAATTGCTTTGAGATCGCCGGTTATTTGATTCGATGTTTCGTCTAAGTGAGAGATCTCTTGATTACGCTCCACAATTGTGGATTTAAGTTGATCAATGTGCTCCATGGTAAGTTGGCGTTCCTTTATAAAATGACGCAGATAGAGGTTTTGAGCAAATAGCCCAATCATAATCACAGCTATAAGGAGCATTCCGCCACCAAGAAACCGTCTGCCTTGTTTAGAAATCTGAAACTGGTGAGTGTTAGAATGATCGGGGGGGATGAATATGATAGTGTATTTATTTTTCATTGAATTCCTCCGGATACTATTGTAATAGCATAATGTTTGGCAGTTTTCGACTGTGGGGGCTGATTTTTGTATATCTAAGTGTACAATAAGCGGCATTTCGCTGGTTGTCAACCGTGAGTCTACTTTGCCGGCTCACTTGATCAGGAGTTTTATTACTTCTTTCTTAAAAGAGGAATATAGTATATAATGAAAACGAGGTGTCCTTCGAATACGACAATTCGTGAATTTAATAGCGTTATGCTTAAGGTTCCTTTGCAATAGAGGATCTAAAAGGGGAAGTCGGTGGAAATCCGACGCGGTCCCGCCACTGTATACAAGGAGTTCTCTTCTGAAATCCTATTATCAAATGCTAGGATGGGTTGAGAACGATGATTTGAAGCCAGGAAACCTGCCTTAAGTAGCATCACAAACCTACGAGCGATAGGAGATGTGTGTGTTTATTCAGGGTAAACCATACGAGCCGCTCAGGCTCGTTTTTATTTACCTATCAACCAATGGAAGAAGGTTTTTGATGTTACAAGTGATCGGTATCGGCCCTGGAAGGCCGGAATGGTTGCCCCCTGCAATTACTGAACTTGTAATGAATTGCGAAATTTTAATTGGGGGGTCTAGAGCGCTTAAACTCTTTCCTGATTTTACAGGAAGCCAGTATTCCCTATCCGGTGACCTAGCCAGCAGTATTGAAGTGATCAGAAACGCATTATTGGAAGAGAAAATAGTTGGGGTTCTCGTCTCTGGCGACCCAGGGTTTTTCAGTTTTTTACCCAGACTTAAGAGAGAATTTCCTGAAGAGAGAATCGACGTTTATCCTGGGATCAGCTCTCTGCAATTCGCTTTTGCCAGAGCAGGACTTCCTTGGCAGGAGGCAACCTTTGCTAGTGTCCATGGCCGAGAGTTATCCGTACTACCTCAGGTTATTACTAGCCCCACAGCGGTGCTGACTGGTGGGGATAACACTCCACAGAAAATCGCCCAACTCTATCTGGATCGCGGCTATAATCCAGATATATCGATTGGTAATGCCCTTGCTTATCCAGAGGAATTTTGGGCGACTATGGATGCAGAACATTTGGCTCAGGAAAAGACCATCTTAATGAATGCTATTGTTATCCTCTATCCGATTATTGGGCAGGATGCCAAGCAATCCACTAAACAAGGTCTTGGGTGTAGGCTTGGAATTCCAGACGAAGAGTTTCTACGCGGAAAGGTTCCCATGACCAAGGCGGAAATTCGTGTGCAAGTACTTGCCAAAGCTCAGATTTCGAAACACGACTGTGTCTTGGATATTGGAGCAGGTACAGGGAGCATTAGTATAGAAGCCGCTGGACTCGCTTCTGAAGGTGTAGTCTATGCGATTGAACATAATTTAGAAGCTCAAGAACTTATTCTTGCCAATCGGCGCAAGTTCGGTGTTACAAATCTTCGCCTGATTCGCGGAGCAGCCCCGGATGTCTTTGGGGAGCTTCCCCCAGTCGATGTTTGTATTATTGGTGGGAGTAATGGGCATTTAGCAGATATCTTAAAAACTGCTCCCCTGGTTGAGGGGGGAAGAATCGTGATTACAGCAGTGACAATCGAAACGGTTGCTCAAGGCTTAAAACTGCTTACAGATTTTAACTATCAAGATATTGATACCGTTTCTATTCAAGCGGTACGCTGGAAAGCCGTACAAACACATCATATGGCACAAGCACTGAATCCGATTTTTATAATATCCGCACGAAAAGGGGAAGCGTAATGAAAATAACTTGGGGAAAATTCTACGGAGTGGGGGTCGGTCCAGGTGATCCTCGTCTTCTGACATTACAAGCTGTGGATGTCTTACAATCAGTCGATTTGGTGGCCATCCCGAAATCCAAACTTGATCGAGAAAGTGTGGCCTGGGATATTGCCAAAATTTATTGTCCGGCTAATGTTCGCCTAGTCGAACTCGAAATGCCCATGACTTCAGATCAACAGGTTTTAGCAAAAGCTTGGCAAGATGGAGCACAAACCCTCCTAGCCGAACTGAAACAGGGTAAATCCGTTGCCTTTATTACGCTGGGTGATCCTTCATTGTATAGTACTTACAGTTACCTGCTTAACATCCTTCAGGAGGAATTACCTCAGGAGTGCATTGCAACAGTGCCGGGGATTACGGCTATGTCCGCAGCTGCAGCTAGGATTAACTTGCCTCTTGCCACAGGGGATGAGCCCCTCCTTATTTTGCCGAGTACCGAAGATGTTGGGGAGTTCCTTAACTTTCCCAACTTGGTCCTAATGAAAGTCTCCCGAAGACTTCCTGAGATTTTGAAGCTTCTTGATGAGCACGAGAGAAAAGCAGTCTTGTTAACCCGTCTCGGACAAGCTGGAGAGAAAATACGCTGGGAACCTAAGCCACAGGATTTCACCTCCGACAAAATCGATTATCTCAGTTTGTTACTCGTCAAAAAAGACTTGTTGGGGAGGGAAAACAGTGAACCAGAGTGAACTCGTTCAACGAAAGTTGAACATCGAGACTTCGGTGGGGGAGTCTACCTCCTTCGCCGAACAAGCGTGTCTATCAGAAATGGCGGCTCGGCAAAAGCCTCCACTGGAGGCTTTCGTCACCGAAGCAGAGTACGGGGTACCACTCCCACTTGTAGAAGCGGGAGTCTTACGATCGGATAATGTTAACGGCGAAGTAATCTTCGTTGGGGCTGGTCCAGGGGATCCTGAACTGATTACGGTTAAAGGATCTCGTGCCCTGGAGAGGGCGGACCGAGTGATTTACGCCGGATCTTTGGTCAATCCGAAATTACTTGAAATTTGTCGTCACGGAACCCCTTTTCATGACAGCGCACATCTCACACTTGAAGAAGTGGTCTCTCTAATGTTCGAGGGAATCAAACGTGGAGAAACGATTGTCCGACTCCATACAGGAGATCCCAGTATGTATGGAGCGATTAAGGAACAATTTGAGCATTTAGATAAGCAAGAGATTCCTTATTCTGTCATCCCAGGAGTTAGCTCAGTGTTTGCAGCCGCCGCAGCGGTTAAACGCGAATTCACACTACCGGATATTAGCCAAACCTTGATTCTCACTCGCTTGGCTGGACGAACTCCAGTTCCGGAGAGTGAAGCACTTGCCAAATTGGCAAAACATCAAGCTAGTATGGCAATTTTTCTAAGTGTTCAGGATATGGGCTCTGTAGTCCAAGAGCTGCTGGAAGGTGGTTATCCTGCTACAACCCCCATTGCCGTGGTTGCCAAAGCGAGTTGGCCCGATGAAGAGGTTCTACTAGGGACCCTGGAAACCATCGTTGAAAAAGTTAAAGTTGCTGGAATCCGTAAACAAGCTCAAATCCTAGTCGGAGATTTTTTAGATCCTGCCAAGGGGTACGCTCGTTCGAAACTCTATGACCCGACCTTTACGCATGAATATCGGCAAGGGACAGCAACGTGAACACAAAAATAGCACTTCTGGCCTTAACGGATCGAGGGGTGGCTACCGCGCGGCGTATTGACGAGAACCTTCCGCATACGGTGGAACGAGATTTTTATATTCATGAGAAAGCCCTGGGCCATAGAAAAAATCAGGGGAAAGTGTTTCGGCGTTTAGGGGATATTGTCCCGAAGCTATGGCAGGAGTATTCCGTGCTCATATTCGTCATGGCTACAGGAATTGTGGTACGCCAGATTGCTTCCCTACTCGAAGGCAAAGATCGAGATCCGGCGGTGCTTGTCTTAGATGAAGAGGGGAAGTTCGTTATTCCTTTACTTTCCGGACATTTGGGTGGCGCAAACACTTGGGCAAAGCATGTTGCCGGTCAGATTGGTGCTCAAGCGGTTATTACGACAGCCACAGATGTTCGGGGCTTAGTTGCTCCTGATGAGTACGCCCGTAGGTATGGTTGGAAAGTTGAACCTCTGGACCATTTACCAACGGTCAATCGGTTGCTTTTAGAACAAGGTTATCTCAAAATATGGACCAGTTACCCCTTGAATCCTGAAGAGGCGTGGGTTAACGATAAGCATTATCAGTTCTTGTCAGACCTAGAGAAAGAAAAAGCCAATGTAATCATAAGTCCATTTCTGGGCCTAACAATTAAGGATGATCTTGTATATATAGTTCCACCCATCTTGAGTATTGGGGTTGGATGTCGGCGGGGAATTTCCAGTGAGGTTGTTTTAGAGGGAATCAAGTCGTCAGTTGAACAGATCGGGGCATCCCTAAAGGCAATATCAGGAATCTACAGTGTTGATCTTAAATTCGATGAAGTTGGTCTGATCGAAGCGGCAAAATACCTGGGGGTCCCGTTTCAAACCTTTCCAGCAGTTGAACTCCAAGCTGTCATTGAAAAAGAACAGTTAAGTCGATCAAACTTTGTTAACGAAAAGATAGGAGTGGACGGGGTATGCGAAGCAGCGAGCTTGCTGGGAACTCAAAAGGGACGGCTAATTCTGCCGAAGTTCAAGGGACAGGGGGTAACAGTAGCAATCAGCGTGGAAAACTTTTTGTCGTGGGCCTCGGGCCCGGAGACCCTGAACATATGACCGCACGGGTCCAGACAGTTTTAAATGAAGCCGAATTTATCGTTGGCTATAAAACTTATATCGACCTTATTCGACCGTTATTAACTCATCAACAAATTGTAGCTACTGGAATGCGTCAAGAAATTGACCGTTGCCGTGAAGCAATAAGGTTAGCCGCGGAGGGACACCGTGTAGCAGTTATTAGTAGTGGAGATGCCGGGGTTTACGGTATGGCGGGTATACTTATTGAGTGTCTAGATCAAGCAGGGCTTCTGGACATTCCCCTGGAGATCATTCCGGGAGTAACGGCGGCCAATGCCGCTGCTTCCATGCTGGGGGCCCCTCTGATGCATGACTTTGCAGTGATAAGTTTGAGCGATCTCTTAACTCCTTGGGAAGTTATTGAGAAACGAGTACGATTAGCAGCAGAAGGGGATTTTATCCTAGCTGTTTATAACCCGAAAAGTAAAGGGCGTACGCAACACATTGAGACGATGCGCGAGATCCTTCTGCGCTACCGTAGTCCCGAAACCCCAGTCGGTCTAGTCCGAGAGGCATTACGGGGCGAGGAGTCCAGCGTGCAAATTACAACCCTTGTGGATTTTACAAATCATCCCATAGACATGCTGACCACGGTAATTATCGGGAACTCTCAAACCCGTATTTTAGGACCTTATATGGTTACCCCTCGAGGGTACATGTTGTGAAGCTTCTAGTCTTAGCCGGCACAGAAGATGGTCGAGAACTTGCGGCTGCTCTAAGGAGACGTGGTCATGATATTTTAGTTTCGACACTGACCTCTTATGGTGCTGATTTGGCTCTGGAACAAGGTCTCCAAGTACGAGCTGGAGCAATGGATGCTCAGATTCTCTTAGACCTTATAGAAGGTGAAGGGTTTGCGGCGATTGTCGATGCAACCCACCCCTACGCGGTTCGAGTGAAGGAAATGGCCAAAACGGTCTGTGCAGAACTATCAATTCCCTATCTATGTTGGCAGCGTTCTTCACTAGAACTGGAAGCTAATTCCCTGATACATTGGGCCGAAAACATTTCTACAGCGGCCCTAATTGCAGCGGAGCTAGGGAATCGAATGCTGCTCACCACCGGAAGCAATGCCTTGCCTGAGTGGGTATCACTGCCGTGTTTGCAAAACAAAAGACTTTATATTCGCGTCCTACCAACATCAGAGGTGTTGGCGCGCTGCGAATCATTAGGGTTCAAACCAAATCAAATCATCGCAGCTCAAGGCCCTTTTTCCCAGGAGTGGGACGAAGCGATGTTTAAGCAATTAGGGATCGATGTCGTGGTAACCAAAGAAAGTGGAAAAGTAGGAGGAACCCTTGAAAAAGTGCAGGCTTGCCTCAACTTAAATATCCCTTTAGTTATTCTGAAACGACCGGAAAGTGAAGTTCAAGATAGTTCAATATCCGAGTTTATTAAACATTTGGAGGAGATTCTATGAAATCCGCAGAAATTGTTCTCTTAGGGCACGGTAGCCGTCGCGCAGAAGCAAACCAAGGACTTTTGGAAGTCGCCAAAAAAGTAAGTCTGTTAATGGATCAGCCGGTAACTCCTGCTTATATGGCCCATGATCACCCTAGCCTTCCGGAAGCGGTGGAGGAGAAAATCAGGAACGGTGCGTTAAAGATTGTAATTATGCCACTCTTTCTTTTTCGTGGAGTCCATGTGACGGTAGATATCCATGAAGAATTACGTGAAATTCGCGAACAGCATCCGAACGTAGAGATTGTATTTACCAAAGAGTTGGGAGCGGATGACGGCATCGCGAATCTGGCTAGCCTTAGAATCAAGGAGGCAGTGAACGAATGACCGATTTCCTCTTGGATCCGGGACAAATCGAGACTGAAAGTATGCGCATTATTCGGGCAGGGTTAACACTTTCCTGGTCGGGGGACGAATTTCCGGTAGTAGAACGCTTAATTCACACAAGTGGAGATCCATCTCTAGAACAGGTTATTGCGATTCATCCTCAAGCGATTGCTTGCGGGCTCAAGGCTCTGAAGGAGGGTGCGAACGTCATTACCGATGTTGAGATGGTTCGCGCAGGCATTGCCAAAGAAAAACTTAAATCTTTGGGTGGAACAGTTCAAAGCTTTCTTAATGCCCCCGGAGTTGCCGAACAAGCTAAAGAATGGGGAATCACGCGTTCCATGACAGCTTTTCGAATGCATCCGGAGAGTCTACGCGGCTCAATCGTAGCGATTGGTAATGCACCTACTGCACTGCTCGAAGTCTTACGTTTAGCTGAGAATCCAGAGACACGTCCTGCCTTGATTATCGGTATACCCGTTGGTTTTGTCGGTGCTAAAGAGTCCAAGGATTTACTGTGGGAACGTCAGTCCCTCCCGTCGATTACGGTACTAGGAACGCGAGGGGGAAGCCCACTCGCGGCGACGGTTGTCAATGCCTTAATTTATACCGCCATAAGGCGTGGTTCGTAGTTCGTGGTTAGTAGTTCGAAAGTCGAATATGGTTCGTATTCGAATATCTAAATGTTGATCTTAGTTCGAACAACGAACATTGAATATCGAAATATTGTTCTTAGCTCGAACCACGAATATCGAACCACGTACTACGAGTAAGGACCACGTACTACGAGTAAGGACCACGAACATCGAGTTGGACCACGAACATCGATTAAGGAGGTATGCAAAATTGTCTTCTGATAACAAGGTAGCTGCAAGACTCATGATCCAGGGGACCTCTTCTAGCGTTGGAAAAAGCGTCTTGGCTGCTGCTTTTTGTAGGATATTTTACCAAGAAGGGTACCTTGTTAGTCCTTTTAAGGCGCAGAATATGGCTCTCAACTCTTTTGTGACTGCAGTAGGCGGAGAGATGGGGAGAGCACAGGTCGTTCAGGCTCAAGCAGCCGGAGTTGACCCAGAGGTACGCATGAATCCGATTTTACTAAAACCAAGTGGCCCTACCGGTTCTCAAGTAGTCATTATGGGTCAGTCTCAGGGTAATGTGACTGCCTTGCGTTATCACGGGGAATATCAACGCATGACCTGGCCGTTTGTACAAGATGCCCTGCATGGGCTGCTCAATGATTTCGAGATCGTCGTTATTGAAGGGGCTGGGAGTCCCGCAGAAGTTAATCTTAAATCAAACGACATTGTCAATATGCGCGTAGCTCTGGAGGCCAATTCTCCAGTTTTGCTTGTGGCAGACATTGACCGTGGTGGGGCTTTGGCTTCTGTGGTGGGGACCTTGGAATTAGTGGAACCCGAGGAACGCGCTATGATTAAAGGAATTATCTTTAATAAATTTCGTGGAGAACTGGCACTTCTTCAACCAGCTTTAGACTTTATTGAAGAAAGAACAGGTATCCCGGTGGTTGGAGTCGTCCCATATTTTAAAATCCGTATTCCGGATGAAGATTCCGTTGCCCTAAATGAGGCACTGGAGAAACCTTCGGTTTCTTCAGCTGAACAATTGGACATTGCGGTGGTTCGATTCCCCTATATTTCTAACTTCACGGACTTTGATGCCCTGCAGGATGAAACTGATGTCAATGTGCGCTATGTCACTGAGGCGGCGAATTTAGGCAAACCGGATCTTGTTATTCTGCCGGGAAGTAAAAATACCCTAGCCGATTTGCGTTTTCTGCATGAGAGCGGCTTAGGGGCGCAGCTTCAAGCGCTTTGTGAGCAAGACGTTCCATTAATTGGGATTTGCGGAGGGTACCAGATGATGGGACGCTCAGTGATGGATCCGTTGCATACAGAGTCAGAGCTGGAAGAGATGATAGGTCTCGGTATTCTGCCGATGGTGACGGAATTTTATCCGCAGAAACATACTGTTCAGAGTAAGGGGACGATTCTGGCAGATCGCGACTTTTTTTCAGCTTGCACTGGAGAAACAGTCGTTGGCTACGAGATTCATATGGGCCGGTCCACGCTTGACGAAGGACAATTGCCTCTTTTCAAATTGACATCGAATGGAGTATCCTACGCGGACGGTTTACAAGCGGGAAACGCCTTTGGAACCTACTTACATGGGATTTTTGATAATGACGGTTTGCGAACTGCTCTTTTAGTATGGCTTTGGCAGCGCAGAGATCGGCTTAGACCAGTAGAAGCGTCACTTTCCCAGGCAGCATTGCGTGAATCAGCGTTTAATGAGTTAGCTGATTTAGTACGCCAAAGTGTGGATATTGAACGGGTTCGAACAATAATGGGGTTAGGGGCGGGATCTTAAGGGAAAGACTGGGTAGAATAATATGTTGTATTCGATAACTAAACTCTCTTTGAGTCTCCCGGTAGTTATTCTTATCGGGTTTCTGCTCGACCAAATCATCGGGGATCCCCGTCGCTGGCCACATCCTGTCGTGGGAATTGGAAACTTTATTGCCTGCATAGAACGTCATCTTAATCAAGGGACTCCAGAGGTACGTCGTAGGCGTGGAATCCTTCTGACTTTCCTAGTGGTAGGCGGAAGTTATCTGCTCACGTGGGCTACTGTTTTGGGAGCAAATGCACTTCATCCCTTATTGGGCCTAAGCGTCAGTGCTTATTTTGTTTTTACTTCTTTGGCAGGAAAATCTCTGTTAGATGCGGGACAAAGTGTTTTGGTCCCATTAAAACACGGTGATTTAAACGAAGCACGTCTTCGGCTTTCTTGGCTGGTGAGCCGCGACACAGACCATCTTTCAGAAGGAGAGATTGTAAGAGGATCGATCGAAACTCTCGCTGAAAACTTCGTAGATGGAATCTTATCTCCGCTTTTTTACGCGGCCCTTGGCGGTGCTCCTCTGGCGATGGCTTTCAAAGCGATAAGTACTTTGGACTCGATGGTCGGTTATCGGAATGCTCGGTATGAGGAGTTCGGCTGGTTCTCTGCTCGAACGGATGATTGGGCTAATTATGTTCCAGCACGGTTATCCGTCCTCTTCTTACTTCTAGCAGGCTGGTTGGGGCGGATGCCGGTTCGCCAGGCCTATAGAATCTGGAAACGTGATGCTTCAGGTCATCCTAGTCCAAACGGCGGTAATCCGGAAAGTGTTGTTGCTGGGTTACTAGGTGTTCGTCTGGGCGGTATCAATGTTTATCATGGTCAGCCTCATCACCGTGCAGAAATGGGAGATGCTCTTCATCCTGTGAACGCTTCCGACATTGTTCATTGTCGTCATCTTGTTCGAACAGCCACTTGGCTATCCCTTGTGCCCGCTCTTATATTAGCTTATGTAGTGAGCTAATTCATGGTTAGAATTTTGAACTGCGTACCACGAATCACTAACCACGAACCACGAATATCGAATTGGGGGAGACACAGCATGAAGATTCCTCGTCTTGTTCTAGCGGGAACACATAGCGGAGTTGGAAAAACGACCCTGGCTACTGGTCTGATGGCGGCCTTAAAAAAAAGAGAACGACCAATCCAAGGGTACAAGGTCGGGCCGGATTATATCGATCCTAGTTATCATGCGGCAGCAACGGGGTTGCCATCCCGCAATCTTGACCGCTGGCTTCTTGGGGAGCATCTTCCTACTGTCTTTGCTCAAAGTTCTGGGGAACGTTGGGCGGTGATTGAAGGTGTAATGGGTTTGTTTGATGGGATGAGCGGAACAGCGGGTTTCGGAAGTACGGCTGATGTGGCTAAACTCCTTCAAGCTCCCATTATCCTCATTGTCGATGCGTCCTCGATGTCTCGCAGTGTGGCGGCCTTAGTTCTCGGATTCAAAACTTATGACCCTGAAGTTAACTTGCAAGGAGTTATCCTTAACCGCGTAAAATCTTCTGCCCAAGAAAAAATCCTTAGAGAAGCTCTGAATGATCTCCAGATCCCAGTCTTGGGAGTCCTCCCGAAAGAAGTAGCCTTGCACCTTCCAGAACGGCATTTAGGCTTGGTTCCTGTGGGGGAGGGTGGACTATTAGAAGGCTTTATTGATACACTTGCGCAGCTGGTAACTAAACACGTCGATTTGGAACAAGTCGAACGACTTATGCTTGGTGCACCAGATTTTAACGAGTCTATTTTCGTAAACAAGAATACAATCATACCTACTGAAGGTGGTTCCAGTACAAACCCTGTCCCAATACCGACTAAGCTGATAGCCCAAGACCATAAATTCCGATTAGGCTTGGCACTGGATGAGGCCTTCCTTTTTTACTATCAAGATGCTTTAGACCTGGCAAAACGCTTGAATTTTGTTATTGTCCCGTTTAGCCCTTTACACGACGTTGTACTCCCACCGGACCTGGACGGTATTTTTATCGGCGGTGGGTTTCCAGAGCTCCATCTTGACCGTTTGAGTAAAAATCTTACCTTCCTTGACTCTCTTCGCTCTTATGCGGCGAGTGGCAAACCTATCTATGCTGAATGCGGAGGATACATGTATCTTGGACGGTCCATAACGGATTTTGAAGGCAGAGAAGTCCCCCTAGCTGGTCTCATTCCCATGAAGGCAGAGATGACACGACGCTTACAAGGCATAGGGTATCGACGAGGAGTCTTCCGTGAAGATAATTTTTTAGGACCTCGTGGGACAACGGTTCAAGGGCATGAATTTCATTATTCGCGCGTGACCTATAACCAAGATTTCCCGCCCGCTTATGAATTGTTCAAAGGGAATCAATCTGTGCGAATGGAGGGATATGCGCGGGATAATATCGTCGCATCCTATCTTCACCTTCATTTTTCGGGACAATCTGAGTTACTTGAGCACTGGTTTATTTCGCGTTCCGAGAGAATTGGTGTATGATAATTGCTAAAATATACTATTGCTAATGTGTTAACAGCCGTGGGGGGATTGAATGCTGATGGATTTCGCTATCGGGTTGGCCCGGTGTCCGGGAACGTGTGGAGAATGGGTACAAGGGGCTCGAAAAGGAATCCCATTTCTCGTGGATTGTCCCATTGATCGTTTTTCAGAAGCCAGGGTGGCTTTGGACATGCACGCTACAGGCTGGGATCTTCCTCTCGGAAAAACAAAAGCCTTACAGGTTTTGGAATTGCTCAAAGACGACTTAGGTCTTTCGTCGTTAAGTGGTAAGGTGGAATTTTTACAGCAGCTTCCGGAGGGGAAAGGAATGGCCAGTTCAACTGCTGACATTACTGCCGTGGTTGCGGCCGCTCTGCTCGCCCTGGGGCAAGATCCCGTTCCAGAGCGCTTAGCGCATTTTGCCTTACGAATTGAACCGAGCGACAGTGTGATGTTCCCAGGAATTACAGAGATTGAACATGTGCAAAGACATAAACATCGGGTACTTGGTCCTTCCGTCCCAGCCCTGTTTCTCGCTCTGGATTGGGGTGGAACAATCGACACAAGAGTTTTTAACGCTAGGCCAGGCTTGGCGGTGCATTATCGACGTTATGAAACTGAAATTGCTAGGGCTTATGGCTTAGCCCGTGAAGGAATAGCACAAATCGATTTAGAAAAATTGGCTGTCGCTGGGACGATCAGTGCACAGTGTAATTTAGAAATAAATCCAAAATCACAATTTAAACCCTTCGTGACCTGGGTACTTCAAAAAGGAGGGCTCGGAGTTGTTACTGCCCATAGTGGAACACTGCTAGCAGGAGTATTTCCACTAAACGACTTTTCTGGTCAGGAGGTACGCAAGAACTTGCGACTTGAAGCACAGCAACGGTTTACCCCTGAGTACCTTGATCTCTTCCACAGTCATTCTGGTGGGATTGTGGTAACGAAGGAGGAAATAACTAAAAATGCGGGGTGAAACTATGCACGGGGGAAATCTCCGAAGAGCGCAAGAATTATATGGCCGGGATTCATTTATCGACCTTTCTGCAAATATTAATCCTTTTGGACCACCACCGAGGGTCTGGGAGTCCTTACAACAAGGAATGGAGGATATTGTTAATTATCCTGACCCAGAGAGCCAAGCTTTAAGAAAAAAACTTTCCGATCATCTGGGAATACCGACTGAATCGATCATGATCGGCAACGGGGCAGGTGACTTGATATTCACGATCGTGCAAGCGCTAAAACCTAAAAAAGTAGCCATCCCTATCCCGACTTTTAGTGAATACGAACGAGCTGCTCGTTCTGTAGGAGCTGAAGTGAGCTATATTCCGCTAGGCCCCGAGGGTTGGGAGAAATATAATCAATTGGACGGAAAAAGTGAAACATCGAGAGACGAGAGTGCTGTGGACCAACTGTGGCGGGAATTTCTTAAAGGGTGTGACTTACTCTTTCTTTGTTCCCCCCATAATCCAACGGGAACTCTCATTGGAAAAACTATGTTTGAACGAATCCTTAGACTTACTAAGGAAATAGGATGTCGGATTCTCTTCGATGAGTCTTTTCTCGATTTTTTACCGGATGAGTCACGCCAGTCCACTCGCACTTATTTAGAAACCAACGAACACCTCATTGTGTTATACTCCTTAACCAAGTTTTACAGTTTGCCGGGTTTACGTTTAGGCGTAGTATTTGCGCATTCGTCGTTACTAACCACCTTTGATCAATACCGCGATCCTTGGTCCGTAAATGTTCTTGCTCAGCACGCTGGGATCACGGCGCTCGAGGATTTGAAGTTTCCAGATGACGTTCGGGAAAAGTTGAGGGAGAGTAGGTCATTTTTTTATCAGGAGTTCTCCCTAAGTGGTTTCTCAAATTGGCGGCTGTGGCCTACCACTGTAAATTTTGCTTTGATCGAACTTTTAAAGCACACCTCAGGAGAATTGATTCAACATTTAGGAGGACAAGGGATTCTTGTTCGTGACTGTGCCAACTTTATAGGTCTGCAAGGGAATTTTATTCGGGTCGCTATCAAAGATGTCTTCGTTATGCAGCGGCTTATAGAGGGTTTGAAAACTTACTATTTTAAGGGGGAGCAATAAATTGCTCCTCTTTTTCTTGTGCGCCACGCATGGCGATTTACTCGGTGGTGAAAGTCCATGGGGGCCGCACTTGCTTCTGTGCTTGGCAATATAGTCTCTGTAGTATGGTTCATCTATTATCTGCAGCGAAAAAGTGCAGTTCAGAGTGTATCAATTAAGGATTTTAAACCAAGTAAAAAAAAAATTACCGCTGATTGCTTATTCCTATGCAGCAAAAAATCAGGAGCGACTAAGGCAAATTGTCAAAACTACCGTCTTATACATGATGGGGATTACTTTGGGGTTGTCTGCAATTCTATTTGGACTCAGGTCACAAGTCATGGGTATCTTTAGTATTGATCCTGAGGTTATTGCTATCGGCCAAACGATTCTCTTAGCCCAGCTTTGCTCGACCATATTTGCCGGTCTATCCGCCTTTTTTACTGGGATCTTTCAAGCCTTTGGCTCAGGTGTACAATCCACGGTGATGTCCTCTCTAAGGGGGATTGTATTTATTCCCATTTTGATTTTCGGAAATTTCTTATTTGCTGTCAATGGCGTTATTTGGGCTAATACAATTTCTGAAGGACTCACCTGTTTAGTAGGGCTTATCCTGTTTTTGGGAATCTGGAAAAAAGTTAACCCTGCGTAATCCTAAAGCATAGTCACCCAATTAGGAATTTGAACTAGTAATCCAGCTTGGAGGAATGAAAATGTTAGCAGTGTATCAAACAGGTGACTTAAGTTAATTCGAGATAATTATTAAAAACACTGCAAAATAATGAAATGGAAAAAAATACTGAGTGTCTCAATGTATATGGTACAATGGGAATCAACGGCGATTCCCTAAATAGTTATAGTGGGAGGTGTAGTATGGAAGAAAGGAAACCAAGCTTGGAAATAATATCTCCTAATCTCCCGAAGGAGTTAGATGTGCTTTCAATTTTCGATAAGTGTATTCTATCAGAAGATTCATTTACTAGGGGGATTATTAGCAATGGTCTGTGCAAGGATCAAAACGCTGACCATGTGTCTTTTAATAAAGTGCTTTTTAAGAACGTAAAGTTTGACAATGTGTCCTTTAAATACCTTGATTTAGTCGATGTTAGGTTTGAAAACTGCGATTTATCCAATGTGAATTTTAACGAGTCTGTCATACATAAAGTAGAAATGATTAACTGCAAAATGGTTGGCATGAATATGAGTGAGTCTGCACTTCGGAATGTACTTTTTGATGAATGTGATGGAAGTTATGCTTTGTTCCGTTTTTTGGACTGCAAACAGGTTGATTTTAAGAATAGTTCACTTTGCAGCGCTGACTTCTACAAAGCTAAATTTTCAAAAGTCGCGTTTCACAATTCTAATCTACAACAAACTGGAATGTCAGGAGCAAGCCTAAAGGGAATTGATTTAAGCAGTTGTAAAATAGAGGGCTTAGGGGTTACCATGGATGACCTGGATGGCTGTATTGTTTCCCCTGAACAAGTAATATCATTTTCAAAACTATTAGGACTTGTAATTAAGAGCTAATATTCGGAAGAAAGCCTTATGGAGCAATGTCTTACTGACAGTCCCATAGAGTTAGAAAGGCTAAATCATTAAGCAAGTAACAACAGACATATGCTGGGGATTTTCACCATCATGGTCAGGAGGCACATTGACGGGATAATCCTCGCATGCTATGCTAAGAATACCAATAATTGGAGATGGGCTACTGCTAGGGTGATAGTTTAATTTATCAATTAACCAAAGGCATTAAACAAAAAAGTCTCAGATAAATGATGAGAGGGTGATGATCTAAATGCTTGAGCAAAATAAGCAGATATCTGATTTGGAAAGCATCATGCTTCGAAACGATTTATTTAAGAAATTTAAATTGAGTAAATTGGGAGTATTCGGCTCTACTGCAAGAGGAGAAGTGTCTAATGACATTGATATCCTCATTGAAGACAATGTTGATTACCAATCACTGTCAGTCTTCAGAGATGAGCTTCAAAAGCTTACAAATAAGCACATAGATATTGTAATTGCAAGGTATGCCAATCCCATAGTGCTGCATAGAGCAAAAAAGGAGATTATCTATGTTACCGAGCATTAAGAACGACCTCATGTATCTACTCAATATACTTGAAAGTATCGAGAAAATCATACTGTATTCCGCAGATTGTACCGATTCTGAAGAGTTCTACGAAAAGAACGAGCAGATGAATTTTAACGCCACTCTGAATCTCCTGGCAAACATCGGTGAGAATGTTGGGAAAATCAGCGAAGAGCTTAAACAGATATATTCGGATGTGGATTGGTCGTTGATAAAAGGCTTCAGGAATAGTCGCCTGGTATTTCGCCACAGCTTTGGCTAAGCAGTACGAAACGGCTGTGCCTTATATTCAGGAACAGCGTTTGGAGAAGTGGACGCACAACAAAGCTATCCAGAAAGCGGTTGAGAGCTACCGGATCGGCGACGAAGCAAAGGCGTACCTGCGGACGCTGAAAGTAAAATAAAGGCGGGCACGGAGCTCAATGAGCGGCAGCAGGGCAAAAAATCTTGACAGAAGACACCAACAATCCGCTGAATGATCCCATACAAGTAAAAGATAGTTGTGCCATGAATTCATCAACTGACTTTGTTATTTTGCAACGCCCAAGGTTTCTATGAGTTCTTTGTAGAGTATCAAAATCTTTAGCACCATATACTCCGACACTTGCCCTTGGAATAGAAGCCTTTATTCTTTTATAAACGGATTTCAGTTCGATCGTCGACCCAAGTTCGAGGATATCAGTTTCAGACTGAATACGACCAGTTGAGTATATATAGTTTCGACATTTAATCAGCCTCCACACAATTTGCTTGAAATGCCTTCTCATAAAGGTAGTCAACATATGACTTAATCGGTTTGCTTAAAGGAACGGACGGAAGTTGCTCCAGCCAAGTTCGTAAATTTGTTGCATAATTTGAAATATCAGGCTTATCAAATCTTCCTAATTTCTTATGGAGGGCAAGCCCTGGTTATCAATATGAGCCTGATTGGCTTACTGCTTTCAGTATTTCGGACAGGGGATTTGGTGAGGGATAAATTTGGAATAGCGGCGACCAAGTCAAGGTACTTTATTCAATTCAACATCCGTCGCTCATCCTGCTTGGGATCCCGGAAGAGGAGCGTTTAACTCCCCCTTGAATTTCCCGACGCGCCATTTCGTACTTGGAGGGTGCGCCTGCTGCAAGAATGAAAGAATGCCGACTTCAACAATTTCTTATTTTTGATATACTATATGCATGAAGAAAGAGTAGTTAATATACGGACGAACGTATGTTTACAACGTTGGAAAATTTATCCTGCGCTCATCTTTCGGAATGGCCAGCAGGTCAAATTCGTCAGCGCTGACGAATTTGACCTGCCGCCATCATCGCCGGAAGTAAACAGTTGATCTCCGTATTCTTCAAAGAGCTGCATTAGCCTGCTGTAATATCAATTTTCTTGATAAATGAACAGGACTCTTTCTCTGTCTTAAAGAGTCAAAATGTATACGGCTCAAATTGAAACTGGTGACCCTGTATCAAATTATGACGTAGTCCTCTTCCTAGCCGAAAATAAAGTAGTCGGTTATTGGATTGATGCTGGAATGAAAGACCCTAAGCAAAACAGACCTGATTTTAATGTTTTAGTAAATATCCTAATATCAAGATAAAATAATTTCCCAAAGAAAGGCTTGTGTCAATACCCTCCAGATGCTTTCAAGGCTCAAGGGGCCAGTCCCTCCATGTAAATGTAATTTGGAGAGACAGCCCCTTTTTTTCTATGGGCAAGTATTGCAATTCTGGTGATGATTGCTGCCTATTTCGAATGGCTGACGGTTATTTGATGTTTCTGTTCCAAAGCAAGTTGTTCGAGTTGCCGCACACGCCCTTTCAAACCATTGCACAACTTATCTGTACGCGGCTCGTCAATATATGGCGAAGCAGAAAGAAGAATTCGGAACTCCTCGTCGATGTCCTGGAGTGCGGAAAAATCAATCCAGTCAAGGCTGCCGGCTAAAACAATCTGCTCGGCATGCGCCGATTTAAACGGATGGCTTGGCACATCTCCATTCGGATGAATTCCCCTTGCAAGCTGATCATGCCAGAGGCTTGTACCGCTGTCAAAGATAGGTGCTGCTCCCAGCCATGTAAGGGTCTCTACATTGCGGACAACACCAAAGTTTCCAAAATGGCGGTCTGTGTTGGCAATGAGAAAGTCAAAAGCCAGAAGATAATTTAGGAATTCCTTCATGCCGGGGATGCCAAGATGTTCACAGCAAAGAAGAAAATGTTCATACAAGGAGTGATGATTGAGCTTCTTCTCACTTTTATAAATGCTGTAAGCACTAACCAGTTCTGTCTCAGGCGTAATGAATTTTTCGCATATGCTGAAGGGGGTTTCGTTCTCCCAAACGAGACTGTATGGTACATAAGCGGTATGGTTTAAACGCCTGTGTAGAGAAGTAGCCAATACTTCATTGAGCGGTTCCTGCTGGAACGGATTGCTTCCGGATTTAAGCAGGTAACGTTTTCCGTCGATGATTTTCCATTTTTTGCGCAGCCATCCGTCGGATGTGTTGCATGGAGAGAGCAGGTCGAGTTCACTGCCGGAGGAAGCTTGACCAAAGAGTGCATTCCCCACATCATCGGAAAAAGGGTTGTTGAAAAAATTAATATTCTTCCAATTAAAGGGATGATCATTAGGGTTGATCCAATACTGATCAGACAGACTCAGTCCGTAGCATTTGGTTAGAAGCTGTTCTGTATAGGCTACGTTCAGGATGTCAAGAGCCTCCCTGATACCGGAACGGCTGGCAGGAATGGAACGTCCCCGCCACCAATCGTTCAGGCTTTTCCTGTCAGGAAGCCCTTTGATAATTGCAATGCCGACGGGAAGGTATTCCAGATGAATCACACGAACGACCCTCAAAATCGCGCCCGTATCTTCGTCAATATTTAGTTCTACCACAGGGGTATGTTTATTCATCAACGTGTAGAGCATCCGTATTTCTTCCCTTCAAAAATTATTATTGGTTCATTTTACCATTTCTCTTTCTTCATAACAACCGTTATAATCTTTCCAAATCCTACTTTTGCCGCATATGTGCTAATAACGAGATTGTAAAGCTTGCAAAAAGCATAACGCTCGAACAAAAAGAAGAAATGCATTCACTTCAAAATATAGAGCCTTATGAAATTGTCAATGCTTCGTATGATGCTGACGCTAATTTCTTAATAGAAGAAGGAGATTTAACTCATCTGATAGGTATTTTAACTACTGAAAATCAAGCAAGTGATCGATTAAAAAAAGTGCCGGTCGAAGCCCATACTTAGAAGTATCTAATTGATTATTTCTCCATACCTGTCATCAATGAAAAAGTCCTTGAACACATTGAAAGAGAAGAAAGAAAAATAATCGAAAAAAAGAGTACA
>Ga0209347_1001039_pt1 | contig 52668 bp, 55 predicted proteins | sample AutmiccommuBRH23_FD_187382 | JGI IMG/M metagenome (GOLD analysis project Ga0209347, IMG submission 187382) | Deep subsurface microbial communities from Mt. Terri, Switzerland - Autotrophic microbial communities BRH/23 (SPAdes) (version 2) | ecosystem: Environmental > Aquatic > Deep subsurface >... | reverse complement strand
TTTTGTTGACGTGGATAAAGCCCTTGAGAACGAGGTGGCTGTGGAAGCCCCTGTGATGGAAGAAGCTCCCATGGACGCAGACATAGCTGCTGATGGATCCACTGAAGAGGATACGGGTTCAGGCGCTTCCCTTGCAGAGGTACAGCGTGTGCGCCAGTTCTTCCCTGAGACATGGGTCTGGATGCCTGAGTTGCTCACCGATGAGAATGGTCTTGCAAGCCTTGAACTTACGGCACCCGACAGCATTACAACATGGAGGCTGCATGCAGTTTCATCCGGACCGGAAGGCATTGGTATTTCAGAATCAAGCCTGACAGTGTTCCAGGACTTCTTCATAGACCCGGACCTGCCTTATTCGGTTATCCGGGGCGAGGAGTTCCCGGTGCAAGTACAGGTCTATAATTATCTTGACAGGGAGCAGGACGTGAGACTCACTCTCTCAGGCGCCGACTGGTTCGATATAGCCGGAGATGATGTGCAGGAAGTGACAGTTGAAGCCAACAGTGTGGGTTATGCCAGTTTCACTATCCGGCCCACCGGGGTCGGCAGGATGACCCTCGAGATAACAGGCCAGACCACAGAGAAGGCCGATGCTGTCAGAAAGGATGTGATAGTTGAGCCCGAAGGAGCTACAAGGGAGCTTGTGGAGAATGGTGTCCTGAAGAACGGTTCTGCACTTCTGGATGCAACTCTTCCGGGAGGGATAGTTGCAGATTCAGGAAAGGTGCTTGTGAGCTTCAGCCCGAGCATAGTAGCCCAGACCATCAATGGTGTCGACAACCTGCTGGGCATGCCCTACGGGTGCGGGGAACAGAACATGATGCTCTTCTCCACTGATGTTGAGGTGCTGCGCTATCTTGAGGCCACAGGCCAGGATAACCCTGAACTCAAAGCCAAGGCCGGGATGTACATAATAACAGGCTATCAGAGACAGTTGACCTACATGCACGGAGACGGTTCCTTCTCGGCTTTTGGTGAGAGTGATCCGGAAGGCAGCCTGTGGCTGACAGCGTTCGTGCTCTCCCAGTTCAGCGGGGCAAGAGACCTCACGACCATTGATGAGGACATTCTTGCCGATTCTGCAGCCTGGATTGAATCTCACCAGCAGGCTGACGGCTCCTGGGAACCGGTAGGCTTTGTGATACATCAGGACATGATGGGCGGGGTCAGCGGCACCTATGCCCTGACAGCCTATGTAGCTCTGGCGCTTAATGAGTACGGCTACGCAAATCCGGTGATGATGGCCGACGCCCGCAAGTATCTTGAGGACAACCTGGCAGCCCAGAAAGACCCTTACGCTCTTGCCATCGGTACCCTGGCCCTGCAGAAGCTTGACAGTCCCTTCGCGGATAAAGCCCTGAATGACCTGCTCGCAATTGCAAAACAGGATGATAGCGGCACTTATTGGGGCTACGGCGAAGGACCGGTGCCGATGCCATACGAGCACCGCGGCTATGATTTCATAGTACCTTCCAGCAAGAACGTCGAGACTACGGCCTATGCCACCCTTGCACTGATAGAAGCGAAGAACCCTGTGGCCAGCTCTTCACTGAAATGGATCTCAGCACAGCGCAATTCCAACGGTGGCTTCTCCAGCACCCAGGATACCGTCATGGCTTTCAGGGCGCTGATGAGTGCAGCGGCATCAGCCGGGAGAGATATAGATGCAACAGTGACGGTATTTGCAGACAATGCCACGGTAAGGTCGATAGACGTGAACCCTGGGAATTTCGATGTTGTACAGATCATCGAGATCCCTCTGAACGCATCGCAGGTAAAGCTGGAACTTGAAGGTACGGGCGAGCTCAGTTACCAGCTTGTAAGGCGCTTCAATGTGATACTGCCTGAGGTGGCCCCGCAGAAAGAGATCGAGCTTGACGTAAAGTATGACTCCGCAAATATATCAGTGAATGATGTCGTACACGTACAGACCCGTCTGAAGTACAACGGCGTACGAGGCATCGACGGCAGAGCGACATCCAGCGGAATGATGATAGTGGATATAGCAGTGCCCACCGGCTTCACTCCTGTAACATCAAGCCTTGCAGCTCTTAAGGACGAGGGCGTGATAACCCGCTATGAGGTCGCAGGTCGCAAGGTGATACTCTATATCGATGACATGCAGCCGGGCGAGGAAATGAATTTCAACATCCAGATGAGGGCATTGTTCCCGGTGAAGGCGATTGCACAGGAAAGCAGGGCGTATTCGTACTATAATCCCCAGGTCAGCGCGGAGGCAGGCGGGATAGATGTGACCGTAGATGAACACTGAAAAAGAGGGGAATTCCCCTCTTAAATAAATTTATTTGTCAGCGCCAGTTTCCAACAAGCTTTATCTTTGCATATCCATCATTTCCTCACCTGCAACAGTGGAAAACCAATGAGTGCAATGGTCCATGCGAATACCAGCAAATACACTGGTAGCAATACCAGCTACAGTATCGGGCTCATAGGCAGGGTGGATGCGAAAAGAAGGACATGCCTCACGGTTGCCAGCGGATATGAATACAGGTTGGAACTTTTCAATGGACCCATGTGGATCTGCCTTAATCCAAGTGACCCCTACTTTAGATATCAAAAGCACTCTCTACTTTTGTCATCATTTCTTTTATTTCGCTCCCTTCCAGATCCAGTTCCTTGTTCTTCTGCATGCCGAGCTCTGTGAGGATTATATGCTTATTGACGGTGAATCCTGCAAGTTCCAGTGATCTCCTTGCGCATATCAGGGGACAGCCGTCGATGGCAATGATCTCGTCCGTACCTTCCGTACTTTTCATGATGCCCGGGACATTGCCCCCGATCCCGACAGTACACATTATGTTGCCTTTACCCTGCTTAGTAAGCTCAACCGCTATCCTGTTTGCCATCTGTCCCACATTGGAGCCGCCGGAGCATGCATACAGGCCGACGAATGCAGCTTCGCATGCACATTTTGCGGTTTTCGCCATTTTTGCCATTTTTATATCTTCTGCCATTTTCATTTCTCACTAATTTATTTTGCGAGCCATTCCTTTACTTTATCCAGTGACGGGACCTTCCCTGCGATCTTTACGTCCCCGTCGATCACAACAGCTGGCGTGATCATCACTCCATAATCCAGTGCGGCATTGATGTCCTCGACCTTAACCACTTCCGCATCGACACCAAGCTCAACAACTGCCTGCTCGACTATTTCCTTCGTCTTCTTGCACTTTGCACAACCTGTTCCAAGGATCTCTATTTTCATTGTATCACCTTTGCTTTTTGAATTATCATTTGAGGGAATGATATTTAACTTCACTTTCCACTTCTCAATATTGAGATCAGTTCATCTGCATGAGGCATGTTCTTCCTGATCTTCCCGAAGACACTTTCCATATCATACTCTGTCCGGACGATCTCAGCCTGCAATGTGTCCGTATCAAAGACAGCGCAGCTCGCACGGGTATCGCCATCTCTGGGCTGGCCCACCGAACCCGGATTAACCAATATCATATCGCCGACTGTCCTTATAAAAGGAAGGTGGGAATGCCCAATGAACAGGACATCTGCATCTGCTTCTTTTATAAGCTCTCTAATTGTCTCTTCGGGAGTGTCGGGCTTGATGTAATCATAAAAGGACAGGGGGCTGCCATGTGTAAAGTAGAGCTTGATCCCGTTCTCTGTTCTTTCAAGATTCATGGGAAGATTGCGAAGGAACTCCATCTGCATATCATTTAAGATGCCTTTGGTGTATTCCCGTGTTGCCATGGAGAGGTGTTTGTACTCATAACCACAACCGCATTCCATTCCAAAAGTTACCGCATTATCATGATTTCCCATGATGGCTGGTATGTCCTGCTCCCTGAGCAGATCGATACATTCGCCGGGTGACGGGCCATAATCCACAATGTCCCCGAGGCAGATTACATCATCATGGGGTACGGCCATAACTGCATCGAGAGCATCCTTGTTCCCGTGTATGTCCGAAATGATCAACAGTTTCATCCTTCACACCAATTTTCACTTACAGTATATAGTAGTCGAATATGAATCCAGAGATCATTGCCATTACGACTACCAGCACAATATATGTAAGTCCCTTTTGGATGCCCATGATCCTGCTGATCACGATCATGCTGGGAAGGCTCAATGCCGGACCGGCGAGCAGCATGGAGAGAGCGGGGCCTTTAGCCATTCCAAGTATGGTAAGAGCACTGATTATAGGGACTTCCGTGAGCGTGGAGAAGTACATCAGTGCAGCAGCTACAGAAGCAATAAGGTACGACATGAAATTATCGCCACCCACGTACTTTATCACTACTTCGGAAGGAAGCAGCTCTACAATGATACCTGCGAAGAAAACACCTATGAGCAGCAGAGGAGCTATCATCCTCACAAGAAACCAGGTCTCCTGCATCCAGCTTGCCCTTTCTTCCCTGGTGTACCATTTGAACGACAGGTAAACGGTCACGGCTATGAGAGGGATCTCTATGAGGGCCAGGTAGGTCCAGGACCGTATAATTTCAGGGATCACAAGTATTGCCAGCAGCAGCAGGAAAATATAGACCGTATGGGAATGCTCCTCGCCATTGAACGTCTTGATCCCTTTATGCTCCCCTTTATTCCTTTCATATAGCAGTGCCATCGTCAATCCAATCACTACCGACAGCACGATCGCTGCTATTGCCCTGGCGACCCCAATATCATATCCCAGGATCTTTGCTGTATAGACAATAGCCAGGATATTGATGGCTGGCGCAGAGAAGAGGAACGTGGTGGCCGGTCCTATCCCGGCACCTCTTTTGAAGATACCCGCAAACAGAGGAAGCACTGTACAACTGCACACCGCAAGCAGGCAGCCTGATACAGCTGCTACGGAATAAGAAATGTATTTCGGTGCATCAGCACCGAAGTATTTCAGCACTGATTCCTTTGAGAAAAGCGATGCAATGGCTCCTGCAAGAAAGAATGCGGGGACAAGGCACAGCAATACGTGCAGGGCCAGGTATTCCTGGACCGATTGCAGGCCTACATTCATCAAATGCAACAGATAATCTTGTGTCATGTATTTCAAATATATTTGAAGCATTCTATTTAAGGATTGCTATTTCAAAATTAATTGAAACGTATTTGCAGGATAACCGTCTACATTGAATATGGAAGAAGAGTACCTTTGGAGAGATAGTGGCAGACTAACAACTTCGCGAGTTACACTGGCAACGGTTGTAGGTGCGCTGATGGAAGTGCCTATGCTGCTGCCTCTTGTAAGTAGATGAAGGGTGAAGAGGAACAAAGCTAAATTCAAGTTTGAGACCGGTATTTAATCTTTTATGCAAAACTGCTCTGAGCGCAGTTTCTATCCCAATGCAAACACAAAAATACTAACAGCCAGATAGTTTGGGAAACAAACCATCCATAGATTATCATGAACCAGATGACGCCTGCGATGCAGCAGTATTATTCAGCCAAGGAGGAGTATGATGACGCCCTTATATTTTTCAGGATGGGTGACTTCTATGAATCCTTCGGCGAGGATGCGAAGACCATTGCGAGAGAGCTGGAGATAACTCTCACCACCAGGGGGAGAGGTAAGGACGGGAAGGATATGCCGCTTGCAGGCATTCCTTATCATGCCCTTGACACTTACCTGCCCCGGCTTATAAAGAAAGGGTACAAGGTCGCCATATGCGAGCAGCTTGAGGACCCCAAACTGGCTAAGGGTGTTGTGAAAAGAGGGGTCGTGCGTGTAGTCACTCCAGGGACTGTGATGGACCCTTCCATGTTCCCGGATGCATCGAACAACTATCTTATGGCGCTGTACGGGGAAGGGAAGGACTTCGGGATCGCTTTCCTGGATATTTCCACGGGTGAGTTCCTGACCACACAGCTTGCGGACAGCTCTCCCTATGACAGGGTAGCAAGTGAGGCTGCACGCATGGGTCCCTCTGAATGTATAATGCCGCCTGCCCTGCTTGCCGATGAGAAGCTGGTGGAGCGCATCAGGGAACTGAAGATAATCATCCACGAATATGCAAAAGATACTTTCGGGCATGAATGTGCTGACAGGGTGCTGAGAGAGCATTTCAGAGTTTCGACACTTGAAGGTATGGGCTGCAGCGGACTTCCATTTGCCATATGCTCGGCAGGTGCAGCTCTTCAGTATGCCATTGACACCCAGATGCGGGAACTGTCACAGGTGCAGCATCTAAAGACCTATTTTGATTCCGAGTTCATGGTACTGGATGCCATCACCCTGCGCAACCTGGAGATAGTGAAGAATGTCAGAGGGGAAGGCAGTGATTCCACCCTGCTGAACGTGCTGGATGATACAAGGACCCCTATGGGCGGCAGGCTGCTGCAGAAGTGGCTGCTTAAGCCTCTGGTATCTGTTGATGATATCGATCACCGCCTGGATGCGGTCTCTGAGCTTCTGGGAAATACTCTCGTTCGGTTCGATCTCAGATCGCACCTGTCCTATGTAAAGGACATGGAACGGCTTGTTGGAAGGGTCCTGTATGGCAATTCCAATGCAAGGGATCTGGTGGCCCTGAGAAGATCGATGGAGGCGATGCCACAGATCATTGATTCCATGAGGGGGTTTGAGAAGTCTGAACTTCTGGCTGGCATCGTTTCACAGCTGTCTTCTTTCAGGGAACTGGAAGAGCTCACAGACCTTCTCCGCAGGGCAATAGTGGATGAGCCGCCGATGAGCGTCAGGGACGGCGGGATGATAAGGTCGGGATATAACGAGAGGCTGGACGAGCTCAGGGGCCTGTCAAAGAGCGGCAAGCACTGGATCGCTGAATTCCAGCAGAAAGAGCGTGACAGGACAGGTATCCGATCGCTTAAGGTGGGTTACAACAAGGTGTTCGGCTACTATCTGGAGATCACCAAGGCCAATATAGGCCAGGTCCCGGATGATTACATACGCAAGCAGACCATGACCAATGCGGAGAGGTTCTATACGCCCCAGCTCAAGGAGCGTGAGAGTGATATCCTTTCTGCAGATGAGAAGATGGTCGCCCTGGAGTATGAGCTGCTGTGCGAGGTCAACACAGTGGTGGCTTCACATGCAAAACAGCTGCAGGACACGGCTGCCACCATAGGCATGCTGGACGTGCTTGCGAACTTTGCGGAAGTTGCTGCAAATAACAATTATGTAAGGCCTGCCGTCACCAACGATTGCAAGCTGCTTATCAGGGACGGAAGACACCCTGTGGTGGAGAGCGCGGTCCCGGGCGGTTTCGTGCCGAATGATACGGATATGGATTGCCAGAACAATCAGTTCATGCTGATCACGGGACCCAACATGGCGGGGAAGTCCACTTACATGCGCCAGATAGCGATGATAGTCATAATGGCGCAGGCAGGCTCATTTGTGCCCGTTTCACATGCATCCATTGGCATAGTTGACAGGGTGTTCACACGTGTCGGGGCCTTTGACGACCTTGCCAGCGGGCAGAGCACCTTCATGGTGGAAATGGTGGAGCTTGCCAACATCCTGAACAATGCGACGCCCAGGAGCCTTGTGCTGCTGGATGAGATCGGCAGGGGCACCAGTACCTACGATGGCTACAGCATCGCAAAAGCAGTTGTGGAATATATCCACAACAAAGGCCGCGTCGGTGTGAGGTCATTGTTCGCCACTCACTACCATCAGCTGACCGAGCTTGCGGGCACCCTTAAACGGGTCAAGAACTTCCACATTGCAGTAAAAGAGGAAGGTGACGACCTGGTGTTCCTCAGGAAGATCGTGCCCGGTGCAACAGACAAGAGTTACGGTATCCATGTGGCAAGGATTGCCGGCGTCCCCTTAAGCGTGACCAAGAGGGCCAGGGAGATCCTGGAGGAGATCGAGAACGAGAGCGCTATAAGCATGAACGGTACCAGGGCCGGCAGGAAGCATCGTAACAACTCCAAGTACACGCAGCTTATACTTTTCGACCAGGGAGCTCCCTCTGAGGAAAGCAAGCCGCACCCCGTTGTGGAGGAGCTGAAAGGACTGGATGTTAATTCACTAACACCTCTTGAGGCGCTCAATAAGCTGAGCCAGATGAAGAGCAGGCTCTCGGGTGAGGGGAACAGGTGAGCGGTATAGTGCGGCCCTCACTCATTAGCTATATCAGTTTCGCCGGTTTCTGCCAATGTCCTTTCTCTGAAGGACCATCCAGGCAACAAGCACAAGGGCACCGCAACTTAAAGCGATGATACCCAATATCTGTATCCGGTCGATCCGGTCCTGGGATACTATCCACATGCCCACAGCTCCCAGGGTGAAGTATGTGAATATCAATAAGGAGGAGGCAGAGCCTGCATCTTTGCGCACCTGCTCAAGCACGAGGTGATTGCTGGGAGGCCTGCTGATGCCGATGGAGTAGGTTATCATAGCCAAGGGAATAGCAAAGCTCCAGGGACCACGATGTCCTATAACAAGAATGAGTATCCCACCAAGCACGATCCCTGCAAAACCGGCGGTCATCAGATACTTTGAATCCATTCTCTGTGTAAGTTTCAGGCATGATATCGATCCTGCCATCAGTGCTAAGGCATTGAAGGCAAACAAATAGCTGAAATTCTGTTCACTAAGGCCAAATCCATTGATGTACAGAGCAGAAGAGCCGGCAATAAAACTGTATAGCGGTAAAAGGCTCACGGACATTACCAGGACCATGATGACATAACTTTTGTTACGCAACAGATCTCCATAGGAATGCATGACCTTTGACAGAGGGGTATCTGACGCTTCTTTCAATGTCTCGGGTGTCCTGAGAACACCCAGAAGGCCTATCATACCCATCATGCCCTGGGCAAAGAAGATCCAGTGCCAGGAAAGATATGCCAGTATCCATCCTCCCACAATAGGGGCAAACATAGGGGCCAGCGCCATGATGATCGCTATATAGGCAAGGATTCTCTCCCTCTCTTTCCCTGAGAATATATCCTTGGTCATAGCCATGGATAAAGATGCGCTGGCGGCTGCTCCTGCAGCCTGCAGTATGCGGAATAATATCAATGTGATTGCACTGTCTGCCGCTGCGCAGAGCATACTGGCAAATATGTACAGCGAAATGCCGATGATCAAAGGTCTCCGGCGTCCGTACCTGTCCGAAACGGGGCCATAAAAAAGGAGGCAGAAAGCATAAGTTATGAAGAAAGTGATCAGGATCAGATTGACCACGGACAGGGGCTTGTCCCATAATGCGGCAAGTAATGGGATGGCCGGCAGGATCATGTCAGTCGAAAATGCAGGAAAGGCAGTTAAAAGCGCCAGCAAGGGCACTATTGTCCTAAGTTCTCCGTGATCTTGCATCTTGAACCTTCTGATTGTATGCTCTGTCTACCAGCCTGAACAGATATAATTGTTATCTGTAGCACACTCCCTGGTATGTTCTATAGTATATTGATTATGCAAAATCCTCTTCCAAGGAAAAGTATGTGTATTTCTGCTGCCTTTTAGAAAAGGCTACAAGATAGGAACACTTGAAGACACTTGAGAGATGAAGGAAAGAAAATGACGGACAAGGCTTGTGATTTGCAGGGTTCCAGGATACATGTGCTGGACGAATCCACAATAAATAAGATAGCTGCAGGAGAAGTCATCGAGCGTCCTGCATCCGTGGTCAAGGAGCTTATCGATAATTCAATTGATGCTAATGCCACCGATATTCGAGTGGAAATAAGGGGGTCTGGCACGAAAAGCATACTCGTTGCTGACAATGGCGCGGGAATGAGCCACCAGGATGCGTCGCTGGCCTTCACGAAGCATGCCACCAGTAAGATCAGCAGTATCGAGGACCTCGATCGTGTCCTTACCCTGGGTTTCAGGGGGGAAGCGCTCGCATCCATATCTTCGGTCTCGAAGGTCGAGCTGATCACCAGGCAGAAAGAAGACATATCGGGCACTAAGGTAATTGTGGACAGCAGTGGCATCAGTGGCATTTCTTCGGCAGGCTCGGCCGTAGGGACCTCGGTATCAGTGACAGATCTCTTTTACACCACCCCGGCGAGGAAAAAATACCTGAAGAGCCTGCGCACCGAACTTGCCAATGTTACTGATGTAGTTACCAGGCACGCAGTAGCGCATCCGGAAATATCTTTCACGCTTGTAAGCGACGGAAAGATGATAATGAGATCCCCGAGCTCAGGCGACCTTTTTGACAGTATCGTCCATCTTTATGGCGCAGATGTTGCTCGTTCACTGATACCTGTGGAACTCAGGTCGGAGCTCGTATCCATATCCGGTTACATATCAAAACCGGAACTTACCAGGAGCGGCACGGACCTGCAGGCTTTCTTCATCAATGGCAGGAGCATCTATTCAAGAGTTATAAGCAATGCTGTCCGGCTGGGTTACTACACGCTCCTTCCCAAAGGACGCTACCCGGCAGCCTTTTTGAAATTTGATATCGATCCGTCTAACGTCGATGTGAATGTGCACCCTACAAAGAGGGAAGTTCGGCTGAGCCATGAAAAGGAGATAGAGTCCGCTATTGTCATGGCGGTTGAGCAGGCTCTCAGTACAGCCAGCCTTATACCTGAACTCAGGGTCACGAAAGAGAGTACCCTCCAGTCAAAGATATATGCACCCCTGCATGCAGAGCTCCCGGTGGAAAAAGAAGAGGCCGACGAAGGTCATCCGGGAGGCCGTGAACCGCGCAGTGAGGAGTACAGGCAGGAGCCATTTAGGGAAGAGCCTGCCCCTCTTAAAGAGAACGGCCAGCCTTACCGGTATCCCATGAAAGATACCCAGAAGCGCCTGATGAAGAGTGAGAGGCTTCAGGCCCAGCATGCACCTCATCTTAAGAAAGATGAGGTCCCGGATATAAATGTGCTCGGGCAGTTCTCCGACCTCTACATAATAACAGAAACGGAAGGTAAACTGGTGCTGGTGGACCAGCATGCAGCCCACGAGCGCATAATGTATGAGCAGGTGCTTAAAATGCGGGATATGGGCTGGCAGGAGCTGATAACTCCCGTGACACTTGAGCTCAGTGCCAGAGAAATGGTGATTATAGGTGATTACATACCTTTCCTGGAGCAGATAGGTTTCTCCATCTCCGAGTTTGGACCCGGTAGTTACGTGGTCACGACAGTACCAAGTATTTTTGGCAGGCTTGAGGATCCCGGCATCGTTCATGACATCATCTCGGACCTGGTATCGGGAGGGAGGATAAAAGAGGACACCCAGGTGTATGACCGCCTGTGCAGTACCATGGCCTGCCGGGCGGCTATTAAATCGGGTGCGGTATGCACCAGGGAGCAGATGCACGGGCTTCTGAAACAACTCATGTTATGCGATAATCCGTATACATGTCCGCATGGGCGGCCTACCATGGTCTCCTTCACAAGGGATGAGCTGGGTAAGATGTTTGGCAGGACATGATTTGTCGGTAAATTTTAAAAGTATGAACTACAATTGACCTGAGATGATCGACCCGGTAAACAAATCCAAGATACCTGATGAATGGCTTGAACGCTCGAAAATGCCCCTTAAGGAGCTGGAAGATGGCATAAAGAGCGGAATGCTGGTTGTACTTAGCAATGGCTCGGTGTTAAGGAGAGGTTATACTACCGGGACAACGGCTGCAATTGCCGCAAAGGCTGCGGTGCTCTCTCTCGGGCAGGATGTGACCCACGTATCGGTCCCCACTCCTGTGGGACTGCGTGCCGAACTTGATGTCAGGGCAAGCGAGGGGCATGCTGTTGCGGTCAAGATCAATAATGACCATGAATCTGATATCACCCGCGGGCTTGAGTTTGCAGCAGATGCCAAAGAGGCTGATGGAATTGTGGTGAACGCAGGCCAGGGTGTTGGTATCGTCACCCGCAGCGGGCTTGAATCGAAAAAAGGGCATCCTGCAATCAATCCGCGGCCCATGGAGCAAATCATTGCCTCAATCACAGAGGCTGTGGAAGAGCTGAACCTAAGGGGTGCTGAAGTTACCATCTATCTTCCGCAGGGCAGGGAAATAGCAACCCAGACCCTCAATAGCCGCATAGGTATCGTGGACGGTATATCGATTCTTGGCACCACCGGTTTTGTCGAGCCGTGGAACGATCACCTGGGTGAAATGAAAGGGGACCTTATAAGGGACTCTGACAGGGTTGTACTGACTACCGGCCGGATAGGCATCAGGTACTCTACCATGCTTTTCCCCGAATATACGGTCGTGCTTGCAGGGAGCCGCATCGATGAGGCTCTTGAGGCTGCAAAGGACGATGTTGTCATATGCGGCCTGCCGGGGCTTGTCCTTAAGTGGGGGGACCCGGACATGCTCAAGGACAGCGGGTTTGCCACTGTTGTAGAGATGCTCGAGCTTGACCCCTGCAATGAGCGCCTCAGGAGAGCCTTTGAAAAGGCAGTCGAAAAAGGCAAAGGCGCACGCATCGTCGTTGTTGATCGCGACGGCACTGTGCTCATGGATAGCGGAGGAAAAATATGATCATAGTAGGCGTGGGTGTTGGTCCGAAGATGCTGACCCAGGAAGCTATAGAGGTTATCAGTGCTGCCTCCGTGGTCTATGGTTCTGAAAGGGCCATAGAGCTTGCCAGGGATCACATAAAGTGTGAAGCTCACCCGATCAAGAGTTTCAAGAACCTGCATCTCCTGCCTGCCGATGCAGTGATCTTGTCTACAGGGGACCCTATGTTCTCAGGACTTGGGAAATTCGCAGGCGAATCTGACCGGGTTGTCACCGGAGTTTCGTCCATACAGGCATCTTGTGCCCGCTTCCATGTGGAGATGTCAAACCTCGCCATGATAACGGCCCACGGCAGGGATCCGGCCCCGGCAAAAGAAGCTCTCATCCGTGAACTGTCCCTGGGAAAGAATATCTTTTTGCTCCCTGCTGACAATTTCGGGCCGGAAGAGGTTGCAGGGATCCTTAATGAAATGAGCATCGATGCGAAGATATGCATCTATGAGGATATCGGCTACCCTCATGAACGGTCAGTGGTCGGCACTGTCAGCAAACCGCCTGTGAATGAGTCGGACGTGTACTGTTTGATGGTTGTCAGATAATATCAAGTAAACTTTATTTTTTTAAACACTGTTTTATAATTCTGCCTATAGACATAAAAGGTATTCATAACTACATTTATTACTGGCAGCCTTTTATCAATACTTGTGTCTTTATAGAAGTTACTTTAAAAAAGACTATTATTATCTAAAAAGATAACAATTATTATGTTTACACTCTATCGTTATATTTATTTACCATAACATAGTACCTCATATACGTCTAGTCAATTCTACTTGATTTAATAATTTTATCAAAGAGGAAGGTGATCACAGGTGCATATATTCGAAGGGTTCTTGCCATCCCCCTGGTGGCAGATATGGTTTGCCGTTTCAATCCCCGTCATAATGTTCGGCATGTACCAGATGAATAAACTGGTGAGCGAAAGACGCGAAGTAGTACCCCTGTTGGCTGTTGCGGGCGCATTCATATTTGTGCTGTCATCTCTCAAACTGCCATCAGCAGTCACGATGAGTTCCTCTCACCCAACTGGTACCGGAATGGCTGCAATCCTTTTTGGTCCTGCCATTACAGCTGTTCTCGGAGTTATCGTGCTGCTATATCAGGCACTTTTCCTTGCACACGGGGGTATAACCACACTTGGAGCAAATACAGCCTCAATGGGAATAATAGGCCCTTTCGTAGCTTATCTATTCTACAGGGCAGCGTCTAAGGCAGGAATGAACTTTTATCTGAATGTCTTTCTTGCAACGGCTCTTGCCAATATGGCAACTTACTTAGTTACATCCCTTCAGCTTGCCCTCGCTTTCCCTTCAGAGGTGGGCGGGGTGTTCGAGTCATTTAAAATGTTCGCCCTGATATTCGCCGCAACACAGATACCTCTTGCTGTTGTCGAAGGTGCCTTGACAGCCCTCATCATGAAGTATGTGGTACAGATCAAGAGTGAAATGCTCGTAGACCTCAAAGTTCTCAGTTCTGCAGCTCTTGCAAAGATCAAGGGGGCAATGGAATGAAACTGGAATACATAGTAGGTATCATACTTTTGCTCTTTGCGGCCCAGTTCTTTTACGGGCTTGCAATAGACCCTGATGCCGAATTTGGGGGTGCTGACGGTGCGGCTGAGGATGTCATCGCTGAAATTGATCCTGATTATGAACCATGGTTTGGCGGTATTGGCTTTGAGCCCCCGGGCGGGGAAACTGAAAGCCTGCTGTTTGCCCTTCAGGCTGCAATTGGTGCTCTGGTAATAGGTTATATCTTTGGCTATTACAGGGGAAAGAATCAAGCTAATTAGGCGGATGATGTCGCGCATACGCCTGATGCCGAGTGCACAGGTAATCTTCATTATTATTTCAATACTGATTCCAATAAGGACAATTTTTCTTTTTTTCAGAGGCCTGGCCATGACTATGCTCCGATCCTATACAATATTTCTATTGCTGCTGTTTTCTCAGTGGGGGATGACGAAAAACTTATGTATAAAGCAACCTCTGTTACTCTGGGTCATCCGGAGACAGATAAAAGTAAAGCGGATCCTATTCCATTGCCGGTCAAAACGTGGTAATATATGGTAAACATCCTTGATGATTACGCGCTGATGAGCCCTTTAAGGTACAGGAACAACTGGCTCAAGTTATCCATAGTTACCTTTGGTATTCTGGCAGGTGTATCTTCCACATCCCCTTTCACTCCTTTGCTCATTGCTCTGTGCATGGGTTTCGCGACAGTTCACTTCGGCAAGGTCCCTCTTGGATTCTATATGAAATTGCTGGCTGTGCCTGCGGGTTTCGTACTGGCCAGTGCCGTAGTCATCGCCTTCTTCTTCGGTACCGGGGACATAATATTTTCTTTCGATGTCCTGGGATACACATTTGCTGTAAAGACCGGAGGGCTTAATATGGCTCTCCTTGTTCTGTCAAGGACCATCGGAGGCATGTCTTGCATGTTCTTCCTTTCACTCACGACTCCCATGGTAGAACTTTTTGCAGTACTGAAGGCCACTCATTTCCCGGATTCTTTCATCGAGATAGCCATGATGATGTATCGTTATATCTTTGTCTTCCTTGAAGTTGCAATGGGGATCAAGTATGCCCAAACTGTGCGTCTTGGCTACCGGGATCTCAGGACCTCTTTCCGTTCGATGGCCATGCTGGGCACAAACCTTTTCATACGCTCATGGGAGCAGGGTGAGAAACTGTACCTTTCGATGAATTCCAGGTGCTACGATGGCAAAATAATATTGCTGGAAGAGAAAAGGCCAGTGAGGATATCGGAAGCCCTGCTGACCTGCAGTTATTTTGCACTTGTGACATTTGTCTTTTTCTATACAAGGGGTATGTCCCTTATCTGAGGTGAAAACATGGTAGTTCTGGAAACAAAGGATCTCAGTTACTCTTATCCCGATGGTACTCTTGCTCTTGAGAATATCAATATAAAGATCGAGAAGGGAAAGAAGATAGCATTCGTGGGGCGCAACGGTTCCGGCAAATCCACGCTTTTCCTTGCCCTCAACGGGACTCATCGCCCCCAGAAAGGCCAGATCCTCTATCATGGTAATCCCTTGAAGTATGATTCAAAGTCCCTGCGCGAAGTGCGTAAGAACGTGGGCATAGTTTTCCAGAACTCTGACGACCAGATATTTGCGCCAACCATCTATCAGGACGTGGCTTTCGGACCCTCGAACCTGGGCTATCCCCGGGAGAAGGTTGATAAGATAGTTACCGAGACCCTGGACTATGTAGGGCTGACCCATCTCAGGGACAAACCGCCCCACCATCTGAGCGGAGGGCAGAAAAAGAGGGTTGCTATTGCAGGAATAGTCGCGATGGATCCGGAGGTCATCATCCTTGACGAGCCGCTTTCCAATCTGGACCCAGTCGGTGCGGATGAAGTAATGGACCTGCTCAACGAACTCAACTATTTCGGCAAAACCATTGTGATTTCCACCCATAATGTCGATCTTGCGTACAGCTGGGCAGACTATGTTTTTCTCATGAACGACCGCAGAGTCATCAGTGAAGGCGCCCCGGAGGACATATTCAGGCAGACGGAGAACCTCAAGGCGGCCTATCTCAGGCGGCCTGTCACTCTTGAGATATACGAAGAGATCAAAAAGCGGGGTCTTGCAAAGATCAGGAGCTGTCCCCGTGACATTCCCGACCTGGTGCAGACCCTTCGACCCCAGCATCTGATGTGGGTCGATGTCCCTCCTGAAGTTGAGGAAGGCGATACCATCAATCTGGGAATACTCTATGGGGAATATGCCCAGGATTCTATGTATGAGGCCATAAACTGTCGTGTGCTCCATATCCATGAGGACGGTCTTGCGATAGTCGAGATGGACAGGAAAGCTCTCAGAGCAGGTTCCATTGGCATTTATGACACTTCCAGGTATTCACATGAAGAACTGATGCGTATCATCTCAAGGGACGGCATCGAATGTGTGGGAGCCATGGGCAAGAAGAGCAAGCTCATAGCTGAAGGAGATGACCTCTATATCCATGTCACCTCAGGGGTTATCGACCGCAGTATACTCAATGCATTGTCAGGCCAGCGATGCCTCATCCTGACGCATGGCGGCATGGTGGACCACGCCATGGACCGCATAAGGTGCTATATCGAGAAAAGCGGTATCACTCTTCCGGTGGATGTTGTGAATCCTGTGAAAGAGGGATAGATAGGCAAGCCTTACCGGTCAGCAGTTCATTTAATGTTTGATTTATGTCGGTAATGGGCTGACACCGCTTCACCGGACTGTCATCCGGCGCCGGGAATACATATCTGACAGTGAGAGTTCAGATGCCCTCATAGGTCTTTTTCAGCAGAAGAGCGTCACCCTCATTATCAGGGCTCTCACATATCAGAAGGCCCCTGACCCCAAAATCCTTCAATGCCTGTAAAAGTGCCTGGTAGTCAAGGTCCGATGCATCAAGGTTGAGGTGATTCCTCTCTCCTTTTTCCCCGTACTCTATCCCTGAAACATGCATGTGCATGTCGTACAGGGCTCCTTTGCCAAGCGTTTCCTCCACCTTTGCCAGTGCCCGGGAGAATTCTTCGTAGGAGTTCTCGGCCCCGTTGCTCCTTGCATGCAGGTGGGCGAAATCAATGCATGGAAGGACGCCTTCTATTTCGCTGCTAAGTCTCAGTGTTTCGGCAAGGGACCCGAACTGAGTGGGCTTGCCGGTAGTTTCAGGCCGCAGGATCACGGGTATATCTTCATCCTGAAGCTGTAATGTCAGCTTTTTCAGAAAAGAGGAAACTCTCTGATGCACTTTCTCCGTTTCGTCATCGTGGTAGTAGGCAGGATGGAATACGATGTTCCTTGCCCCGCACATGCTTCCTATCCTTGCGGCTGCATATATCCTTCCGATACTTGCATCTATCTTTTCAGGTTCAGCAGAATTGAGATTGATATAATAGGGGGCATGCACGCTCAGGGCCACATCCAGCCCATCTGCTTTTTCAAGCACGCTCCTTGCGCTCTTCTCTCCCATCTTTACTCCCCGGACGAATTCCAGTTCCATGCATCCGAGGCCCACTTCCCGGACCCTTTCTATTCCGCTGACACTTGTACCTTTAAGGGAGCCCCTAGGTGTGCCTGCTGTCCCGAAAAGTAAGCTGGCAGGACCTTGGGCGTTCATGCGAATCCGAGTTTTGCCTTCAATTCCTTCTCCCTTTCAAGGGACAGCTTGTTCCTGACAAGCTCCATGAACGAATCCACATCTTCCTCTTCCAGAGAGCGGATATCCTCTTTCTCTTCCATCGCAAGCCCTACAAGGTAGTCAAGCTCGGCGGGCTCAAGCCTTTCCAGCCTTTCCCTGAAATCCTCCGCAGACTGCGCTATCTTGTGGGATATCGGCCTGAGGATAAAGGGGTAGCTGTGCCCCATCTTGGACATTGTGCTACCGCCGGCTTCAGGTGCCAGCTTGTCAAATATCTGCTTATCCATCTGCGAGAATTCTCTGCTCATGCTGGATAGTTGTAAAAGGAGGTTAATAAAATTATGTACTTTTGATGTCAGCGTATGATATGCCCATGTATGTCTATTTCTCCCCTGACTATGCGGGTCGAGGATATACGCTCGCTGTCGTCCGCAAGGACAAATCCGATCCTTGCTATCTCTATCGGTCTCATACCCTTCTTTTCCCGCATGCTGTTGATCTTGAGTGCCGTTGCATAGGTCTCGGGTGAAACGACTATATGAGCATAGTCTTCGATAAGTGTCCTGCCGTAAGGGTCGATGAGCTCGATCACCTCGTAGGCCGCTTTTTTAGGGATGCTTTCCAGATATTTCAGCAACTGTGCTTTGCGGCGGGAATAATCCGGGATCTCGCGGTTACGTTGATCTGCCATTGCATTTGACGTCAGGCCTATATCGACCCGTCCGTCGCCTGCAAGCTCGAATGCCTTTCTGAGCAGTTCCCTGTGTCCGTCGTGCAGGCACTCGAAAGTACCCCCGACCGCTACTTTTGCCATCGGGATGTTAATCATCATTGTATGTGATAAGGCTTTGTGTTCAGCGAAGCTTCCTGGACCATTCCTGAATACTTTCACCACGCTTGGTCTATGTTTATATACTCTTGTCACTATAGAACAGCACAAATGTGCACCAAATGGATACTATGTGCACCTATGGAGTAATAAGAATGTCTGAAGTGTTATTAGAAGAATTGGACCATGTGGGTCCGGCAACTGCACAGAAACTGATGGATGCAGGGTTCACGACCGTAGAAGCGATAGCAGTTTCCTCACCTGCGGAACTTGCAACGGCAGCAGATATCGGTGAATCAACTGCCGCAAAGATAATCCTGGCTGCCCGGCAATCTGCAGATATCGGAGGTTTTGAGACCGGGGATATTGTGATGGAGCGCAGGAAGCACGTGGGAAAACTTTCCACAGGCTGTATGGAGTTCAATCAGATGATGGGAGGCGGTATCGAGACCCAGTCGATAACTGAGATGTACGGTGAGTTCGGTTCCGGAAAAACTCAGGTCGCACATCAGCTTGCAGTCAATGTACAGCTTCCCCGGGAGCAGGGCGGGCTTAACGGCTCTGTTATTATCATTGATACTGAGAACACTTTCAGGCCGGAGAGGATCCAGCAGATGGTGGAAGGGCTTTCCGAGAAGTATGGCCAGGAATACGACCATGAGGAGTTCCTGAAGAACATACACGTTGCACGTGCCTTCAACTCCAATCACCAGATATTGCTTGTGGACTCGGCAATGGAACTTGCCAACGAGCTGAAAAACTCAGAAAAGCCTGTAAAACTCTTGATCGTGGACTCCCTGACCGCTCATTTCAGGGCCGAGTACATAGGTAGAGGGACCCTTGCTGACAGGCAGCAGAAACTGAACAAGCACCTTCATGGGCTGCAAAGGTTCGGGGATCTTTGCAATGCATGTGTTGTTGTGACGAACCAGGTCATGTCAAAACCGGATGCCTTCTTCGGGGACCCTACAAAACCAATTGGAGGGCACATTGTAGGACATACGGCAACTTTCAGGCTATATCTTCGCAAATCCAAAGGCGATAAGAGGATAGTCCGGCTTGTTGACTCTCCCAATCTCCCGGACGCAGAGTCTATAATTTCCGTTACCACTGCAGGATTGCGCGACCCATGATCAGGGAAATGTTTTAATCATTTCCCTCTCTCTACATTTTTATGAAATTCAGGGCCCTTGCTATTGACATAGACGGTACCATCACAGATATGGATCGCCGGCTCAGCCTTAGAGCAGCCGAAAAACTGCGCACCCTTGATGTCCCTGTTATCCTTGCCACAGGCAATGTCCTCTGTTATGCCAGAGCTGCCTCCAAGCTCATAGGAGTATGCTGTCACATAATCGCCGAGAATGGAGGTATTATTACCGATGGCTTTGATAAGGAGCCCATAGTGTCGGACCACATTCATGAGTGTGAACTGGCCTTCAGCTTCCTGTCACACACACTGGATATGGAAAAACTTGACTCTTCTCTGCGGAAGACGGAAATAGTGCTCAGAAGGAACTTTGATATCGAAACCGCACGGGCTCTCCTGAAAACCACCGGCCTGGAGGTTGAGATCATTGACACTCATTTTGCCATCCATATCAAGAGCAGAAAAATAAACAAAGGTACTGGTCTTGAGAAAATGGCCCGTCTCATGGGCCTGAAGGTCTCTGATTTTATTGCAATAGGAGATTCTGTTAATGATGTCGAAATGCTTGATATGGCTGGATTTGCTGTCGCCGTAGGAAATGCCGACCCCGCGGTGAAGAGTGTTGCAGATTACGTTGCAGGCACTACATTCGGTGACGGGACAGCAGAAGCTATTGACTATCTTATATCCCAAGGTATGCTCTAACCCTTTCAGCCGGCATGCCTGAAAGTAAAAAGGGCTGCAAAGCCTGAGGTGAATTATGCATCCGCGATCTACAAACCTGTTTTGTCTTTCAGGCCCCTGGCAAGATTCTTATCAACAACTATGTAGTCCTTGATAGCCCTGACCGATTCAAATGGCAGCAATATGTACTGGTTATCGGTCTGGTATTTGGAAGTATCAAGGCTCATATCAGGTTTTACTATCAGGTTTATCAGATCGCCTGTTTTGACATCCATCACAATATTGAAAAGAATACCTATTTCTGTACCATCGGTTGCCATTACCTGTTTGCTCGAAAGGTTTTTTGCAAAAACATTTGCCATTATTTCATTCACCCCTGAATATAAAAGTGACATTTAAATTTTTGATATATTTATCTGTATCCTATATAAGAACTTGGTTCCTCTTTCTTTATGCCACCCTTGAACTGTGCCTGTATTCTCTCATAATACTCTATCATATTCTCTGATAATGTAGGTCTTACCTTGGCAAGTGCTTCCCTGAAATACTTCATACCTACTTTGTCATTCTCGAAATTATCGCGAAGCGCCAGCATGACTGCTTCTCTGCACACTGCTTCGATATCTGAGCCAACAAAGCCTTCGGTCAGGACCGCGAGGTCATCTATACTGACATCCTCTCCTAAGGGGATGTTCCTGCTGTGTATCCTGAATATATCTTTCCTGCCGGCAAGCGTGGACTGGCCCACAAGCACCAGTCTGTCAAAGCGTCCGGACCTCAGCAGCGCAGGATCCAGCATGTCGGGACGGTTGGTGGCGGCTATCACGACTATCTCCTTGAGGGGCTCAAGCCCGTCAAGTTCTGTAAGGAGCTGGTTTACTATCCTTTCGGTAACCTTACCGTCCTCTGTCATCGCACTCCGCATGGGTGCGATCGAATCTATTTCATCGAAGAATACTATGCAAGGGGCTACCTGTCTTGCCTTCTTGAAAGTCTCCCGGATAGCTTTTTCCGATTCGCCAACCCACTTTGACAGCATCTGCGGCCCCTTCACGCTTATGAAGTTTGCATTTGATTCATTGGCCACTGCCTGTGCAATAAGCGTCTTTCCGGTGCCGGGTGGGCCGAACAATAAAATGCCCTTTGGTGGCCTGATACCCATCTGGACGAACTTTTCAGGTTTTGTGAGAGGCCATTCAACAGCTTCTACTATTTCCTGCTTGGCTTTATCAAGACCGCCAATATCGCTCCATTTCACAGAGGGCACTTCCACAAGCACTTCCCTCATAGCGGAAGGCTCTATCTCGCGAAGCGCACTTTCAAAGTCTTCCCTGCACACATTGATAGTATCAAGTATCTCAGGCGGTATTTCCTCATCTTCCAGATTGATGTCGGGCAGTGCGCGCCTTAGCGACTTCATGGCGGCTTCCTGGACCAGCGCCAGAAGGTCCGCACCTACAAAGCCCTGGGTGTGCTTTGCAAGATACTCCAGCGTCTCAGGGGTCACATCCTCGCGAAGGGGCACTCCGCGTGTGTGGATCTGCAGTATCTCCAGGCGGTCATCCGTATCCGGAACGCCTATCTCTATCTCCCTGTCGAACCTTCCGGGCCTGCGCAGGGCCGGGTCTATGGCGTCAACGCGGTTAGTTGCTCCGATAACTACTACCTGTCCCCTTTCTTCAAGGCCGTCCATCATTGTCAGGAGCTGGGCCACAACCCTTCTTTCAACTTCTCCTGTGACGTTCTGCCTCTTGGGTGCAATAGAATCTATCTCGTCGATGAATATGATCGAAGGAGCATCTTCCTCTGCCTCTTCGAATATCTTACGGATGCGCTCTTCGCTTTCACCATAATATTTACCCATGATCTCGGGGCCTGCAATGTAGAGGAAATTTGCACGGGATTCATTGGCCACTGCTTTTGCAATAAGGGTCTTTCCGGTGCCAGGTGGCCCGAACAATATAATGCCTTTCGGTGGCTCGATATTAAGCCTCTGGAATAGCTCGGGGTGTTTCAGGGGCAACTCTATCATTTCCCTGACACGCTGTATCTCGGTGCCAAGGCCTCCTATGTCCTCATAGGTGATCCCTCTTGCTGCTCCGTCATATCCCCTTACGGGCTTTTGCCTCAGTTCGATCTCTGTGAACTCTCCTATTATCAGGATAGAATCCGCAGGTTCGACCTCTACGGCTATAAGCGGTATGGCCTGCCCTCCGCCCATCTGGCTGGACATTGGCTGTGTCATGGAACTAATTATAGGTATGACATCGCCCTCTACAAGAGGTCTTTTCATGATGTTCCTCTTGATTATCTCACTGATGTGGTCGCCAAATTCCATTGTCACGCCTTCCGGCGGTGCAAGGATGACCTTTGTGGCAGTCTCAACATCCGCTTTCCTGATGGTCACCCTTTCTCCGATGCCAACACCGGCATTCTGCCGGATGAATCCATCTATGCGTACTATACCCTGACCCCAATCCTGCCTCTCGGCTCTCCACACTTTGGCTGCAGTCTTCCTCTTGCCTTCTATCTCCACTATATCTCCCGGGGACAGCTGCAGGCTCAGAAGGGTTGTGGGATCCAGTCTTACAATACCCCTTCCAAAGTCGTTCGGATGTGCTTTCTCTACTTTGATCTGTACTTCGTCCATTGAGTTCATCCTGAATATTATTCTAAATCTATAATTTGATTGTGATTCGTAGGTGCTTATTTTATTTCCATGCTTAATATAGATGTGGTCTAAGATGAGACCAGACGCCTTCTTGTCACTAAAAAGATTTAAATATAGATTTGTATGTATTACGTCTGAGATTAGATACTATTCTGCGGATCCTCTGTAAATTTCCTATTTATGGCGTATTTTAGGCAGTATGGTTGAAGATCTTATTTTTCAAATAAAGGACGTGCATTGTTTTGTTTAACAATAATCAAGAATCAACAGCTCCTGTAGCTGCTGGAGAAACATACGAAGTAACGATTCAGGATATCGCAAAAGAAGGAGACGGCATTGCCAGGATAGAAGGTTTTGTCATCTTCGTACCTCAGACTGAAGTCGGCGAGACTGTAAATATCAAGATCACAAAAGTATTGCGCAAATTCGCATTTGCAGAAAAGGAAGAATAAACTTTTATGATGGGCCAGAGCCCATCTTATTTATATTCTATTTTATATTTTAAATTGATATTCTTATTTACTCCTTCTTTTCAGAGAATGGATAGTCGTCTGGTGATCTAACAGGCATATCTCTTTTCTCCGTTGAAATTCCACGCTTCATAACTGATTCTTAAAGTTGTTACTCCACACTTTAAGAACCATCACCCACATAAAGAAAATTAGTATTTAGGGGGGTTTTTAGGAGGTGACAAATTGGCAACAAGAATGAACGCTCTTGACTGGTTATCTCTTGCACTTGTGATAATTGGTGGTCTCAACTGGGGTCTGGTAGGCGCTTTCGAATTCGATCTTGTAGCAGCAATCTTTGGCGAGATGAGTCTGCTCTCAAGAATAATCTACATCCTTGTAGGTCTGGCAGCGCTATACATGCTGTATTTCGCAACAAGGGTAGGCAGCTCTGACAGGGCAGATGAAACCAGAACAACTCGTAAGTAAAAGTTGTACTTATGTATTTTAAATTGATGATGGAGGGATTACTCCATCATCTGTTTTGTGAGGCTCTCTTTTGCCTCTTTTATTTCTTCAAGCGGGATAGAAATGCTAAAACCGCTTCCTGATATCTTCAGGCCCCTGCCGCCTGTAGTGCCTATGACTGTATGCGGTACATCCTCAAGCAACTTCCCGACAGCCTCAGGCTCGGAAGTTGATATGATCGCTCTGGCATGCGATTCCGAAAAGAGCAGATCATCGGCTCTCATTCCCTGCCCTACAGATGTAAGGTCTACATTAGCACCCATGTTTGCGCACATCTCACACAGAGCTGCTGCAAGACCTCCAAGGGAAACATCGTGTGAAGCTGTCACCTTACCGCTTTCCACGGTCTTGATTACAGCATCAATAATGGCAGAAACATCCTCTGGTACCCGGGGCACTTTCCCGTCTTTCTTCTTTCCTGCAAGGCTGTAGTACTCGGAGCCACCCATCTCATCCCTTGTAGTGCCTATAAGGATAATGCTATCCCCCTCGTTTGCAAACGCGCCGGAGGGTGCGACAGTCACATCGCCCATGTAACCTACGACACCAATGGACGGCGTGGGAGGGATGGCCGTCCTGAACTCTTCACTTTCGTTATACAGAGATACATTACCACCTACAACCGGAATGGAAAGCTCCCTGCAGGCATCTCCCAGTCCAAGGATCGCGTATTTGAACTGCCAGTATATATCAGGCTTTTCAGGATTGCCGAAATTGAGGCAATCCACCACGGCTATCCCGCGGGACCCCTTCACAGCCAGGTTCATGGCATTCTCCACAAGAGTGCCTTTTCCTCCCTGATAGGGATCAAGCAGTGTGTGTCTCGGATTGCAGCCGCAGGACATTGCAATGCCCTCGTTGCCGTCTATTCTCAGTATGCCTGCATCATCTCCGGGCTTCATTACTGTCCGGACCTGCACTTCATGGTCATACTGTCTGGATATCCATTTCTTTGAAGCCACGTTATGGGAGGAGAGCACTTTTAATACTGCCTCTTTGAGGTCTCTGGGCATTTCCGGCTTGTCACCTTCTTCACGGGTAGCCGGTGTCCTGGAGGGACGCTCAAAAGTGGGAGCACCTTCGGTGAGCAGTTTTATCGGGATATCGGCGACGACCTTTCCCTGGAATTCCACCTTATATGCCAGCTCTTCTGTGAGTTCCCCTATCATGCTTGCATTGAGATCGTACTTCTTTGCGATGTCAAGGACCGCCTGGACATTCCCGGGCTCGACCTCGAACAGCATGCGTTCCTGTGATTCTGCTATCAGTATCTCATAGGGTACCATGCCCTCTTCACGGAGTATTACGTTATCGGCAATTATATACATCCCAAGGTTGCCTTTGGAAGCCATTTCAGAACTTGCGCCGGCAAGCCCGGCAGCACCAAGGTCCCTGCAGGATCTGACATATCCATTCTTTATTGCTTCCAGGGTTGCTTCTATCAGCAGTTTCTCTGTAAAGGGATCACCTATCTGTATGCTTGGCCTGTCTTCAGCCTCTGATGCCTCGGAGAGGTCCCTGGATGCAAAGGATGCACCGCCAAGCCCATCCCTGCCTGTGGTCGAACCCATCAGGACGAGTTTGTTACCTGCCTTCTGTGCGCATGCGGTCACGATATCCTCTTCGCGTGCAAGGCCCACAGCCACCACATTCACAAGAGGGTTGCCGCTGTACGCCTCGTCAAAGAAAGCCTCTCCGCGAATAACAGGCACTCCGATACAGTTGCCATATCCTGCAATACCCTCAATGATATGCTCGAAAAGGTAAAGGTTCTTAGGATTGTTAAGCGGTCCGAAATAGAGAGGGTCCATAAGTGCGATGGGGCGTGCACCCATGGATATTATGTCGCGTACTATTCCTCCTACTCCGGTTGCAGCCCCGTTATAAGGGTCAACATATGAAGGATGGTTGTGGCTTTCCATTCCTATGGCAAGCACCCATCCATTTCCAAAACTGACCACGGCAGCATCATCTCCGGGTCCGATAATTACACGTTCGCCTGTGGTTGTAAAAGTTTTGAGCAATGGCGCACTTGAGCGGTATGAGCAGTGTTCGCTCCAAAGGTTCAGGAAACATCCCTGCTCAACAAGGTTCGGTTCCCTTCCCATCTTTTCAGCAACGATCTTAAAATCATTTTCGGGTAACATTCATGTGCCTCGATATTTAAACTCACGATTAACTAGGCTTTTAAAGCACCCGGAAACTAATAAACGTTTCTTTAACGAACCGGGGCATCTATATCCTGTAGAGTAAAGGGTCCTACTACAAAAGGTAAACGAAACTAACAGGAACTGCATCTCTTAACAGCCATTCCTGAAAGTAAGTATGTCGCCTACTTTAAGGCCTGCTTTTTTTGCTGTACCTTTGTCCGTCTCGATTATATACTTTACTTTTGTCTCAGATGAACATACGCCTGTCCACGGCCTAAGCTGAGATATCTTTAAGATCTTCTTATTCTCGTCAAGGAATATGGCATCTATCGCGAAATTAACAAAAAGCATGTGTAATGACACCTTTTTGCTCTTGTCCATGACAAAGACAAGGGCATAGTCCCCAGGAATGCTCTTTCTGAACATAAGTCCGAGGGCCTGTTTAAATGCATTGCATGCAAATTCGGTACTTGTAGCAACATATTCACCATTATCTTTTAATATCATAGTTGTTTACTTTAATCATCTATTTTAATTTAAGTATATCTAGTGTCTAAAATAGATAATAATCCCGGAGGATAAATCAAAAGATGAGTTCTGAAATGTGTTCGGTATGTGGCCTGCCAAGGGAACTTTGCATATGCGAAGAAGTAGCAAAAGAGCAGCAAAGGATAACGGTAAAGGTGAACAGAAGACGGTATGGAAAAGAAGTCACTGTTGTCGAAGGTTTTGATGCCCATGAGATAGATCTTCATGAACTGTCTACGTATCTTAAGTCCAAGTTCGCATGTGGAGGGACTGTTAAAGGCAATGGTGTGGAACTGCAGGGTAACCACATAGGACGCATGAAAGATGTTCTTGTTGAAAGGGGATTCTCTCCGGATCAGATAAAGGATTGATCGGCCAGGTCGTTCGATCTTTCTTTAAAACTTATTTTCACAGGGCTGGAACCATGTTCCTGCCTTTAGATTTTAGTGTCCTGGGTGCAGGGTATTTATTTGTTAAACGCGTCCTCTGGATAGATACTATGAAGCGCATTTACATGGACCACAGTGCAACCACGCCGGTAGATCCTCTGGTTGTGGATGCTATGCTTCCTTATTTTACGGAGAGTTTCGGCAATTCATCCAGTCTTCACTCATTCGGGCAGGAAGCCGCTGAGGCACTTTCTGTGGCACGTTCTCAGGTGGCGGATTCCATTGGCGCCAAGGCAGAGGAGATAATATTCACTTCAGGAGGCACCGAATCTGATAATATTGCCCTGCAGGGTGTCCTTTCACGCGAAGCAGGAAAGAGGCAGCATATTATCACCTCGGTCATAGAGCATCCTGCTGTGCTCAATACCTGTAGTTTCCTGGAAAGTATCGGTCATGATATCACATATGTGCCCGTCGGCTCCGAGGGTATTGTGAATGCAGATGATGTGGAGAATGCCGTCAGGGGAAATACCGTACTTATAAGCATCATGCATGCAAACAATGAGATCGGCACCATACAGCCTATAAAGGAAATTGCGGGTATAGCAAGAGACAATAATATTTATTTACATACGGATGCTGTGCAGTCTGTCGGGAAGATCCCTGTGGACGTGAACAGCCTTGGAGTTGATATGCTTTCCATATCCTCTCATAAGCTATACGGGCCAAAAGGTGTAGGTGCCCTGTATATGCGTGAGGGTACCCGCCTGAGCCCCATTCTTTTTGGCGGCGGCCATGAACGTGACATGCGCCCGGGTACAGAGAACATTCCGGGCATCGTGGGTTTTGCAAAAGCCTCTTCCCTTGCAAAGGAGCACCTTGATACTGACTCAAATCATATGTTAAGGCTCCGTGATTCTCTCATTAAGGGGATATTTGCTACTCTGGATGATGTTCGCCTTAACGGACATGCCACAAAGAGACTCCCCAACAATGCCAATCTCAGTTTCAAATATGTGGAGGGTGAATCAATGCTGATGCTGCTTGACATGGCGGGAATTGCGATTTCTACAGGCTCGGCATGTTCTTCCAGGTCCCAGCATGCCTCCCATGTGTTAGATTCTATCGGCCTTGAACCTGATTATATTCACGGTTCGGTCAGGATGACCCTGGGAAAGGAAAACACCATGGAAGAGATCGAATATCTTGTAGGGGCACTGCAGGAAACCGTGACAAAGCTGAGGCAGATATCCTCTCCTGCAAAATGCTGAACATATACTCCGGAGAAACGAGATGTACTCAAAGAAGATAATTGAAGAATTCACTAATCCTAAGAACGTAGGGATAATTGAAGATGCTGATGGGATCGGCGAGATCGGCAGTACTATCGATGGTGATGTTATCACCATGTATATCAAGGTAGACAATGGTGTGCTCACGGATGTCAGGTTCAAGACATTCGGGTGTGTTGTGGCGATCTCAACGTCCACCATGGTCACTCAGCTTGCAAAGGGAAAGACCGTTGAGGATGCTCTTGCAATTTCCAATGAGGATGTCCAGCATGCGTTAGGTGGTCTTCCTCAGGGTAAGGACAGATGCTCAGGGTTTGCCCTGGATGCATTGCATAAGGCTATTGATGACCACCGCAGTAAAAAAGTAACCAGTTGAGCAGGGGGAATTCAGTGAAAACAACATGTGAGATAATGGTTCAACGGGTGCTGCCTGCCATACGTGCAGAGATCGCCCGCCTTATTATATCCGAGCGTGGCCGCACCCAGCAGGAGGCAGCTGAAGTCCTGGGCCTATCCAGAGCAGCCGTATCCCAATACCTGAGTGAGAAGAGGGGAGCGGAAGTTGACTTTTCAGAAGATGCTCAGGAAGAGATACGGAAGTTCACTTTACAACTCCTGACGGGCCTGAGTCCGGCGGAACAGATTGCAGGCATGTGTAATATCTGCAAGTATGTGCAGATGTCCGGCTGGCTGAATAAGAATGAACCTGATGCAGGTCATTGCGTCCTTTGCGGGGACAGGGAAACTCATTGAATAGCAGCCTCTGTGTAAAATGCAAGGGCAAGGGGCTTTGTGGCCGTCCATTCTGTCCCATCCTTGAAAAATTCAGGTCTGTCGGGTCTGCTTTTACCGGCATTACCGGCGAGACATCTATCTTCGGAGCGTCCCCCCCTTCTGTATTCGTGGGCAGGAACAATTATCCGGAAGTCCGGGCAGGGCCTATGATACCCCCTCAGCTCGGAGGTGATGAGGCCAGCCTGCTTGAGGACCCCAAAGCCTTGCTGAAAATGGGTATCCAGGATATAATCTCATCACGTTCAAGGCTGGTCAGGGCAAACACCCGTGTGAATGTCAAAAATGCCCGCAATACTGACAATCCTCTCATTGAAAAATCCCAGGAGCTGGCCCTGTCGAAAAAAGCGGTGGACACTGAGGCATGGTTCATCAAACCCCTCCAGAATAAGCTGAAGTTCGATAATGTGCTGACTCCTATGGGCCCCTCGGGCGAACTAAAGGATTTTGATATTACAGAGAATCCCAAAGTCCCCCGGAAAGTGGATTCTTTAGTTTACGATACCGATGCCCTTGCAAAAGATGCCATTTCCGAACTGTGGGACAGCAATGTACCTGCCGAACATATAACGCGCCTTCTTTCAATCGGCCTCCTGGGACAGGAGAGACGTCTGGTGCCTACAAGATGGTCTATTACTGCTGTGGATGATCAGGTAGGCAAGGAGCTGCTTACAAAAACAAGGGACTATCAGCAGATAAGTGATATCCGGGTCTTTAGCGGAGAAGCATTTGGCAACCACTTTGAGATCATGCTGATGCCAAGAAGCTTTACTTTTGAGCTTATAGAGATATGGATGCCGCAGGCAGTGTGGTCCGGACATACATCCTGGATAGAATCTGACTGTGAAGGCTTTGGCGGAAAGAAGGGTTATTCGAATCTGGCCGGCGGCTACTATGCAGCCCGGCTGGCAGCTCTCGAATATCTGAACTCTATACGCAGGCAGGCATCAGTATTCATGGTGCGCGAAATAAGGCCTGAATACTGGGCTCCTCTTGGCGTGTGGGTTGTGCGTGAGGCGGCCCGCGTGGCTCTTGAAGCGCAGCCACGGGTATTCGAGTCCGTGGAAGAGTCGCTTACAGACATGTCATCGCGCCTGCGTACCCCTTCGGGCAAATGGATGGAAAAAGCAAAGATGCTCGTCAATAACAGGGCGCAGCAGACCCTTGATTCCTTTTTCTGATCACTGATAACTGGTGTCTTCCTATATAGGGATATATATGTATATAGGGTAGGTAAGGCAGGTTTATCTATATTTAATCCTTAACCATACTCAAAATTAGGTAGAGGAGATCCAACAAAATGGACTTATTCAATCCGCTTGTAATTTTTCTTATCATCGCAGGCCTATATATGGCATGGAACATCGGGGCAAATGACCTTGCCAACGCCATGGGAACATCTGTAGGCAGCGGTGCACTTTCTATAAAACAGGTCATTATCGTTGCAGGCTTTTTTGAGTTTGCAGGCGCCGTTTTCTTCGGTAAGAAGGTCACATCCACTATCGCCAAGGGCATAGTACCTATAGATTCGATATCCCTGATCGATAATCACCTCGTGGCGGTAGGAATGCTTGCAGCCATACTTGCAGCAGGCTTCTGGATCACCCTGGCAACCTTCTATAACCTTCCGGTTTCTACAACTCATTCTATTGTCGGTGCTGTTCTCGGTTTTGGCCTGATAGCCGCGTATAACGGTATCATTGGTCTTTCAGATATACACTGGGAGGTCCTTCTGAAGATTGTAAGCAGCTGGCTGATCTCCCCGGTCCTTGGAGCCATACTTGCCTATGTTATCTTTTCCCTGATAAGATACTTCATATTGCAGAAGACTGATGACCCTTATAAGATCGAGAACAAGTTCGTCTCTCTGCAGATCGCCACTGCATGTTATATTGCATTTGCACACGGCTCAAATGACGTTGCAAATGCGGTGGGCCCCCTGTATGCTTCTCTGAATGCTCTTGATCTGGTAGGTCTGTCGATTCCCGTGTGGATAATGGTTCTGGGTGGCTTGGGCATGGTTTTCGGCCTTGCGACATGGGGGTACCGCGTTATAGAAACGATTGGCACAAAGATCACAGAACTCACTCCTACAAGAGGTTTCTCCGCTGAGTTTGCAACCGCATCGGTTGTGGTATTGCACAGCTATATCTCTTTACCTATCTCAACCACACATACACTGGTAGGCTCTGTTATAGGCGTGGGGCTGGCAGGAGGACTTGCAGCGGTTGATTTAAGTGTTATAGGCAAGATAGCTCTGTCCTGGATAGTCACTGTGCCTGTGGCAGCATTGACATCTGCTCTGATGTTTATAGGACTGATGGGAGTAGGAATATGAAAAAGGAATACATTCGCTCGGTTTTGAGCATATTTGCAAGTTCACCGTTCAAGCCACTGTGCATGCACGCTAACAAGGGCGGAGACTGCGTAAGAAAATTAAGCGAAGCTGTCCATGCATTCTGTGAGGGGGACATGGAAAAGGTCAATCTGCTCAACGCTGAGATAGATGTCATTGAGCACGAGGCGGATGTTATCAAGCAGACCATAAGAGGTGAACTTTCCTCGTCTATAATGCTTCCTGTCCATGCCACTGATCTGTTAAACTTCCTCAAACCGCAGGACTCCATATCAGATGACGCTCAGGAAGCCTCTTACTGGCTCACATTGCGCAGGTTCGATGCGTCACCGGAGATACGTGCCGGATTCAGGGAACTGATGGCAAGGACACTTGCGACTGTCGAGCACTATGAGAAGCTGGTTGACACCCTTAGCGAACTGCTTGAATCCTCTTTCAGTAAAAGGGATGTCGAAGATACCCTTGCGCTGGTGATGGAAGTTGAGGAAATGGAGCATCAGGTTGACGTTATTGAAAAGGAGCTGATGAGAACAGTTTTCCGAAGTGAGGATGTGCTTGGAGGCGTGGGCGTTTTCCACCTCTCGCGCCTGGTGATGAACATTGGCAGCATTGCAGACAAAGCGGAGCACGCTGCTGACAGGCTGAGGACCATGATCCTGAGAAGATGATCCTCATTTATTTTTACTTGTGAAGATTACCGTCCTCGTTCATCTTCTGGAGCAGTTCTATTACAGAATAGGATGCACGCGTAATTCCCATGCTGCGGCTGTCTGTATCGGTACCTGCTACATAGAGATTATTGATAGGTGTCCTTGCATCCGCGAAATACCCGTTAATGGTAACTGCAGCCTTTTCAGGAATGGTGATCTGCTCGTGCTTCATCTGTATATGGTCTTCAATACGGGGGATGGCATGATATATGGTCTCATAGGCCGTTTTGATCTCTGAGCTCTCGCTTGTTCCTTCCTTGATGATGAAGGAGAAACCTACCAGTTGCTTACCCTTGGGTGCAAGGGATGCATCATAGTTGCTTATAGGCATTGCCCAGTAGGGATGGTTCTTGAACCATATCTCTGATCCGATGTAATTGAATTCCTCCATCATAGAATCCAGGCCGAGCCATACCGTAAGGCTCCGTGAATGGTCTACGCCTTTAAGTTCATCTACATATGAACTTGGAAGTGTCTCCACCATACGCGGCAGGTCTGTAACAAAGCCGGTGTGAATGACAGTGTTTGCATAGTATGTCTCATCCGCTTCAACTCCGATGACCTTGCCGCCGGTGGTGAGTATTTTCCTGACCTCGCAACCGGTCCTTATCTCTACGCTCTTTGGGAGGGAGAACAGCAGCGCGTTGAGGAGTGATTTCAGTCCTTTTCTCGGGTATCCCTGTGAGTAGCTTACCTTATTGGTCGCAAGCCTTCCGAGGGATGTGAGCGGCTTGGATGCTTTGTTCATCCTTGCCTGCAGGGATGTATGCAGGTTGGATGATAATATGGATTTGAGGACGGGCTCAGTTTGAGGCTTTTCATAAGCCTTCATTATATTCTCCATCTGCTCCTGGGGAACGCTGTCCCTTACAAAACTGCTGCCTGACAGGATCCTCTGAGCAGATGTCTGCTTCATATCCCTTCCCGAGAGGAAGTATGATATCGCATCCACGAAATCATAGGTGTCCTTTGAAAGATTGTCAGGGACGAACTCATCCACGGACTGTTTTGAGAGGTCGATGCCGAATGTGGAGAGCGTCAGGGCTTTAGTGATAGCCTGTGAAATAACGATCCTGTCCTTTCTGGGAAGTACATCGAACGTGACAAAGTCTCTTACGTTTGAAGGAACTTTCAGGAACTGGTCTTCAGTCCTTACATAATAATGCCCGTAGTCCTCAAAGACCGGCATATAATCAAAGTAATTATCCATCAGCCTTCTTAGCGGTCCGACTTCAAGATGAGTGATAGCGTGTGCGCCTGTATCCACCTGAAAGCCGTCCACCACATAGCTGTTGCAGTTTCCGCCGACAAAATTGCTTTTTTCAAGAACGAGTACTTTGTTACCATGTTTTGAGAGCGTGAGTGCGGACAGCAGGCCGCTTATACCTGCACCCACAACTATAACATCATATTTTTCCATCCTTTCCCCTCAGAATGCGTGTAAGATGTAGATAATGAAGGAAATATCACTCGAATATTTCCGGTACTATGCGTCTTGCGACTTCCTCGTATGCCTTTGAAAGGTCTCCCTTGTCAAAGCGGAATATATCCTTGTCCATGGACTTCCCGGTGCTCTTGTCCCAGAGCCTGCAGGTATCGCATGATATCTCGTCGGCCAGTACGATTTCTCCGTCCTTCCTTCCGAACTCGAGCTTCAGATCCGGGAGCAAGAAACCCTTTGAGTCCAGATAGTTGACAAGGATGTCGTTGATCTTAAGGGCCATGGCACGTATAAGGGCTATTTCCTCATATGTGGCAACTCCCATTGCAACGGCAATATCCTCGTTGAGCATTGGGTCGCCGTGCTCATCACTCTTGTAATCCAGGACAATTACGGGCTTTTTGAACACAGTCCCTTCCTTTATCGGGTACTTCCGGGTAATGGAACCGGCTGCTATGTTACGCGGTATGACCTCTATGAGTATTATCTCAACGGCATCGATAAGCATTTCTGTATCGGACACCATGCCGATATAGTGGGTCTTAATGCCTTTCTCTTCAAGCATCTCAAATATCTTTCTTGATATCTGGGCATTGTAATATCCTTTTTTAGCAGCTTCGCTCTTCTTCTTACCATCAAATGCTGTCAGGCTGTCTCTGAATTGTGCGATGAGCTGAGTGGGATCATCGGTCTTATAGATGGTCTTTGCCTTTCCGGAGTACAATTGTTCTTTCTTCATAGCATTACCCCTCTAGGTATTTTATATTTTAATGCTTTATGCTTGATATCGTATAACTATTTATGTCTTAATTTATGTATTACAAGTAGTACTATATGTTATTACACTATACAAGTTATTATTATTTCAGACTAATATGGATCATTTAAGGTGAATTCAACAATGGACCAGGAACTTATGCGCATAGGTGTCTCGCTTCCGGAAAACCTTCTCACGAAATTTGACGGGATCATCGAAAAAAGAGGTTATTCATCAAGGTCTGAAGGCATAAGGGATGCTATCAGGAACTATATCACCCATTACGAATGGATGAGCGATGTGAAAGGCAGGCGGGTGGGCACGATAACACTGATATATGACCATACCAAGCGCGGGCTGTCCAGTGCCCTGACAGACATCCAGCACGATCACTCCCATCTTATCAAATCAGCTATACACATCCATCTAGACCATGACAACTGTCTTGAGGTCATCATCCTTGACGGTGAAGGTGAGGAAGTAAAGACCGTTGCCGAGAATATAATGTCTCTAAAGGGTGTTACCTACGTAAAGCTCAATACTGCCCTGCCTACTGAAAGCCTATAATTCCCTCTGGAATTTCTCATTAATGGAATACTCTATGGTCTGCAAAAGGGCTCTTCCGAAGTCTGTAAGGTAATAGGTCTGGAAGTTCCTCTCCCTTTTAGATTCCACCAGGTTCGCATCCTTGAGCAGCTTAAGATGATATGAGAGCGCAGAATGCTTGTAGTCGGTTATTTCCACAAGCACACACACGCAAAGCTCGCTGACTTCCAGGGCCCGGAGGATGTGTATTCTCACAGGGTCGGACAATACTTTAAAAATAGATACCAGGGGGCCTGCGTCCTCCTGCATTGCCTTATGGACCTTTACGGTCACGTCATCGGGAAGGATATAAGGCTCCGGGCATTCTGCAGTTGGTTCGACTTTCATCACTTGGTTATTGTTCTTGTGGGTTAATAAGTTTTGTAATGCATCTCATATCTTATGCTTAAACACTGTTTTTGATATGTATCCGGATATAAGCATACACTTGCGTAATCCTGAACCTGATCCTGCAGATGCGAGCCTTTTCCTGCACTCTGTGGCCCTTTCACTCCACGCCCCGCACAGCAACCTTAATTCCCTCCGCAAAGAGCAGCGTCACAAAAGCGACTCCAAGCGGCAGCAGCCAGTCCACAGGAGTGAGCGGTACAAGTTCAAATATGTTGCTCAGGAAAGGGATGTACATTGCAGCAACCGTCAGCAGGACCGTGCCCAGCACACCCACTACCATCAGCCGGTTGCTGAATATGCCTATCTTTGTTATGGGCTCCTCAAGGGACCTGAAGGAAAAAGGTATGAAAAGTATCATGCTGACAATGGTCGCAAATGTAAGGGTCCTTGCCATTGTGGTGTTCCCTGCAGGGTCATTGGACACAAATACAAGAAAAGCAGACGAAGCCATTACGGCAGCCATGCTTACCATTATAATCACATTCCTTTTCTTCAGCAGGCTCTCATTGGGATCACGGGGCGGCTGATCCATTATCCTTTCCCTCGCGGGATCAAGGCCAAGGGCAATGGCAGGCATTATCTCATCGAACATATTGATGAACAGTATCTGCAATGCAAGCAGGGGTATAAGCTCAAACCCAAGCAGTATGAGTCCCAGCATTATAAGCGTGACCTCTGTGAAATTCCTGGAGATAAGGTAGGTTGTGAATTTCTCTATATTTTCGTAAATGGATCTGCCTCTTTTAACTGCTTCCACGATAGTGGCGAAATTGTCATCCTGTAGCACCATGAGGCTGGATTGCTGCGCCACGTCAGTACCCCTGAGCCCCATTGCCACCCCGATGTTGGCCTTCCTTAAAGCCGGTGCGTCGTTAACGCCATCTCCTGTCATTGCGACGATCTCCCCGTTCTTTTGCAGGGCTTTAACTATCCTCAGCTTCTGCTCAGGCATGGTCCTTGCATAAACATTGATCAGGGCAGCTACCTTTTCAAACTCCTCATCGTTAAGCTCGTCAAGCTCAGACCCTGTTACAGCGCAGTCTGCGATAATGCGCTGCACTTTTTTATCACTCTCAGTCTCCGGTTCGGTGCCTGACCGGCAGGTATCCACGTCACCTAAAAGGCCGATATGCCTGGCTATGGCCTTGGCGGTATCCGGATTATCACCTGTTATCATCATTACCTTGATGCCGGCTTTGTGGGCGATCTCCACAGCTTCTTTTACCTCGTCCCGCGGAGGATCTATCATACCGACAAGCCCCAGGAAGGTCATGCCCTGCTCAATATCCTCTTTGGAAGGGTCTCCGGGGTTCTCGTTACATGCAACTCCGAGAACACGGTATGCTGATGAGGCCATCTCCTGATTCACCTCAAGTATATTCCTGCGCTCATTCTCATTTATTTCAGCAACTTTGCTGTCCTTCTCTATATGGGAGCAGCGCTTAAGGACATATTCAGGAGCCCCTTTTGTGAAGGAGATCCTTCCTTTCTCATGGCTGTGTATGGTTGTCATGAGCTTCCTCTCGGAAGTAAAGGCGATCTCATCGATCAGCGGGTACTCCTTCTCAAGCTCATTTTTCCATAATCCCGCCTTTGCAGCGACAACCACCAGGGCTATCTCAGTGGGATCTCCCACAGTATCCCATTTCCCCTTCCTTTTTTCCAGGGACGAAGTGTTACATAATGCCACGGCCCTGAGCAGCTTGATCGCAGTGTCGTGCTGGTCTATATCCGTCCTCTCTCCTTTTCTCAGGAACTCTCCCTCCGGCGTGTATCCTGAGCCGCTTATTTCAAAGGTCCGCCCGCTGGCAAATATCCTCTCGGCTGTCATCTCGTTCTTAGTGAGTGTTCCTGTCTTATCGGTACAGATCACAGTAGTGGAACCTAATGTTTCAACTGCCAGCATTTTGCGTATGATGGCATTATGCTGGGCCATTCGCCTCATTCCGAAAGCAAGCGTAATAGTCATAATAAGCGGTAGCCCCTGAGGCACCGATGCTACAGCCAGTGCAAGTGCGACCAGCAGGATCTCTGTGAGCGGGGCTCCTGCAAACAGTCCCAGCACAAACGTGGTAAGAGAAGCAAGCAGTGCTACTACTGCAAGTCTTTTTGACAGGCTTGTAACCCTTCTCTGAAGAGGGGTCGGTTCATCCTCTACCTGTATAAGGTCTGCTATCTCTCCTATCTTAGTTCCCATTCCGGTGGAAACGACAACAGCCCTGCATTTTCCATGAACTATCTGCGTACCTGCGAATATCCTGTCGCCTTCATCCTTCCATACAGGCTCACTCTCTCCCGTGAGGGCTGCTTCCTCTATCCTCAGGCCATCAGACTTAAAGAGAATAGCATCTGCAGGAATATTATCTCCCATTTCAAGGACCAGCACGTCCCCGGGCACGATCTCCCTTGTCTGTACGCTCCTGAGTTTGTTTTCCCGGATGACCGCCGTCTCAGGCCTGATTATATCCTTTAAGGACTCGATAGCTTTTTCCGCCCTATACTCCTGGATGAATCCGAGCAAGACTACAAGAGTGATTATGAAAACTATTACCCAGAAGTTGATGACCTCGTTCGCCAGCAGGGATATAATAGCTGCCGCGATAAGTACCCAAACAATGAAATCAGCGAACTGCCTTTTGAATATATGCCCGGCTGTAGTCTTCTTTTTTTGTATCAGTTCGTTGTACCCGTACTCCCGGATCCTTTCAGCTACCTGTTGTTCTGTAAGTCCCTCTTCCGATGTCCCCAGCTCATCAAAGATGTCCCTGACAGCCGGAAGATCCTCTTCCACTGCATTTCCCTCCAATACACTTTCCCCATAGAATGATTGAAGGATTAACATTTATAGATATTTGTGTCCGGTTCCCCAGATGCAAGGCCGAGGGCATACTGCATGGAAATATAGTTCTCGTCGCTCGTGCAGACCTCCGCAGCAAAAGCAATACCCGTTTTGATAATATCGTCCCATGCAGCCTCAGGAATGCTCTTTAGACGTTTCCGGTTAATCCCTTTTCTGTATAGTGTGTTTACAACTCCGGCATTAAAGCTGTCTCCGGCACCCACGGTACTAACTGTTTCGATGTCAGGTGTTTTGTAATACTTTGACAGTGAAGGGGTCCTCAGGTACACGCCTCCGCCGGCAGTGGTATATATCAGATGATCGCATCCGGCCACAAGCACGTACTCATAGGCCTCATCCGCGCTCCTGCACCCGCCCAGGGACAGCATGTCTTCATCCGAGGCCCTGACAATGTCAGCATATCGGATGTTGCTGTCTATAAGAGGCCTTACATTCTCAATATCCGGGATGAAGGCTTTTCTGATATTAGGATCGTAAAGTATTGTAGCGCCAGCCGCTACTGCTATATCAAGTATCCGTTTAAGCTCATAACTGAGAGGTTCCAAGCATGCAAAGATGGATCCGAACATCACAAAATCCTCTTGCGTAAAGCCCCTGCTGACATTGAAGGCCCTGTCCGGAGGAAAATCCTCGTAAAAACTGTAATGTGCATTATTATCGCTATCCAGGAAAGCCAGTGCCAGAGGTGATCTCCTTTTATGGTATCTTGATATCTGCTGAGTGTAAACAGCGTTCTCTTCAAGGAAACTGCATATCATGTCTCCCAGAACATCGCTGCCAAGCTCGCTTACAAGCTCCACGGGAATGCCTGCTCTCCCAAGCGAGACGGCACTATTGAGCATGGCTCCCCCCGGGCAGGCTGAGACAGGCTTCTCCTGCCTGAATAAGATGTCATAGAAGATCTCGCTTATCGCAAAAACGCAGGAAATGTTAACACCCCGGACATGCTGCCAATAGCCTCTGTTCACTCTGGCGTTTTCAATATTGTCAGTACCGACAGGTAATAGGCAGGCTTTCCGCTTTCATCCCTGTGGATCAGGGTATGTTCCTCAGCAAGCCGGACCTCTCCTTTTTTCGTCCTGACCCTGTATCTCTGCATGAGCTCGCAGGCACCCTCCCTGGCATTCTCAAGCAGCTCAAGCAGCACTCCGGGAACATCTTCCGGGTCTATGATCTCTTCATATGCAAGTTTCCCTGAGATAAAGTCATCCGATCTGTACCCGAGAACAGATATCTTTTCTGACATTGCTTTCACAGGCCCTCTTTCTCTGACCGGGCGCACAAATGCAATCATCGGCATCTGCCGGATAAGCTTCTCAAGAGCCTGTATGTAAACAGTCTGTTCCGGCTGGCTGGCTATATATGGTGCCTTTTCCTTCGGATCTGCTGGAAGAAATGCACTCTCCTCAAGATCATTATATTCGTTATCCATCCTGTTTGTCCCCTTTCCAATGACATGTCCTCTGTACTACCTGCGGCTGTTCGCTGATGATCACTAATGCTTATTTATGATAATAATTCTTTCATCTTCGGATTTAAGCCTGTCTTCAGAGTACGGCTCCGGCAGGTGAACGCCATGATCCTAAGAAAAAAGGGACAATAAAGCAATAAAAATGAAGAGGCAGAAAATACCTCCTCATTAAATTAAAACCTATGCAGGATGCTTATTTAATATAAAGCCCGCACCTGCAGGAGCCACGTGTCTCCACATCCTTTGTCCGTGAGGCGCATGGACAGATGATCTTCCTGTCCTTCTCTTTGTCCCCGGTCCTCTTCTGGCAGAAACAGTACCATTCCCCGAATTCCTTTTTATTATTGCAGATACCTTTGACTGCAGTTGTGATAACATCCCAGTCGGTGTTCAGATTATATCCTGAGCTTTCTGCGTTTTTCTTTGATCTGTCATAGAATTCAGCCTCAAGGTCTCCATCAAATCTCATTTTTAATCACTCTTGTTTTACTTTTTTTGTTTTTATTACCACTGTCTGCTCTTAGACAGCCCACTATCGCAATTTAATACTTTGCTTCTTCTGTTGCAATCTCTGCAAGCCTTTTCCCGATATCCCTGCACTGCTTCAGGTCATCCGTATATGGCCTGAACTTGATCTGCAGACTGTCCGCGGCAAGTTCGAACTTTGCGGACTCTATCTCTTTTTCCATACCTTTGAGCGCTCCGCCTCCCCAGCCGTAAGAGCCGAACAGGAAGTACTTCTTGTCCCTGGGATGGAGCCCTGTAAGATATGTGAGGAACCCTGCCACCGTGTAGAACATCTTATTGTTCATGGTAGGAGAGCCGATAGCAACGACCGGTGAGTCCATCAGTTCCTTCATGGTCATGCTCCAGTCATTCTTTCTCAGATGGCGCACCCTCACCTCCACGCCTGCCTCCCTTACACCTTCGGCGATCTCCATTGCCATCTTTTCAGTACTGCCCCACATGGTATCGTAGATCACAAGCACTTTCCTGGCAGTTTCTCCTTTTGCCCATCTTTCATAGGCTTCGATTATCCTGGCGGGGTCTCTCCTCCATATCAAGCCATGGGCGGGCGCTATCATGTCTATGCTTATCCCAAGTTCCTTTACCTTCTCTATATACTTGAGCACCTGCGCACCGAAAGGAAGCAGGATGTTGGCATAGTAGATGGCGGCATCCTCCATGATGTCCTCCACCTCGTCATCAAAGCGCTTGGAAGTAGCTATGTGCTGGCCGAATGCATCGTTGGAGAAGAGTATCCCGTCTTCCTTAAGGTATGTCTGCATGCTGTCGGGCCAGTGCAGCATGGTTGCCTCAATGAACATCAGAGTACGCTTCCCCAGGTTTATCTGGTCCCCGGTCTTTGCTACCTGGAAGTTCCAGTTGTCACAACCGTTCTCCCTGTAATATTCACAGAGCCCTGACTTACCTTTGGAGCTTGCAATAAGCGTTGCATTTGTCGCGATATCCATTATCGAGGGCAATGATCCTGAGTGGTCCATTTCAACGTGGTTGGATATGACGTAATCTATTTTTGCGGGGTCGACGATCTGCCTTATCCTCCTGATCATCTCTTCGGAAAAGCTCGCCTTCACCGTATCGATAAGTGCTATCTTTTCGTCAACTATCAGATACGCGTTGTAACTTCCGCCCTTTGGGGTCTCATACCCGTGAAAGTCTCTCAGGTTCCAGTCAACAACGCCTACCCAGTATACTCCCTTTGCTATCTGCAGTGGCTGTAGCTCATCCATAGAAACGATCTCCGTTCTCCTTATGTCTGCATTCTGAACTCTGTCGCTGATTCGAGAAGTTCATCTATTATCCTGTAATGGCCTCTCTCGGCGGCCGCAACATTCTCAAAGAAGATCTTCTGCTCGTTATCCTCAGCCCTCTTTGCCAGTTCGGTATAGAAATACTCGCTTTTGTGCTCGAATCTAAGCGCTGCCAGCAATATGCCTATTTCCTCGAGTTTATTGCCGGAGAACTCTTCTGTAAAAGAAGCTTTGAACTGTGGATAATGGAACTCGACAACAGGCGCCTTTTTCTGGTCCCTGTATTGTTTAAGATATCCTGCATGCTTCTGCTCCTCATCTGCAAGGAACCTATAGAGATCCCTGGCAGCCTGATTGCTCAGGGAGGATGCTTTTTCCAGGTAGTATTCCCTTCCTTCATCTTCCAGTTCTATCGCCATGGCTATTGCCTTATCGATCGATCCCAGCTTGTCAAGCTCATCTGCTATTTCTTTTAAGATGTCTTTCATACTCATATCTCCTGACAGAGTGAACGTTATCGCCAATCAAATGCAGTTTAGTGTTTGTTTGCCTGACTATGAACAAATCCCACCAATTCAAGCTATCGGAGTCAGGCTTAATATAACTGTCGAAGGTTGTAATATCAGGGTGGATCATTTCTGGCTCCGCATTTGGTCTATACTTACCCTTTTTCAAAAAAAGCTACCTATTACCTTTATTTAGAAACCTTTTTATTTACTATAGTCTATTAGAGAGGTTATATTTAGTTTGATTTCAGTACTTTAAATGTTATTATTTTGGCAGAGGTAATGTGATGGATAAAATCAAGATCGCAATTGCAGGTATTGGCAATTGTGCAAGCTCTCTGATTCAGGGTATCGAGTACTATAAGGACAAGGATGAGAAGGATGCCATAGGACTGATGCACTGGGAAATCGGTGGTTACAGGCCTTCAGACATTGAAGTGGTCGTAGCTTTCGATATCGATAAGAGGAAAGTGGGTAAAGATGTTTCGGAGGCTATTTTCGCACTGCCTAATTGCACGGCTGTATTCTGCAGTGACATCCCTCAAACAGGCGTAATGGTGAAAATGGGGTGCATCCTGGACGGGTTCTCGGAACATATGATGGATTTCGATGAAAAAAGGACCTTTGTACCCTCCGGCCAGCCTGAGGCCAGCAAGGAGGATGTCATTAAGGCATTGAAGGACTCCGGCGCAGAGATATTACTTAACTATCTTCCTGTAGGTTCTGAGCAGGCAACCCGCTTTTATATGGACTGTGCCCTGGATGCAGGTGTTGCATGTGTTAACAATATGCCTGTTTTTATCGCAAGCGACCCGGAGTGGGCTGCAAGATTCGAAAAGAAGGGCATCCCTATTATTGGCGATGATATAAAGGCGCAACTGGGTGCCACTATAACCCACAGGACACTGGCAGACCTTTTTAACAAGCGTGGAGTGAAACTGGAGAGAACCTACCAGCTCAATACCGGTGGCAACACTGATTTCCTAAACATGCTCAACCGCAGCAGACTGGCATCAAAGAAAACTTCCAAGACCGAGGCTGTTCAATCCGTGATCGCACAGCGGCTGGATGATGATAATATCCACGTGGGACCAAGCGATTATGTTCCCTGGCAGAACGACAATAAAGTGTGTTTCCTGAGAATGGAGGGCAAGCTGTTCGGAGATGTGCCCATGAATCTGGAGTTGCGTCTTTCTGTTGAAGATTCGCCAAACTCTGCAGGCGTGGTCATCGACGCTATTAGGTGCTGCAAACTTGCACTTAACAGAGGAACAGGAGGAGTGCTTTATTCACCATCTGCCTATTTCATGAAGCATCCTCCGAAGCAGTTCACTGATGACGAAGCTCACAAGATGACCCGCGAGTTCATAAGCGGCGAGCGTGTGAACTGAAGGGCAGGCCGACTGGCTGTAATTATGATCCCGACTGAAGAGCAACGCCTTATATATGGTGTTGACTTCAGTGGCTCAAAGACAGCCTGCAGGAAGATATGGGTAAGTGAAGGTTCCAGCAGGGAAGGTATCCTGGAGATATCTGCCTGTTATCCAATATCTGACATTGTTGAGGGCAAGAGCTGGGACCGTGACTCCTGCCTGCTTGCCTTAAGATCTCTGATCACCGGCAGCATAAATGGGGTATTTGGCATGGATTTCCCATTCAGTCTGCCTCAGGAGCTCCTTTCTTCTTCGAATTGGAGCTCCTTTATACATGACTTCCCCGGCAAATATCCTTCCGCAGAACATTTCCGTGAAGAGATGAGATCACTTTCTCCTTATCATGAACTGAAGCGCCTTACCGATACAGAGGTCAGGGCTCCTTTCTGTGTATACAATCTCCGGCTTTACAGACAGACCTACTTTGGGATCCGTGATGTGCTCGGGCCGCTGGTTGCAGAGGACTTAGCATGTGCGCTGCCTATGCAGGAGCCTGTCAGTAACAAACCCTGGCTTATTGAGGTATGTCCTGCTTCAACGCTGAAAAAAGAAGGGCTCTATATGCCCTATAAAGGCAGATCCCTAAGGGAGTCAGAAGCAAGAAAGTACATCCTTGAAGAAATGCTGAATCGTGGCATATCTATTCCATCACACATTAAAAACACTGCCATTGAGAATGCAGACGGTGATGCGCTGGACAGTGTGATCGCGGCCTTTGCAGGCTCAAAGGCTGCCCCACTCCTGGATACTTTGCGGGAATCTCTCCCGCAGATATACCTTACCGAAGGCTACACATTCTTCTGAGCTTTCAAGCCACCGTTCAGGAATCTCGATCTCTGCTCAGCCCGACTATGTCATATATATCAGAAGGTTTCTTCAGTACTGTGATATTTTCCATTTGTGCAAGTTTTTCAGAATTGGAAACGTCTATCTCCCTCATCTTGAGGTTCATTGTCTTCCCTTGGGGTGATATGGTCTGCACGGTTCCCCTTTTCTGGTCTACTGCAAGTATATATATAGGGGTTTCACCTTTTGCGGTCTGAGCTACAGCGTTCGTGACAATGGTGTCTGAAATCCCATAAACTATCTTGGCGACGGTATTAGCGGTGGCAGGTGCAATGATGAGCGCATCATAGTATCCCACCTGCAATGGTCCTGCGATAAAAGGTGAATTTGGCCCGCCTTCTTTCTTGAAATCGGGAAAATCTTTCTGCAGGTCACTCCACATGTGGTACCATTTAAGGACGGTTTCTCCCTCCTTTGTAAGGAAAACCATTATCTCAATATCGCTCCTTTTCCTGACATCAACCATTATGTCGTACGTTTCTTTTATCAGGTCTCCTGAGCCTGTTATCCCCCATGCTATCCTCTTCATTCAGATTCTCCTAACGTATTATACACTAATCCACTGCCTTTTGGTATTCAGTATCCTATAAGTGATTCCTTCTTGACCTTTACATCCGGTATGCCCATGGAGCGCAGCATTTCTGTCATGGACTCCGTCATGGATGGAGGTCCGCAAACATAGAACTCCCTTGTTGCGTAATCAGGGACCTCTGTTCTTATCAGGTTCTCATTGATCCTCTCCCTGCAGCCTGTCCAGCTTTCGGACGCTCTGGTCAGGGTCTGGAATACCGTAAGGTTAGGGTTCTGTCGGACCATTTCTGAAAGCTCTTTCCAGAACACCATATCTTCCTCTGTCCTGTCGCTGCAGATAAGCACTACATCAGTATCCAGTTGCAGATCAGTACAGTACTTGCAGATGCTTCTCATGGGTGCTATGCCTATCCCGCCGCTAAGCAGGACTATCTTTTCATATTCCCCTTCGTAGCTCATCTTCCCGAAAGGGCCACTGATATCTAAAGGATATCCGGTTTCCATGGAATCCAGTGCATTTGAGAACTCGTGGCCTGTCAGTTTCTTTGTGAATTCCAGGTAGTCCTTTTCCGTGGGGCTGCTGGATAAGCTGAAAGGCTTGCTGACGCTCTTTCCATTGAAATCCAATATCACTACAATATACTGCCCGGCCTTGTAATCAAAATCCTCCGGTCTTTTGAACCTGAAGCTTTTTACGTTTGCGCTGCGCTGGATTATTTCACTTATATTTGCCTGGAATTTCAAGATACCTACTCCTGACGTATCTTCTTAATAAGCTGGGCTGTTTCTGCCAGTTTCTTCACTGTCCTGCGGAGACTCCTGAGTCCGTCAGGATCTTCAGACACTCCTTCTGCTCCTTTGTCCTTTGACCAGAAGGTTCCGCCAAGATTGGAACCGAAAGATCCTCCTCCAACAGGTATCATCTCGCTGATAATGTAAAAGTCATGTATGGACCGGATCGCAGGTTCCTGGCCTCCTATCCTGTCGCCGCCCACGGCTGCTGCTGCGCCAACCTTGTTCATGAATACCTTAGGGTCACGCGCAACCACAGCCCTGCATCTGTCAAGTATTGTCTTTGTCTGGGCGCTGAGAGTACCCTGATAGACCGGAGTGCCGATTATCCAGGCATCAGCCCAGATCATTTTATCATACAGATCCACAAGATCGTCCTTATGGATACATCCCTGCTTGGTACGCACACAGTAGTCACAGTGTATGCAGAATTTCATTTCCTTCCCGCTGGCAGAGAAATACTCCGTCTCTGCACCGAACTTCTCCTGCGCATACCGCAGGGCTTCATTCACAATATAATCTGTGGCTTTCTTTCTGGGGCTACCTGATATACCCAGCAACCGGATAGGTGAAACTTCGGACATATAGCACTCCAATCTAACTGTTCATTCAATGGTTATTGATCCCATGGGGCAGGCATCTACGCATATCCCGCATTCCACGCAATCCTCAGGTCTTGCAATAACAGATCTCAGATCTCCCTTCCCGTCCTTCTGAAGCTCTATCACATCTGTCGGGCATGCCTGAGCGCATGCTCCGATCCCATCACACTTGCTTTTATCTACTTTTGCTGGCACTACTATATCCTCCTTTTCATTGTTTTCTGTATAAGCCGATAATCGTCAGGACTGCAAGGACCAACACTTCCAGAGAAGCTGTGAACTCGGATGCTTCTGCTTCTGCCTGAGTTTCAACAGGTCTGTCCGGGTCATATATCTTTTCTGACGCCTGCACCATGGTTATCACAGGCACCTCATGGGCCTCCTCTCCGAACAGTGATCTATGAGCTCCTGGGGTGCTGACATATATTTGAGAGTAGCATCCACAGTCACCGGATAGGCTGTATTCTCCTGCAGCTGTAGGTGATGCCGCATGGGTACAGCCTGCGAGGAACACACTTGCTGCAACGGCAATAAAAATAACGATATATCTAATGCTGAGACCCCCTTTTTCTACAACTCCAAGAGTACCCGATCCGATATCTGAACCGAATTAATGACTATCTGACAATAATAAAAACTGAAGAGGATCATTAATGACCCTCTCTAAACCGTTATCTTAGCATTTTAAGCGCATGCCTGCAGGCTGCAACAGCTGGTGCACCTGAGGTTATGAAGATCACATCCATGACCTCCATGATCTCTTCCTTGGTTGCTCCGTTGTTGAGCGCACTCTTCATCTGTGCAACCACGCAGGTCTCGCACTGTTTTGAAGCGACGACCGCAAGTGCCATCAGGATCTTTGTCTTCGCAGGAAGGGCGCCATCCTTGAGCAATTTGCTGTTGCACATGTTGTATTTGTGCAGGAACTCCGGCTCAAGTTCATCAAGGGTTTCCAGAATATAAGGCGTGAATCCCAGCTTGTCGGACATGTCCCCGAGCAGTCCTTCATGCCTTGTTTTTTCCCCGCTCATGATCCTTTCTTTAGTGCCGCCTTCGTCTCCACATTTCTTTCCATTTCCACACATATTCCAATCTCCTTTTATTGGTAACGAACGTTCAGTCGAAGCCCTCTTCTATTGTATGTCCCAGGCAATAGCTGCACATGAGCCTGGGAAGTCCCTTTGGAAGCCTTTCAACATGAGGTGGCTTTCCAATCGATACCGGCAATTCCAGTTCCTTTGCATGGTCCTTACAAAGGCCTTTACCGCATATTATGCAGACACAAGCAGCTTCAGTATCTTTTCCTGTATCCATGCAATCATAGCATTTCATCATGATATCACCTATAGTTCTCCTTCAGGGCTTCATGGCAGGGTCTGCATAGTATCTTCTGAGTATGCTGGATATCCTCATACTTACACTCAACTCCCATACCGCATTTCAGCTTGATGCTGTATTCACCTTCCCATACCGGAGTTTCTTCCCTTATCAGGTGTTGTTTACATACTCCCCTTCCGCAGATGATGCAGATAGCCAGAGTATCACTATCTTTTCCACTTTTTAAACACTCATAACATTTCATGCTGACCGCTTCCTTATGATATCATCAATACTTCCATTTTCAAGAACAGATACATTCACAAGGTCTGAATGCAATTGATATGGCTCTTATGCGACGACTTCCCGAACTTCCACCTCTCTATTTATCCCGTTTATTATCTACGGTAACAAATCATCTGAAACTTCTGTAATATATCTGTATCGGTGATGTTCTTTGTGATCCTGTATTGGCTGTTGCATCTCGATTTTTATATATTGCATTCTATACATCCATGCCTGACACTTTCACAAAATCACGCTGCTGTTGCTCTGACATTCACCAATATTCACTGTGGAGTCCTTCTTTGATGGAGGATCAAACCAACAAAGTTTTAAATATGTATAGCCACCTGAATAACAACACTTTTACAGGAGGATTCAAATGACATTTGGAATTGAATTTGTACCAAGCGATCCGGTTCTCAAGATCGCTCATTATGCAAAGCTTGCTGAGACGCAGGGATTTGATAACGTATGGATCACCGACCACTACAACAACCGTGATGTGTACTCCACTTTAGCTGTTCTTGCGATGAACACTAACAGCATCAAGCTGGGTACCGGTGTCACAAACCCGTACACAAGGAATGTCGCTGTGACCGCATCAAGCATAGCTTCCATCAACGAGATTTCCGGAGGTCGTGCAATCCTTGGTATTGGTCCAGGGGACAAGGCGACCTTTGATGCAATGGGTATCTCATGGGACAAACCATTGTCAATGACAAAGGAAAGCATTTCCGCACTCCGCGCTTTCTTCACAGGTAAGAAGGTCAACCAGGCCGGCGAAATGGTCCGGATCAGCGGTGCAAAGATGGCATTCAAGGCAGGTAACATACCTATCTATATGGGTGCACAGGGCCCGAAAATGCTCGAGCTTGCCGGAGAAGTGGCTGATGGTGTACTGATCAACGCATCCCACCCAAAGGACTTTGAAGTAGCCGTACAGCAGATCGCATCAGGTGCAAAGAAAGCAGGACGCGACCCCAAGGCAGTCGATGTTGCAGCATATGCATGTTTCTCGATCGATGACAAACCTGAAAAGGCAGTCAACGCAGCAAAGGTCGTTGTTGCATTCATCGTCGCAGGATCACCTGACATGGTGCTTGAACGCCACGGTATCGATGTAGCAGCAAAAGCTGACATCGGCGGAGCGATCGCAAAGGGCGACTTTGGTGCACTTATGGGCGGAATGGTAACAACTGAGATGATAGACGCATTCTCTATCTGCGGAACCCCTGCTGACTGTAAGGCAAGGATCAATGACCTGCTTGACATCGGTGTGACACAGATAGTTGCCGGTTCCCCTATCGGACCTGACAAAGAGAAGGCTATCAAGCTCATCGGTAAAGAAATAATCGGACAAAAATAAACACGTCGGAGGCAATTAATGGCCCATCCCAAGATATTAGAGGTCATTGAACACGACGTCTGCACAGCTTGCGGGGCATGCGCATCGGTCTGCCCCGCCGGTGCTATCGTCGTGGGAAAAAGGGCTGAGATTCGTGACCCTGATAATTTAGAACTTTACGTCAAAGGTGCAGCGCCTGGTGTATGTGAGGGATGTCTTACATGCTCAAGGATATGTCCTGTAATTGACGGATTCATGGAAGATGAATTTGCAAATGTGAAGTCGTTCTTCGGAGCAAAGAGCAATATCAAAGGCCAGGATGGTGGTGTCACCTCTGCTCTCGCAAAAGCCCTGCTTGAGAAAGGCGAGGTTGACTGCATAGTTGGTATCGCCAGCGATGACGGGTGGAATACTGAACTTATCCTGATGACAAAGCCCGAAGATGTTGACAGGACAACAGGTACCAAGTACACCTATGACTCTGTCCTCTCAGCTTTGAGGGAGCCATTCGAGAAGTACGACCGGATCGCTGTGATCGGCGTCCCGTGCCAGGTACATGCAGCCCGCTTGATATCTGAAAATGTCAATGACAAGATCGTTGTTATTATTGGCCTGCTGTGCATGGAAAGTTTCTACCATGATGTCATGAAGGAGAAGATCCTTCCGGAGATAATGGGACTCAAGGCGGAAGACGTTGTAAAGATGGACTTCGGCAAGGGCCAGTTCTGGAACTATACCAGGGATGGTCAGGCTCACAGTGTCAAGATCGCACAGGTCGCTCCGCATGCAAGGAACCCCTGCCACCACTGCTGTGACTATACATCATACTTCGCTGATATCTCAGTAGGTTCGGTAGGCACTCCTGACGGCTGGAACAGTGTGATCATACGCACTGATGTGGGTGAGAAATATTTCGATATGATACGGGACAGGGTTGAGATCATGGAAGATCCCAAGCCGGGACTGGATCTTATCAAGAAGCTTACCACAATGAAGCACGACAATAACAGGAAACACTACCTGGAAGTATGTGAAGAGTTCACATTCGATGAATGCGGCATTCACTGATGGTTGTCAAATGCACATGAAAAGGGCGTTCTATATAGGACGCTTCCAACCATTTCATCTTGGGCATTATTCAGTTATAACCAGTATAGCCCGGGATGTGGACGAGCTGGTCATCGGTATTGGCAGTGCACAAAAGAGCCACGAGCCAAAGAACCCTTTTACTGCCGGTGAGCGCGTGATGATGATCCGGCATGCTCTTAAGGACACTGATATCGTTCATTATGCGATCCCCATCGAGGACCTGCAGAGGAACGCCGTATGGGTCTCGCATATCACTTCCATGACGCCTCCCTTTGATCTTGTCTATTCCAACAACCCTCTTGTCATCAGGCTGTTCGAGGAGGCAGGGATCGAAGTGCTCCAGCCGCCCATGTATCACAGGGACGGATATTCCGGAAGGGAGATACGCAGGCGGATCGTCGCTAACGAGGAGTGGAAGCAGCTGGTGCCTTCTGCAGTTGTTGATATCATAAATGATATCGATGGCGTTGAGAGACTGAAGCAGGTTTCAAAGACGGATATCGATTGATATTCACAGGGATAACTGATTGTGTCTCACAGGCTCTCATCTTTTATCTGAAACAGGTGATCAGCGTTTTTCAGGACCCATTGCTTTCTTAATGATCTCTTTGAACACGGGGCTGCAGCACCTGCCTGTGGGGTTCTTTATCTTGCACTGGCTCTTTGCATCAGGGTCATAAAATTTCCTGATGGCAGTCATATCTGTTATCCTCTGTTCTTTTACAGCCCTGGTAACATCCTCATCCGTAATCCTGCTGCAGTAACATGCATACCTGGGATCGGCATCATCCTTGAACCATACAGGTACATCAATATCATCCTTCTCAAATATGGTGCCTGTCTTGTCATTGTAGTAAACTGCGGCACATCTCTCGTTCATGCACAGCCAGTAATCTTCCTGGCCTGCTTTGTCCTCCATTTCCTTTCTGAGAAGGTGCCTCACTGTGATATTCTCAATATGCATCCCCTCCTTTCCTCAGAGGGAGCACAGAGCACCCGCAGGTGAAGTGTTCTGTCCCTTCCCGCAACGGCTCAACGATAAAGGGATCTGTTTAAGAGATATCTCCGTCCCGGGGCAATGGATGTATGTCATAGGTACCTCTAAAGCGTATGATTATGATATCCATCTCCTTACTTCTTTCTCAGTTCAAGCTTCAGGCTTTCCAGCGGATATCCTGAATATTGCCTCTTACTGATATCCTTGTCCTCATCTATTATCCTTATAGTGAAACCTGCCTCCCGTATGATCCTGAGGTAGTCCTCTTTCATCAGGGCTCCGCCCACACATGCACATATAAGATTCTCGTCGCTTCTCTCTTCAGCCGTGAGGTCCTTAAGGAGAACGATATCGGAGAGATACATCCTGCCATTGTCTTTCAGCACCCTGTGTGCTTCCCTGAAGACCCGGGACTTGTCGGGTGCAAGATTGATGACACAATTACTCATTACCACATCCACCGAGCCTGTTGCAACGGGAAGCTCCTCTATGTCCCCCTGTCTGAACTCCACATTGTCGGCAAACCCGTACTTTTCAGCATTCTCCCTGGCTTTTGCGAGCATCTCTGCGGTCATATCCACACCAATGACCTTCCCGGCCTTTCCGACTTTCCTCGCGGCCAGGAAGCTGTCAAAACCGGCACCTGAGCCAAGATCCAGTACTACCTCGCCTTCATGTATGTCTCCGATCGCTGTGGGGTTCCCACACCCGAGCCCCAGATTGGCATCGGAAAAGGAACTGAATTCCTCATTCGAATATCCTATAGAGCCTGCGATTTCCTCTCCGCTAAGGTCACCGCAGCAGCCGCATCCCTGCACCATGCCCAGTGCTATCTTCCCGTAATTCTTCTTCACAACCTTCTTCTTCGTATCTGCATCCATCACGCTTCCGGGGCAGCATGAATCCATTTTCTGTACTCCGCATCTGTCAAGTGTTTCTTTCATCCTATCATCCTTTATGCTGTAAATCACGTATCTGCCGTCCTTCTCAAAGCGCAGGATACCAGCCTCGATAAGTATTTTCAAGTGCCTCGATATGGTGGTCTGGTCCTTCCCCGCGATCTCTGTAAAATCACAGGCACAGTGATCATGCTTCAGCAGGCATCCGACGATCGTTAATCTGGTCCTGTCTCCCAGGGCTTTGAAGAATCTGGCTCTTTCTTCGTTCATTAAGTATGTATATTTGCACATATGTACATATACTTAACGGCAAATTTCATTCATGATCAACCTGCAAAATATGTTATCAAGGAATATCTGCTCAAGCGTCTCAGACGAGGATATCCCTTCAAGCACCGTTACGGCTTTTCCGGAAAGCACCACCCGGTCGCCCTGGACCTGCGCTTTCAGGAATCCTCCCCTTGCGGATGCCTGGTGAGCATACAAAATGTCCCTGCCATGCTTATCCATCCAGTATGGTCCCTTAGTGATATGTTGCCCCTGATGCTCATAATCCGGCTATGAAATTACAAGCACATTGTAATATTGCAGGAACA